>JAABUT010000208.1_pt1 | contig 109909 bp, 102 predicted proteins | sample 5559281 | NCBI WGS metagenome assembly JAABUT01 (sample SAMN10711880, study PRJNA513359) | rock metagenome | isolation source: Antarctica rocks | place: Antarctica: Victoria Land, Ricker Hills nord | collected 2016-01-04 | reverse complement strand
TAGAAGGGTTCACCTAGCACTCGGCTAAACCTAGCAGTCGGACAGCCCTATAGGGCTGAAAATACATTTCATTTTTTATTGCTTCAAACGATGAACTACGTAGCTAATATGACCTCTTTGAGGCCCTTCTGATACGCATGCCTCGCTCTGATTGACCAGTTGTAGATATTACGTTATTCCTTTGCTTCTGCTTCTGCTTCTGCTTCAGCTGCCTGACCCGTAGCTTAACTATCAGCTGCTTCTTCTTCTTTTGTCTAGAGCTTGCTGTCATTCAAGACTCTTTCATTCATAGATATACACTCAATCAATGAGACTCACTCTTGATTGTCACATTGAGCCATAGTATGAGTCTTCTTTTCATACTTGAAAATCATGATCCGAAGCTTAGCAATAACTCTCTGCATAAACCTCTTTTCATTCATGTTGTAGATATCTTCTATCTCTATTTCATGCTCTTCTTTTAAACTCTGAAAAAGATTGAACCAGTCAGCTAAAATATTGAGATTCTGAGTCATAGCACGCTCTTTGTCAAGCGAAGAAACATATGCTGTTTTGATTTGCGGATGACGTTTTAGGATTTAGGAACTTCTGAGGCCAATTGATTTCGACTGACTTATCGTCGCTCTTTCTTATTAGTAGTTCTTTAGCTATTGAACGTACTTGCTTCACACGAAGAGGTCAGCCCCAAGCCTGAAGACGTAGGATTCAGTCACATATAGCTTCTTCTTCTTCGAGGCTAAGTCTTTGAAATTGCTGATTGCGTGCAGCAGCAGTCTTTCGACCATTGATCCGATCCCAAAGAGTACTACTTGGTATTCCATATTGACGAGCGAGTTTTGCTTGGGAAGGATTTTCGTTGGCTGCTGAAGCCTCGTTCCAACGGGCGTAAGCAAGCGTTATGCGCTCTTCCTGTGAAAGTTCTATATCTTCAGAAGGTACGAAGAACATAGGGGGGGTGGGGGGGGTGGCTGCCATCGTTTCGCTGATATGTTGAAGAATTATACCAATAGAATATGAAATGTAGATTTTCAGCCCTATAGGGCTGTCCGACTGCTAGGTTTAGCCGAGTGCTAGGTGGACCCTTCTAGTGCGGGGTACTGTAGGCGTGGTGGGTACGGGAGGTGAGCTCGCCCGGCGGCCTCCACTTTTCCGCCTTATCCTTTAATATTCCCTCTGGAAACAAGTTAGGATTGGAGTCGCAAGCGACCCCCAACGCCAAAAGGAATGTTCGCTAATTGCGTAGCAGATCCTAGCACATGGCTACCATCTTTCCGGAGAGCCGCTGACAAGCCATGCCCCAATAGTCGTCTGTTGGAACCGGGACACGCTGTCTAAGCGGAAATGGCACAGTGGTACGGGTCTATGGATGACACGAGGTATGTGCTGTTCAGGTCCCGCTCCATGTGGGCGGCTGTCGCTATGACACTTTCAGATTCCCTTCCACTTCACTTCGCTTGCTATTATTATAGTCCATCGGACTGGCTTTGAATAAGTAAGAGGACTAATATCCGTTGGCCTTCCATAGTCTGAAGCTCCTCGCACCAGCTCGCCGTTCGAACAACCGGAAACAAAAGACAAAGATGACGATATACTTCGCCACGACGTTCTCGCTTCTACTCAGTTTTGGATATGCATTAAACGTATTTGGCGGGATCCGTACGTCCAGCGGTACCATTCAGGGCCACAAAGCTCCAAACAGACCCGCTGTCGTCGAGTATCTGGGAATCCCATTCGCAAAGTCTCCTGTGGGTGACCTACGGTTTGCGGCCCCTCAAGCTTACACAGGAACTGGGATTTTCCAAGCTTCAAAATTTGTAGGGTCTTCATCGCTTGCGCGTCATGCATGAAACTGATTCATTGTGTCACTGTAGGCGGTGTAAGTGACAGCCTCCCAACTTCTTGGCATGATCCTTAGCGATTGAGAGCAGTATTCAGTAACCTACTACAGTGACTGTCCAGCCAACGTCGCGAAGTCCTCTATCGCGGACAGCAAAGTCTCGATTGTTGGTCCAAGTGCTGCAAAATTCGTGGATGCTACGCAAATGTTTGGTGCGACCGTTGGCGAGGACTGCTTAAAACTAAACATCTGGAATAAACATGGTGGAGAAAAGGCCAAGGCAGTCTTGTTCTGGCTTTACGGAGGAGGTCTGCCAACCTCTTCGCAGCCTTATATTTGGGCGAGACTGATTGTTTAGGGTTTACGAAGGGAACGACCAACTCATTTTGGTACGACGGAGAGTTTCTTGCGGATACCCAAGACGTCATTGTAGTTTCGGCTAAGTAAGTGCTGTCTTCAATAGATTTCCATGAAGAACATCGAAGTCCTAAACATCGATCTTACTGCTTGTGTACTGATATTTGGATAGTTATCGTGTGAATTTGTTTGGATTCCCTGGTCTTCCTGGTATGGATCAGAACGTTGGTCTGTTAGACCAGCGTCTTGCTATCGAATGGGTGAGAGACAATATTGCAGCTTTTGGCGGCGACCCCAACCGCATAACACTATTTGGCCAATCAGCTGGGGCTGCCTCAATTGACTACTACAGCTACGCCTGGACATCAGATCCCATTGTGAATGGATTTATATCCGAGTCCGGAGTGGCATCAAGCTTTTTCAGTCCTGCTCCGGCTGACAACACCGCCGCCTGGTATGCTCTTACGCAAGGGCTTGGATGCGGGGGCGCTTCTGCAGGAGTGCCTGCCACAGTAGCCTGTATGCGAAAAAAGACCATGGTCGAAATTTTGGCCGCATCAGCAACTGCAGGGACGTTTGGGCCAACCGCAGATGGCAAACTCGTACTTTCAGATTACTCAGGCCCCGGTACTCAGGGCAAGTTTATCAAGAAGCCAATGCTATTGGGTAACAATGACTATGAAGCTGGCATCATCAAAGTTATCTTTGGTGCGTCAGGAAAGACCCTCTCACTGACCCAGTGGGCTATCCTCAACCTCCAAACCTTCACCTGCCCCGTTGGTAGCGCTGCTCAGTACCGAGCATCGAACAACATTCCCGTCTGGCGCTACCGCTATTTTGGGGAATTCCCCAACCTTCGGCTTACCCAAAATCCCAGCAGTGGTGCTTGGCATGGCTCCGAGATCGCCACTGTGTTCGGAACGGCAGAACTAGCTGGCTTGCCAAACACCCACGAGGAGGCGCAGATCTCCGAATATATAATGAGCGCGTGGGCAGCATTTGCGAAGAACCCTGCCACCGCCCTCTCGCAAGCGCCTTATGCATGGCCGGTATATGATCCCAAAGGTAGGCGAAGACCAAACTCCGATTCCTGAGGTACCATGGGAAAGGCTAATGAGGCAAACAGCAAATACACTCGTTCGACTCGCGTACAATAATCAAACAACGCCTGACTTCATTCCTCCCGTAACTTATGATTTTGCGTGTCCCTTAGTTCTGGCGCCAGGAGGGCCAGACATGGCAGGTCTGCAGAAGGTCAAAAATCTCACAGAGCTTGGAGGGGGCTCTGAGATTGGCTATTGATCGAAACTTTTCTCAATTTCTGAACAAGATATTTGAACAGTTCGTAACAGACAGTATTCAACGATGTTCAGCTCGGACTGTGAGCCGTGCCGATTTATGCGTTTGTCGTGACTGTATGATGCAGCCTTTGAGGATCTTCCAACGTAAGACAGATAGTTCAAAAAGTCACTCATTCAATCGAGCACGTCGAAATTTCAAGGATGGAATAGTGCAGATTCGGCTTAGAGGTGTCGAATAAACGAAATTTGACGTCCGAATAGCAGAAATTTCCAAGTTTTGGTTAGGCACCTGAGACACCAGCAAGTGCCACAATCGATGTTTTCTCCAGCAGAGATGATTGAGACTCTTCCATTCCCAGTTCATTGTCAAGCAGACCATCTCCACGTCCGAACATAGGCGCGAAAATGTTATCATGCGTGGACCACATCACCGACACTACACATCTAACCAGCCATACGACTATGAATGGAGCATTTCCATCCTTCTGGATAGTTCCGTTCACGAGTTTCTCCATGAGACTCATGATGGGCCCCCAAATGGCTGCAAAGATCATGGCACCAAGCCGTTGTCGTTCTTTATCAGGTCTGTGATAGATGGGTATATCACTTAGGTAGCGTTGGTAATCTTCTGGTAGTCTTGCCTCGGCAGCTCCGACGTTGAGGAGATCCTACATCAAGGCATAAATTTTCAGATTCTTCATCACAACCACCAACGACAACGTTCGAAAATATACGCACAGGATGATAGTATGCCCACATCAGATGGAAGCAAGACAAGACTTACCATATAGCGTTTGCTCGGACGTGCGGGAGGTTGTCGTGACATCGCGGTGCCAAGCGTTCGAACTCGAGGATGAGGGCCCAATCTGACGGCATCTTCGCTCGCGACAGGCTTTGCGTCAATGGATATATCATCATAAGCTATTCCACCGCCCTCAGAAGCAATGACCTTTTTATATTGACTGTCAGTAATCAAGTACGCGACGCCGATCACCTCAGGTAGACCGAGCTCGATCGAGCCATTGGCGGCTCGTACTGAGCTAAACGCTGGCTCTGAATATGGCACTCCAGGAATTTCCATCGTCAATCTCCAACCAGGCAGCGATACACGGGCAGCATCCAACGGCTGGATTCCCCGGCTTCCGATGAATTTGGCTGTGCTCATGTTTGAGCCATATGCGAAATACCAAAGCTTCTTACCTTGAGGGCTTGATGTGAGGTCCATTGCAATTGTTTAAAGAGAGGCCTGATAGCTACAACAGGGTGTGGCGTGTTATTCCAGGTCTCACACTTCGATTGTACTTATCTTTTTAGTATCGGCTACCGAGAGTTACAACGATAGCGCCGAGCTAACCCTAATGTTTCCTGAAAGCTCAAGCCCATACACAGTCCTTCGCTCAGCTATGCTAATCAAAGTGACCAAGAATGATTTCTGGGTACTCTCCAGCGACTTCGGCTAGAAATATGGCCCGTGTGGCCACACACGTACTCCTTTACCCACCCATTCCAAGGTTCATGATGATTTAAAAATAAGATATACTTCCATGCTCCATAAGCCTCATATTTTCTATCACCGTTTCTGCCACGTTGACAAAGATGTCGTCGTTTCCGTGGCAAATGATGCCCAAGATGGGGGAGAAAATACTCATGGAGCTTTCCCTTCTCTTGGGTATTCCTCTCTCTAGCATCGATCTTAATGCCAGCTTCCTTCAAGCTGGCGGCAACTCACTGTCTGCCATGGCGCTTGCTGCGGCCTGCAAACTGGAGGGTATCCATCTAAATGTTGAACGGGTTCTCTTGAGTCCCACGATTGCAGACCTACTTAGATTTGGTATTCAAATTAGGGTGTCTGGAAATGCTGGGCATTGTCTTCTCTCAAATACTGGGCCCCAGCCTTTGCTTGATATTCTAGATGGGATGTCTACCGTTACTGAGCTAAGCGCCAACCCAAAAGCGACCACATGTAAGGATCCCTATACAAGCCGAACAACCTCAACTTTGATACCATCTCTTACCGATGAGAGCTTTCCTATCACGGAGATGCAGCTATCACTTATCCATGGCAACCAGAAAGATCCAGGTACCAACATCATCGAATACTATGAGACGTATCGACCATGGGACATTCCAACCATGATGGCAGCATGGAAGATAGTCATAGAATCGGAGCCAATCTTTAGAACGGAGTTTGCATTGCATAAGAATAAGGGACGACTTATTGAGCGGGGAGTGGCGCCCTTCTCCTGGACGGAAATTACCGTCTCGAGTCAGCATGATTTCGATGCTCAAAGACAACAGAAATGTTTGGAGACAAGCGTTGGCGTTTCATTTAAAGTGATCACTCTCCGCAGTCATCGGCAGGATGAAAGCAGGAGCACGATCATCTGGCGCATTCACCATGCTCTTGTCGATGGATACTCGAGCTCTTTACTCATCAGAAAAGTTCAATTGGCGGTTGCCGGCATGCCGATATACCCAGGACCCTCTTTTGCAAGGTTCTCTGGAGAGCTAGATGCTCTTCATCGGCGTTCAACACAGGCGGCGAGACAGTTTTGGGAGCGGGAACAACAAAAGTATGGATCAGCTGTTGGCGAACTTCTCCTTCCTGCTCCAATATCAAGCAATGGTGGCAACAGTAAAATAACTGACACCATTATTTTAAACCTTCAACTGGGGAACATCTCAGAATATTGTAGGCGGATAGGTGTTACTACCGCGTCTTTTTACTACACCGCATGGGCACTCGCGCTTTCCATGTTTGTGGACTCAGAAACCGTTGTCTTTGGTGCAGTACTGTCTGGTCGTACACTTCCATTAGCTGAAGTCGAGAGCGTGATCGGACCAGTTATTAATATGCTACCATTCAATGTCTCCTTGGACAAAGGATCAACAGCCGTGGGCTCCCTTCGCCATATATTTTCTCACCTGGTAGAACTCACGTCTTTTCAATGCTCGCGCCCAGAAGACGGATTCAACAGAAAGTTCTGTTCTGCTCTGGCTGTTCAATATGAAGCTCCAAAATCCGAAGGTGCATGCACAACCCTCTTAGAAAAGCCTTTTAGTAGAGTTACTTCAGATGTACCTCTCTATGTACTTGTCGAGGCTGACGGTGTCGTTTCGCTCAACTACCATTCTGACTTGTACAGGAAAAGTCACATTGAATATCTTGGAGAAACTTTCTTGAACGCAATCTTTTCTTTGCTGGAACCTCATCAAACAATATCAACGTGCCTGGAAAAGCTCCTATCATCTCAGGTTCGATGTGATCTTCAGAGATTTGGGAACTGCTCGTCCCGCTCGACAACTACAGCTTCAAGCAAAGCGGACCTAGTCACTTTGTTTCAGCAAGCTGCCATCAGCTTTCCAAATGCCATCGCCCTCGAGAAAGGAACTACGTCTGTATCGTATTCGGACCTGAACGACACGACTACTTGGGCTGCCTCCCAGATATCTTCTTTGATCACGCCTGGCGAGGTTGTTTGCGTGCATGCCGATGGATCAATCAATTGGATTGTGGCACTATACAGCGTGCTTAAGGCTGGTGGGGTCTATTGTCCATTCGACGAAACCTTGCCAGTCGAAGCTCGCGAGTTGAATTTCAGAGCAGCTAAAAGTAAACTCTTTTTAGTTCCAGACGTTGCCAGTAAAGTATTTCAACCGGGCAACTGTGATTTGTGTATCTCGATGGAAGAGCTAATCAAGCCTGACTCAACACAACCTCTAGAGGGTTTGGCAGAACAGCGGTTCGCTATGCCTGGGGCAAACGCTTATCTTTGCTTCACATCTGGCTCTACGGGTCGACCAAAAGGTGTCATCTGCCGACATGATAGTGTCGTCGCTTTTCAAAGCGACCTGACTGTCCGCCTTTTCGCTGGTCCTGGCCGGAGAATCGCTCAGATCATGTCACCAGCTTTTGATGGAAGTATCCACGAGATATTCTCTGCACTGAGCTACGGAGCTACCCTTGTTCTCCGAAACTCCGTGAACCGTTTCGAAAATCTTCGAAAGGCTGATTCCGCTGTGCTTACGCCCTCTGTTGCCAACGTACTTGATCCGGTGGATTACCCAAAGCTTACTGCTGTCCGTTCCATCTTATGTACCATAGCATCTCTCCGTCTTGCTGACCCTTTGTAGGTCTACCTGGTGGGGGAACCTGTTCCTCAGAACGTGAATGACCGATGGGCCGCTCACAAGATGATGTATAACATGTACGGTCCAACGGAGGCGACTTGTGGTGCTACTATCAAGCGATTACTTCCCAATCAGCCGGTTACCATTGGTATCCCAAACCCATCTACGCGTATTTGTATCCTGAATAAGAGGCAAAGATTGGTTCCTCCTGGCGTGATTGGCGAGATCTGTCTGGCTGGAATCCAAATTTCCGAGGGCTATGTTGGCATGCCTGCAGAAACGGCAAAATCTTTCATTGCAGACCCGATCTATAACGAGCTAGGTGAGCGCATGTACAGGACAGGTGATTACGGGTACTGGAATCAAGATGGGGAATTGGTTTGTATGGGCAGATTTGACCGTCAGATCAAGCTCCGTGGCTTTCGCATTGATTTGAACGATCTGGAAATCCAGATGCGTAGGGCTGCTCCGATTGTCGATTCATTGGCCGTGGTCCATAGAAAGAACTTTTTGGTCGCAGTGGTACAGCCAAGCTCAGTAGACGTTGCAGCATTCAGGTCCAGGATAGCCAAGTGTCTCCCTGTACATGCAGTGCCGAGATACGTGACAGCCGTCGACTCATTGCCATTGACTACGGCTGGTAAGGTGGATTATGAAAAGGTGGCCAGGATTGGTCTATCAAGTACCACGCAGAGCGCAATGGTTTCAGATTCTTCTACTGTGCAAGAAATGGTTAGCATATGGCGTAACATCTTGGATCTCGCTCCTGAAGTTCCCATTGATGCGGTGTCGGATTTTATTGATCTAGGAGGCAACTCGATCCAACAGATGCTGCTATCAAGTAGACTCTCTGCCAGTACCGGACATTCAATACCTCTGCGTCTCGTTGTGGGGTTTCCAATTCTTGGCGAACTTGTCAGGGCCATAGAGGATCTGGACTGTCTGACCTATTCAAACCGGCCAGAGCAGGCTCATCAAGAGCATGAGCTCTCACCTATCGAGAAGGATTGGTGGCAAAAGTATGAAATGAATCTGGGCTCTTCGGCATTTAACGTTAGCTTTGTGTGTAAGCTGGGAGACGGTATTGATTTATCAAGGCTTACTCTCGCTTGGGATACAATTCTCGCTCGTCATCGCATCTTATCCTGTCGATATAATGTACACAGGCGGTCTGGCGTCACAAAAACGTATTCTGAAAATCCGCCTCGGGTGCAACGCGTCGCTTTTGTTGACATCTGGCAAGAAATCAACCGCCCCTTTGACCTTAGACGTGAAAATCCAATTGGCGTCAGCATCTCAGGAACTTGCATGGTCGCCAGGATCAGCCACATCATCTGTGACCTGACCACGCTTCGGACCCTCCTCAACGAAGTAGCATCAGTGTATCATGGATCGTGTCTTGTGCCAATAAAGAACATTTACCCCGGTCGTCTAGTCAAAAACACTGCCATCACTCCCAGTGACCTCGACTTTTGGACCAGGTACCTCGCAAACGCGCCAAGCCCGCAGCAGTGTGCCATATCCCGACTACAGGACCGTACGAGTTACTCCGGCACCAGCAAAATATGCACGCTCCCTGCAGACCTAGTTCGCGACATGATCGACTTTGCAGCGGTGCAAAAAGTCACATTTTCTCAAATGTCCCTCGCTGCCGTGGCGATGGCGTTGCAGCATGGCACTGACAGCCTCGACATTGTCCTTGGTTCTCCATACCTCAACCGCACATCCGACCACGAGATGGATACGATTGGGCTTTTCCTCGAACCTCTTCCCACCCGCATCCGGTACCCCCCAGCACCGCATAGCAGCACCAACGACACCCCCGACAGCGGCATACCTTCCGACGCCAGCCCTGCTCCCCAGTCCTTCATTCACTACGTTCAAAAATCGAGCCAAGCGGCCCTCTCCCACGCAGTCCCCTGGACGCAGCTCCTCGAGCACCTCAACATCACCCCCGACTTCCCCAACCACCCCCTCTTCGACGTCATGGTCACCTTCCACGATGATCGCCAAGAGCTCCACTTGCCAATTCCTGGCTGCGTGCCGCTGTACACCTGGACTCAGGGCGCGAAGTTCAAGCTCATGACCGAGTTTGTGGCTGTGAAGGGAGATAGGGTATTGTTGCGGTTTGAATATGATACGTCGGGTTTTGGGAAGGGGGATGTGGAGGTGCTGCAGGAGCGGGTTGTTGCTGCGCTGAGGGAGTTGGTGAGTGGGGAGAGCTGGGAGGGGATGAGGAAGAGGGTTGGGGATGTGGGGGATGGAGCAATGTGCGAGGAGGAAGTGGAGAGGAAGCATGGGGAAAGATTCTTTGGGATGGAGGTGGGCGAAGTCTGATTTTGGACTGTCGATGCGAGGTTTGGTGGAGTTGGGATCGATTGTTGTAGAGGCGCTTGGATATATCGCTTGAGCTGAATAAACCGCTGTTACTTTCGTCTTCGCCCGCAATACTGACCAGCGCTCCAGGAACATCTATCAAGCGCCGTCCAAAAAGTCTCCCCGCATCCCGGCGTTTTACGCCCAAATATAAGGATCATCTCCATTTCTCTCCCTCCCACTCACACACACATTTCGCTTTGTCTCCTTGCAGCGATGCACGCGTTTACAACGCTCATGTGTCTCGAAACTCACATCCCGCACCTCGTGATCTCGACCGCTGCCTCGCAACACTATATCACCCTCAATCTAACAACCTTTCCATTGTACAGCTCATATCGAAGCCAAACCCGCTCTACTACCAAGATCCTCAGATCTATCATCGAGGCATAGACGCACACACAACACCGTTCTCAAGTCCTCAGTCTTCCGGATATTAAAATCAGCTCACGGCTCATATCTTTTATCGTTCTCGTCTGTATTTAATCAGGTGCCAACAACGAGAATGCAAGCTCTTTTTCACCTTCGCTTATGTGTCTTACTCCTGAGTCGTCTCCACATCCGCGATCAGAGAAAGCGAACACGACAGACCATGGAAAACCCTTTACCAACGAGCCACACAATGGCGTTCCTCAAGTTTCTCCTAGTTTCCCTTTCATCGAATGTTATACCAACGAAAACCATGTTCTCCCTCGCCATCGCTCCTCTACATCACAAATGCCAAACTGAAACGAAAGAACTCTCTCCTCCTCCATAGTGTGAAAATAGCTGCAATTCTTCGACTTAGGCACCCCCCTGCAGAATAGAATACGTCTCAAATGTTCACGTCGTCAACAAAATTCTCGGATGCCATGTATATCATCAAACGAGATACCACGAGAATTGCACGTATTACACTCCTCTACCTCATCATCACTGTTCTACGGTAACTCACTTAGGATCAACATAGAATCATCATGGAGTTCAAATTCTTCATTTACTACCAGCACACCTATATATATATATCATCGCGCCCCTCAAACTACTACCGCAACTCCTAGATCCTGCACAACATCATCCCTTCACCGCCTCGCTCTCACATACCATCTCATCCCTATGCACCCAAAGCCAGAAACCGTAGCTAGAACCAGGTTGTAAAACAACCATATCGTTCCCTCCGTCCTTCGGTCTCAAAGGAGCGTGGAAACATATATATATGCATGCATGAGAATCGACTAAGAACCATGAGATGAATATCATACGAGTCTTATATCAGCAATCAAGCGGAGCAACAAGAAAACATAGACATCGAGAAATTGTATTAAAGCAACAGTATGAGACAAAACAGAACAATCTACAGAACCTTGCTTTAGATTCAATGAAGTGATCTTCAAAGCCTAGAGCAAACCTATCTTTTATGAGTCTCTAATGTCATAGAAAAAAAGTCGTTCCGAATATGTATTAAATGATTGAAAGATCATTTATCTATCACGCGCTGGAAACCCATGCTTAAACCGCTCTTATTCAGTCAGAAAAAAATGTATAATCTGTTATAAATAGATTATCTTTCTCTGAATTCTACATCTTCACATGCCTCCCCAACCACCAATATAAATACAAATATTCACCCCCTTAATTTACGTCCAGACCAATCAATCCCAGCACCCAAGAATCATAGTCCTGGAAATGTACATGAAAACTCAAAAAACAGCCATGAGCGCTCATGGATCTGTTTACATGGATCCCGGCTCCGTCTTCGCGGACGATTTTTTCTAAAGTATGTGGAAGACGCGAGGATGGATTGGAAGAGGTAGTGATGGTGCATCTTCTTATCTTCCCCCATCTCCCTTCCCCCTCTCTCCCAATCGAACATATCATCCATCCCCATCATCCTCCACTCCATCCTCCACAACCCCCCTTCCACCTCCCAGAGCCAAAATCGTCCACATTCCCCCCCGCGTTCCTTTATTCCCGATTTCTTTTCTGGAAGAACATATCGAGTGGCGAGGACGAGGACGAGAAGGGAATCGAAACGAGTATCAGGGTAGTGGGATGCTTGAGGGGGGATGCGGGCTGTATGGTTATGCATTTTTGATTTGATAAAAGGGAAAGGAGGAAGAAATGAAAGGGAAAAGGCTCGGTGGAATGAGGGGGAGGGAACGAAGAAGCGAGGAGAGCGGAATGAAATGTGTCAGAGAGGGCGCAAATGTGTAAGAAGACCTGAATTATATCAAATGTTCATCGTTCCCTCTCAAAGGAATACAATATATGCAGAGACCCATAAGAAAGCCATCACTTAAACCCTTCGGTTTTCCTTCAGCGTATCACACGAACACAAGATAGTTTCATTTCATTATCAAAGGGGATGAGAAAGAAGGTTTTTGATGAGAGGAGACGGTGATGTGATGGTGATGTGCTGCGAATCTCGGAAACGTGTAGAACCCAGTAGGTTTAATACCCCAAACCCCATACTCAACCCACCCTTCTTTCCCCAATCCATCCATCGATCCATTGATTCATACACCTCGTCCCCCAATCTGCTTCTTCTCCACCCCCGCCCCCACTATCTCCATCTCCAACTCTTCAGCGTTCTCGCCGGTCACCATCTACGTTTTCCCCAGTCCAAACAAGTTGGCCCCCGGGGCGGCCTCTCAGAAGCACTGCCCCCGCCCCCCCCCGCCCCCCACCCCAAAAACCTCCAGCTCCAGCACCCGACCCCCTCCACCATCCTCGTGAACTGTTCAAACCTCCATCTTCTCCCACCAGTTCAAGTTTTCAACCACGGGTCCACTACTTCACTGCTTCCATTGCTTCCACTGCTTTTGCAGAGAACAACCAACAGACCGCTTTGCCGGGAGGGGGAAGACAGGAAGGCGTACCCTAGGGGGGAGGGGAGAAGGCAAGAAAGGATGAACCATAAGCAAAACGTTTTAGACGACAAGCAGAGAATGCTGGACGTAGAGGAGCAGAAGGAGTGGAGGAAGGGGAAAAGGGAGGAGAAAGGGAGGGCGAGGAGGTCGAGGCATGGAAGAAGAGCGGGAGGGGGAATGGATGTTTGTGGGGGATGGTAGTGTTGGAAATGGGGTACGTATGCACATACGTACGCACATACGTTACCCCGGTGGTTAGGTATTTCCGCTTCGGCCGAAGCGGCTTGGCGCTAGGGGTATTTATCCTGCCTCCCATTTCTTCCTTCATCCGTATGCTCTACCTACTACATAGTTCAGTCAATATATCTATATGCCACTCTGCCCCCATATGACCTCGTATTGCAACAGGTAGGATAGGATGATACAGGTATATAAATGAAAACCAGAGACACGGGTAGAAAACCCCAGAGAGGGAGATATCGAAAGGTTGATGATTAGGCTTGCGGGGGCGAGGATTGAAACTATATACTGAAAATCAACAAAACTCACTCCCCCATCCCTTTCTCTCTTTCTTCAGTCTCACTATCTTCTTGATAAGAGGCTGAAGTGGAAAGGATGGTGAATTAGTGGGGAAGAGGATGGGTTTTAGATGAGAGAGAGGCTTATGTGGTAAGGGGCTAGGGTGAAAAGGGGGGGAAATGGTGGTGGTGAAAGGAGGGGGAGGCGTGGAGATGGGGGGAAGATGGGTCGTGGGATATGAAGGGACGAGGGGGGTAGGGACGAGAGACGGAACAAGGAATATTTGGAGAGTAAATATGGGGGGGGGGGTGGGGAAAGGAAATGGCAGGGAGAGGCGCGGCAGGCAGGTAGGAATTGGGAAGGAATCGGTAATTGAGGCTGACTGGGGATGAGGAGTGGGTGGAGACGGGAGTGGGAGCAAAGGGGCCAGGGACGAGATGCTTGAGATGGGGGAAGGGGGGTTTGGGATCGCTATTGAGATCATCAATACTACTCATTCACCTCCTCGTTTGCCCCCGAAAATCAAAGAAGCGGGATGGCGGGGACGGGGATGATGATGCAAAGCCGTTTGATCGGGATGTTAAGAAAGGCGGTGCTGCTTATTCAACGCACCTCACCTTCCACCCACCATTATCCTACGTGCCCATCCGTTCCCTTCACGAGTCATACGCCAGCTGCACTCGTCTCATTCCGTGGCCCAAAAATTGGCTCTCCTCCCAACGCACCACTCCCACCCCCTCACACCACCCCCTCCCCCAAACTCCCCGGCACCCCCAACTCAAACACCCCAAATGCCTCCTCCCCGTAAGCGCCAAAAAACTATCCGCTGCCGCCATCGGCCCCGGACCCCCCACCAACCGGAAAAACTCCTTGCTATCCCCATCTAAACTCTCCAGGCTCGGTCTCCCCCTCACATTCACCCTCGCCTTGATCGCCCCCAACGCCTGCGCCTCAAACGTCGCGATTCAACGCGCCAGAGCCTCGACGCTTTTGCGCAAGTCTTCGGCGCTTGCGAACACTTTATTCATCCAGTCGATTTGCGCGGTCATGATCGCGTTCACGACGTTGCCGGAAAGGACGTACTCAAGCGCTCGTGCGCGGCCGATGAGGTTGACGAGGTATTGCAGGCCGCCGGCGCCGAGGAGGAGGCCGAAACCGGTTTCGAGTTGGGGCGAGGCGCGTGTTGGAGCCGGCGTAGCGGATATCGTACTGCAGAATCTCATCTCCCGCGCCCCTAGCACGGCCGCTGACCTCTGCGATGAAGATCATCGGCAGCTCCGAGAGCAATCTCACGCTCTCCGAGATCTGATTCGCGATGACCGTGCCATTTGCGGGCGGCGGGGCTGAGTCTGTGGCGCTGAGGAGGCGGATGTTCGTAGTGGGCAATCCAGAAGTCCCGGTTGGCGGAGGACAGGGTGATGACTTTTGTGTAGTTGGGGTTCAGGGTTGCGAGGAAGGTGTCGAGATCAGCGGCGAGGGTGTAGTCGTAGAGGTTGATGGGGGTGTTGGAGATGGTGGCGCGGAGGATGGAGGGATTCAATATTAAAATTGATTTAAAAATCAACTTGAACTTTCTTTGACATGTAAATATCAGAATTTCCTGATGATGAATCTAAGTACATAGTAATACTGAGTTACATCGCTTGAGACTTACATGAGAAGAATTTGCTGAACGAGGCATGAACTATTTAGATTCATGAATTCTTTCAGATTTGAACTGCGCAAGAGTGGAGGACTTCATCTTGATGCTAGATCAATGTAAAAGGAGATGGTTGGGTGCGAAGAAGCGGAATAAACTACCTGGAGCGAACACCGACTAAATATAACGTCGGGTCCCAAAAAGTAGAAAACTTCTAAAAGATGGCTTGGCCCTAACATCGGCTCAGCGATGTCCCTTGGGGGGCGGGGAGCTTCAGGGTTTTATGGCTGGATCCAAGGCTCTCCTCGCCCGTTCATCACCATACATTTAGCCTCTTCATGACGCTGACCTTACATCCTTACTGGCATGTTCTTCTTCTGGCCGCGAGCGTGATTGGTCAAAGGCGCAAGAACAGGGGATTGAAATTGAGTTGGCCATCAAGCTGGGTAGAACGTTGCTATTCCGTGACTTTAGCAAGTCCAGGGCTTCTACGGAGTACCACCTGTGTGACCGCGCCGGTCACCTCGACTCCTCACCATTGCCATCGCCATCGCCATCGCCAGCTGCCGAATAGTGTAAGTTACCTACCTTTTAAAGTGCCTGGACAGTTGGCTGTACGCACCGTTTCTTCAGGAAGTCCCGACTGGCTGGCTGAGGGAAGATGGAAAAGCGGACCACTTGACCTGTGCAAAGTAAGGTAACCATAGAAACGTCGCTCTGAAGGGGAGCTTACCTTGAAGGAATGGTCACACTTCTGTCGATATACTTGGTCTAGCAGTGGTGTACTTTGTAAGGGTGAGGGTGAGGGTGAGGGTGAGGGGCTAAGGTACCTTTTGCCTCCATATCACAGCGATGACGTCGCCCAGAGCCGAGAGCAAGCCGATTAGTAACTTTTCAGTACTACTACGTACGGTACCTACCTAAGGTACCTAGCCGGCAATACGCAAAACCCGGAAGAGGAGTTGAAGTCGATTTGAGTAACTAATCGAGATTTATGTAAGAAACTTCGATATGGTACCGAATTTCACTATAATTCGATTTATTTTAAACATTCACTTCATGCTAACATGACTTTCACGCTTAACTCGTATTGTTAATCAAACAGCTTTGATACAGAACATGAGACTGAGCTGAACACTAGATTAAACGTCAACATCGAGTTATCCCTTTGACCGCCACAAGGTCGGCCACCCCCTTTGATCAACAGCTAGGCCGAATTTGGTAGCAGCTTGACTAGATGAAGTACGGGTGCTTAATAAACCGCGCTGTCGCCGACTCGCCGAATCCAAATAAATGCTCGTATGCTTAGTCATTGGTGGGGTCCCCCTACCTTGTGGCGGTCAAAGGGATATCCCTTAAACCGTCATTAAAGCTGTCATCCCAGGATTACGGCAGCTAACCATATGTAGTACGGATATTGACTCAGCGTCGCTTATTTGACCCATAGGAAGATTCTTATGTGCGGGGTAGTAAGAAAAAGGGGGTTGCTTCTCAGCCTTCTCACGGGTCAAATAAGGTAAGCGACGCTGAGTCAATATCCGTACTACATATGGTTAGCTGCCGTAATTCTGGGATGGCAGAGGTCAGGACTCAAGCCAGGGTTTCAAAACGGAAGCCTCGGTTGCATGCTCATAGAACGGAAGCCTCGGTTGCATGCTCATGAACGGAAGCCTCGGTAGCAGGCTACATAGACGCTCTAAATAGGAAGAGCTGGTTCATGTATATATAGAGCTGCTCGCCGATAGTTTGTTCTGCAGCAATTAGTCTGAATTCAACCCATCTGATAGTAGACCAATTGATGCTAGAACCCTTGCCTACTAGGAACCCTAACTAGATTACTAGAGGCAGACCTTACAATATACTTGATCAGATAATAGATTCAGCCCTGTTATTATTCGTTAATGAGTTATTGTTGCGACCGTCAACGTCGCATGCGATATCGATACATAATCGAGCGATTCAATGAAATTCTATGCGCGGGCAATGCGTCCGTGTTCGATTTCGCATGCGTGATATTGCTAGCAGTTAGCCTGACGAGCGTCGATAGGTTATTAGGCATATCACTGCATTACTGTGCATGTCGACATGTATTGCGCCTACTGTATCATACCGGCGAGAAGAAACGCCGAAATCGGCTTCAAACTGAGTTTAATCTCGAGCTCGAGTTTTACATGATGCTTCGTTGAGTCATTAACCCCTCGTTTATTTGAATCATGTTTTCTACCTCGATATGAGTTTCAACCGGGTTGAATACAAACCGTTTCAGGGTCTAAATCAGGCTAGAAGCCGTCGTAACTTCAGTTCAAGAAACTGACTACTGTCGGTAAGGTATGTACTCTGCGGCTCTGCCATGTATGGACCAGCTATTTTGGGCGCCCAAAGCAGCCATCCGCTTGATCCGTCCAACTTCGTTCGGAAGAGACGGAACCGAGACTTCCTGTAAGGCTGTAATAGTGGCTTCTATGACTGTAAGTCCCCTTTCGGGAATCTGCTAACCGCACTTGAGTTACCCTAACTATAAGAAATAGGAATATCAAGGATTAATATGTTTTTAGCATCCATCTCTTGATCTACCCCATTTTCGGGTCGCCGACTTCACGGGCATTGAGCCAAGGACGAAAGGAACCTTAGCGCGAGAAATATGAGAGGACTTTGGCAGCTGGAGCGATGCTGTAGTACTCGTAATATAAAGCTTATGCAATGTCGCGACTGTACTCGGCTAATGTGATAAAGATCTAGTCGCTCACTTGGGAATTTCAGATACCCACGATCTTTATAATGAGGGTCTTACTCTTGTCAATCGTATGGCCTTTGCTCATGGTCAGCGCTGTCGGCCAGATCCAGGCTTCGGCTCTCCTCGGAGCTCAACCCATAAGCCCCGAAGACAGGATCTATACTGGCGACCAGACCTCGAATACCATCACCGTCATCAAACCCCTCACAAATGAAGTGCTCGGAACTATCAGTCTTGGAGACGCGCGATTAACCGACAATATCTCTCCCCAGTACCTCAAGGTGGTCAACAGCCATGGACTTGGCTTCTCTCTTGATGGACAATACATCAACTCCGTCGCGACGACAACCAACACCCTCACTGTCATTAGGACGCTCGACAACAGTATTGTGTCTCAGACGTCGGTCGATCGCGCATCTCACGAAGGGTTCTTCTCCCACGACAACCGTACGGTCTGGGTCGCTTGCCGCGGCACAAAGTTTGTCGACATCGTCGATGAATTCAAAGGAGGAGTCATTGGGAGGATCGAGACTTCAACCGCAGGCCCGAGCAAGGTCCTGTTCAGCCCAGATGGCCAAACAGCATATGTCAACCACATCGTCTCGCCAACGGTGAATATCATTGATCTTCAGCAGCGCAAAGTCATTTATACCATTAACGGACTTGCCGACAAGTTCTCCTCTGACATGATGCTGTCCGCAGACGGTAAGAACCTATGGGTAGCGCACAAGAACGTCGGGAAGACCTTCGTGATCGACCTTACAACGCGCACGATCGTTACCTTCCTGAACACTGGGTTGGAAACCAACCATCCGAATTTTGCCATCATCAACGGTACCCTACACGCCTTCGTTACCAGCGCTGCGATGAACGAAACCATGGTCTACCGGCAAGACTCCGCTGGCTCGATTCCCATCTTTGTCAAATTCGTCAGATTCAGCGACATCGAGCCTCATGGAATCTGGGGAAGTCCCGACAACACACGCATGTACACCGTGAACGAGCACAGCGACACCGTAGACGTCATTGACACTCAGTCACTCATCGTGATCCATATCATGAAGGTCGGTCAAGAAGGCCAAGCACTCGTCTACGTTGCGGGTGCGATGACCTTCGGCAACGGCACCCAGAACTTGGGCCGTGAGGGACTGGACAAACGGATCGAGAATCGACTAATTGCCGTCACGAACTATCCCAAGGCTACTGCACTCATCACGATCCGTGAACTGGTCGGCCTAGACATGTTCCAGCTCATCGGCCGCAATCTGGAGATCAATCAAACATACGTGGCACGAGCTGTGTGCAAGACGTGCAACGGAGGTACCGTACCAATAGTCGAGTTCAAGGCGGTCGTGTCTGTCGTTGGTCATATGGGCTGTGCCGTTGCGCCGCAGGTTCTAAGCTTCTTGAAGTTCTTCGATGTCTACGATATGAACACCATCACTCTACAGTTGAAGGCTCCTCAGCTCAGTAATGCAGGACACAGTTCTGTAGCGATTAGTGCTGCATATACCTCTAAAGCTGTCTCGCAGATCAACGATGATCAGCCACAGGCACCTCAGGCGACCTCCTAAGAGACGAGACGAGACGAGACGAGTTATCTCGCATGTGTTAATTTGTAGTGGAATTGTAGGAGAATAAAGAATGCTCAGAGTAGATCAATATACATGTACAATTTGCAGTGAACCCCGACTTCGAGATGACAAACGAGTTCCAAGGGAAGCTATCTGGTAGCTTTTCGACCCGGAAAAGGCGACGTCCCTGAAGCTTGCACATGATGTTCCGACTCGGGAGCGGCCATATTCATATCGGTGGGAGGCAGCGATGTTCGTAAAGTCCCTTCAGCTCATCAGATGCGTCCTCATGTTACATTACCAGGCCGGCCAAGGACTTCTACGGCGTAGTCTGGAAATCAAGCATTTCTCATGCCATCGATACCTGACGTCTCCTTCGTACCAAGATCTACTACTGAATTCCTTCGATTGCTCAGAAACGTTCCTTAGCTTCCGTGTATGCCTTTAGCTTCTATGAGACCAATAGCTGCTTCCCCGACGAAATATCCACCGTGTCTTTGAACTCAGTTGTAATTGGCATCAACTTATCGAAACTCGTGATGAATCCTTCAGGAGCTGATACCTGTGCCCAAGGGGCATTTGGTATCAACCAAACTGTCACCAAAGATGGTCTCTACAGAACTCCCATTAGCCGCTCTGACCCAGATTCTGGTCCCGACTGCGGCCTGCGGCCTGCGGCCTGCAGCCGTCAGCGAATGATTTCCGCGAAGAAAGGGCGAAGGAGCAGCGTCATAGAACGAAAGAACAAAGAGGTTGGAGGAAGGTGATTCGGAATTTCACGCCGTCGTAAGTTCAGGCCCCTTGAATCTTCAGCGTATCATGGAGTAGATTATCACGTCTCTTCATTAGCGGCAGGTTCTGTTCAATGTCTTTACTAAGTGTAATCCTGTTAAATGGCTCTCCGTGACTATGGGCACAGGTACTGTGCCGATTTTTTTCTCAATTTGCCTTGGGATTGAAATATGCGTAGGCAATAGCTTCTGCGTAGGGAAGTAAAACGCGTGGGGAGCTGCGGTGCGTAAGCATTCATGATGCGGACGAACTCGCTACAGCCAAGATTCAATTCTTGCCTAAAGATTAACCCTCATGCCACTACCTTTATACACAGGCGCCTTTCAACTCCTTGAAAGTTGGCGTCGCCCCTAACGTGTCCTTGTGTTAGGGTCATCGCGGTGAACTGATGTCTCATATAAGTGAAGGAGGAAATTGCTTTTGCAAGACTAGGCGATGTAGTACTTGGAGCAGGTACGAAGCTTGTAGTACCAGACGTAGCGACGGCTAGGTGCGAGACCTGAATTTTCCTCATCAGTGTCTGTGTCGGCAAGGCATTCGCTGAATGATTGCGCTGCAACGCTGTCGCGGACGAAGTTAAGTTCATCGTTGCCACTAATGTGAACTCGCGTCGGAAAGCTTCAGAACCTCATTCACCACCTCAGCAATCTTCTCTTCCGCAGTGGCCCTCATGGCAACAATCGTCTATCTATCCTTCCTATCAGGCCTTGCCTTACCAGCCATGGCAGCAGCCTCCTCAGCCTTCACCGTGGCAACAGCCTCCACAGCCTATTCAGTGGCAGCAACCTCCACCGTCTCAGCCTACTCCTCATCCTTCTCCTCCTCCTCCTCCTCCTCCTCCTCCTCCTCCTCTGCCTGCAATCGCAGCTCAGCGATCAAGCCCCATCGGAGGGTCAGAAGAGACGGAGGAGATATTTGATCAGTTCTTCGCCTGGAAGATAAACAAGACCTCACGTCAAACAATCAAACAAAAGCTCGCGAAGGTGAGAGTCATAGTGGATGCACAGATGTGGTCTACGAATGATTTGAAAGATATGGCAGACCCAACGTCTGCTATCTATCGAACAGCTATACAAGTAGGGGTGCCAGATGGAATGGCTTGTGCCTTTAAGGAAGATCTGAAGCTCTTCAAACCGGCCTGGCGTGAGGCCAAGACTCTATTAGAACTGAGTCGTTAAATAGAGTCAAATTCCTGAATCAAATTCCTGATTTCCTACCTCCAATTCTCGTTCCAAAGCTCTGATATCTGCCTCAAAGATATAGCCTGAATGCTTGAAGTGCTGCCTCGGATATCTATCACATTCGCTTCGTTCAACAGCGTAATGAAGAAAGTCACCAAAGGTGCCTTCAAAATGGGGCCATGTATCGTCAAAATGCCTACGAACCCAGGCCTTTAATACACTGAAGGTGAGTTCTATGGGGTTGTAATCCGGCGAGTAGGGAGGCAAATATCGCACCTGACATTCATATCAGTGGTAGATCGTCAATTCAACGAGGCAAATAGCTTACCTGACATCCGTGTGAGGTGATGAGTTCTTCAATTCGACTATTGCAATGAACACTCGCATTATCCATGATGATCACACTTCTTGGAGCCGGAAAGGGACTGCATAGAGGTAGCAGTTCATCTGCTAGCCATCGAAAGAAAGCCTCGCCGTTAAACCAACCCTCGCGAATACCGGTGCAGGATAGATATCCGTCTTTCGTATAGGCCGGAAGAACACTCCAGCAATGCCCTCTCGTTCTAGAGGCTTGATAGCGAGCTGGTTGACCAACGGGAGCATAGGCCTGATGACGCCAGCCCGTGGTCTCATTGAATAAGGACTCATCCACGAACACGAGCTGCTCGGCCGTCAAACGAAGCATGTCTGCTACCCAATTCAAACGAAGCTCATCGTTTTGTCTGACTCCTACACGTTGTCCTTTATTAATACTCCAGCCTCTCCTCTTCAGAATTCTTGATATCGTGGATTGATGCACGTTAATGCCCCACTCCTCCCATATGTACCAGACCATCTCTTTCTGCATGGCCCACGGCTGATCTTCGAGGTAGGCTATGAGGCCATTTTCAGCGGCCTTGAAGACCTTTCGAGGAGCGCCTTTGGGTCGGAATTGAGGTCTAAAAGGTGAGTTATACATAAAGAGGTTCTCTTGAATATTGTATACAGTGGCAGGGCAACAATGAACCTCTTCAGCGATTGCCCAAGGAGCCCATTGAAGTAGCAGAAGGCGTAGTATTTTGGAGCGAAGGCTTGCAGGAAGTGGTCCCGGCATAGCTGGAAGAACGTCAGGAACGTCAACAAACAAAGAGGTCTGAATAGCTTCAATTTCGGGCAATTGGGGGGCGGTGGGGTTGATTTCTGAATTCCTTCTATAAACGGATCACCGTGGGGCAGAGCGAAAATGAATGTCAAGGATTCCAAACCTTTCTGCATACGCTAATATCGACGATAAAAATAAGCGATAAATTGCGCTCGAAGCTTATGTAATCGGAAGTTTAGATCTACCCGATTGGGTAGCTTATTGAGCTTTATTTCGTGTGAGCTTATTGGTTAAAAATCGATGTGGGGGTCGTTGTATGGAGGCGTCCACTAATGCAATGTTCAACCCGCAGTGGAAACAATCTGTATGTAGGTGGATGCAATCGAGAATCGTCAGGGGTGAAATCGATCCGATTAGATTGAATCCCACCGAACCACGCCGATTTGAAGGCTACCTGAACCACGATCGAAAATCATGCTTAATGATGAAGGCTGGGATTCTAAATCCCATTCGCCCAATAGCATTTCACATAGTGAAACTGGCTTTTACGCACGTCTCAATATAACTTCGCCGTTATGAGTACCGGATCTCAAGCTCATACAGCCAGGCACGTGTCTCTGCTTCAGAATCAGCCACAAGTCCAGGCCTAGGAATTTTCAGAAATTCGTGGTCTTTACATCGGCAAGGTTTCTCGTCTTCCTGGAAGAGCTCGAAGCAGTGCTGGCAGAAGTCGACGTCGGCGCATGAAGTGCATACGAAACGATCCATACCGCGGATAAATGCCCTCGGATGACACCGGCTACAAGACGCTGGATGTTGAATAACATTGTCGGTAATCTCTATATTCTTCTCGAACGCTTTGTATGCATTTTGCTTGTCCTCAATAAAGATGAGGCAGTGATCTAACCTGTTGAAATTTGGTTTTGTTGTTTGCGAAAGCGCTTCAACGATTAATCTGCTCAAAGTTTTCCTCAATACGTCATGAGAAATAACTTTCGTTGAATGGAGAGTTGTGCGATTGAGAGCCAGTATACAGGGCTGATGCATAGAGGCCCAGTCAATACAAGATCGACCATAATCATCTATCGTTAGTGGATCGAATCCATAAGTCATAAGCAGATAGATTGTCTCTGGTAAATCAGGTCGACATGCTAGGTGTAAACCAGTTTCCCCCATAGTCGTAGTGATTTCCAGATTTATCGATTTACTAAGCAAAGCTCGTATGATTTCAGGATGTCAATTGTCACATGCCGAGTGTAAAGGCGTCCATCCGTCCTCATTTGCTATTGTAAGATCGGCATCTCGGTCAAGCAGCAGTTTGACCACCTCCAGATGTCCGTTATTGCTTGCTGAGTTCAGAGGGGTTCATCCATCTTTGTTTGCTATTGAAAGATCGGCATCTCGGTCGAGCAGCAGTTTGACCACCTCCAGATGTCCACTATCGCTTGCTACGTTCAGAGGGATCCATCCATTATCATTTGCTATTGAAAGATCGGCATCTCGGTCGAGCAGCAGTTTGACCACCTTCAGATGTCCACTATTGCTTGCTGCGTTCAGAAGGGTCCATCCATCTTTGTTTGCTATTGAAAGATCGACATCTCGGTCGAGCAGCAGTTTGACCATCTCCTGATGTCCGTTATTGCTTGCTGAGTTCAGAGGGGTCCATCCATTATCATTTGCTATTGAAAGATCGGCATCTCGGTCGAGCAGCAGTTTGACCACCTCCAGATGTTCACTATCGCTTGCTACGTTCAGAGGGGTCCATCCATCTTTGTTTGCTATTGAAAGATCGGCATCTCGGTCGAGTAGCAGTTTGACCACCTCCAGATGTCCATCATCGCATGCCACGTTCAGAGGGGTTCATCCAAAGCTGTTGGCTATGGCGAGATTAGCCCCTCGATCGAGTAATATTTCAACTACTTCAGAATGTCCATTCATTGAAGCGAAATAGACTGGAGTGCGATTGCCCTGGTCCGTCAAATCAACAAAAGCATTGTTATCTAATAGATGTGTGCAGATGTTTAGGTCACCGTTGCGAGATGCTGCTCCCAGAGCACTTCCAAAGTACCCTGTCGATGTATTTAACTCTGCGCCAATTTCTAACAAGTGCGTAACGAGGTGCGAATGGCCGGCATAGCAAGCAGCTTGGAGTGGCGTTCCATATGTCCCTCCTAAAGTATTCAGCATCTCAGTATTTTTCTGATACAAGTTGTTTACGGTATTCTCCAAGCCGAACCACGCGGCATAATAAAGGTGATTTGCCGTGTTGTTGGCAGTCTGTATTTCCGAAAAATGTTGCTGCTGTCAAGAATTCTCAAAATGAAGACGCCATGGGTTCCAAAAGATATTTCCAGGCTCCAAAAACCTGTTAACGGAATTGATCAATGTCGAGTATCTACTTCCTGCTGGTGAAATATGTTGATACCAAAACTGCGCTGCGTAATCGTAGAATGCCTTTTTCTGGAGCGAAATTATGCCGGCCTCGATATTTCTTTCGCATTGAAGGTACCGTAGACAAGTTGCGGCAAGATGGTTATTTTGTATCATATGATCGAATGGGGCATAGACCGAATCTGACAAGGCTTCACGGGCATCTGGGGTCAGCAGAAATTCTCGGATGGAGAAGTGCCTCAAATGGATGGTTCGAGACTCAAGCTCCTCCTCGCGAGATGTTGCCCGTGTTTCTACTAGTGAGGCGCAAAGGTCGACGATTCTATCGTATAGATATTCGCGATCATAGCAATCGGGCAATTCGTCCAGCAGAAGATTCTCATCTTCTTCGTGGTTCGGAATAATGAGAGCTTCGGTGATCTCAGACACAGTCAATGGTCTCGCCGCAAATATCGTTCAACGAAGTATATTCAATGCGCGAGATTTTTCATCACTTGGCCGATTCAATATAGTTTCTCAATTCTTTCTGTACACAGAGTCTAGCTCCCTCGGCATGGCCTTCACAATCTGCTGTAGCTTTCTTTTACTCTTGCCTTCGGTTAGCTGACGATCTTGTAATTCTACCCACAAGAACATGCCTCCACATTTCTCGATCATTTGCTCAGCAATCTCGTTTTGGTCAACATCGCTTTTGTTGAATAGATTTTTCTTGACCAAACTCTGGGAGAAGGCGAGAACGTCCGCATCAACGTCAGTCTTAACAATCTCATACTCATAGAAAGTACATTTCGCTAGGCTTGGACCACCAGAACTTAGCTGAGAACGGATGTCGGGCTCATCCCGGCTTACAATTAGCACGCGACAATTGGTATTCTCGACGTTCTGCCGAAGCTGTTCCAGAAAGGTAAGGCGATTCTCGATTGTATGTTCTCGATAAATAGTGGAGGATACTTCGCATTCATCTAAACCGTCCACCACAAATATACAATTCGACGTATTCTCAGTCAGTCGTCTAAACAGCTTCCATAAAGAAGGATTGCTCGCTTGGGAAGAAGACCCCCCTATTTCTTCGTATGCTAGGTCTATCAATTCATCATCTTCGTTTATCAAATGCGCTATTCATGCCCTCAAGATGGCTGAGGGATTGTCTTGATTCATCGATGTCGATGCGCAGAAATAGTGGTTAATGCGCAGACCGTCTTCACGTTCCAGCGACTCGACAATAGCCGCGCAGAGGTAAGACTTTCCAAAATCAGCTGAATCGTGAAGTCAGAGAAGCTTTGCTGCGTCTCCAGGAAACTGAGGTGATTTCCATTCGTGGTAGGTTTGCTTATGGAAGATCCACGAGCACGTGCTTGGGATACGATGCGTTCGACATGCTTCATAGCGGCCATTAGGTTGGACAGGATTCAGCCATGCCAAAACATCCTTTCGATCCTGATCTAAAGAGTGTCAGTGGCTGAACTCGATGATTATATTTAAGACTTGCCTTTCTGACGTCGAAGGATGTTATCATCAACAAGAAAAAGGGAAAAATCTGCCAGATCTTTAACACCTTCTTATCCTTGGATACAGATATTTTCAGGGCAGGTTACCTTTGAGGTTTATCAGTCGAAGCTGATAATTGAGGTCTTTGCCGTTAGAGCTTTCAAATGGAGGCACGAGACGATCCAGCATCTCAACTAAAAGAGTAAATTTGCGGACTTGAGATTCCAATTTGCTTTTACCATGCAAGGTCCAAGCCCATCTATCTCTTTTCCGCGATGGGGTTTGCGATTCACTTTGAATGCTTGGCTCACCAAGTCGCTTTGGGACGGACAGGGTATTTCGATTTCCATGCTGATATGGTCTATGATTTGCTTGGCCCGAATCCCCAAAAACGTCTCGGATGCAAGTCAAAATCTGGTCGACTACTTTTGCCGTGTTTTCGTTGTCCAGTTGACTGTCGTGAGGATTCAACAGTCCCTCCGCTGATATTCCCACTCGCTGGGCCCATCTCTGGAAGATATCTTTGTTGGCATCTATTTGCGTTAAGAGTTGCTGCCTGTCGCTCCCGAAATGCCTGTAGGAAGCAATGCGGTCCGCTGCTTCCATGCAAGCGCTATATAGCCCCACCAAACTGGCAGCGCCAAATGTTAGACCTACTACTTCCATCTTCACAGAGGCTTAGGGGTCAAGCAGGAGCTGTAACACCCAACGTCTTCAAAATTTATATCAATTAAAGGTATCACAAAGCCCAATTAAGATTCTGTTCCTAGATCGTAATCTACAAGCTTTAAGACCAAAATCACAGCGCCGGTACATATAAAATCACAAAGTTCGCCAAGCCACATTGCTGCCTAATCCGCTAAGCCTCACTATTACGAATGTATACTAGATGTCCTTTCAGCTTAGACTTCACTCGTTATGAATCCTCATCCCCTTTGCAACAGCGCTCTAGGCGCTTTAGAAAAGTTATCCGAGCATCATATTACGCCAAGCTCCAGGCAGACGGTTCAGACTTTTATATGTCAACAAGGTAGGCCTGTGATTTTTCAAAATCACTTGCAAAATCAGAGTATTTTTACAAATGTAGTAAAAGTAATTTGTGGTAAACAAAGGTAATTTACGGTAAATAAAGGCTATTGGCCTGAGCGCTGCTGTGAGAAATGCATATGTATATATTGTGTGGCCTACTCGGCAGCAATCGGCAGACTTCTAAGCCAATAGAGGCCTGAAAGCTGCTCAAAGGCGTCAAGAACTTCCTCTATCTATGCGACTGAGCTATGCTATGAAGTGGGTGGGTGGGAACAAAGATCGGATCAAAAGCGTTCTTTCGGCAAACGGGTGCTGAGCACCTCGCTTGCTTCGTCAATAGCTCCCAGTCAAGCTGGATCGATAAAACTGTCACTTAATTTGATAGGTAGCCTGATGCGCAAACATCAACAAGTAAATAACAGAGGATTACAGAGGAAAATTCATTCACTAATTTCCACGAGGGAAGGTACTCGACGAAAGTCATTTCATTTATGCCCAAATCACAAGAGTAGTTTACAATGATTGCTCTCATTCAAATTTCGCTAGGAATCTGAGAGAAACGTGCTTCATGCCAATCTATTCCTTATACATCACGCCTAGCTATAATCACGTGAGGTGCCTTCATCTCAAGTTTGCGATCAGCTTGACATCTCAAACGTCTTCGGGTCTTGATTGTAAGGTGGAGGAGTCGCCTTCGGTCCGCTAGACTTATCATCATTGCAAGACGTTTCAGAGTCGTTCGGAGTTCATCCTAGTAGGAAGGGAGCGTGCTTGTGTAGTAGAGCACGAAACCTTGCTCGCCGAACCTCCTTTGCTGCTTGGCGAGAATTCTGTGGGATGAAATCGTCGTGAAGCGTGTTCTGCGAACGTGTGAAGAATTTCGGAAATACGATGATGCACATCATCGTGAAACTTTGCAGTGAGACGTATTAGGTCAGGAATACAGAATCTGATTTTTCTGTAGAACAAGGACTTTGAGTTTCAGTCAGCACGATCGCTTCACTGTTCATACGAGATAAAATACCTTTTTTTCTCTGAGGCTCAAGTATCTGTATAGCTAGACTTTGAGAATTCAGCACTCTTTAAATGCTGTTGAATTCATATCGATCTCTGACTTACGCCTTGAGCATCTCAACATATGACTCTCCTCTCAGATTCTAACCTTCAACTAAGCTTGCGTCGATCAGTCGACCTGTGAAGATCTCAAATTCTGACTCTCCTTCCCTTCTGTTTTAGCCACTGTTGAATTTTTGACTGACAGTTCAAGTTCTGAACTGAGAGCGTTCATTTTTGCGCGCAAGGCTTTGCATGATTTCTGACAGATGAACAAATTCGACTGTTGCAGAAACATTTTTGAATATGACGTTTTCTTATCGTTCGTTGAATCAAACATAACTTCGAGATCTAATCACAGACTTGCATTATATTTGACCAATTTTAGAAGATGCTTCTCAAGATCATTCGACACAGACACATTTTCATCATGTTCGCATTTCAACGTCAAATTCACTCTCTTCTGCGCAAAGATTAGACTACAGCCAAGTGACATTTCATCTTGACAGACTCATCATCAGCAGAACTGCTGCGTCAAGAAGATAAAAATGTCGCACAGTTACAAAACATGTTACAGAAACTATCTGTTTCTGAACGTGAGATCTTCTTCTTCGTTATCATCTTGCTCACGACGAAGATATGTATTGTCGAAAACGATGAGATTCTCTTCTCTTATATTCAAACTGTTCTAGAAGTTTTCATTCTTTACTCTCTCACAATCTTTGACTTCGCCTGATTGTGTGACAGTCGCGCTGCATACATAGTACGACAGACGAAACTCATGTCAGAGCTTACATTTTCTTTCGTCAAAGTTCTCTTCTTTTCAAACTCTTGTTCAGACAAAGATTGTCTTCGATTAGTCGCGCTGTTTGAGATCATGTCACGTCGCGAACGCTGTCGTGTCAAGATCATCAGAAGTATTGTCGAGTTGATCAATGCTGTGTCGCCAGATTCTTCATTCATGACATATAATCATGAAAGTCATCTTCATTAGCTTAACGTCGTTGCTTTTCTGAAAGACATTAGATCGACGAGTCATTATTGAATTGAAATGACTTACTGTCTTGCTACAGAACAGATCGTGAGCGATGTCTCTTCGAGATACACTGTCGAATGTGACTCATAGAGTTCTTGAAGTCGCTTTCAGATAATCTGTTGTACTTTCAATTCAATGTCACGTTTCTGTTGAAATTGTCACTAAAATGTTCTTCTTTCTGTATCGTTTCATTCTTTTGAATTGATGATGTTCGACTTGCGTGAAACGACGTAGTAAATGACGACGACAACATTGCGTAAAGTAAATGACGAGCTGTCGAATTTGATTCTTTATCATAGACAGAACTAATATAAAGATGTTGAACTTGTATCTATTCTATGTGCATATGATGTAGTTGTGCAAATGCGTCGCATATACAGTCTAGCGTTCTGCTGACATTATGAAAGACTACGATCTGATAACTGAGTAATTTGCTTTATGATCTTTGATGATGAGTTGATACTCATTACGCTGCTTCAACCTTCGACTTCTGAGATATGCTTGAATGCTGAAGTCGTTTTAGCAAGTCTGCAATGTCGTCTTTTAGAATCTTAAGATGATCGTTTAACTCAGAAACAGTCTTCTTTAAATCTGATCGCAGTTTCTGCAGAGCTTTGATGAAGAGTTCATGTTCTCTAGATTTCATCTTCACGAATCTGCATCAATATCAATAGTGAGTCTTCATAAAAGAAACTGATAAGTTCTTACTGTTCATTGTAGATTGCACATTCTTCTTTGATACGCTGTCTCTCTGAGATGAGTAATAGAATGACAGCATCAAATGCATTATACAAATAGACTCATATCTGATCATCACGTCATCATCTTCGATACTTGCAATACTGTAATTCTCGCTTCTTCGCTAGACTTGACTCTTGAAGCTCAGAATGAGCTTCTCTAATGAATTTTGCGAATGTCTTTGTCGATGCTTTTTTTTCTTTATCATCGACTTCAATTTTGAATGTACTTTGCTCAGACGATGCACGTTCTCTTTCGATTTCAACATCTTGCAAAATCTTCATTGTAAAAATTCATTTGTCAATACGTAAAAAAATCTTATTCTTGAACGATCTGATCTGAGCTTTCTTGATAAGTTGACAAATGACTCTAGTCGTTAAATCGATTTTCGATATTTCGAGCTTGATGTGACTTTGCTCTTGAGCGATTGCTTCATCTCAAGCTGTCATTACTTTCTCACACTCGACTGTCTCGATCATTCAAAGCAATTCTTTCGCTCGTTTCAAGTGTTTCGACTCAGATTGTTCGTACTTCGAGCTGATAACGACGAGATGATCTCACTTCTTAAGCCAAGCATCTTGAGAATCTAAATGCGATGAAGACTTTCAGTTTAATCTTCAACTTTTCTTGAATTCTTCTTGATTTTGATCAGACTCATCATCTGAAATGTCTTCAGATACACGACGCTTTTTAATTCTAAGCTTCTTGTTTGATGACAGAATCATATCTACTATCTGTCGTTCACTTCTCTCTTGACGTTCTAAATCGACTAGATGCTTAAGATAATGATATCAAAGTAGAACATCATCTATTTGCTTCTCTAATGTGTCTCGATTTGAGGCGAGACAATCTGCATTGTACATCATGTATATCTCACAGTCAGAATCGTTTTCTTGCTGTCGAAATGACTGCAAACCTTTAGTGATCATAAAGAAAAACACGAAAGAAATGAAAATTCTTACTTACTTCATTGACTGCAATAAACTCTCGATTTTGATTCTCTCATTCTGTCATGACGTGAATCAATCGCTCTTTGATGATCAACATCATCTCTGAATTTGATATGTCTTCAGCAAGAGAGTCATACTGTCGAATGATGACACGTTCGAGATTCACATTAAACAGCGTTCAGTGACTTTGAAAGCAGCATGAAAGAATGATGCGATCGTGATTGCAACTCAATGATCATTGCATCTTCAGATTGAATTGCTGATTGCTGCTCTTAAATGATGCATAAAAGCTGTGTAATATCAAAGTCGTTTTTAATCAATTGAATGAGAATAATAACGACATCAGATTGAAATTAGTGAGTCATTCTCTCTGTTGAAAACGAAAGAAGAAATAACTGATTTCATTTGAATTGATGATCTTCGAGCATTCATCGTCGTTGACAACGAAGATTTTTTCGTGATATTGATATTCACAGCGTTGAATCTCTTGCTTCAGCTTGTCTCGAGTTGAAATTTCAACATTCGTTCTAGTGATCTCGACATCAGTTGTCGTGATAGAGCTTTCACAAGAAACAGCAGTCACATCGAACTGACTATCAGATGCTGATGATCAATCAACGATAATGATTTTCTGTTCAGAGACGAAAGATTTCTGAAATATTTCTGACATAAGCACTTCTGACTTCAAGTGTGAGCTTAATGTTAAAGACGATAGATTGTTCACTGATACTGTCTTGCGTGATCTTGTGATCATGTTTGAGAAATTCTGAAGTGAGACATTAGTGATCTCATGATTGAACTGTAGCTGCTTGTGTTTCTTCTTTTGACGCTGCTGTTTCTGTCGAGCTTGCTCTTTGAGTTTCATTGTCACATTTTTCAGACTGTCAAGAAGTATGACATAGTTTTTCTTTGAATTCAACTTCGAGTATGCAAAGAGAAGCTTCACTATCTCGCTCAATGTCTATATACAAGTCAGCTTGAGAATTATTCAGACTGCATAGCATATCAGAGATAAATCTTTCGACATCTGACTCATTTGTGTCATCATCAAACGAAGATTGATCTCATGAAAAGAGATACAGAAACACGTGATTGATAATGCGCGCACGCATTATCAGTCACGTGATATAGATTTCGTACTGTGCAAGACAGAATTTCTTTGAATCTGATCATTAAATGATGAATCTATGTTGACAAATTCATAACTTTCTTGCTTGTCTCTGAATTTGTCTCTGTGAATGTATGAATTCTCTAGATCAGATATCAAAGCATGTACTTTGAAAGTTGTAAGATTTCTGCAAAAGTTCACTTCATCGTTGATAAGCTTGAATTTTCATTGAAAGAAGCTGAGCAGAGAACAATAAGTTCATGACTCAGTCTTGACTTCATCTCAATGCGCAGTCACTTGAAAAGAGAATGTGAAAGAATTGCTGATCGACAGAACAAAAGTCAATGAAATTATGCATATGTCTATTAATAAAATGCTGATATTGTTCTGAATGTGTTCACTCTGCTATCGCGATCATATGCTTCAGACAGCTCTATTTTTGCGTTTCATTCTCTGCTGTTCTTCTCACAACTTTCTCACTGTTAATCTTTTCTTCTGTAACAATCTCTGTCAAGCTTGTTGCAAAGAACATCGAAAAGAACGACTTGTGCAAGATTCACGCTTTCAAGCGACGATTTTACATCGCTCTTTCAACTACTAGATCGCTACAAATTCTTTCATCAATCATGAAGAAATTCTATTCTGCTCAACGATCATTTATGAAACTGTCTTGTCACTATCGTTCATATTTTGTTGTATTGAATTGATCTAGAATTCTGATTCAATTTTTCAGATAGCGCTCACAAATTACTGCATCGATTGTGCATCATCTCTGTCTCAGCTCTTATCTTTGCGTCGATCGTATTGCTGTCGCTCTTTTTTATTTCACTTTCTAGATAAAAATTCTGAGAACAATGAAGATCAGAACTGAATTTTCGAGCATTCAAAACATGCAAGATCATGAATGATTTGTGCTTCTTTCTGTCTATAAAATTCTGATCAGTCTCGTTGATTCGATATATCATTGTTTTTTGATCACGTATCTCAGAAGTCTGTCATCAATGATTTCTAATTCTAACTTCAGTGTCATCGCAGCAATCAATGCGTCTTCTGAAGCGACTCAAGATAGTCAGAGAACGTCGTTGCATTCATTTATAGCGTCTCTTATCGTTTCAGCATTGACATTCGACGCTGAGATTATTCTTTTCATTTTATTAAAGAATAGACTTACGCAGTTGTAGTGAATCTTCATCATGTTGAAGTCTACAATCATTGACTAATGAATGTCAGTCAGTCTCGAACATATCTTGTATCTGAAAAACAGCGCGCTGAAGTATTTTCTTTCAAGTTATTTTTCTGAATTCTCGTTGTATTTTGAACATCAGATTGAATCATTCTTCAGAAGTTCAATCTTGACGCTTTTTTCTTTCTTCGCTATCTTCATACACTTCTGAAAATATTTGTTTCTCTAAGTTTAATCATAATTCTCATTCTGATGTCTTTGAATCTTATTTATGAAAAAAATGCATCAAATGAAGTTCAAGATCTGAATAAACTCAGTTGAGCAAACATGAAACTGATACACATCAGCTTCTACTGAGCTCATCTGATAATGATCTTGATCGTGATCATCTTCGTATGTCACACAATATATGCAAAATTAATCGAGTATATTCATATTCAACAGATGTATCTTGCATCATCAGAGCATTGTCTTCAAGTCTTCGCAAACACTATTCTTGTGACAAATATTCTCAGAAGATTCTTATCTATTCTCGTTCTGACTCGTCTCTACGACGTATTTTCTGACGAAGTACGCGTCATATGAATCAACAAAGATCTTTTCAAGCTATTCAAAAAGATTCTAGAGCGAAGAAAGATAGTTTGCACACTGAAGATCGCAAAGACGAAGCTTTTGCAATTGACGATGAAATTCACTGATGGTCGAAAAGATCATGATTTTACAAAAGTCGAAATGAGCAATTCAAGTCACGTGTATGTTGAAAGTGAAGAATCTTTCTGAAAATGATATCTAGGCGAAAAGAATCGCGATTACATGCGTCTTTCAATTTTCAATCTCATCTGAATGTCATCAATATCTTTCGTGAGAACAAAAGTTGATACTCTCTATCACTGTTGACAAGAGATGACTCGTTTGAACAACGAGATTGATCAGAATCAGCAAGAGTCAGAAAGATATTCTTTAATGATCTCAGCGTTTATACAATTCAACATTCAAGAGATCACATATATGACTTGTCAATCTATCATTCGATGTACGCTCTTGTGTTTTAAATCTCAATATCTCAAAGCTTCGTCAGTGAATGTCAAATGAAAAAACTTGTCTAAGAATTGATGAAATCGATACACATGAACTGTTCTGATTGTTATCTTCATCATTGCACTTATTCTAGCATGATTTATTTCTGTCGTCTTCACTGATCTTGTATCTCAGATTGCTTATTTTACAACTTTGTTGTCTTGACTGCATTGAATCGATACGCTTTTGACATGACTGTTTGACTGCATTCAAGATGTTTTATCGCAGCTAATTCTGATCACACTTATCACGCTGCTGTCATATGTATTACGCATCATCACAGAACGTCGAGATCTGCTGACGAAGATGATCATCGAACTTTCTCTACAGAAGTATTATTTCACTTTTTTGTTCATACAAGTCTTTCTGACGATCTCTCTGTCTTCGAGCATCACGATCATTATTCAAGAAGTACTTCATGATCTCGATTCTGTATCAGTGATGTTAGTCACAAATCTTCTCAAGACGAGCAACTACTTCTTCTCTTATCTAATGTTGCGATGCTTCTTGATAAGCGCAAGTTTCATTCTTCAAGTGAAATGACTAATCGATTGATATACTCTCGTCTCAATCATAAATACTACGTCAAGACAGAAATGAAAAAAGCAGACAGCTTTGTCTCAGATGCAGTGAGACATTCTTTTCTTAATCTATATCAATCTAGCTTGCATCGATAAGTCGCTTTTGTATCACTCATGTATAATCTTAACATCATGTCAGAGCTTATCTACTCGATCATCGCTTCGTTAATTCTCTTGCTCAGTTTCATCATCTTTGATCTTTTTTGAGTGATGTTTTGCTACAATCTGCTCTACATCACAGTTTCTCAATCTAATACAAGAGATCTACTCTATTCAACGACTCTGAATCAGCTGTTCACGAATGTCTACATTTTGAAGCTCTGCATGATAGATCTGTTCTTCTTAGTGCGTGACAATCATAATAGAGCAATCTGCGTCGATTAAACTGTGATCATGATTATCATTACAACGATGACACTTGTCTTTCAATTGATCTTGAATGACGTCGTTGCTTCACTTCTTCAATTCATGTCTCAGACTGAAATGAGAGAGAAGAAGAAAGAATCGAAGTATCGCGAAATGAGAACAAGTAATCATCTTCAAAGTCTTCTACGAAAATGTTTCAATTGACTTGATCGAACGAGAGAATCAAGTTCTATCAATGAGATCTTCTTCAATATGCATAGTGAGATGAAGAATTTTACATTGAACGAACGTGATGATCTTGCTTCGCTGACGTTTCAACATGAATCTCTTCGCATTCAAAGATCTGTGATATGAATTTCAGATGATCGTTTCAAAATCAGTGATGATGAGATATCGCGCATCAAACAACGCTACGACAATGTGAAAATCACTAACGAGCATGCAGATCTAGATGAAAAGAAGAGAGTGACAATCACGCAAATCATCAATGACTTTTCAGAAGTAGAATCAATGAAGCTTTAAAGCTTTGCTTATCAGAGTCTAGCGAACAATTCTTTAGTTTTATTTATATGAAGCTTTTTACATTCAAGCAAGATCAAGAACATCGCTACTGTTTCAAAGTTGCATTCACTCTCAAATGAGCTTTAATCTTCTCACTTCTCTTCTCTCGATTAAGCTATTTGTAGAATGTCTCGAAGTATGTATCTTGTTCAAATAAATGAAGATTTCTTTTGTTGATTGACTGCTGAGAGTCTGATATCATCTCGTGTAGACGAAATAGAGCATGCAACTGATATAAGAAATGAACGCATCTGTTGATCAGAGTGTTGCAGCGAAAGATATTACTGATTGACTTGTCAAATGATGTCTACAATTTAAAGCATACTGTCTACATTATCAATCTTTAATTTTCAAGATACTCTTGATCTAAAAACTTCAGTCAATGAATCTGAAAAATGATTTGAGAGTGTCAATCTTCTTCATAAATTTTCTCACTCTTTAACGTCATTCACTTATTCTTCTTTCGTAGTCTTTTCAGCTCAACTTGTACGACGCAATCTGATGCATCTTTGAACTACTTCTGTGATCTCTCTCTTTCGTTTGCTTTCAGTATCATGTGTGACTCGATAAGATGAGAAAAACAGCTGAAGACTTGTCATTGAAATGAAGACGACACATGTGATTCTTGAGATTCTTTCGTCGCAAGAAAGATGATTACAAGCTACGTTTGTCGATTACATGAGAGCAGAACAATAGATTCTTGTTCAGATTGTGTTGTTGATGCACATTTCTCTCGTGTCTGTATAGTTCGCTCAGATATGTGAAATCTTTAACTTCTGCACATTTCGATTTCATGCATCTACAAGATCATTCGTGCTTGTGAACATGCTTTCTAATATCATTGTTAGCGAGATGATTCACGCTCAGAATCAAGAGAATTACTCACTTTCATTCACAAGTTCAATCAAACGTGATCATCTCGTCACAATTGCAATAAAGCTTGCCTTCTGCATTTTTCTAGCGACTGACGAGTGAAAGTCTGTATTCTAAACAAGCTCGCTAGATCGAGATCTGATTGTAAGCTATGTACTAGATCGCTGAAGTGCTGAATACGAATTTTCGATACTTTTGACATCTTGAGAATGAACAAGATTCATTCTGACTGTTCTTTGCATAAATATATTTCTGTTACGTAGTTACTTTTTGTATAATCTAGCGTTGTGAGCTCTCAGTGACTGTGTTTGTGCTAATCTTTCGAGACTTAGAATATTATCTTGTTCTTCTGAACTACTCTTTAGATCTCTCAAAGATTCAATTCTGCTCTATTTTATAAGATGAGTCTCTGACAAGAGACTTGATGACTTGCTTCAAGTTGCATGCGTGTGCGCGCAGACTCAGACGATTAATCAGTACTACAGTCGATATATGTTCTCGACTGCAGTACACGAGAAACGTCACGAATGCTCTGCGAAGCATGTGATGCACAAAGACAAAACACTTGTATTGATTGATATATGAATCATTTTGAGAAGTTCACGTTCATCTGAGATTCAAGCAGAGCTGTAAGATAAACAATCGTTGCAAAGAAACACAGAAGTACAGAAGTATACAAGCGCGTATGAAACACAGAAGCACAACTAGCAACAAGACAATTAAACGCTATTCAAACTTTGAGTACAGAGAGAAGTTGCAGAACAACAATAAGCGAATGAGTCACGAAAGCATTCGCTGAGCAGAAATCAACACAAATGAATCGCGACGCGATCAAATGAAACAGTCTCTTTTGCTAAATCTGTGAAGCTTCAAAAAAGAATGAAAAGATTGAGAGTATAATAGATCACAAAAGTCATGAAGTATGAGATCAAAGAGAGAGCACATGACAATGATTTATCGATTACTAGAGACAGAGCTGAGATGATATTGAATGATTGCAGAAGACACAGCACTCATACAAGTGAGAATTTATGAACATTCACATTCAAAAGCGCAGTTAGAGAGCTCGAGTTAAATCAAGAAAGAATGACATCATATGACTTCATACAAGAATGCTCTCATACGCATTCAAGAAGTGATGTTCTCTATGCATCACAAAAGAAAGCGAAAGCTCAACTTTTTTTCAAGATAAGTCATTTTCTGAACAATCTGAAATCAGAATGAAAACTTTCTATCAGATCGCTTTCTTGAGACTCGCGACTCTGATAGCTGCAACTTTATTCAACTGCTCATTGACTCGTACTGTGACAGTAACTCTTGAAAATCGAAATTTCACATTAATTTCAAGTATCGTTTCAGTTATGAGTGCTTCAGACGCTGAAAGTACTGCAACTATGAATGATTCAGAAAATTACATGATGATCTTGATGATCAATATGTACAACAATCAATTGTCTCTCTTCTTTGATTCAAATGCTGATGATCTCTCTTCGATAAATAATTCTTCAGTAATCATACTTTCTGATAATGTCTTCACTCAGTATGCTTTCTCAACTGAATGAACAGAAAGAATATATGTGAGCTCAAATCTCAACTTCAATGACAGCAAGATTGAAAACAGCTATACGAGCTCATCTGATATCGATGTTAGCTATGTAAATGACTATTCTGTATTCATAACGTGCTCTTTCAAAGACACAGCAGTGTTCGATTGCAACGTTGATTTATTCAAGCAGTCGAGTATTTCATGCAACGATCAAGTCGACGATTCTGTCTGCTTGAACTTCGCTCAGAATATTGTCAATGAACTCACTTCATCATTTTTTGCAGTCTGTGCAAGAACAATCTACATCTATTCAAATGATAACAATGTCAATGTTAACAATCTCAAGAGTATCTTGATTTCTTGTTGCGTTGATGCATCATGTCAAGCACTCTCACGACAATTTAAACGAAATAACATACAACATGTTGAACGTATACAAATTAGAGACATAAAGTCACATCTTCTAGAAAGAATCATCTTCTCATCATTACTGCTTTTATTTTCGCGCAAGCTTTGACATCATCATTACTTGTCGCGATATCGTATTCACAAATAGATCAGCGATGCAAGTAAGACAATTTCACACAGCGCATATTAGCAGCTTTTAAGAATTCAACGATGAATGCTTTCTGAATGAATTACATTGACGTGAGAAATAGCTGATTTATCGTGATTATTGAAAATATATGATCTGCTTATGACTTAAATAGAACTTCGATTGAATACATTGATGATCATCGCTTTGCTTGTCGTGTGATGAGAAATTCTTCTAAATACGTCGCTTGTTAGCATATCGTCTTAGTCTTCGTGCTTTTGCACGATTTATTTATTGCTAGTTCATGCTTTCACTTACGTGTTAATGAAGATGAAAGTGTTTGATGTCACTCTTCGCTGACTCTCTGTCATTATCAGAATCTTTTTGTTTCATCATTGAAGAAGCTTAATCAATCAATCTTTCAATTCTATGAAGCTGTTGATCTTGCAAGAAAGACGCAGAATGCAATGAAAAGACTTCAATGAATGATCTTTGATGCACAGAGAGAGATTGACATCGAATATTGCAAGCGAGTCAGAGCATGATGTTGAGACGAAAAGTACATAGACTGATACTAATGCAAATGAGGAAAGTCAAGAAGACAAGAATAGTAAGAATGTCACAGATGACATGTATCAAATTGTACATCAGATCGAGTGCTCAAATAACTATCTACTTCTTTCTTGAGACGAAAAAGATTTAATGAAGCTTGTTACTTCGATTTTCTCTTTCTCAGATGATCTTTTAAAACTTCACTTGAGAATAGATTGATCTTGAAAATGTACAGAATTTTATGTTTCTTTCAAGTCGTCTTTCGAGATTATTGAATATTGATATGATCGTCGTCACAGTCGTATTAGTCAGTCACTTATGAGTATACTTTAAGTTCTAGTGTACTCGTATCACGCTCAAAGCAAGTGTTTCATTATCTTTCAACATCTTGACTATACTACGAAGCTATTCTAAACAAGAGCTCGTTCATGCTTCAAATTGAAAAAGCTCATGTCTGCTTCTCTTGTTCAGACGACGAAGAAATCGACTCACGAGTGAATGTCTGCTCTGATGTATCGTAATGATTGTCAACAAGCTGAAAGTCTGAACTCGAGCTTATTAACTTGACATGTTTCACTCATTTTTGATGCATTCGTTCGTCAACGCGTCAAAGTAACGTCAGCTTAATTGATTATCTTCTATCAAAATATATCATCAAAAGAACGTGAACGTGATCATTGAATACAAGTCTTCTTTCAATGTTCATGATAAGTTGATGAACACAGCGATCATGCTCATCGTAGTCTGACAAGAAGCGAAGATCGTGACTGAAAAATGTTGAAAGTTGATTTCATTCTTGATAATAGAGTCGAGTGAAGACGAAGCTTATCGTCACTCAGAAAATGAAATAGACATTCTTCAACTTCTGAAAGTAGAATGCATTTGACTCGTGCAGATCAGAATCATTTCATGACATACGTTGATGTAATACAATGAGCGAGTTGCACGTTCAAAGCAAGAAGTGAGATGAATGACAAAGATGAAGAGCGTTGTGTCATTCATCTTTCTCGAGAAATCGAAAATGAGACGAATCTTCAAGTCTATCATAAATGATCTCGAATGTTCAGTCAAACTTTGATTGCAAACTCTCGACTGACTCTGATTTGTTGATTGTCAAGTCTGACGTAAGTGTTGTCTCAGAGTTCTCACTCTTGACAGACTTCGATTCAAGTAGATCTGATGCACAGATCAGCTCAGCTGCACAGCTCTCAAAAGACTTTAGATTGTTAATCTCAACGTTCATCTCAGATGTAGTCTTAAATTTCTCACTCGTATCAAGTTTCGTGTCGATAAGCTGTACTCAGTCGAATTCAGTCGTGAGACTTTCAGCATTTTTGAGCATCAACATCATCAAAGAAGAATTGCGTATGCTTGACTTGATGATAATGTCAGTCGTTGATCTTTCAGAGAGTTCTTCACACTGATCTTCGATGACTTTGCAAAAAAGTCTGAGAACTTCTGTGTGTCAGCGATGACAGCACTTGAACTGACTAGCTGCTTTATCTTCGTCGATCTTCTGACTCTGCTGTCTTATACACTTTTCTCAAGAATGTTTTGATTGTGTTCTTTTTTGAGATGATATGTGAGAATTCAGATCAGTTTTAATACATGTAAAGTCTACAGATACTCTGATCTTATCAAGTCAATCACAAGCTATGTTGTTCAATGAAGTCTAAATTGCATTGTTGATGCTTGCTTCAAGAATGTGCAACTGAATCGTCTTCGTCTTGCTTGAACTTAAGTCTCATGTTTGCATTCAATCAAACTCAATACTCAAGATGAAAAGAAATTGATTGTCAAAAGTGAGACTGTATTCACTTGCTTACAAGATTGAAGTGTTGAGATGAACTACTTCATCATTCTAATCAGACATACATTTCTCAAAATCGATAGTGAAGATGCAGAGTTAATCTTTGCATATCTTCAGATGTCACAATTATAATCATAATGCATTGACTCTCTGCAATGCAGACTTTCAATGCTAGATCAATGAAGAAAGATAATCTGTCAGTAGCATGATTTTAATAGTGCAAAGTCAGAGAAAAAAATCGAAAGTTTCAAATTTAAAGAGAACAAAGTCAAATCTGTTGAGATGAATCAGATCTCAAGTTTCTTATCAATTCAGTGAAGCTTGTGCTATTGATGTCAATCAACTTGTGAAACATGATCTAAAGCATGAATTGAAGTGTGTTGAGATTAAGAATCAAGAGAACTTCGCTATTACAAATCTATCGATCATCTTGTCATGCTTGATTAGCTCTTTCGTCTCTGCTTTGTTGAGTGTATTAGAGATTTATTCAGATCTTCAAGAAGCGCTATACTTGTCTACAAGACTAAAGCTGCACGATCTTTGACAGAAAGATAACACAGACGAAGTGAAGTTTGAAATTCTGAATCATTCTTAACGCTCTGTGCAATCTCACATCTCTGATGTAATGTCACTAGAGAAACGACTTTGATTCAGACTGTGATTTGACTTTCATTAATGCATCTGAGAAGACAGCAAATCAACGCAGTTGAATTATATGACAGATGTACATATGAACATGTGAATCAACAATCAAGTTTGAACAATTTTGCAGTCTGCAGATGAGAGAGAGCGATGCGAGCTTGAACACTGAAAGACAACACAACATTTATTTATAGTAAGATATGAATTACTGTCACTGTTATTAAACGTGCAGACTTATTCATATTCTGCGTAAAATCTGTAACAGTTTACTTGTAAGAAAACTGTTCATCATTTATCATCATATTCATCACATACATCACATACATCAATGTTTAATTCAAAAGAAGAAATCAAGTTGTCACTTGAGAACATCTTGTATCTTCAAGAATCTGAGTCTCATGAATTTATCGCTGATACTTTGTCATTTGAGATAGACAGTATATCTTATCTCTGCTGACATTATTTAACTGTTCACAGAACATCAAAATTTCTGATTCAGAATTTGCTCGAGATGATAGCTTAAATCGAATCGCAGCAATCGTTGTATTGTACTATGAATGCACACTTGAAGAGCTTTTCGATGATCTTAGTCTCACTTTATCGACACAAAGTAATCACAGAATCAAGAGTCAAATCGTCTGACAAGACGAAGTGATTTCAGATGATTGTGCAAAGATGATTCTGCTTGAGAAATTGAAGTTTAAGAGTGATGACTCGATGCTTCTTCTCTCGAAGAAATACTTTCTGAAAGATTGAGTAAAGCATCATCATAGCTTAAGTATTATCATCGTATTAACAAGATTATACAGAAATACATGATTCTGATGATAGATGTCGTGAATCGTAAATGAGTCTGAGATCTGAAGCAATTCTTCAAAGAATACGTTCTGTTCACTGTATCAACGTCAGAAGACATGTCAGCTTTGAAGAGAACTTATATGATGAATCACTTTTGAATCATATGTTTCAAGTCACAGAATGAATCTATTCATCATTTCGAAGTCTTGAGCGATAGTGTGCTTGAGCTTCTGTTAGAGTATGTGCTTAGACATCTCAAGTCAGTATTGACATACAAGTACGACGAAAACAATAATGTTAAAGTCATCAAGATATACAACAGTGCATCTAATAATCTTATTTTTAGCATTGCAAATGAAGAAGAAAGATGACGATGATGATGACGAAGAGAATTAAATCTTGATCTTTTGAGAATCGAGATGATGTTAAGTCTTGTTGATGTTGTTCTGAAGAGAGCATTTCATCATTTGTTTCAGCGAGAACGTTAGTGACGAGTGAAGCGAAGATTAGAGAGTTTTGCAGTTTACGTCTGACGCTTGAGTTTTCAAGTTAAATGTTAAAGCATGAACTTTTAAGACTTGCAAGAAAGTTCACTTCTTCGTTGAGAGCAGAAGCTGAGTGAGAGCAATGAATTGACGATCTCGTCTTGACTTCGTCTCAATGCGCAGTCACTTCGAAAAGATTTGAAGAATTGCTAACAGACGAGAGAAAAGCGAATGCTACTATTTGATAATAAAGTCGTTGCTTTAGTCGCTCAAGCATAGCAAACTCTGCATGAAAGTTGTAGTATGACTACTTACAGCATTCATTAGAATAATTATTGACATCAATATGAGCTGACGATCAGCTCAGATGATACTACGCAGACAAATCTCTCAACACAATACAGATCATATCTCAATCTTCAAAGATCATCACGCATCTCAACACTCTTTTTTCTTTCTGTCTTTTTTCTTCATTCTTCGCAGTAGATCTCGTGAAGATTCACTTTCTTCAATCTGTGTAAAACGATCACTTGCAGTCTTGAATTTGATGTGTGTACTTGTCTCTTTCTTCGCTGACAGAACTGACGTGATCATTATTTCAAGCTTTTTCAGAATTTCAGAAATGATTGAAAGTGTCTCATCATTACTACGAAAGAAATCGAATCTGCGCTCTCAATAAATATTCAAATATTTGTCATCACGCTTCGACACAGACTCGACTGAATCAACAACATAAGCTAGAATTTGAAAGATCTTTTGATCTTCAGTGAAATTGATTAGAGATGATATCGTCGTTCAAACGAATCAGATCATATGTTTCATGATCACTCGTATATTGTTGCAGAGAAAGTCGTTCAATAGCAAAAGAAAGTTTCTCAGATAGTTTGCTTCGACTGAACAAGATTTATTGAACTCGTAGAGCAAGAGTCATAAAAGAAATACAAAGACAGCTAAGCTTAACACAATCTGAGCAGTCGCTTTTTCAGAACAAAGATCATGAATCAGTCTTCAATACAGTTGCTTGTCATCTTCTGATATTGTTCACGTGTGAAGTGCTTGAAGAGCTCGATCGTGACAGTCAGAACTTCATACAAGAAGTAAAAGAACATCATTCTCAGAATGATTCAGAGATGAGAGCTCGTGATAAGAATGCACACTGCGTTCATCAGCATTAATATTGTGAATCTCTGAAAGCTGATCACTGATCGAAACACTTGAATGTCTTTCACTTGTCGACATTCAAATTCATTCAGCACTTGTGATGAAAGACTCTTCATTGTTTGTCAGCGTTATTTCACTGAATAGAATTACAACTTCATATCAAGTCTGAAAAAGCAATTAACAAGAATTTACTGAGATTTGAACTTCATTTCTGAACATCTTTGTGAGTTGTCGAGCGAATTTGATTGAGATCTGTGATCTTGACAAAAATTCGCGATCTTGAGAGAGCTTTTTGTAGTTCAAAGAGATTGCATATATCGAATTGCTGCGCGATAGACGTTTGAACTTTACAGACAAGATCATAAAGAATCAAGTTGTTCAACGATGTAAGATCTGTCAAGTCTGAGTTGAATTTGCTTCGATCGTGTGTCAAATCGTCGTCAAAGACGCAATACAGTTTGCGAAGCAACGAGAGTATTTGCAGTTCTACTTCTTCTCAATTCTTTCGATTGATGATCTGAAGATGAGAAAGCAAGAAAAGCTCATGTAGATGTTTTACATCATTCATGATCTGTTGACATCAAATTTTCAGATCTCGTTGAATAAGCTCATGAGTGACAGAAGACTTGAAGTCTTTCAGCATGTTCAAGCAAATGAGAAAAGCGTTTCGCGCATAAGCTTCTTGAAGCATAGAAGAAGAGATCTGAGAATCGTCAACAGATTGCGCTTCAAATAGATGATGTTGATGACATTATCTTGAAGAGAAAATAGAATTTCAACATCTCAAGTTGAGCGATGAGATCATTCTTTCTTGCAATTTGTCGATAGCATCGCGCAGCGTCGCGATTCTCTGTAGAAGAATCTGCGTGCAGCGCATTTTCTAAGAAGCGATTCAAGATCTTCTTTCTTGCAACGAGAATATCATATACTTCTCTCTTGCAACAGATTGATTGTGTTGAATCAACGTTCTCGATCGTTAATTGATCAGTCTTCAAAGAGATTTTGTATGATGAAGACGCGTCGTAGACAACAAGATCTCAAGAATCGTGATATTTGTGTTCGATATGAAGAACAGCGATTTCGAATTTCAAAAGTCATGATTTGATGTCAAGATCATCATTCATAGTTTGAGTGATTGAGAAGTGAACAATCTTTCTAGATAAAAAGAAAAGCTGTATGATCTTCTAAGAAGATGATTAAAGCGTGAGTCATCGTAACAGAAATAAAAAGCGCTCTCATCTCTGCAGTCTCATTACTATTCTCGTCATACAGTACTTTCAGTTTATATGCATTCTCAGCGTACAGTACATCTGAAGTCTCAAAGTCAATGATCTCTTGAGAAGCACTCAGTTGAAGCTCTCTCAAGATTTCAATATGAATCGCGTTGTGCGATTGAGAAGACTTAGACATCTTCAATGATTGAAACAAGAAGATTCTCGATTTGCAAGTGACTTTGCCTGAAACAAGATGTACATCGCACTGAAAAAAAGACAGAAAAAATCTGAAGTAATCTTTACAAGCTTCATGAGAAAGACTGCATAGTTATAGAAATGAACATATGCATTGATAATTCTTTTCAATCTGATTTGATCAGAGTCGTCGATCAGCAATTCACACAAGCACACTCAACAGAGAAAAGAAAGCGAAAGATGCTCAATCAATGATACTGAATATACGAATGCAACATCTCAGTTGAGCATGCTGAGACGCGTAATGTAAGACAGCATGAAGACGTGAAAGAAAGTTCAAAAAACTTGATTAGTTCAACAACTTAGATCAAAGAGTATCTTTCTTGATTTCAATGAGATCTGTCAAAATGACACATTCTTCTGTAAATGTTTTTGCAGCATCGTCTGACTTCAAGCATTGATGTCATTATTGACACAACATTCTAGCATGACGATAAGAAAAACTGAGAGATGACGACTCATGCAAGTGCTAGAAAGAGTGCTCAAGAAAAGATGACATCTCGCTCGAGCTTCTGCAAGAATCTTTGCATGAAACGATTTCGTGCAAAGATTCTTGCGAAGTGACTAGATTCTATCAATTATGAGCGAGCAGCGTTTCACTGATCTTATCGATATCACAAACATGAGCAGCTCAGAGCAATCGATTCTCTTCATCATATCAGATCATTAGCAAGAGATCAATTTCATCAAACAAAAAGTGAAATTCACATGACATGCAGTATCACGATTTCACTCAACATAGAAAATAATCATAGAAAGATGAGAAAAAGATCTACTCTTGATGTTGTTGAACATGAAATGAATGAATGATTAGATGAATAGCAGCATAATGACTGAAAAGATGCACACGCAAAAACACATGAGTTGCACACATTTGAAGTCTGTCATCATGTTGTCACTGATTATTGAACACGTTCAGATCATCTACGACATCTATTATCAATCTGAGCAATGAGACTTCTTGTCTAAGATTTTGTATGTATCAAAGAAGCATAAAGATTGTATCTCTCTCTCTAATTGACATGAAACAGAGAAGTCATATGTCGCTCTTCGAAATTGTCTTGTGAGCAGATCATAGAAGTGAGACTTGATGAGTCAAGACGTTCAACATTATCAAATCATCAGCGAAAGTCATCATCGTTCGCTTCTAACCTCGTATCTATCACGACGCAAGATCATGTCGAAGCAAGATCAATTGATTCTTGATTCTTGATTTATATCTAAGAAACAAGAACACTAGATGCGAGCATGATAGAAAGCAATCAGAAGCAATAGCTGTAGATTCACTATCTTCTCTTGATGATAATGCTGAATTTAACATGCTATTTCAAATGAAACTTATTTGTGTCAAACTTCAGAATGATAAAGAGAGATTGTTCAATGATGTTAGCAACGATCAATGAATACGCTATATGCTTAAATCATCTCACGAGTTCACGTCAAATGAAATAGATGAAATATGAGAAGTAGCAAAACAGTCTGAAAATGAATTGTCGTTGAAGCTTTTTCTTTCTTTCGCATGAGTGATCTTGTCGAGTACTGTGACTTTTTTCTTCAGCTACTCGTTTATATTCATTATAACTTTGACCTTAGATATTCTCATCTTAGTCATCTGTATCTCTTTTATAAACAATTCAACTGACTTTTCTTGACTATCACGTAGTCATCATCGATCATCATCTTTGATAGACGATGAATGAGCAGCGTGCACAGATGTTCTGTCGAAGTCGAAGACTAGAATCTTCGCGCACGCTATTTCTTATTTATTACTGTCACGTAGTAGCAAATAGAGAATAGCGTGCACGAATCAAATCTCATACAGACGAAGCTAAGACTGCAGAAATAGCGTCTCTAATGCTTTTCTTTTCAAGCTGCAAGCTCATCATCAGCACAATGATATGAAATCATACGCTGAGCTGACATCTCTGTCAGATTTCTTCTTGACAGTTAGTGTAAGAAACATTTGCAAGCAGTTCGCTTTTTCGCTCTTGATGTCGAATGTCTCTCGAATCGAGATGCAGACTTACGTTGAACGAAAAGATGTAAAGAAAAAGCAGAGACTGTGCGAAGTGAGCAAAAATGTTTAGTACTTTGAAGACATGAATCGTCTTGATTCGCTCATAGCGTATGAAGCTCATCTACAGACATTGATGCATTAGCGCAGAGAAAAGTCTCTCTCATGCTTACTCAACAGTCTAACGCACTAACGATGTCATCGATTCATTGACTCGACAGTATTAACGCAGAGACATGTATCTCTTGCATTTCATAATCGATGTCAGATCATAATCATGAAAACGTCTTTCAAGATGATCAACATTAAGAAGTGAGTCTATTTGAATAATTCAAAGAATCACGTCAGACAGAAGCTAGATCTGCAGAGTAGAGAGAAGAATGAGAATTTTTGTACGTTTGAGATGAGATTGTCTCTCATCTCTATTCTATTTCCCAGAATGAACTAAGAAAACAGATAGAAAATTTGTGAGAATGTCTATCAATTCAAGCTTCTCTTCAATTCTCAGATCAAGTGAAATGATCTAGAATCAATTGTGATCGCTGCTCAAACTATGATTAATGAGAGATGTTGAAAAGAGAGTTTGAAGTTGACAGATACGAATGTCATTCTGAATGATTTGTCGAAATGAAAATTGTATCAACTGCATAAAGCAATCAAGAAGAAGAGCAATAAATTCAAAAAGCAGATTAGAAATGATATTTGTGACGAGTCAATGAGTGATTGCAAGACTGATCTTTGTGTCTGTAGTTGTCGAGTTCTTCACTCATGTCAACAATTTCTCGATCTCAACGAAATTTGATTCAGTGAAAGTTGCAGCAGAGAAAGCAGCAAGAGATGAAAAGTAATAATGATGAACATAAACTGTGACTTGCTTTGAATTGCGATTGACAGCAATGCGCTTTCATCTTTTGATTATCTATCTGATTATCTAGTTATCGCGCACTGTTCTTGAGTTGTCATTGATCAAAAATCGAATCTTGTTTTACATGACTTACACACTTCGCTTCACATCTCTTTGCACATGAACTAAGTGAATGCTTATCTCACTTCAGTATCTCTTTTTAAAGAATATTTGCAGAACTATCAAAGATTGTCACTTTATTCACAATCATTCTTTGTAGCGATTCTCATACTTTTCTTGCAATGAATGTCACAACAAAGATCTTAGAGCGCGATGATGACATTAACAAGTCAACGAAGAAAAATGTAGTTATCGTTGAATACACTGACAATCTTTACGATGAGACAATGAAAGAAGAGATCAACTATCGAGATCGAAAGTGAGTACAAATCTATGATTCATGACGATAGATTATCTCAACAGACAAGGTTTCACTTCTTCGAAGATCTCAAATTCAAAAATTTCAAGGCAGAAATTGACGTTGACAAAGTTATTCAAGGTTCAGAAAATTCTTCAAGCGAAAAAGCGCTCATACTGATGAGTTGTGAAGGCTGAAATGAAGCTGTCATGAACATGAGCTTGAGCGAGAAGAGCATCTTGACAATCTCGAAATACATGCATCTTTAATTTCAAGACACATCTGCTAACTTCTGTGAGACAGTGATTATGTCTACGATGATATGTAAGTCACATTGTCGTGAATCTCTATCTATACAAATCACAATATCTGCTTTACACATCATAGACGAATGATCAAGTGAGCATCGCTGATAGAAATCTTTCTTCTGCAACAGCGACTTTTCAGATCTTATTCTCTCAAGATTCAAATTGATTTTGTAAGTTGAATGATTCATCTTCTCTTTCTATTCTACAATCAGAGACAAGTTCAGTCGTACTTACTGATGATTCATTCTGACAAAGATTCAACGACTATTATCATGCTTTCGAAGATTTCTTGCTCGAAATTCTTCTACAGATCAGCAGAAGCTTTTGCAGTCGCTAGATAATTCATCTAGTGCTTTGAAAACGTCTTTCTACTCATGTTCGCTTCTCTCGAGTCAATACTTGATCGAACAACGTTCGACAGTCTCTAAAATCAGATCACATTCAACTAGAAAATTCACATCTTCGCGAACTCTATCTAACTCTTTTCTGTCATCTTTCGAAGACATCGCTCTTTCTTACTTCACGAATGAGCTCAAGATTAATGATGCAACTCGAGTGCAACTTTTGATCGAGACTGCTCATGACTTCGTTCAAAAGCTAATCATTTCTCGCTCGTCATACAAACAGCTTTGATCGATCAAGTCGCACATATTTGAGCAATCGAAGATAGAAAATATATCACGAACTCGTCAATTGCATGAGAGTCGCAGAAAGATAGAACAAGGCAGTAAAGAGTACGAGTGCATCGATCGATTCGCTTTTCTCTTTCTGCATCATGACATTGACAAGATCATCACGTCACTCGAGAATACAACATTGAGTCAGAGACGAAGCAAGACAACTGTTGCATACGAGCGCATCGCTCTCGATCTCTTCACGACTGTCGAAGCTCTAACTAGAGATAAGATGAATAGTCGACATTTTCTCTCTTTATTGAAAAAGTCTGATTCAGATGACTTACTGAAACTCAACGATAATGTTCAAAATCTGTGAGCTTGCACAAGCTCATTGAATATGCGTCAATCACTTCTGATACGACAGTGTTTCTTGATATACCTGTTTTAAAAATATCGTTCTTCTATTGCGAGCGAGTTATGACAATCATATTCAATTTCGACCTTCTGCACGTATCTCGCAGAAGAACTTGCAAGAGTAGTCTTCTATTCTTAGTTCAAGAAAGCACTTCATCGTGAAGAGTCATTGACACGCATTGAAACTCTGTGATATGAGCACGATATGTATATATTCGTGCAACGTTCAAACGATCATAGATGTCAGAGCGTTGATTCTAATACAGTCTCTTCACTTATCATACACATATCTTAATGTTTGAGTGATAATCTTTCACATCAATCTTTAGACGTTGATAGTGATTCATCAACGATATTCTTATTCTATTGTGAAGAGAATTCGCATAAAAATGATCTTGCTTCACAAACGAGATGCAAATGCTGTGAGTCATCTTATTCAAATATCGCAATAACAGCAATAAGTCAGCTATGTACATTCATTCAGCTAATCTATCATTCTCTCTGATGATAGTTTTGAGAATCAGCGTCGAAATGAATACTGTAAGAGTTTCTGTTTTCGCTAGAGTAGTTTTGAAGATTTCTAATATCGTGAGCGATGTGTCTATGCTTGACGACATTGAATGTCGAACTTTTGACTCGTCGTTTTCAGAGAAGATCATCTTGTAGAGACTCGATTAGCTTCTTAGAAAACATGTTGATTCAAGTACTGTCAAGAAATGATACTGAAGAATAAGTATTAGAGATAATTATAATGAACGACTCTAGAAATCTCTGAACGTTCTTTCGCAGAGAGAAGACAATAGAATCGTTTGATGTGCTAGGTCGATGAATTGCTGAAGCACAACGCGAAGCTGCATTCTGCAGCGCTGATGCTCGATCATTCTCGTGTATCAAAGTGATGAGCAGCGAGCGTCGCGAAATCAGGTTCGACTTTGAAGTAATTCGTTGAAACATGTTGAATTTGTTGTCATCTTTTCTCTCTTCATCATTCTCAATTGCCTCATCGAAATTCTTTCAGCCGAAATTCTCGTTCTCTTCAGATGTCATCTCGTGCGTTAAAGACTTGACAAAGATTCTATTATCAAATATTCTGACTTTGATAATTTGATCAGTAGATGAGTCGATGAAGAGTCTTATCTCGTCAGTACTGACTGACGAAGAAGAAGAAGTAGACGAAGTCGAATGTTTATTCATGAAAATCTTTGAAAGATGATCGAGCAAGACGAAGAAGACAATCAGAGTAGAACGTAGAGATTGTGCAGAGACAGTCATTTGATAGACATATATAATCATCGACTATCAATCATTTTGAAAAGTCATCAACTGCATCGAAGCTAGAAATTCTTCACACTCGTCAGAGACTTCAAGTAGATGAAAGTCGAATGATTGTCAGTCATAGAATTGTCTTTATCAATCACTTTGCAATGAACGCATGCAGACAGAGCTATCTTTGAAACCATTCAACTTCAAGCATGAACAGAGAGTTCTCTAGTGATAGCTTGATATCATCTTCATTGCGAAGACGAAGTTTCAAAGTACGCGTTTTATGTAGTTCTATGTGTCATCTGCGAAGTGATGATGACTGCTTGCTTCTCGTTTGTGTTTATCATTTGAGAAGAAAGAAAAGCAGAAGTGATGAACGTACGCGCTATTTCACTTTGATTACTTCAATGTAGTAATCAAAATGAAATAGTGCGCTCAAGAATCTCAGCATTCGACTTCTGCAGAACATCTGTGCACGCTGCTCACTGTCAAAGATGATGATCGATGATGACTACGTGATAGTTCAGAAAAGTCTGTTTGATTGTCTACGCTAGCACTGCAAAAGCAGCTCGAATCTCAACTGTCATCACAATCATCACAGCAGCTTGAATCTCAACTGTCATCATAATCATCACAGAAGCATGAATCACAACTTCTGTTTCAATCATCAAATACTTTCAAGAGTAAGAAACTCAAAAATGCAGATGCAAAGAAATCACGAGAGAGATCACAACAGAAATCACGAAAGAATGTGACTGCAAATTGATTTCTACGAAATGCTTCGACGATCACTGAGTGACGTAAGAGACAGATCGATCTCGAATTGAATACTGTAGAGCAGTACAAGCAAGTCATTCGAGCTTTCATCGATTGCATCAATGTCATTGTGAGTCGTTCTAGTTTCAATTCGCAAATTCTCGAGATTTCTTCTTCTATTATACAAGATCACTCAACTTGCGAGCGCTGATCTTTACGCTGGCTCAAAAAACTCAGAGCAAAAAGATTCTTTTCATCAAAAGATCACTCTCGATAATTTTCATCACGACACTAAACTCTCAATCTCGTCATCTTACATCATAGTTAATTCAGTATCATCATCTTCTTCGACTTCGTCAATCGTGTCACACCTCTCATTTTCTTCAAGATCGTCATCGAACACTATCAAGAATCATTTCTGATCGTCATCTATGTCACTTGTCATCGATGTCTCTATCAAAATTAACGCTTTCTCTTCTTCGTAGACTCTGCTATGAGTAAGTCGATTCACTGACTCTTCTTGCTCAATATTGATTCGAAAATTCATCAAATCGTTTCAGTAAGAGTGCTTTTTGTCAACTGAAACAACAAGAAGTTGAATCATATTCTCATACTCGTTCTCAAAGATATCAAGTACTCGTAGAAACGAAAAACTCATTCTTTCAAAGATCATTCGTCTGTTACTTAGAAGTTGATCATTCAAGAGAAAATCTAAATCAATCAGATAATCATCTTTGACGAGTTGCGCAGTATCATTCAAAGTGTAAGAGAGAAGTCGTTGATGACACACTAAGACAGCTAGAATCAATGCGAGCTGCTAGATTCTTTGAGAATTTCGAAGATTCTCAATCAATTGTTGACATAGCTTCAAATCGTCGACTGAGCTTGCTCATTCACTAAGTACTCGAAGAGACTGATCGTGAACTATTGAGCTTCAGATGAGAAGCAATAGTACATTGTTCTCTGACTTTCGAAGAGATGAATGTTGATGATAAATTTGCTCGCTGTCTCTCATCAATATTACTCTTCTGTATTTGCAGAAAGACGACTTACAGATGTATGTGAACTAGATTCATCTGCTCTGAGTCTAATCTGCATAGAATCTGCGACGAAAGATTCTAGCAACATTAGCATTAATTAGATTCGCTCTTTCAGATATCGTATCAAATATCTCTTCGAAAAGTTGATGAGAAGAAAGTTCATTAATTGCATACTTCATTTCACTGTATTCAGCGTGCTCATATCTAAGTCTTCAGCGAAAATTTTCGATTTCGAAAGCGCATTCTGCATTTGCTTCGAATCAAAATTTCCAAACGAGTTTGTATCGACGATGTCGATAAGAAGATCAAATAAATTGATGTTGTTGCTGATTGAATGTTCTGAATCGAGCGTATGTTGTCAACGTTTCATTCTATCGTCAGAAAATTTCAGCAGACATCAAAGTAGTGAAATGTTGTGAAGCTTCAAGTCTTCTAACATCTTTATCGATGTCTCGATCTCTGATGCAGTCTCGAATAGAACTCTACGACTCTTTCAGAAAGATTGAAGCAAATCGTCTTCGTCTTTTGTCAGAAGCTCGAGGACAAGACGAGAGTCATAACTTCTCAGCAAGTTCAAATCAAGAAACACAAGACATCGCGTAAACTGTTTGCGAACTTGAGAATCAGATCTCTAAAGAATGTTAATGAAATTTCTAGCTCAATGAGCGAAGAGTCTATCAAGATGTCGTGATTTAGAATGACTCTTTCAAGTGATATTGCTAGATCATTTGATCGAGCAATACGTGTTCGAAATAATATGATAAGTAGAGTGAGATTATTAGATGAATAAGAATTGATTGAGAACAGAAATTGTCATCAGCTTTTACCATGATATTTAACGATATGAACGTCGCAGATCGAAGAGCAGTTCGCATAGATGTGTTAGTGATTCATACTCTCTATAATTCAAGCATTTAGTTAACAGCATCAGTGAACTCAGTTGCAAAAGATTTTCAAGCTTTCGAAAATCAGAACACTGCAAGCATTTGCTTCTTCTTCAATGTTACTTTGACTTCGTCGACGACTCAGTCACTACAATGCTACAAAACTGAACAAAGTCAGAAGAAGAAAAACGTTCGAGATCTCAGCTGTTGCAATTCTTTCAAATCGCGCTGACGTCTGAAAAATTGACTTTAAGCATAGCTGTTATGCTAACGCTCTGATGCTTCAATTCACCTGCGAACGCTAGCACGTCGCAGTCGCGATCAACAAATTTGATACGTCTCGCTTATTTTCTTCGCAAGCTCAACGACATCGAAGAAAGCTATTCTTTTCTTCTTCAACTACTTTGATCATTTTGACACGCAGTGACGAGCATAGACAAAGAAAGATCTGTTTCAATAATACAGTTTTTGCGAAGCGTTGCAGAGATTGACGAGAGTTCTTCATCGAGCATGAATGAGAATTTAGATGACTATTTTGAGATTAAAGTGCTTGCAAAGAGTCATGAAGATGCAGAACAAGTCAGTAATGCAGTTCTTGACGAACTCAGCAATGAGTTTTCCTGCTTGAAAGAGTCTTGCGAAGCGTAACGAGTCAATTGACTTGTCACATCGTTGTTGACAAGTCTTGAATCTGCGATGTGAAATACAAAAGCGATTATAGCATGTTGAAATGCAAGTTCTACATCGATAATCTAAGATGAGACGAGATGAGATGTGAAGCGTGATATACGTGAAATCGCTGACGTCGTTTGAGCTTATCATTATTCGATTACCTGATATGTAAATGTGTAAATATTTTCGAACTCTGCACTCAGTGTAGAATCTCAATATTCAGATACGAGATATTTTGAATAAGAAATTTGTAGCAGTTTGAACAAAGTGTCGAACAAGCTGATGATGTCTAAATTTCGAAAATGTCTCATGACGCAGTGAGACTGAAGAAGAATAATTCAAGCTTCGATCATCATGCGCAGTGTCATGCATAATCGATCAGAATATCATGGTCTGAGCAAGATGTACTTGACACGACTGTGAATACAAGTGCGACTGAAGTCATTGAACAAGCTTGATCATGAGATAGATAAAGTTATAATGATCGTTCGACGAGACGTTCTGAAACTTAGTGTGCATTCGCATTACGACGACGTAGTCTTATGCTTGAAACATTTTCCATCTTTTAACGTATTACATTCATCTCGATAAAAAGCTCTTGATTCTTCTTCAACGTTGATATATCTCTGAGAAAAGTCTTTAAGCAGCTTCAATGCAAAGAACTAATTAATTAATAAGTAAATCTATCGATCATCGAGTCAAAAGAATGCTTTGACATTTCATTCAATTCTGACATTCATCTTTATATCTTGCTCATGTCTCAACGAGATGACTACAATTGATCTGACGAATGTCTTAAGAAAGAGACTGTCATGTCGTTTATCTGAGAGTTCTAGTGCAACAGTATTCAAGTAAGTCTGTCGACAGCTCTTCTATCTTGACGATATTCATCTTCTAACTATTGTCAGTACAGTACTTTCGCAACTGTACTTCAACAGACGAGCAAAGAAAGAGTTAAAGTAGCTCGCTTAAGTTTCTGTCACTACAGATCAGATAAATGAAGCATTACAATGATGTATGACATCTTTCTGCGAAGCTCTTCGCTTCTCTATCGATGAAGCTCTTCTCTTTCGTTCTCATAAACATTTCTTTTTCAAGTTCTTCAGCAATTCGTACCTTTCTTCTGTATCTTGAACTCTACTCAAGCGCAGCTTCGCATGTTTATGAGATATCAATAAATGAAATCGAATGACTAATTCGTGAAATATTTGCCTCAAGCAATATGAATGTCTCAAACTCGATTCACGAGTCACATCAAAGAATACGTAGTTGACGAGACGCATCTCGATAGATAAAGATATCAATCGTTCGCGTCTGAGAGCGACATGTTGCTAGTTATCTTGATGCATTCGAAGTAATCTGAATAGAATTCGCTCTTCTTTCAGTCGAGAATTTCGATGAGAAAGTAATTGTCATGCTGATCAGACTGAATCACAATATTTTCAGGTCAAAGATCTTCATGCAAGAAAATGATCTTAGCTGTGTGACTTGATGAGAGATCACGCAGAAGAGAAATGTATGCAAAACTTTCAAAGTGTGAATTGAAGAACTTGAAGTCTTCAAACACTGCACATGTTCTAACGAATTCTTGACAAATTCGAGTATGACGTCTGATGTCTTTACATTCTTCGTCATCTACATCGTCAAGAGAAACAGAGTCAGGCACATTCAAAGCTCTTAGTCTCAGAAGTGCATCGTTGAGTTGATTGCTAATCGAGACTTTTTGATCTCTAGATAGCTGAGATCATATTTGATTGACGATCAGGTCGAAAACGAAGAACATGAATATGTAAGACGTTCTGTTCGAAGACATCAAGCTCAGAGACTTCAATGTTGAAATATCTGAAGCGTGTTGCACAAGATACTGCATACTGATATATTCAGTGTAATTCTCAAGACTGAGTACGATCTTTGCGACTATATTTGCACTGCATTTGATGATCATGTGATCACAGCATGTCTTGAACTGTCAGATAATTTCACTGATCTTGATGATGTTGTTAAGATTGATCAATAAAGACTGAGAGTGTTCATTGCTGATGATATGCGCGTGTATCTCAAGAAGAGTTTGAACTGACTCTGACAAAGAAAACATTATCGTTGCGATGTCAATAGATGATATCAATTCATTCATGTGATAATTGATGATGAGATCTTGCTCGATAGAGACGCTCATGATATTGACAGATGCAACAACGTCGACTTCTAATACTTGTCAGTTTCGAAGAAAAATGAGATGAGCACATTCATCGACTTTCTGCTTCTTCTTTCTTCTTAGGCGTGCAGAATACTTCGTTGAAAATATGAAAAGTAGATCGACATCGAAATTTGCGTTAAATGCGTTCTGAAGCTTGCGAAGAACCTTCGCATTAAAGCTAGTGACTGCTGATCTATACAGCTGTGAGTCAATCTGTTTATATGCTCGCGATCATTTCATTATAAATGAAGTGCAATAGAATGTTGAGAAAGTAATGAGTGCATGTGAATTATTCTGAAATACGAGCAAGGAGAAAAAAAGAGAATAGGCATAAAACGATGAAAGATATGAGTCACGTGATTGTTATTGTGAAATCAGCTAATTGTGAAGCTCGACTTTAATTAGCATGAAGTCTTCTATCTAAGATGTACTTGTACGAGTAGTAGAAAAAAGATAGTAAAGTTGTCGACAAGAGAATTGCATATACGATCAAACTTCAAAGAGATAGCGTTCTACTTCAATTTCTTCATGATATCAACTTCTTATAGACTTCAGCAATCTACAGCTTGCGCTTTAAGACTCGCTCGCTTTGTTGAGTTAAACTCGACTTTCAACTTTCTTCTAAATAAACGACAGAAATGATGATAGCTGTTCGTGAGAAAAGAGAATAATGATTGATTCATTCAACTTAAGTTAAAGACAGTCTTGTCAATAGTCATATCTGCAAACATGCTTTGTCTCAATGCTGATCACTCAAAGAGATTCAAAATGTGTCTTGACTTGCTTCTTAGCGCTGATGTATGCTTTCTCATCTTCATCAATAACACACTTCTTCTCAAGCTTATCAAGACTCTCGATCACGTAGTCTTGACAGTTTCAATGAAAAATGAAATTGTTAGATTTCATGAAAGAGATCGCGTTTTTAAAATCTGAAATATCGATTGCATTGACGTTGTAGACAAAGATGCTTCTTCTGTGTCAATTTGTGAATGTCGATTTATCAGAGACGACGTTAAGCTTGAAGTGAGAATATTCATCAATAACTTCGTAGATGATGTGTTTCGAATTGTTCTCGAGATATAGTGCTCAATGTTCATAATTATCGATCACAGAACGATACATAGCAACATACAATTTTGACATGATTGTGACAGACTTTCGTGAAATGCAAAGAACACTGAATCTAGTCAACAAGATCATCAGAGCATATAACAGAGTTTGACTCACAAAAAGTATATAATGAATGTCAGAGAAGTGATACGAGTTATACTGATAGAAATATACTAATACATGAGCAAGACTGATTTCTTAAATACGCATAATTTGATGATCTTTGTTCAGCTGATGACGACTGAAAATGCTTTCTATCGCTTGCATGATGAAGATAGCTAGTCATTTTGATCTTTCACACTAGATATGACTCATCTATTTCTGCAAGAATCATCTTCACTAGTGAATCATAGCAAAGAATGTTTTTGATTGATACACATTGTGATTTTGCAGACTAGCTTTTAAGAAGTCAGTAATAAGTCTAGAGAAGATCGAGTGAGTCTTTGCTGCAAGACTGCAGATGAATCAGAAGATCGTTGATTTGCTCAACGCATTTTGCGATCGCGATAGATACAAACGATTAAAAGTATCGATAGTCTGAATGTTGATGCTCAACGAATGTTGAGAGCTGTCTCTCAGCACGATAGAACGAGCATTATTGACGAGTCTAGCTGAGTTAGAAAAGCGAATTGTTACTTTGATGAGTTGACGAGAGAGATCGATGCTGAAGTAGAAGTGATTTGCGTCTTTTTATTAATTGAGATGCAAACAATCTTGATTGAGTCAAAGACAATGATGCTCGAACAGTTAGGCAAAGCTCAGCATCATGTGACATTTTGAAGCATTATCTTGACTTTACTGATCTAGAACTAGTGAGAAGTTTTTGAAAAAAATGTCGACGCTAATAAACCATTCTCTTGTTATGCTCAAGTACTGAATTTCTCATCGCTTCGCAACACGCAAGAGCGTCTATCTAATGCTTCAATCATCAAAATCAATGACAAGAAAATTCGAGATGTTCGAACTCAAAAGAGTGTGTGCATCAGAACTACTACGAAGAATCTTCGCAAGATCTTCATCGAAACTCACTGATATTCTCTTTCGCTTTCTTCACGACGACTGAACTCTCTCTATTCTTCTTCTTATCATTTTCTAATTCGTCAATCATCGCGTTGTCAAAACGATCTATGACTCGCAGAACTGTTGTCGTTCAAAGTGTCAGCTTCTTTCTACTCTTCAATTCAGTCTCACATTCTACCTTTCAACTATCTCGAGCTCGAACGAAATTCATGCTCAAATACTTTCTCTGATACTCGTTGATACTTCGACAAGATCGCGCGTACATGCGTGAAGAGTGCGAAGAAACAGATATACGAGAATGCAAGAAGCTGCAGAAAGAGCTCGAGTCAATATGATCATGATAGCTCGAATGATGAGTCATCATCAACATCTTTCTTTTCTTTTCTCAGTCTGTTCTTTCCTTCTTTAGCTCTTCTCTTCGCCTTTCTCAGTCTGTTCTCTCTCTCTTTAGCTCTTCTCTTCGTCTTTCTCAGTCTGTCATTTCTCTATTTAGCTCTTCTCTTCGCCTTCGCCTTCGTCAATCTTTTTCTCAGTTCTCTCTTTCATTCTCTTCTCTTGTCAATTTCTCTGTCAAGTCGCTCGATGATTCGCTTCTTCTTCTTCGCTCTTCTCATCAGTTTCTTCTTTCGTCTCTTATACTTCTCGATCTTCTCTTTCACATTCTTGCAGATTGCGAAGATCTTGAAGTTCGTTTTGTGTCTCTAAGCTTGAGAGTGAGTGAGTCAATTTGACTTTGACAGTCTTGAAGAAAGACGTGAAGATGTGCAATGTCTTGAGATTTCGTTGTACTCACTGATGATATTGCAGATGTCGTCTTGATTGACTTTTTAAAGATCATGAGAAATGCTGAAGATGTAGATAGAGACGCTGATTGACTCATCTTCGACGTCAAACTATGTAGATTCAGCTTTGAGATTGTTCTTTCGTCGCTCTTGTTGATTCTCTGTGAGCGTTGAGAAGTCTGAGATGTCAGCGAATGTCTTTATACTTCTTCATTCTCTTGTAATGCATCACGTTCAAGTCTTAAAGCTTCATTCTAACCTTTCGCTCTTTCAGCCTCAATGTCAGTCTCTTTCTGCTCATTTCTATAATTGATACTTCTCTTGAATCTTTGATCAAGTGATAGATCTTGCTGACTGATCATGAAGAATGATGAATACAATTGTCTTGATAATTGATTCTGAGTCTCGAATATGTCTGATTAATGATGTGAATTCGACTGAAAAGAAAACACTTATCATGATATAAACATGAAGATGAGATGCAATCATGTGTGCCTTGTTGATTCGACGAGTCTGCAGAGCTCGAGTTCGTGTGAAAACTCATTAGCACTAGTTACTGATATTTGATATGAAGAGCTTTCGTAGTTGCTAATTTACACTCTATAAAACATTTTGAAAGATGCTCTTTGAAGAGAGTAACTGTCATCTAACTGAGAATATGTACGTCTATGAACTGCTAGACTTCGCTAACTTCATTGCAGTAAACAGTTATTGATCTAACAATCATGTGATCTAAGTCATCTGAACACAATCAATCAAAGTCTAAAAGTTGCTTCGAAAACTCATTTTAAAACTGCTTGAAATTTGCAGATCTTCTTTCGACATTTCAACGCTGCTGTTTTGCAGCCTTCTGATTTCTTGACTTTTTAAATGCTCGCTCGATTGTTTGAGTAAATGAGATGATCGATGTAACTTCTTGCGAGCTGCTATCATCTTCATTCATTAATGTGAACTTGACGTTTGATTGCTGAGAACTCTGAGATTCTGATTGTGAGAAAGAAGCTGACTGTGAGAGACTGAAATCTATATCAGGCGACAAATCATCGATAGCTGAGCAGATTCTTTTGTGATGAATCAACATTCATGTATTGTAGATGTTCTTTGTGAACTTGTACATCATTCATTTGTTCTTCTCGTTCAGAGCAATGAAGTTGAATGTGTGAATGAAATGACGATAGAAGATTGTCTTATCTCTCTCGACAATAGCGTAGTGATCGTAAATTCTCATCGACCTGTGATCGTGCAAGATCGAAAAGGCGAGAATTTTCTGATGAAGCTCTTTTTCGCACTTCACAGCTTTGTAGAGCTGAACAAGAGCTTTTACAACGACGATCATGCTGTGCGCGTTCTGACAATCGACAATGTCGAGAGTCGCGACGTCACACTTCATCTCACAAGTGAAGAATGAAAAGTACATTCGATAGATTGCAATGAATAAGAAGTTTTCGAAGACGTTGTCAATGAGCGAATCGAGCTTCTTAAGCTGCTCGTTGATGAATGCAGATCTTCTGAATTCAACAGAATAGTTCGATCTTGACAGTGAACTCTTCACTGCTATGTTGTCAGTTCAGTATTCATTGATTCTCTCAATCAGATGTTCAAGATGCGTAGCATCTAATGTCTTCAAATTCTCAGCTGAGAGTACAATGTACAAGATTATACTGCGAATCACTTGAGCCTCGTTTCTATTCTGTACTTTGTCACATGTTGTCTGAAATAGATTGTCTTGAAATAGAGAATCTTTCGAGACTGTCTGCTCTGAGTTCAGAAATGTTTTGCATCTAGCTAGACTCATCTCTGTTACGTCTAATTTGAACTTCTTCATGTAGCTTTCTTTGTTCTCAAGCAACGTGATGTAACGTGCAGTTTGATATGAAGCAATTTTCTTCTTTCGATTCTTTTGATCGCTGAAGTCATTCAAGCTTGAATCTGACTGTTTTCGACTGAGTGAGGTCGAAACTTTCCTGATGAAACATGATAGTCTAAAATCATTCGTCTTCACGTACTTGACAGTCTGAGTAGAATTTTTCATTTGTTCTTTCAGTCAGCTGCTCTGTTCAAAATCTTCTCTTATTTAACTGTCTTGTTCAAAGTATTTCTTGAGTCATCTTTTGATCAGAATTCAATATTCAAGCGAATCGATGTTCTTATTCTTGATGTCACTCGCTCTTTTCTTCTTCTTCTCTTTCAGTTCTATCTCAGCAGTGCAGCTTGAAGACGAGATCAATAGTCTCTTCGAAGAAGACTGATCTCAAATTCAAGAAGAAAGATTTTCAGCTTCTTGTTCTTCTTGCTCTCGTTTTCGTTTTTGAAAGAACACAAATGATTTTGAAAGTATCTGCAAACTCTATTGTATCTGTACTAGATCAGAGTTGCAGCATGACAAGAGAAGTAATGAAGACACATACTTTTCTGCTCTCGAGAATGTTACTTGCTGAAGAGAAGAAAGACGTCTATACTTTCTGAATGTAATTACTTTTGAATGTGAATTGCTTATGAAGATTTTCTATCGCTTGTAGACGTGCACTTTTGCGAACGACTTGTTGTTTCTTGATGACTTGAGATCGCTTTTCTACAGATGATCAGCTCAGACAATCGAAGTACGAATCTCAAATACTTCATCTTGATTCTTCGATTCTGAAGATTGATGTTGATTACTTTTGATGTTTGACTTTGCTTGATCGCAAGTCATGTTGATTAGAATAAGATGACAGATCTTTATGTAGTTGCTGATATGAAACAGCAACGAGATAGTTGCAGAAACAATTGATGAAAGATGATGTGATCAACGACGTGAAAAGTCTTGACAAGATGCAAGATGCTATCTCGTCACGCTCATCTTGTTAGCGACAGCTCATTGACAAAGCTCACGATGAGTCATAGTCACTAGTAGATGCTTCTATCAAGACGATTCACAGCGAATTTAACAGTTACTTCATATTCTATCAAACTTGCTGTTCATCTGAATCTATGCAAATATCTAGTCTGCTTCGATACTTCTCTCAGAATTGACAACACAGTCTCGTTTGCATAATTGCTTGACGAACTAATAGTGAGTAATATCGTTTCAAGAATTGTGATTTACATTAACATAGTTGTCATAGCAGACATCAAGAATTCAACGTCTTGTCAAGCAGTAAAGACTGAAGAGACGACGATGACTCATGATGAAAACTTAAATCATCTCACTCAACTCAAGCTGATCACGAGAATCTTGATTCTCTACTCACATCAAATATGAACGATCGACGAATCAAAGATTGAGATCAAGCGACAACAAGAATATTAGATCGCGTGATTGAAAGCTGAGACATAGAGAAGTCAGCAGATGAATGAGATGATAATACACTAAAGCTGCAGACGATGTCTCGATCGTCGATCATCTGTATCATCATCTCGTCATTCTTGCTCGTTTCTGTTCTCTGCAACAGCTATCTTTATACACAAGATCACTAACATGCGTCTCACTCTTCGAAAACGCTCGTGACAACATCATGACACTTTTCAACGACTTGTTTAATAACAAGAAATCAACTTATCATTTATCGTCATTATGCTGACAACAATCAGAAGTAGTCGAATTCTGCTTTGAGTAATATGTCGTTCTTATGTACTTTCAAGACTTCTATCATCGTGACATTCTTTGACATGTCTCTTCATGTTGCTTCGAACGTTAAATGCTCTCTCACATTCAGAGCAAAGACATTTAAATGACTTCTCTTCGATGTGTGAACGACTGTGAATTCTCAGACTCGAGAGTCGTAAGAATGCTTTATTGCACATTTGACAGACGTTTTCATTCTGAGATTGATCGATAGATGCTGCAGAGAATGATGAAGAAATGTAATGATGATGATGCAAAGAATTGTCTTGATCAACTGAAGATACTTCATTTGAATTGAACGTTGACGAAGTAATGATGACTGAGATATTTGACGATGAAAACGTAGATGATAATGATCATTGTGAAGAGCACATTGATGATAATTCTAAACACTGTTGCGTCGAAGAAAGATACGAATATTTTGAGTTTGTTTCAGCAGATTGAGAGTACGAGAAAGCATGACATGACGATTCTGATGCTGAGAAAGCTAGCGACTGCTCAGATTGACGTTGCTGATGAGAATTAAGATTGTTGATTGCATCGTCGAAGTAAGTAGAAACAGACACTGAGTAATGCAAAGAGCTTGCAGACGAAGAGTCATTGAGACTATTGAATCTGAAATCTGATCTTCAAAGAGTACTTGATGATAGTGCTTTTGATTCGCTTATGATAGATGACGCATAGTCTTATGCTTGAAAAATCGCGATCGAGATATTTCGTTCTTGTTCTTGCTGCTGCTGCTTTTTCTCGTTCACTGTAGATATAGTGAGTTAAGAAAATGCATCTAAAAGACTAGAAAGCTTACGTTGCTGCTCGTGTTTGAGATCAGAGCTATTCATCATGTCAATCAAATTTTGAATGAAAAGCAGAGTGCACTTGCTATTAGTATTCTCAATTAGTGATGATGAACGCTGAGACAATTGAGTGTAGACAAATGACTGACTAGTGTGAGAACTTGCTGCTAAGATAGATGACATTTCTGTTGTGAAGTAGAGCAGCTGAATTTATACAAGTAATGATGTGTTGATGTGCAATAAGTATTCAATCTATTAAATGAGCAGCTGCTTACAAGATTCTTGAAGTCTATTGAAGACTTCGAAGATGCAGAATCTGAATATTCTCTTCGATTCTGATCTGATTCATCACAGTCATGTATCTTGAATTCTCAATGTCAAAGTGCACTATCGACTACGTCATCTTCTTCTGAATCGCAACTGATGTCTGCTGCATTTTCATATCAGCTTTTTGATCAAGTGATGAAGACTGAAACAATGATCGTTTCTTGATGAGCTTATGTGCTGTAGATGTTTCATTCTCTGATTGATGATTGATGCGCTTCTCATAGAATCGATAGTCAATGTCTGAGCAATAGAATGATTAATAATTTCTTCGCTGCTGTTGAGTATTCATGTGTAATCAAATCTTGCAGATTTATTGTCAATGCAGAAGAGAAATTGCTGAGACAGTTGCAACAAGCGAGATTGCATAGATGAGCTGTTGACAAAACTTCTTTCATAATCAGAAAGAAAGACAATGAAAGTGTGCAGATGAGACTGCAGAAGACAAGATTGAGCGAGACGAGAAAGATAGAAGCGACAACATGCAGAAAACTTTTCAAGATGAGACTGCAAGAAGAACAGATTCTTTATATCAGATGCGCAGAAACATGATAGTAGCAGTCTCTTCTCTTCTTATTCATATGTTCAAATTAGAAGATTTTAAATATCAATACGATTAGAGACGAACGACGTTGATCTTCGTAGTGATGTATTATTTACACAGCATTGACTCGAGTTTCTGCAGTGATCAAATCGTTTGATGAAAATCAGAAAAACGTGCTTCTTTCATCAATCAGTTGAACATGTGATTTGATATCACTATTCTGATGATGAGCTTACAGCTCTAGTGAGCTTGAAAAGAAAAATGTGCTTTCAAAGCGTGCTCGCTGCAGTCACGAAAAGAAGACGCTGCGCTATTTTATTTTCGTGAATTCATCATGATTGCTCTTACTTCGTCTTACTACAAGAAATACTTGTCAGACGAAAGTGTTCAAAAAGAGCGAATGAAAAAATTGAAGATCGAAGTCATCACGCAAACGACGACAGCTTTGAAACGAAATGCAATAGAGAATCATGTCTTCTCTACAGACACTGTCAAAATGCTTCTGATTCATCATGCAATTCTTAATCAGAACTTACATTTTGCACACTGAACTATTTATTTGTATCAACTACAGAATTTCGTTGATCAGCAGTCAAATTTGATTATGACGAGACATTCAATATGACTAATGACTATTCTGTCGCTAAATGAGAAATATTGATTTCAGATGTTCAACTACGACTGAGTTGAATGTGATGAAAGCAACAGCTTAACAAAGATGAACGAAATTCTGAAAACATCATGAAAGATGTTATATTTTGAGTACTTAATTATAATAGCTGCTAAGATAAGTATTACAGAATGAGTAAGAATTGTAGCTGACATTCTCAATTTCTCAATACAGTGAATCACGAAAATCTTCTGTGTGATATTGAAGAATTCTGTCAGTGAGTGAACGTGACGAAAGCAAAGACGATGACGCGAATCATCTTGAAGACAGCGAAAATGTACAAGCTGACAACTAAACTATACGCGTTAGCGCGACTTTGCATGTAATGTTCTCGCTTCACTTGTCAAAATGCTCACTTATTTCAATAGATTTACTTCAAGACACGCTGACGTAAGAGAAATTTGCAATAGACTCACACACGAGCTTTATGAATTATCAGCGAGCGAAGAGAAGTATTCTGATCTTCACTCTGAATGATGCTTCTCGATAGCTTGCGCTTGCACTGAAGATTCAAAAGAGTACGCGAAAATGAATTGAATCTTAGAGAATATTGACAATGTAAATAAGTCGATAAGATTTTCATCTTCATTTTAAATTCAAAACTCACTATTATTGATAGAACGTGTCAGATCTTTCTAGACTTGTCAAATTGATATGAAAATAAAAGAATGAACAGCATTTAAGCGAAGAATGATGAGAACAAATGACAGAATATCTCGACTCGACGATGAATGAGAATTTAATATGTGTCATCTAATTGTACTGATATCAAATCTTGCTGAGTCTAGATCGCAGATTCATCTAAAATTCTGATTAATCTAGCAAGAATTTGATATCACGCTCTTGTGCACTGCTGTGATTTTCTTCAATCTGTCTCAAACTCATCTCTTCAAAAGTCAATTCTCTAGAGTATCAGAATCATTCTGTTCGCGAAGACGTTGAACTATCATGTCGTCAAAATTAGGCAAAAATTTGAATGAATGATAAAAATCATCTGTTGTCAGATAGAGTTGTCGAGTCTCAGATGTCTGATTCACGAGAGAATGTTGATAAGAAGTCATAAGATCTCTATTGAATGATTAGAACTGCTCATTAATTGAGTATTTCGAGCTACTTACGAGCAGATTCAGAAGTCTAGCTGTCTTTCAGCGAATTGAAACAGCATTCTTTCTAATACGTCATGATTCAATTTAATGTTTGCAAGTCTGATATTGATATTCGACTCGTCAGAATTTTCAATTCGAAAAGTATCAGTTGTGATCATTTTCAGATTCTTATGCTTCTCTGATGACATAATTTCTTCTATATGTAGATGAGTTACGACGAGATTTAGTAAATGAAATAGAACATATCACACTCTGTAACAAGAATCGACATCGATTTCATTTCACTGAATTTCGTCTCATCAAGAAACATCGTAGTCACTTCAATCTTGATGACGATAAAGAAATTTTCAAGAAACTTAATCTTCGAGCTTTCAAGTAGTTCAGAAGTTCAGAGATCGACGATGATGATGATCTTCTCAACGATAATTCGAGAATGATCTGTTTCAACTTCTAGACAAACTTCTTTGTTGACGATGAGTCTCGTGACGTTCATGATTTTTCTCATTACACTCAAACTTGATGCTTCTTCAGCTACTGCTTCAACAGCTGAGACTGAATCGACGTAATCAATATTCTCATTTAATCATAATTTCTCGTCGATTTTGAGCCTTGATTTTTCATGTGCTTTTATCATCTGAAGCAGCTCTTGAATTGATATCATTCTGTTCTTGAGATCTTTCATTTTACTTCTATCATTGTTTTCATTGATCACTTGAACTCATGACGTTCGATGATAAAAATTGCAATAAGAAGCTACTTTCTTTCACATTTTCATCGCTTGCTCAGCAAAGACAACATAGTCTTTGTCAAGATACAACGTGCATATAATCTTGTTGATGTCTTTCAAGACTGTATATGTGACGCTATTCTTGAATCAAACAATTCATGCATTCAATCACTCACGTTTCAGTGCAAGCGCAGTTGAAGCATCAAAACAATCTTTCTCAACAATTGCATAATCAAAGCTGTTGTTGTTCTGATTTCAGATTGAGATTGACATGACTGAATTAATGAAAAGATGAATAGAAAGAGTTGAAAGATTCTCAGACTATATGCTAATCGAAAGCGAAAAGCATGAGTTGATGACGTAGCTCGAAGATCACGTGATTTGTCGCTGCTCGTTTCTATCGAAGAACTACGTCTGATCACGAAAATATGCTATTATCACTCAAGTATCTCATAGACTGATACTGAAGAGTGTGAACGAAGAGAAAGTGACTGAAGACTAGCAGACATTGAATTCAGTGATAACACTTAATCAATTGTCAATCTCATTTTCTTTTGAACGACTGATGTATAGATGCATTCAGCAAGCATGCAGTTTCTCATCATGATTCTTAGCTAATGCTTTTCTCAGCTTTAAGTCATCATACTCTTCTGTTGCACGATGTAATTATTATCAGTTCATGCTTTTGTTTACGTATTAATGAAGAAGAAAGCACATTGTGAAGTTCTTAGAAAAAGAGACGTTCTTCAAGAGACTCTTGATTCGATAATTCAACATATCAATGATCGACAGTGTGATCATTGAAGACTGCTGAACAGCGTTCTATGAATAAATGATGTTATTGTTGCTCTAGTCAGTCATGATTGAATGATTTATCGAGTTACAGAACTGTTCTTCATTGCAGATTGATGTCAACAGTAGAGAATGAGCGAGAGAAAGAATCATTACTTTGAAGAGAGTGCGCGTTCATCGAATCGAAATCAGTCGAAAATATGATAGCATGTTTTGAGATTCGTGACTGAGCTTAAGATAGAAAACAATTGAAAGTAATTGAAACTGATGACAAGCAGTAAATTGAACGTTTCAAGCGCAACATTCAGCTCTTCTCTCTTGATCATTTCTCGTAATCAGTAAGTGTTCAAGATTGATATCAACGACATGATCAGTCAAAGAATGAAAGCTTACTTCTTTTAATACAAAACAAAGTCAGAATTGCAAGATGCATCAGATCTTATCACTTGCACAAAGACGTCTGCTCTACGCTCAGACAATTGCAAGATTTGAGAGTCATTTTCAGTATTCATTGTGAGAAAGTGAGAAGAATCATTTGACTCATCATTTTTGATTACAGATGAAGAGATTTGTAAGAAACGAGAGTGTGATTCAAGATGTCTTCTCATTTTCACAACTAGCACAGAATTCAGTAAGAGTCGTTCAAAGTGATGCTCAAAATGAGAGCGAGATACGAGATGATCTGAATTCAAAAGCAGCAAAGAAAGATGAAGAAAATACTGCAGAATATAGAAATGAAGCAGCAGAAGAGAAAGATGACAGTGAAGTAGAGAACATTGAAGATAAAGAAGCAGATAAAGCATTATGATGACTCGAAATGAAATGAGAGTCTCTCGCTAAGATTCTCATGAAGACAGACTCAGAAACTCATTGAGATGTGATTTATTAGATAGCAATGAGAAAAAATAATCACTCTCACTTCAGATTGAATGATCTTTCGATCAAACGATTTTCGCTATGATTTCGAGTCTCTGCATATATCAGAAGATTATTACATATGTATAAAATATTGATCTCATGCAAGCACGACTACGAAACAATGACAGTCTTCAGATCGCATAGTTCTACAAGACAAGCGTGTAGTTACATAATCATTTCTAATTAGCAACACAGTTGCTTCTACTGACTGATTTTAACTTCTTTTTCTTTAACGTGCTTAAATCTTAATCTTAAATCTTAATTTCTCTCTTTGTAAAGATATTGACTCTTTTATTGAAAAGTCAAATCTATTACAGTTAATCATTCAAAGTTAAATCTATTACAGTTAGAAAGTCAAAGTTAAATCTATTACATGTTTACACTGCTTCACTTCGTTCTTGATCGCTAACAGCGTGTTTTTATCTTTTGCAATATGTCTTCTATATCTTCTAACAGCTATTTAAATAATAAACGTCAAAGCAATGCTTGAAAGACTGCTGCTGTCGTCGCACGTCACAGACAGTTCGCGTTTCAGATTCATTGAGATTCTTCTGCTCAATCTTCTTCTTCTGCTCATCTCTCTTCTTCGAAAATGATGCTACAAGAACGCGATTTCAATACGAACGTGATTCAAAGAGAAGAGAAATATCGCTCATCATTGATAGAGATTTCTCGAGCAGAGTTCATGAGTGTCGATCAACATCTTCTGAGAATACTGTCTATCATTGATAGAGATTTTGATAGAGATTTCCCGAGCATGGCTGGTCGACACCTCCTGAGAATATTGACTATCATTGATAGAGGCTTCTCGAGCATGACTGGTCGGCACCTTCTGGAGATACTGCCTACCATTGAGAGAGGTTTCCCGAGCATGGCTCATGAGTGCTGGCCGACGCCTTCTGGGAATATTGACCACATTGGTAGAGCTTTCCCGAGCATGGCTCATGAGTGCTGGGCGGCACCTTCAAAGTTCATGAGGATATCGTCTACCACTGATAGAGGTTTCCCGAGCATGGCTACTGATAGAGACTTCTCGAGCATGGCTCATGAGTGCTGATCGGCACCTTCTGGAGATACTGACTATCATTGATAGAGGTTTCTCGAGCATGGCTCATGAGTACTGATCGGCACCTTCTGGGGATACCGCCTACCAGTGGTAGAGGCTTCCCGAGCAGAGGTTCACGACACTATTGGTCGATATCTTCTGAGGATACTGCCTACCACTGATAGAGGTTTCCCGAGCAGGGCTCATGAGCGCTGGTCGGCACCTTCTGAGGATACTGCCTACCACTGGTAGAGGTTTCCCGAGCAGGGCTCATGAGCGCTGGTCGACACCTTCTGAAGATACTGCCTACCAGTGGTAGAGGCTTCCCGAGCAGAGCTCATGAGTGCTGGTCGGCACCTTCTGGGGAAACTGCCTACCAGTGGTAGAGACTTCTCGAGCATGACTCATGAGTGCTGCTCGACACCTTCTGAGAATATTGACTACTAATTATTTCCTCAAGAGCACAGAATCCGAATTGATCAGTGATGACATTCTTGCAGACCACATGAGGCTCGAAAAGACACTTGAAATGATTGCTTTGATGATTGCAGATTTTCATTCAGCTAGATCATTATTTCATACAATTCTGATCGTAGCTCATCATTGATAGAGATTTCTATCAATCAGCATCTTCTGAGAATATTGACTATTACTGATGAAGATTTCTCGAGCAGAGCTCATGAGCGCTGATCGACACCTTCTGAGAATACTGTCTATCATTGATAGATCTTTCTCGAGCAGAGTTTCACGACATCATTGATTTGCATCTTCAGAGTTCACGAAGATATTGACTGACACTTATAAAGATTTTCCGAGCGAAGTTTTCTTCTTCTTCGTCACCTTTTACCTTTCAGATACACGAGAGAATACTCTTCTACAGCGAGACATATCTATCTATTCATCTGTATCTAGTCTATCTTCTAGATCTACTCATCTACTAAATCTATCGTTGCATGTGTTCATGATTGATTAAATATTGAGAACGTTAATGAAACTACTTAATAAGTTCGTAAGTTCTGAGTCAGCAAAGACTGAAAACTGCAATGCTTTTCATTGATAACAGACTTGCTTGAGCAGTCAACGAATCTAGTAATGATATTTACTGTTGACATTCTCTTCATCTGCTGCAGTTTTGCTTCATTTCTAGACATCTTTTTCGCTATAGCATTCTGTTCTACATAATTCTGACATGTCGCTTCAATTTGATACGATACATCGTGATTGAGCTTGTGACTCAAGCAGTGAGATGAGTGTCTCTAGTGTCTCGTCATTTATAGACAGTGTGAACTATTCAAGATAATGTCTCTCAGAAAAACTCTTCTGAGACAGTGTAAGATGATGCTTCATGCAGCTTGAATGAGTCGATATTGAATCATAGAAGACAAACAACGTCAGATCTTCTGAAATAATGAGCTCAAAAGTTCTTTTCTGAAGATATGATTGACAGCGATTTTGAAAGTTTCTCTTAGACGTTTAGTACAAGAAGTGATTACAACAACTTTCTTCTCATTCTTTATTGCATTATTTTAATTCAATATGCAGCAGATTCAAGCTTTAAAATAGTTAACAAATCTTGAAATACACTCTTGTCTTCGCTTGCTTTTCTGTTCTTCATTGACGATCAATCAATTTTGCAAATCAATCTCTTCATCTTCTTTCGCGCTGCAGCTGAGTCTTTGACAATGAAAAGACTGCGTGCTTGCTTGATGCAGAGACATGAGCATACACACACTCATGATGTGATTACGAACAAATGCACGATTATCAATCTTTGTTCATTCGAGTCGATTTATCTCATTTACGTTCATGCTGTTCTTGATCTTTTGTCTCAAACTTCTTCAACAATCTCTGTGCGCTTTTCAATTCACTGCTGAGCAATCATGTATCTTTTCAGCATATTCTGTATTTCGTTTCTAATTCGATTGCTCTCTTCTCAAGAATCTTCGTAATTTCTCACTTCTGCTTCTTTGTCTCTGCTGAATCATCAGAATTCTGATGTTGCTCGATGACAAGTGATCTGATGATGATAGTGCTGATGAATTTGACGATGACTGACGTTCTCTCATTGTGAACATTTGCATGAACAGATCATCTTTCACGATTCTTGAATGAAGTGATGCTAGAGAAGAATAGACGATCAAAAGACTCAGCGATTGCATTAGAATTCAAGCAATGATGTGTCGTTGACTCTTTTGTTGAACAAAGTGCGTTGAGCTGAATCTCTGCAGTATCAATCTCAGACATAATGCTTGCTATCTCAGCAGAAGTGTTCTCATCGTCAGTCTTGATGTTCTCGTTCTGCATCATGAACGAGTTATCTGTAAAATGTCAGACATCGTTTTACTTTTGTATTAAAGATTCACGTTCTGTTCTATCTTGACTTTCATCAAGCTCACTTGATCGATTTGAGCTTGCAATATTCTCGTGATCTTGAAGCGCTCAATTATAGTAAAATTCGAGTTCAGATGAAACTTTGAATACAGATTGTAGAGTCGCTTTCTTCGATTTTCTATGCTTCTTCAATGAAGAAGAATCATGATCATTGATGTCGATTCTGTTCTCATCGATATCGTTGATCATGATCGAGTCTTCTAGAATTATCAGACGTGCTTACAACAATGAAGACATGCGCACTGATCTGAATGCTTAGTCTGTGTCTCACGCTTGAAGTTGAGTTCACTCAGTTTCGAAAAAGTCAATATCTGCTTGCTCAGTGACTTGAAGAGCGTTTTAGTCGACATGATGTCTGAATTCTTGTTTCGCTCATTACTAGATTCAAAGATTGATTTAATAAATGACTTATTGATTTTGATGTTATTGAGAACTTCAAGTGACTGTTCTGTAAGATTGTTAAACACGTCGAAGTTGAAGTGAATATAGTCTTCATGAATCTTGACTCTGCTGTCTTCATTCATATTGACTGTGTTTGTCTTGCGCTTGAGAGAATTTCAAACCTTCAATGTGATCGTTGCGATCATAGACTCGTCATTGATAGAGAACATTGAGTTCGACATTCTCGATAAAGAACTCTGCTTCATTGATGATTGTGTGACATCTTTACAAAGCTGAGATTTCTCTGAAGCTAATGAGACTGCACAGACTCTGAGAAGACGAAGAAAGTCATCAATGTCGAAGAATTTGACATCAAACAGAGCTTGATCAATCTTCTTCAATGAAAGAGATGTGTTCTTCTCAATTTCAAACGAAAGATTGCGAGAATTTTTGAAAGACTTGATGAATGAAAGACAAAGATCTTTCTCATTAGTGATGTCATTGTCGTCGTCGTCTCAATTGTTCTCAGCTCTTTTCGAGTTTTCTGCATTCATTAGATGAATTTCTCATGATGTTGAATTCTAAAAATATCTTCATCTTCGACTCTGATTTCTTCAGTCAGCTTGCTTTGAAGCTGAGATTCAATCTCGTAATTCGTCTTGAAAGATTTGTCTCATCTGTCGCGCTGTAAGATTGCATCACGTCTTTCGTCAGCACTATCTCAAGTTGATGACTTTAGACTGAGACATAAGCTCGTGATCGACGATGATCGATAGAAGTGAATGAAGATCATGTCAACGACAGTCATGATAGAATAAAATTGCGAGAGAATCTTGTAAATAAGAAAATGATGAAAATCGCTATCTGTTCTAAAGAAGAGCGCAAGATGAATTATATGTCGTGACTCATTAATCGCTCTCTGTACGAGATACACTCAATCTCATTGCGAGTCACATCATCTCTACGCTGTCTCTCTGAACCTTCGTAAGCATTCTCTTGACTGCACGCAATTCTCAAGAATTGCTCAGCTCTCAATGATTTCTTTTTTTCCTTCTCTGTTCTCTTGTCATTCAATTCACGCGCGATATTTCTCGACAGAATGTGTATTTGAAAGTCTTCTCTGTAGCAATCAGCTGATATCTTCAGAGATCACATCTCACAGAATGTCTCGTAGAATGTCTCGCAGAACATTAAGAAGTGTTCAAACTGCGCGAATTGTTCTCTCTAAAGCTGATCGTCGATGACTCATCAAGATTTCATCACTCAGCATCGACACGACTGAGACAATCTCTTCATGAGCTGAGAAATTTTCGATGCAGATGACAAGAATGAAGAGTGTTCAACAAGATGACACAGAATGACACAGAAAAATATCATTTCTTCAACAGCTCAGAGTTTCAATTCAGACAGTGCTGCGCAATGCACATGCATATTCTTTCAATCAAGTCGCTGTCACGTCAGCATCAACTGATGCTCGAAACTCAGTCAAGCTGAACTAGACGAGACTGCTCAATTGTCATAAGTCAGACTTCAACAGAAGATGTCATCAGATCGCTAGCAACAGCATCACGTCATTCATTCATCGACGACACAGTAGAAAAAACGCTCAGAATGATGTGAGACATTTATTCAATTGATCTCGATGCACAGACGATAGCTCTGAGCAGACTTCATCTTGCTCGCGCTCTTGTCGTGACGATGATGATCACTCAACACTTCGTGAACAATAGTTGTCACGTTAATGAAGCGAGAAACAGAAGGTCAGCTATGAGCAGAAAACAGAAAAACGCTGAGAGAGAAAGACAGAAAGATCGAGAATCACTCTAGAAGATGCAGATGAGAAACGTGAAGAACAGCGATTCAAGAAGTCAAGAGAAAAAGTGCGTGTCTTCAAACAGAATCAATAGAATCGATCATTGCAAAGATGAGACTTCTCTCAGATGCAAGTTGAGATTCAAGCAAAGAATCATGAAACGAAAACGAGAAGTCGACAAAAAGCTCAGGCGAAAGAGACAAAGAAAATGAGAAGAAATGTTGAAAGTCGAAGAGAAACGAACGAATATTTATGATCTGAGAAAGCAACGATGAGCTGTGTCGACGCGCTTTGCTCGATTCGAGAGAATGTCAAACTCGACATGATAAACATCTGAAAGTAAATTACTATAAAGATAAACTATTAATATTTGAAGATGAGAAACTGCAACTACGTCTGCTTCAGTTAAGTCATGACATGTTTATTGCAAATCATTCAAAAAGAATTAAAATTTATGAAATATTCAGTCATCATTATTACTGACTCAAAATGATCAAGACAGTAACTCACTTCATACATAATTGTTATTTATGCTCTTAAGTGAAAATCTCTAAGGAAAAATATCAAAGAGCTTTAAAGTTTCTTGATGTATTCAATCATCATTGAAAAGACATAGTCATGAATTTCATCATGACAGTATTTGAAAGTAAGAATCTGAATGAAAATTCAACAATCAATATTCTGATAGTCATGAACAAACTATCTAAACAAGTGCATTATGAGTCTATGAGTGAAACTACAGCTTTAAATATAGCTTGAATCTTTTATCATGCAATATAAAAACATTATGAATTATTTAATTCAATTATCTTGAATCATGAAACTCAGTTTATTAATCACTTTTGAGATGAACTTTGTACTTGATTGAAGATTCAAGCTTAATTATCAACTGCATTTCACTCAGAAATGAATGATTAAATCAAGAACATCAACAATGTTTTGAAATAATATTTTTGAGTCTTTGTGTTCTTTATGCAGAATGACTGAACTGCATGACTGTCATTAGCTGAATTTATCATCAACAATCACTTCTTTGAAAGCACTTAATGCACATCATTTCTAACTAACTTCAAACAGCATTCATGAATGAGATTGAAATCAAAGAAGATTTAGAAAAACATTATTAAACACTTGAAATGAATACATGTCAATCTGTTTATTCAGAAAATGAATTGAATCAATGAAATTCTGCAAGAACAAATGATCTTAGCTCAAGCATATTAAAAACAATTCATCAATGTTCATTGATAACATGCTTTCAAGTATGCAATTGATGATATGATTTGATTAAATGCTTGCAATTTGATGATTCATCAACTCAGCAAAAAGTTATTTAATAAATTCAAAAGATTTTTTAAAATCATCAAAATTGTTAATTCTCATTCTTATCAACTAAAGTTGCTTAATGATTAATTCTATTTTGACATTTTTCATACTTATTTACTTTATTTTGCAATCAATAATTTCTTATTTGAATAAATATTTTTTGCATCATTTTCAATAATCTTTGTTGAAGAAGTGCTTAGCTGAAAAATGAACGAAATATTGAACTTTCAAGTAAAGAACTCTCAGCTAAAGTATTTAATTAAGTGAATTTAGACTGATCACGTCAAGTCAAGTACTTAAGTTCAAGTCGAGTACTTGACTTGTTAAGACTCAATTCAAGTCAAAATTCTTGACTCAAGTATTTAAGTTGAGTCAGAAGATTTAACTTAAGTATTTAAGTTAAGTCAGAAGATTGAAATCAAGTATCGACTCAAAATTTTCAACTCAACTCATCAAGACATAAAGCAAAGTACTACTAATATTTATCTGAATGTCTGATAATACAACAGAGTAATGCAAACAATGAGAAGAGAAATAAATTCATTTGTTTCACGTAAGTCTTTCAAATATAATGATGTAATAAATTCAAAAATAGTAAATCTTGACATTTAATGTCATTTTTGATTTCTTAATAAGTTGAGTTGAAAATTTGAATCAAGTATCAACTTGAGATCAATATCAGATTAAATCAGAATGTTGAAATTAAGTATTCAAGTTGAGTCAGAAGATTGATATTGAGTACTTAAGTTAAGTCAGAAGATTGATATCAAAACTCAACTTAATAATCAGTTTAAGTGAATTGAGATAGAAGAAAACAGTTGAATAAAGTTTGCAAATGTGATGAATGTCATTGAAGTCATGAACATTTATAATGCTTGAAATTTCAATTGTTCAAGTAAGAATTCATGAATCACTTACATGCAAGAAAGTAGCAACTCTGAATATAAATCAGAGAATTAAAAGTTTCACAAAAGCTTCAACTTCAAAAAGAAAATTTATTGTCATGATTTTAACATGTGTTACTTAAAAAAATGTTGAAAAAAAGATGTTAAATGTTGCAATCATGCACTTTGAGTTAGTTTAACATAAATCATGTCAGACTATTATAAACTAGTATAAAGCTGATGTTGACATGCTAGCAATCTAGCATGTCTTTGTGAGTAAAACTCATGACGTGTTGCATCTTCTTTCTTTTTCAGCTTTGAACTTTTAGTTAGAATACACTCATATGATTTGCTCTATGCAAATTCATAACATTAATTCAAAGCTCATTAATCTTGTTATTAATGTGTAAATGATATAAAAACAAGTTACACAACTCAAATCAGAAGTTAAAATCAGAAATTTTGACAGCAAAATTAAAACTCAAGCTCAGAAAGCTTAATAGAAATCAGAAATTTCTAAAGAAGAATCTTGATTTAAAATCAGAAATTTCGATGAATCAAAATTAAAAAACATGAACACATTGCTTTTGATTAACTCTTTATTGAACTCATCATCAGAAATCAGAAATTTCAGCAGTACTTGAACTTAAAAAGTTTGATAAAGTACTAGTCATTGCTCAAACTCAGAAAGTTTGATAAAGTAATATTGAAATCTTAATCAGCAATTTTCTACTCATATCATGACTAGAAGCACAAAATCAGAATTAGTGAGCATTGCTTGCTATAACTTTCAAAATGTTAGAGAAGAATCACTTCTATCACAGAATTGAACAGCATCAGAAGAAGAAAACATGAATGCATCATCAAAAATGTTATGAACATGTCTGAATCAATCAGAGTTCAGATCTAACTCTAATCAATTTGATTAAAGCAAGTCATGACGCTATGTCTAGTTTGAATCTAGCGCATCTCTTTGAGTCATTCTCAGCACTTCTTCTCGTTGTTCAGCACTTTCTTCATTCATCTCTTTCATCATTCTTTTAGACAAACACATCTGATCTATTACATCACATCTGTATCGAGTCTAGCGCAGTCTCAAGTCATTATTTATAGAAGAGCTCGCACTCTTTCTCTTCTGTATTCTTAATGTCTTGTTATAGCTATCTCTAAAGAACAATACATACATATCAGCTCTGAGTCTCTTTGATTGAATGATCTAGGCACGATCTCAACATTACATTAAGAATTTCGTTTATCATACGATACAGATACTCATTACTCGTTCAATATACTCGTTCAGGCAGATCGAGTCTAAAGAAATTCGTTTATCTGATGATCGACGCAATCGAAAGACAGAACAACACTAGAAAGTCTATAAAATCAACAGCGAGGCTGATTGAATTGCTAGACGACTTACAGCTCATTAAGTACGCATCGTTCACTTCGATTAATAGAATCAGCGATAAAGAATCTTTGTTGATTGCTAGAGAATCAAATCGATCAAGAGAATCAATTAACTCTCAAATCAAACAACAAAAATGACTTTACCTTCTATTGTCGAGCATCGCTCTTCGCTCGATTTCTTTCTTTTAAAAACACTCGTTCAATTCAATCTCTTCTTTCTCATATTTCGTCTCTTCAAAGAGCGTTTCGAAGCTTCATTCTTCATTGTCGAAGATAATGACTCATTCGCTGAAATCATAACATCTTCTATGATCATGAAAGCTTTGAAGAAACGATGCGAAGAGCTGAAAGCTAGACTACAAGCTAGAGAGATTATCTCGTCATCGTCAATCTACTCTGAGCGTTCTAGATCTCAGAAAATACTCGATTCTTCGTTGTTCACTGATGAAAAGAACTCTATCTGAAAGAATTGATATGAAAAAGTTCAGAACAAGCTGAAAATCAATGTCGATCTCTTTTCAAGTGAACGAGTCAAGCTGAGCTACGTACATTTCAGATTATTCAATGATGCAGCTGAGATCACTCAGTCAAGACGTGAACGTGACTGTTTCAACTCATACAAGATCGTCGATGAGCTTTTGAAAGAGCTAGCTCAGTTGTTCGATGACTCAGATAAAGAAGTCAACTTTCGTAGAAACTACTACAACTTGATTCAAGAACAGAAGAAATTCAGCGAGTTTTATACTCAATTTCAACGACTATTCTTCTATCTAGACTATCAAGAAAAACAGCTGATCGTCGATCTAAAGAATAAAATAAACTCTCGACTTCGATTCGCTTGAATAACTCAATTGATTCAACTCAGTACTCTGAAAGAAATTCGTTTCTACCTCATTCGATTGAATAACGATCAACGAGCTATTCGAGAGATCAAGAATAGAGAAGCAATGATCAAAGCTCAAACAACTAAACAGATCATCTTCGCTGAAGAATCAGTCAAAGCTACTCGTAGAATCATAGAAACGAAGATGACTGATCAGTCAAAATCACGCGACGCTGTTTTGACTAACGTCAAAGAAAATGACTTACTAATCGAAAACTGCTTTCTTTGTCATAAGTCTGATCATACTTCTAAAGAGTGCTCAAATAGATCTTTCAGAATTAACGCATTAGATGACGAGTTTGATCATTCTTTGAACTTCGATTCAGAGTCTGATTCAAAAAACTAGTCATCTCTTTCAGAGTCATCAAAGAGATAGAGATCATTTCTTTGTGCAATCTAATCGACGAAATTTCACCTATCGAAGAGAACTACTTCGAAAAGTCATTTCTAGTCGATGTCACTCTATTCTCGCAAGACGAATTCTTCAAGCTACGATCTCTGATAGATAGTGACTTGATGATCTACATCTTGATTCATACAAAGCTAGTCGATCAAATATGTCAGAAGCTTGAAATTCAACTCATACGACTAGCTAAAGAGAAGTTAATAAGAGAATATGACGAAAAGCTGACGAAGAAGATCATTACTCATAAAATTCTACTCAATCTCACAGTCGAAAGTCATAAGAAATTGACTGTTTCAATGTTAATAGCTGATATAGATCATCATGACGTCATATTAGAAAAGCTCTGAATGAATAAAAATGAAATACTACTAGATATGCGAAACGATGTCATCATTTTTTCAAATCAATTAGAAGCTCTCATTTCTGTTTTTTCGATGTCAGTCAAAGCTTCACACTCAAAATGATCACGATTATCAAATTCTTCTATTCGTTCAGCTTTCAAAGTGCTTCAACGACTCACTTCTACTGCTTCAAAAAAGAACTTTTCTATGTTCAGTGTGAAAGCTGCATCTTTTCATGCACTGATTAAACGATCAAAGAAGAATCGCATCGAGATTTTCGTCATGTCAATCGAAGATATTGATAGAAAAATAGTCTACAACACTCAATGCAAACTGAACGTTCTAGACGTCGCTTTCATCGATGCATCAGCTCAAAATCTAGAAGACATCAAAGTCAAGCTATCTTCGAAATATCAGAATTTTCTCGACGTGTTTGATCGAGCTCAAGTCGATAAGCTATCATCTCATCGTTCATATGATCATAAGATAGAGCTCACTAACGATGTCACTTCTTCTAGATGTCGAGCTTATTGAATGTCATTCTACAAGCTTCAGAAGATCAAAGAATATCTGAACGAAAATCTGTCAAAGAGTTTTATTACTTCTAGCAAGATCTCATATTTCTCACTCGTTCTATTCACTCTGAAGATCAATGACGATTTTCGCTTCTGCGTCGACTATCGAAAGCTCAATGTCATTATCAAAAGAAATCGCTACTCTCTATTGCTCATAGATGAGATGATTGACAAAATCGTTGACTGCAAGCATCTGATTCAACTGAATATAATTTTCGCTTTCAACAAACTTCGTATGCATCTCGATAGTGAGAACTATACGATCTTCATTATCGCTCTAGAAGCGTACAAATCAAAGATTCTATCATTCGAATTAACAAACGATTCAATCTCGTTTCAGCAATATATGAACAATGTTCTATGAAACTTTCTAAATGACTTCTGCCAAGTTTATTTAGACGACATTCTCATATACAGCAAGACTCAAAAGAAGCATAGACAACATGTCAAGATGATACTAGATCGTCTACGAGACGCTGATCTGCAGATAGATATTCAAAAGTGCAAATTCAACGTAGAAGAAACAGTCTTCTTAGAAATCATAGTATCAGAACAAAATCTTTGCATGAACTCTATCAAAGTGAAAGCTATAGTCAATTGAGCTACATCTACTAATCTAAAAGAGATACAAGACTTTGTTGACTTCGTCAATTTCTATCGACACTTCATCAAGAACTTTTCGAAACTAGTCAAGCTGTTCACTCAGCTGATTTGAAAAGACACGTCTTTTGTTTGAAATGAAGTCTGCGTTGAAGTCTTTGACAATCTAAAGAAGCAGATCAGCTCGACTTCAGTTCTACGTCATTTCGATGTCAAACATCAAGCTATTTTGAAAATCAATGCATTCAACTATGTAAAAGACGACATACTATCTCAGTACGATGACGAGAATGTGCTTCACTCGATAGTCTTCTATAGTAAGAGCATGGTTTCAGCTGAATGCAATTATCACATCTATGACAAGAAATTGCTAACTATCATTCGATGCTTCGAACACTGACGACTTGAACTAGAAGATACTGAGCTATTTATTCAGATGTTTACTGATCATCAGACTTTGAAGATCTTTATGAAAAACAAACAGCTGACTCGACGACAAGCGAACTACCTGAATATTCTATTGAAGTTTAACTTTCAGATTATCTTTCGATCAGATAAAACAAACTTCAAAGTCGATGCTTTAACTAGAATGTCGATGATCGATAGTTCTGAATCAGCTAAAGACATAGATAATCATTTTCAGACTATACTGATCTCGAATTGAATAGACGTTTTATTGATTGAGTTCGAAATCGAATCTGAATACGAGACTAATCTCTATCAACGCGTACGTCTAGTCAATCAGAAGAATGAACTATGCAATGAGTATTGACAAGCTATGAACAAAGATAAACTGAATCTTCATGACACGAAGCTAAAGAACTGTCAAATCATTGACAACGTTTTATTCAAAAAAAGTCTACTATGAATGTTGAAACAAATGCATACGAAATTGCTTCAAAAGATTCACGATCAATCATCAATCTTGCACTCTAACATTAAACGAACGATTGATCTAGTTCAATGCTTCTACTATTGATCAGATCATCAAGCAACTATTCGACAATACATTCGAAACTGTCATGTCTGTCAGCGAAGCAAAGCATCTCGAGATGATACAAATGATTTGCTTCATTCTCTATCGATTTCTCAGCAGCGTTGACAAGATATAGCTATGAACTTCATCACTGAGCTATCTCTATCGAAAAACTATAACGTCATTTGCATGATCATATGTCGTCTCTTCAAAGAACGTCACTATGTTTTCTGTCATTGAGAAGACAATGACATTTCAATCGAAGAAACAGTATGAATTATGCTATGAAACGTCTATCGACTTCATGATCTACTCAGTTCTATCGTTTCGAATAGAGACTTTCAATTCATATCAATCATGTGACAAAGTTTTTGTAAACGACTGAAGATCAAAGTCAATCTATCAACAGTCTATCATTCAGAGATCGATGATCAGTCAAAACGAGCTAATCAAGATGTTGAATGCGAACTTCGAATCTACTGCAATTACATGCAGAATGACTGAGCTAAATGACTTTCAATGATGAAATTCAGTGACAATTTCAATACATTCTCGATTATCTTGATGATTTCTTTCTACTTCAATAAAGACTTTCACTCTTGAATGAGTTTCGATTTAGATACGACTGATTACGAAACGACTCGTCAACGTATTGAGACTAGAAAGATCGATGACATTGTCACTTGAATGAGCGAACTTCTTATCTTCGATCATCAACAATTGAAAAAGATCAAGCAGATCATTGAAGCTCAGATGAACAAGCATAGACGAGACGTCATCTATGAAGTAGATGATCAAGTTTGATTAGTCTTCGAAAACATCAAAATCACTAGATCATGCAAAGATTTGAAAGACAAGCAGCTCAATCTCTATTCAATCACAGTCAAAGTTGAGATCTTCTATCGTCTTCAGCTATCTAGAAGCATGAAGCATATACATTCAGTGTTCAGCTCAAAGTATTTACGAACTTCATCAAACGACTCTCTATCAGAACAACACTCTGAGATCTCTAGATCAATGATCATTGAAGAGAATGAAAAGCACTGAAAAGTAGACGATATATTGAACTTCAGGCGATATAGAGAAAAACTACAATACAAGATCAAATGAATTGAAATAGATCGTGACGACGAATGATACTATGTCAATAAAGGAAAATTCGATGACTCGAAGAAAGTTCTGAACAAATTTCACAAGCTATATTCGAATAAGTCGCACTAAATTGAAAACACGATGAATTTTTTGCTTTTACTTCTTTTCTATTCATGCAAACATGAATGTTCAAAGAAGAGAAGTAATGTTATGAACATGCCTGAATCAATCAGAGTTCAGATCTAACTCTAATCAATTTGATTAAAGCAAGTCATGATGCTATGCCTAGTTTAAACCTAGCGCATTTCTTTAAGTCATTCTCAGCACTTCTTCTCGTTGTTCAGCACTTTCTTCATTCATTTCTTTCATCATTCTTTTAGACAAACACATCTGATCTATTACATCACATCTGTATCGAGTCTAGCGCAGTCTTAAGTCATTATTTATAAAAGAGCTCACACTCTTTCTCTTCTGTATTCTTAATGTCTTGTTATAGCTATCTCTAAAGAACAATACATACATATCAGCTCTGAGTTTCTTTGATTGAATGATCTAGACATGATCTCAACAAAATACAGAAGAAAAGAACATGAACATGTTGCTTTTTAATCATGAAATGATCAAGATCAGCATCAGCACTGAATTGAATGCTTGAATAAGCACTTATGAAGCAGATGACATCATTGTTTTTATCAAGTACATATATCAACAGCATGACATCAAAATTAAGATTCACAATAACATGATTCAGATGTTAGAAAATGTCAACAAGATAAACATCATGTTGAAAGCTGCATAGACATGTCTGCAGAAAGAAATGAGAAACAAGAACATAATTATACATCATTTAAAAACTGCATCAAGTCAGTAAAGCACTTCAATCTTTGAAAATCATTTCTTGAAATCAATTAAATTATCAAATTCTTCATTATTTGAAGATTCATCACAGAATGTAAACAATTAACTATCATAAATGTGAAATAAGTTGAAGATAAACAAGAATCACTTTTCTATTAAAGAGTTGAAGATTGTTTACATTGAAAGTTGAGTCAGTGAAGCTGTGATCAAGCATATAACTTCTTGCATGCAAAATATCTTCTTGAACTCATTTTTAAAAGTTGAAGAAGTACTATCAATCATTGATAAGATGTACAACAATCTCAATCATCATCATACAACTTAATAATAGTACTCAAAGCTGTATCAGAACAAGATCTTCTTTCATGAATTTTCAATGAAATTTCAAAGATTCAGCGCAGAATTAAAGTACAATAAGTTCAATAACAAGACTTTATTAAATGATTTTCAGCATAAGATCAGCTCAAATCTTTAATGAGCAATGCTCAATAAATGAATTACGAATTTGAATGAGTTTATCAACATCTGCATGCAAGTTGATGTTAAATTGACTGAATTGAATGTTTGATCAATCATCAAAGTCTCAGCAATCTCAGTTGCTTGCTTTGTCACTAGCACTTTATCTGTTTAATTCACGTTATTAATCTCTGCGTAAAAGAAACTCAGAAGATTGAATTTCAATTCTATTCAGAAAGAATTGTTTAAGAAAAAACTCTGCTTTAAATGCAAGAAGTCAAAACATAGAGCATATAACTACTTTAAAATGACTTAAGTGCATGAGATTGTTGTGAATTTGAAAAATGATCTGCTTTTATCAAAGTAGTAATTGAGAGCAATATACTCATATTTTGTTTCATCAGCATATTTGATGATTCATTTGATTTCAAGTCGTTCACTGTTAACATCATCTTAAGTAGTTTAAAAAAGATATTCAGATTTCTTGCTCTGATAAATACTGAAGTCACTGATATGACTTTCATTGATGAATCTTTGATGTCAGAACTATGTAAACACTTTAATATTCAATCAATATTGCTGTTAAAATTAAAGTTAATTCAATCATATGATGAAATTTCTGATTGAAAGTCAATTACACACACTTTGTATACATTAATTATGATTCAAGAACATAAGAATAAAATGATGTTTTTATTAATAACTCATTTAAATCAGCATAAGATAATCATTGAAAATTTTTGATTGAAAAGAAATCAAATTTTGATAAATTCTGCAAATGATTGATTAATATCATCATTAAAGATTCAAACATCAAAATCTGTTATTTTGAAAGCAAGCAGTTAATCAACATTTCACAGATTTGAGTTAAATGAAATTTGCAAAATGAAATAAAAGAACTTGAACTCAATTGTTACATTAATGATCATCTTGAAGAGATTTCTGAATCAGAAATCAGTGAATAAATTCATTAAATTTGCTCGATTCATTGAATCTGCTTTTATAGCAAAGCAAAGCACTTAAGTTGATCTCAATCAACTTCATTTCTTTCAGTCAACTGAGAAAAAGAAACTCATTAATATTGTCATAATCAAAGTTGTTGCATATCAAACTTTAGTCAAGAATAAGAAGATTAAGATCTTCTTTTTGATCATTAGTGAAATTAACAAAGCACTTAGCTCAGTTGAAGATTTCGCAAAACTGAATAAAATGATCTCTGTCATGTCATTAAATGAACTGAAGAAGAAGCTTTTGATAATTTATCATAACTTTCTGAATGTTTTTGATAAAGAAAAGATAACGCAGTTGTTCTTGCATTGATCATATAATCATAAGATTGAATTAGAAGATGAGAGTCAATCTTCTAAAAGTTGATTATATTTTATGTCAAGTCACAAGTTGCAGAAGATCAAGAAGTATTTAAAAGAAAACTTAAAGAAGAAGTTTATTACATTCAGCAAAGCTTTCTTCGCTTCGTCAATACTATTTATTAAAAAGAAAGATGATAGTCTTTGCTTTTGCATAAACTATCAAAAACTGAATACTCTAATCAAAAGAAATCATTATTCAATACTTTTGATAAACGAAGTACTAGCTTGAATTCAAGACAGTAAATATTTGTTAAGATCATGTTTAGAAACTAATTAAAGTGCATACGTAACTAGAATGTTTGATTTATAAAGATAGTTATAACTAAGACTTTAAGAATACAGAAGAAAGAAGATACAAAAGACAAGAAGAATACACTTTATATAATAGTTACTCAGATTGACGTTAGTCTCAAAGAAGACGTGTTGAAACATAAGAAAAATGTTGATTTGAAAGATGTTTATGACATAAAGAAATGTGTTTATCATAGAAATCTGTTGATCATTCATAACATAAAGAAGTATGTTTGTTTAGAAAACAATAGAAGCTGATTAGAAGATGTTAGAAAAGAGAAAAGATGTTAAATCATATCTGAGTCAAATCTGAGTCAGATCTAGATCAGATTTCGACTAAATCATTGACTAGTTTTAATCATTACGCAGAGTACTCGCTAGCATGCATTGCGAATTAATTAAAGCTTCAGCCTTGTTCAGTCTTGATACACTTTGTAACATTATTCTTCTCTTCAAAAATTCATGTTTGCATGAATGTAGTTCATTTGCTCACTTCTGTTGATAGTTATTTCGATATTTAGTGCGATTTGTTTAAATATAGTCTATGAAATTCATTCAAAACTTTCTCTGAATCATTGAATTCTTCTTTATCAACATAGTATCATTCATTGTCTTTATCTAGATCTTTTCATTTGACTTTGTACTGTATTCGATCTTAATAACATCTGAAGTTCAATATATTATTTATCTTTTAATATTCATCGTCTTTGATAGTGATTAATCTGAGTGATTCTGAATGCTGTTCTGATAAAGAGTTTTCTGAATATGATTGCAGTAGCTTTGAACTGAACATCAAATGCAGATGCTTCATGCTTATCAATAGATGAAAATGATAGAAGATTTCAACTTTGACAGTGATTTGATAAAGTTCTAGCTGTTTATCTTTCAAATCTTTGCACGATCTTGTTGTTTTGATGTTTCTGAAGAATAATCAAACTCAGTCGTTTACTTCATAAATGACGTCTCGTTTATGTTTATTGATTTGAGCTTTGATGATCTGCTTCATTTTTTTCAATTGTTGATGATTAAAGATAAGAAGCTCTTTCATTCAAATGATAATATTGTCTGCTTTTCTAGCTTCAAGATGCTCATAAGTAGTTTTGTAGTCAGTTGTATCTGAATTAAAACTCATTCGTGAGTGAAAACTTTTATTGAAGTAGAACAAAGTCATTAAGATGATTGAGAAAATATTGAAATTCTTGCTGAATTCTATCATTGATAGTCATTTTGCTCAGTCATTCTGCATGTAATTGCAGTAGATTCTTAGTTCTCGTTCAACATCTTGATTAGCTTGTTTTAATTGATCATCAATCTCAGAATGATAAGCTGTTAATAAATTAACTGTGATTTTTAGTCACTTGCACAGACTTTTGCATATGATTGATATGAACTGAAAGTCTTTGTTTGAAACAATAAAACTAGGTAAATCATGAAGTTAATAAACGTTTCATAACATGATTCAAATCATTTCTTCAACTGAAATGTCATCGTCTTTTCAATGACAGAGAACATAGTGATGTTTCTTGATGAAATGATATATGACTGTGCAAATGACGTTATAATCTTTCAATAAAAGTAGCTCAGTGATGAAGTTCATAGCTATATCTTCTCAGCGTTTCTGTGAAATCAATAAAGAATGAAGAAGTTCATTGATGCTATTTCTAAATATTTTGCTTCGTTGATAAACATGACAATTTCAAATGTAACATTTAATCGTTGCTCAATGATCTGATCAATAGTAGAAACGTTGAACTAAATTAATAGTTCTTCAATTGTCAAAGTGAAAGATGAAAGACTGATCATGAATTTTCTTTAGCAATTTTGTATGCATATTCTCAGAAACTCATAGTAAATCTTTTTTGAACAGAACGTCATCAACGATCTTGCAATGCTTCAATTCAATGCTATGTAGCTTGAGCTTGTTTTCACTTATAGCTTGTTTATACTCATTGCAAAGCTCATTCATTTTGTTGACATCTTTTACTCACTGATAGAGATCAACTTCAGATTCAATAGTTAGAATATTTATTCTATTGAATGTCAGAATTATCTGATAGTGATCTTCAGTACACTGAGTTGATTTAAAGATGTTGATCAAAGACATTTTAATTAAAGCATTGACTTTAGTGTTTATTTTATCTGATTGAAATATAATCTGAAAGTTGAACTCAAATAGAATATCTAGATAATTGACTTGACGTCAAGTCAACTGTTTATTTTTCATGAAAATCTTCAGAGTCTGATGATTGATGAATATCTGAATGAGTAGTTCAGTGCATTCAAGCTTGAGTCTTCAATGTTTGAAACATCAAATAATGACTAGCAATTTCTTGTTATAAATATGATAATTGCATTCAGCAAGAATCATGCTCTTGCTGTAGAAAGTTACTGAGTGAAGAACTCTTTTATCATTGTACTGTGATAGAATTTCATCTTTGACGTAGTCAGATGCATTGATTTCTAGAATAGTTTGTCATTTGAAATCAAAATGTTGTAGTACTGAGATTGAGCTGACTTGTTTCTTTAGATCATTGAAAGCTTGAACACAGACTTCATTTCATACAAAAGACATGTTCTTTCTAGTCAACTGAGTGAATGATTTGACTAGTTTCAAGAAGTTCTTAATGAAATGACGATAAAAGTTAATGAATCTCACGAAGCTCTGAACTTCTTTTAAATTGATCAACATAACTCAGTTGACTATGACTTTCACTTTGATAAAATTGATATGAAGATCTTGTTTTAAAACTATGACTTCTAAGAAAACAGTTTCTTCTATGTCAAATTTGCACTTTTGAATATCTACTTGTAAATCAACTTCTCGTAAATGATTTAATATCATCTTGATATATTATCAATGTTTCTGTTGAGTTTTGCTGTAGATCAGAATGTCATCTAGATAGACTTGACAAAAGTCATTTATAAAGTCTCAAAAAACATCATTCATATACTGTTGAAATGAGACAAAATCATTGATAAGTTCAAAGAATAACACTTTTGACTTATATGCTTCTAACGCGATAATAAAGATAATGTAGTTCTCACTATCAGAATGCATTTGTAGTTTGTTGAATGTTGAAATAATATTCAATCAAGTCAGATGTTTGCAATCAACTATTTTGTTAATTACTTCATTTATGAGCAATAAAGAATAGTGATTTCTTTTGATAATAGCATTGAGCTTTTGATAGTTAACACAGAATCATAAATCTTCATTTGCTTTCAAGATGAACAGAATGAGTGAGAAATATGAAGCTTTGCTAGAGATTATAAATTCTTTAAAAAGATTCTCATTCAAATATTTCTTTACTTTCTGAAGCTTGTAAAAAGACATTTAATATGCTCAGCAGCAAAGTGACGTTACATCACTAGTAAGCTCTATCTTATGATCATATGAATGATGAGACGATAGCTTGTCTGCTTGAGCTCGATCAAAAACATCTAGAAAATTCTGATATTTTGATTAAATTGATTGCATCGAGTTGAGTACTTGAGTTCAAGTTAAGTACTCAACTCATCAAGATTTGATTCAAGTCAGAATTCTTGACTCAAGTATTTGAGTTGAGTCAGAAGATTTAATCTGAGTATTCAAGTTGAGTCAGAAGATTGAAATCAAGTATCAACTCGAAATTTTCAATTCAACTCATCAAGACATGAAGTAAAGTACTACTAATATTTATTTGAATATCTAATAATGTAACAGAGTAATGCAAACAATGAGAAGAGAAATAAATTCATTTGTTTCACGTAAGTCTTTCAAATATAATGATGTAATAAATTCAAAAATAGTAAATCTTAACATTTGACATTATTTTCAATTTCTTAATGAGTTGAAACGAGAATTTGAATTGAGTATCAACTTGAGATCAATCTCAGATTGAGTCAGAATGTTGAAATTGAGTATTCAAGTCAAGTCAGAAGATTGATATCAAAAGATTAATATTGAAACTCAACTTAAAAATCAGTTTAATTTCAATGATAGTTTAACTTTAATATCTTTTAGATTCTGAGTCATTTCATTGATTGAAAAGATGTTTATGACATTTAGTTTACATTGAGTATTGTAGATAATTTCTCTATTGATGTTTTCAATGAACATAGCAAAAATCTTTGTCTGATTCTTCTTTTTTTGTTTTACTAGTACTTGAAAAGAAACAACGTTTATGTTTTAAATTGAGAATGACTCTTTCTGAATGAATGAAATGAGATGCTTGAGCATCTTAAAGACATTGCTATGAGCTGCTGAAAAGATTGAAGTTAATCATGATCAACTTGAGTGCTTTGTATTTAACAAAATTGAAAAAATCAAAATAGAAATATTTAATTGATCAGAAAATATGATAGTATCATGTTTCATGTTCAATAATATTTCATTTTTATTCATTCAGAGTTTGCTCAATATAGCTTCATGATGCTTGATATCAGCTATCAGCATTGACATAGTCAATTTCTTATGACTTTCAATCGTTAGATTGAGTAAAATCTTATAAGTAATAGTCTTTCTAGCTAACTTTTCATCATAGTCTCGTATTAACTTCTCTTTTGCTAGTGATATAGATTGTATTTCAAGTTTCTGACATACTTTATTGACTAGCTTATCATGTATCAGCATGTAAATAATGAAATCACTATTTATTAAAGAGCGAAGGCTGAAAGAATTGCTCTGAGAGATAAAAGAAACATTGATCAGAAATGACTTTTCAAAATAGTTTTCTTTCAATAAAACTTTGATTTGACTGCACAAAGATATGATTTCTATCTCTTTAATGATTCTGAAAAAGATAGTTAGTTTTTTGAATCAGAATTGAACTCAGAGTTCAATGTAAATCAATTAAACTTGTCATCTTTTAATGCATTGATTCTCGATCTGTCAAAGCACTCTTTAAAAGTATGATTTGATTTGTGACAGATGAAACAGATTTCAGCTTGTAAATCAATGTCTTTGACGTTAATTAAAATTGCATCACACGACTTTGAATGATTGATGAAGATAGTGACTTCGATCTTTCTATAAAAGTTCAATGAATCTCATTTCTCAGCAAAGATGACTTGCTTTCTGATCTTGATCAAGAATTTCTTTTCTTTAATGTTTTTCATGACTTGATGCTCATTGTTCAAATGAATCAGATAATTATGAATTTCATTGAAAGATTCTGACTGAATCAACTGACTACTTCAAGCTGCATGAAAATGATAGACTATCTTGTTTTATAAATCAATGATCAATTGCTTTTCGTAATATTTTAAATAAAAGAACAGACATTGAAACATTGAATAAAAATCACTAAATTTGCTCTTTTCTTGAATGAAATTAACATATTTTCTTCGAAAGTTTGTCTCTTTGTTGAAATCATCATATAGCTGAGCAAGTTCATTTAACAAATCATTGATCATTTTATAAAAGTTCAATGAATCATGTTGATATCAAGTTAAAGTAGCTTTAACTGCATTTTTATTAATTCTGAAGTGAATATAAATTAGTATGACTTTATCAGTATTGAAATGATTGACGTTGATTTTTAGCTTGTCACGAATCTTTTCTTGTCAATCATCTCAGAAAGATTTTGTTTCATCAGTAAATAGAGATGAATTCAAAGATTTTTGAGATCGCTTAAATGAATTGAACATGATGAAAGAAGTAAAAGTATCTTCTTTAGTCAATTGTGTTATGAGTTTGCATAAAGTGAATCATATGAGTGTATTTTAACTAGAAGTTCAAAGTTGAAGAAGAAAGAAGATGTAACACGTCATGAGTTTTACTCACGAAGACACGCTAGATCGCTAGCGTGTCAACATCAGCTCTATACTAGTCTATGATAGTCTGACATGATTTATGTTAAACTAACTTAAAGTGCATGATTGCAACATTACTTCTCTTCTTCATTTAGTAATGTTCTCATTGCTGCAGTTCAATCAATCTTTCTTGAGTCAATTTCTATCTTGACTTGTTCAAATAACATTCATGAAAGTCATTGATGACTTTCAAACAATCTTCAAATTCACTTTCATTAACGTTGTATCAATGTAAATCAACGTTGTATTCTTTTTAATTAACATAATATTGTAGTCATTTGTCTCATTTATAGTGTCTGAAGTTCAATATGTTCTTCACTTCTCATTTATCTTTATCTTCAATCACTATAAAATTAAATGATTTATTTCATTGTTCTTTTAAAACGTCTTTTGAATCTAGTTGCAGCAAATTTGACGCAAACTTCAAATAAATCTTTATAGTCAACGACAGTTTCAATTGATATACATGTTTCATCTTGATCAGAATCTTGAAAAGTTCTAGCATTTTATCATTTAGCTTCTTTGATGATTGTGAAATCATTATGTTTCTAGAATTCAGAAACATCATGTTATTTATCTTGTAAATCATTTTCTTTCAATGTTTATCAGTTTATTTCTTCATTGTGACTCTGACTCTTGCTAAGACTTGCTTGATTAATGCTAGTGATCATTTCATATGTTTGAATATATCTTCTGCTTTGTCTGCTTTGATTTTAGCTCAAGTGATCTCATATTCAATTGAGTTCAAATCGAAGCTCATATGAGAATGAAAGTTCTTATTCAGAAAGAACATTGACTGTTCAATTGATGATTAAACTAATCATTAAGTTGAGTTTTGATATCAATCTTCTGACTCAATTTAAGTACTTAATATCAATCTTTTGATTTAACTTGAATACTTAATTTCAACATTCTGACTCAATCTGATATCAATTTTAAGTCAATATTCAATTTAAGTTTTTGACTTAACTCATTAAAAAATCAAAAATGACATCAAATGTTAAGATTTACTATTTTTGAATTTATTACATCATTATATTTGAAAGATTTACATGAAACAAATGAATTTATTTTTCTTCTTGTTGTTTGCATTACTCTGTTACATTATTAAACATTCAGATAAATATTAGTAGTACTTTGCTTCATGTCTTGATGAGTCGAGTCGAGAATTTTGAGTTAATACTCAATCTCAATCTTCTGACTTGACTCAAATACTTAAGTTGAATCTTCTGACTTGACTTAAATACTCAAGTCAAGAATTCTGACTTAAATTGAGTCTTGATGAGTTGAGTACTCAACTTGATGCAATCAATTTATTGATAACAAAATAGCATTGTTATCAACAAATTTAATCATAAATAATCAGATGAATCAATCATCTTGCATATATGAGCAATAACTTCGTAGATATCATTTCATATTCTGTTTCACTCTTTCTGTTTGATCATCAATTTGCAAATGATAGTTTGTGAATAGTTTCATTTTAATGTTGAGTCTCAGACATAAAGACTTTCAAACAATCAATATAAATTATGAATCATGATTGAACATTATTGATCTTGATAGTTCATGAGTTCTGAAGATTCATATCAACAGTAGCTTGACTGTTTATTCTGCAAAGATTTCTTCATCATTTGATTAACATAATATATAATATTATTTTTTAGACAATTGATTTATGACTGTCAGAATCGCGTTATTTTCATCACTTTCTAATAAATCAATAATGAAGTTTAATAATATGTTCTGTTATTGCTGTTTAAGTATGAGCAATGATTTCAGTAGTTCATTAATTCAATCTCTCGATGCTTTTGATTTATGATAAATGTAACAGTTTTGAATGTAACGCTTGATCATCATTCTCATCTTCAATCAGCAATATGATCATCTCAGCAAGTTCAATGTTCAATTCATGTCAGAATGATCATTGATCAAAAGATCATGTACTTCTCTTATCAATCAAGTGATCATTGACTGAGAAACTTATAATCTATCATCTTTTCAGAATACTTCATCAAGTACTTTGCAATTGTTTAAATCAATATCTTGACAAGTTCTTCTGTTTTATTTCATGATTATTTGAATATTAAAGCACAGTTGATTCATTTAATTTTCAACTATAATTTGATTCTGAATAAAAATCATCTCTTCGATTGAATTTTCGTTAACGTTCAATTCTTGTTTCAAATCTGAGTCAGATCTGAGCAAGATCTGAGTCAGATTTTAATCAGCTTTCTGATCATCTTCTTGATTAGCTTTTATTAACTGCAGCTTAAATTTGTCTTTCAACAATAGCATCTGATGCTGATATAGCTTTCAATTATTATTTGCTTCAACTGACTTAACGTCTGACATTCTGATCAGCGTGTCGACTTTCAGATTTTGTTTTTTCGACTGATATATGATCTTGAAGTTATATTCAGATAACTTCTCAGCTCATTTAGCTTGTCATCGAGTCAGTTCTTTGATGATCATAAAGTACTTCAAATTCAGATGATCAATGAAGATCTTGATTGAAATATTCATACATTTCAATTCAAGACATCAATGTTTTAAACAGCAAATAATGATCAGCAGTTCTTTGTCATAAATCTCATAGTTGCATTCTGCGAAAATCATGTTCTTGCTATAGAAAATCACTGAATGTAGAATGTCTTCATCATCATACTCAGAAAATACTTGATTGTTTACATAGTTCAAGAAGTTCATTTTCAGAATAGCTTTTTTGATTGAGTTGAAATGCTTCAGAACAAGAACTGTTGTTCTTTATTACTTTAGTTCTTCAAAGATCATCTGACAGATCTCTGTTCATTCAAAAAGATGATTTTTTCAAGTCAGCTTTATCATGAGTTGAACAATTTTTAAGAAGTTTTTTATGAATCATTGATAGAAATTGCAGAAGTCAATAAAGATCTGCACATGAGTCAATGATTGTGACACTTTTCAGCTTCAAATCACATTTACTTTTCAAGAATTCATTCGTAAATCATTGATGAATATCAGTAGTTCAAGAAACAAGATTTTCTGAATCTTGAATTTGCACTTATCAATGTTTATTTGCAAGTTGACTTCGCGAAGCTTGTTTAGCACTTCTTTCACATGAGTTTTATGTTTCTTCAAGATCTTACTGTAAATAAGAATATCATTCAAATATGTCTGACAGAATTTATGCAAACATTTAAACAATACATTGTTGATATAGTGCTGAAAAAACGCAGATTCATTGATCAATTCAAAAAACATTACTCTATACTTGTAAATGTTGAAGAAAGTAACAAAAGTAGTTAAATTCTCACTTTCTGAACTCATTTGCAGTTTATTGAATGCAGCAATAATGTTGAGTTAAGTCAGATACTTACTGTCTTGAATTCAAGCTAGTATTTCATTTATCAAGAGTATTGAATAACAATTTCTTTTAATCAAAGCATTCAGTTTTCAATAGTTTATACAAAAGCGAAGACTATTATCTTTCTTTTTGACAAATAGTATTGACGAAGCAAAGAGAGCTTTGCTGAATGTAATAAACTTCTTCTTTAAGTTCTCTTCTAAATACTTCTTGATCTTCTGCAACTTGTGATTCAACATGAGATACAATTAACTTCTAAAAGAATGATTCTCATCTTCTAATTCAATCTTATGATTGTATGATTGATGTGAAAGCAACTGCGTTATCTTTTCTCTATCAAAAACATTCAGAAAGTCATGATAAATTATCAAAAGCTTCTTTTTCAGTTCATTTAATGACATGACAAAGATCATTTCATTCAGTTTCGCGAAATCTTCAACTGAGCTAAACACTTTGTTAATTTCACTAATGATCAAGAAGAAAATCTTAATCTTCTTATTCTTGACTAGAGTTTAATACACAGTAACTTCAATCATGATAATATTAATGAGTTTCTTTTTCTCAGTTGACTGAAAGAAACAAAGTAGATCGAAATTAACTTAAGTGCTTTGCTTTGCTATGAAAGCAAATTCAATGAATTTATTCACTGATTTCTGATTCGAAAATCTTTTTAAGATGATCATTGATGTAACAATTAAGTTCAAGTTCTTTCATTTTATTTTGCAAATTTCATTTGACTCAGATTTGTAAAATGCTGATTGATTGTTTGCTTTTGAAATAACAGATTTCAATGTTTGAATCTTTAATGATGATATTAATCAATCATTTGCAGAATTTATCAAAATTTGTTTTCTTTTCAATCAAAGATTTTCAATGATTATCTTATGCTGATTTAAATGAATTATTAATAAAAACATCATTTTATTCTTGTGTTCTTGAATCATGATTGATGTATACAAAGCATATGTAATTGACTTTCAATCAGAAATTTCATCATACAATCAAATCAACTTTGATTTTGACAGCAATATTGACTGAATATCAAAGCATTTATATAACTTTGATATCAAAGATTCATCAATGAAAGTTATGTCAGTAACTTCAATATTTATCAGAGCAAGAAATCTGAATATCTTTTTTAAACTACTTAAAATGATGTTAACAGTGAATGACTTGAAATTAAATGAATCATCAAATATGTTGATGAAACAGAATATGAGTATATCACTCTTAATCACTACTTTGATGAAGATAAATCGTTTTTCAAATTCGCAGTAATCTCATGCACTTAAGTTGTCTTAAGACAGTCATATGCTCTATGTTTTGACTTCTTGCATTTAAAGCAAAGTTCTTTCTTAAACAACTCTTTCTGAATAGAATTGAGATTCAATCTTCTGAGTTTCTTTCACGCAGAGATTGATGACGTAGATTGAATAGATGAAGTGTTAGCAACAAAGTGAGCAGCTGAAATCATTAAGACTTTGATGATTGATTGAGCATTTAATTCAGTCAATTTAACATTGACTTGCATGCAAATGTTAATAAACTTATTCAAATTCATAATTCATTCATTGAGTATTACTTGTTGAAGATCTGAGCTGATCTTATGCTGAAAATCATTTAGTAAAGTCTCATTATTGTACTTTAGTTTTGCGCTGAATCTTTGAAATTTCATTCAAAATTCATGAAAGAAGATTTTATTCTGATACAGCTTCAAGTACTGTTATTGAGTCATGTGATAACAATTGAGATCATTGTACATTTTATCAATGATTGATAGTACTTCTTTGACTTCTAGAAATGAGTTTAAGAAGATATTTTGCATGTGAGAAGCTATGTGCTTGATTGCAACTTCACTGACTTAACTTTTGATGTAGATAATTTTCAACTTTTTAATAAAAAAGTGATTCTTGTTTATCTTCAACTTATTTTGCATTTATGATAGTCAATTGTCTACATTCTGTGATAAATCTTCAAATAATGAAGAATTCAATAATTTGATCAATTTCAAGAAATGATCTTCAGAAATTAAAGTGCTTTGTTGACTTGATGCAGTTTCTAAATGATGTATAATCATATTCTTGTTTCTCATCTCTTTCTGCAGACACGTCTGCATAACTTTCAACATGATGTTTATTTTGTTAACATCTTTTAACATCTAGAATCATGTCATTGTGAATCTTGATTTTAATGTCATGCTGTTAATACATGTACTTAATAAAGACAATGATATCATCTGCTTCATGAATGCTTATTTAAGCATTCAATTCAGTGCTGATACTGATCTTGATCATTTTGTAATCAAAGAGTAACACGTTTGTGTTCTCTTTTTCTGTATTTGATGACACATTCATATCTTCTTCTTCTGATGCTGTTTAATTCTGTGATAGAAGTGATTCTCTTCTAACATTTCAAAAGTCATAGTGAGCAATGCTTACTGATTCTGATTCTGTGCTTCTAGTCATAATATGAGTAGAAAATTGCTGATTGAGATTTCAATGTTACTCTATTGAACTTTCTGAGTTCAAGCAATGACTAGTACTTTATCAAACTTTCTGAGTTCAAGTACTGCTGAAATTTCTGATTTCTGATGATGAACTAAATAAAGAGTTAATCAAAAGCAACGTGTTTATGTTCTTTGATTCTGATTCTATCAAAATTTCTGATTTCAAATCAAGATTCTTTTTTAGAAATTTCTGATTTTTATTAAGCTTTCTGAGTTTGAGTTCTGATTCTGCTGTCAAAATTTCTGATTTCAACTTCTGATTTAAGTTGTGTAGCTTGTTTTTATATCATTTACACGTTGATAGCAAGATTAATGAGCTTTGAACTAATGTTATGAGTCTGCATAAAGCGAATCATATGAGTGTATTTTAACTAGAAGTTCAAAGCTGAAGAAGAAAGAAGATGTAACACATCATGAGTTTTACTCATGAAGACACGCTAGATCGCTAGCGTGTCAACATCAGCTCTATACTAGTCTATGATAGTTTGACACAATTTATGTTAGACTAACTTAAAGTGCATGATCACAATAAATTGCAATTGATGTTATAGTTTCATTATTTGATCTTGAAGCTTTTTAAAATTTAGATTCAATCATTCTTTTACTTAATCAATTTCTTCGAAACAAGTCTTTCATATCTGTTCGCTGAGTATTTTATCAAATAGCTCACAAACTTCTACATCTAAATCTCATTGAGTTCAAAGATTGTTTAAATCTTCTAGAAAAAATTCTGAGTCTTGTTTGACTCAGTATTGTAGCTGCTTTACATTTTTGATATTTCAGAGAATAAAGACTTTCAGAGATTCATCAAGTGTTTGAGAGTGAGACATGAATGAATGATGTTTTCATACAAAGTCAGTTTTAAGAAATTTTAAGAAATAAGAAAATAATTCAAGATAAATAATTGAATTGAGACTTTGATTATTTTTGAAGAGATTGAATTGAGTATTTATAAATGATTGAATCATGATGAAGATTTTGATGATCGAGTGAATGATGATGCTTAACAATAAATAGTGAGATCATTTGTTAAAGTATTTAATCTTCAAAGAAAAGTGTTGTTGATTTGAAAGAAGATTTTGTGATTTTCAAGCAATCAACAAAGATTTTTTATTGTTGATTTTATTAATCAATTTAAACTAATACTACTGACTGAGTGATAAATTTTCTAGCAATCATATGATTGTATGTTCTCATTGATTCTATTGATTTCTTAATGTTATACTGTCTTTCAATGTCATTAATCATCAGATACACAAATTTCTTTATACTCATCTTGTTGTCAATTGAGTGAATTTGAATGAGTAATAAGATCAGTATCATGTGATTAATGAATTCTTAAAGTAATGTTGAAATCATGTCTAGAAACTAATCAGAGTGCATGCGTGACTAGAATGTTTGATTTATAAAGATAGTTATAATTAAGACTTTAAGAATACAAAAGAAAGAAGATACAAAAGACAAGAAGAATACACTTTATATAGTAGTTACTCAGATCAACGTTAGTCTCAAAAAAGATGTGTTGAAACATAAGAAAGATGTTGATTTGAAAGATGTTTATAACATAAAGAAATATGTTTGTCATAGAAATCTATTAATCACTCGTAACACAAAGAAGTATGTTTATCTAGAAGATAATAGAAGTTGATTAGAAGATGTTAAAGAAGAAAAAAGATGCTGAGTCATATCTGAGTTAAATCTGAGTCAGATTTAGATCAGATCTCAACTAAATTATTGACTAGCTTTAATTATTACACAGAGTACTCACTAGCATGCATTGCAAATTGATTAAAGCTTCAGTCTTGTTCAGTCTTGATACACTTTATAATAGTATCTAACTCAACTCAACATTATTGCTGCATTCAATAAACTGCAAATGAGTTCAGAAAGCAAAAATTTAACTACTTTTGTTACTTTCTTTAACATTTACAAGTATAAAGTAATGCTCTTTGAATTGATCAATGAATTTGTGTTCTTTCAGCACTATATTAATGATGTATTGTTTGAATGTATGCATAAATTCTGTCAAACATATTTGAATGATATTCTTATTTACAGTAAAATCTTGAAGAAACATAAAACTCATATGAAAGAAGTGTTAAACAAGCTTTGTGAAGTTGACTTGCAGATAAACATTGACAAGTGCAAATTCAAGATTTAGAAAATCTCTATTCTTAAACTATTAATATTCATTAATGATTTACGAATGAATTCTTGAAAAGTAGATGTGATTTGAAGCTGAAAAGTGTTGCAATTATTGACTCATGTGCAGATTTTCATTGACTTCTGCAATTTCTATCAATGATTCATAAAGAACTTTTTAAAGATTATTCAACTCATGATAAAGTTGATTTGAAAAGATCATCTTTTTAAATGAATAAAGATTTGTTAAATGATCTTTGAAGAATTAAAGCAATAAATGATGACAGTTCTTATTTTGAAGCATTTCAACTCAATCAAAGAAGCTATTTTGAAAATGAACTTCTTGAACTATGTGAACAACAAAGTATTGTCTTAATATGATGATGAAGACATTTTACATTCAGTGATCTTTTATAGCAAGAACATGATTTTCACAGAATGCAACTACAAGATTTATGACAAAGAACTATTAATCATTATTCACTGTTTAAAACATTGATGTCTTGAATTGAAATGTACAAATATTTTAATTAAAATCTTCATTGATCATTTGAATTTAAAATACTTCATGATCATCAAAGAATTGATTCAATGACAAGCTAAATGAGTGAAGAAGTTATTTGAATATAACTTCAAGATTATATATCAGTTGAAAAAGCAGAATCTGAAAGTCAATGCATTGATCAGAATGTCAGATGTCAAGTCAGTTGAAGCAAATAATGATTGAAAGTTATATCAGCATCAAATGTTATTGTCAGAAGATAAATTTAAGCTGCAGTCAATAGAAGCTGATTAAGAAGATGATCAGAAAGCTAATTAAGATTTGACTCAGATTTTGCTCAGATCTGACTCAGATTTGAAATGAGAATTGAACGTTAATGAAAATTTGATCAAAGAGATGATTTCTATTCAGAATTAAATTATAGTTGAAAATCAAATGAATCAACTATGCTTCAATATTCAAATAGTCATGAAACAGAATAAAAAAACTTATCAAGATATTAATTTAGACAATTGCAAAGTACTTGATGAAGTACTCTGAAAAGATGATAGACTATGAGTTTCTCAATCAATGATCACTTAATTGATAAGAAAAGCATATGATCTTTCAATCAATAATCATTTTAACATGAATTAAACGTTGAACTTGCTGAGATGATCATATTGCTGATCGAAGATGAGAATAATGATCAAGCACTACATTCAAAACTGTTATGTTTGTTGTAAATCAAAAGCATTGAAAGATTGAATCAATGAACTGCTGAAGTCATTACTCATACTCAAGCAGCAATGACAGAACATATCATTAAACTTCATTATTAATTTATCAGAAAGTGATGAAAACAACGCGATTCTGACAGTCATAAATTGATTGTTTAAGAAACAACATTATATATCATGTTGATCAAATGACAAAGAAATCTTCGCAGAACAAATAGTTAAGCTACTGTTGATATGAGTCTTCAGAACTCATGAACTATCAAAATCAATAATGTTTGATCATGATTCATAATTCATATTGATTATCTGAAATTGAAAGAGAATGATTTCAGACTGAGTTGAGATGTAATGAAAGATCTCTTCAATATATGAGTAGAAGTTAAACTCTTCTGCTTCATGATTGTCTTGTTGCTTATGAATAAAACAATTGATTTTGAATTGAGAGTGAAATTCGAAAATTGAAGAGAATCAATTTGCATATCAATTACTAGATTGATTTTGATCATTCATGTTTTTTTGAAAATCATTTGATGTTGATCTAATCGAGTGATCAACATAGAAGCTGTGTCAATCGTATGATCTTGAACAGTCAGATTCAAATAGATGACATGAGTAATGAGTTTTTTAGCATAATGATCATCAAATTCTTGAATTGACTTCGCTTTGATCAAAGTCAGAGACTCAATTTGCAACTGATCACAAACAATCTGCGCGATTACTTCATCAATGAACGAATAGTCAGCAGCTTCGATGTCAATCAATGACTTCAATGAGTAATTAACTTCATTGCTAGAAAGTACATACTCAGTAGTCAAAGATTCAGAAGCAAAAGAATCATCTGACATGCTCATCATTGAAGAAATTAACATCTCTTTCATTGCATCTTTGATGAAAGTCTCTAGTTTTTTGCCTCACTATTCTTGAAAGAAGACATTTTCTCATTCAACTTATTCTTCGAAATGATGATCTCATGTAGATGAAAGATGAAGATACAAGATGCTGAAGTGTTGATCTTGTTCTGAAAGCAGTTCTTGAATAAGTGATCTGAAATCTTGCAAATATAGCAGACGATAAACGATCTGATTAATTCAAAAGTAGAAAAGATAGTCAACTTGACATATTCAATTATTGAAGTCATCACTGCTGACAATGAAGTAGCAATGCATTTATCAGATACAACAGTGACTTTGACGATGACAGTGTGAAGCTGACTGCGTAGCTGATAGTTGACTCGCTGTTTATTATTCACATCTTGAAGAAAGATTCTTAAGCAAATGAGCGAAGTAAAATTCTCTGAACAGACTGATAAAGCGTTCTGCAAGCAATTATTAATTTTATTCTGAAGATTGTTCATCAGAATACAATCATCGTAGTTTAAATAGTTGAATAGCTTCATAAAGTTGAAGTAGAAGACATTGAAAGACTTGTCTGTTTATCTCAGAGCGTTGTACTCACGACGACACTTTTGATTTCTATTCAGTTCATCGTATATTTCTTTCAGATGCTCAAATAGCTTGTTGATCGAGATGTATGAATGCAAAGCATCATGTCGACATCAAGCAAAGATGTGCTCAGCAGCATCATCTTCTAGTCTAGATATCACATAAACAATACAGATATTCTCATTATCGAAGTGATCAACATTAGTCTGAAGCTTGTCGTCTATCTTGATTCTTCAGCTATCTCATGTTGATTCATCTTTGTCGATGAATACAGATGAGTTTGAAAACTTGAAAGACTTGTGATGATCATTATTGAATAAAGTGAACGACTCACGTCAAGTATGATTCTCAATAGATTGATGAGATAGAGATTTCGTAGAAACTCGAGATTCAGTAGACTGACGAGATCAAGATTGATTCATTGAACGCTGTTTCTTTTTTAGACTCAAGACTTTCTTTCATAGTTCAATGATAGTCTCTTCTTGAATGTCTATTGTCATTTGATTGATCTCTAGCTCATCAAGTCTCTTGATGTGATCGACTTGAACATCGATTCATTGCTTGTTGAGTTTCAAAGTCATGTCTCATTGATCTCTTAGCTCGATCAGCATCTTGATGATCTTGTCTGACTAATCAATAGCTCATTGACGAAGTTGTTGACTTATGTTAATGTTTCATGAGATAGCAACATTCTGAGATTCAGCTGAAGCATCGAAAGAAATAATGAAAACGCGTCTGCTAGCAATGCTTCTAAGCAGATGAGCTGTTCATGACTCGACTGATTCAAAGTCGCGTGTCATTGTAAGAAAGATAAATAAATAGATTTAATTGAGTGATTGATTTGATAAATTTGAGTAAATTTGAATGTGTGTTTTGATGAAAGTAATTCAAAGAATTTCTTGCGAATTTTCTGAATAGAAGTAGATTATTTCGTATCATTTACACGTTGATAGCAAAGTAGTTGATTAGCATTTATTGTTACGAGCGTATCAAGACTGATTAGAGCTAGTCAACAATCTAGTTGAAATCTGATCTAGATCTGACTCAGATTTGACTCAGATATGACTCAACACTCTTTTTCTTTCTCAACACTCTTTTCTTTCATCAACATTTTGTTCATCTACATCATCTTCTTTTCATGTTACAAACACATTTCTTTCGAGTCTAGCACAGTCTCTGAACATTACATAAATAGAAGCTCTTGTATCAATCTTCTTCTGTATTCTTAATATTCAGTTATAGCTATCTTTAAAGATCAAGCACTATCAACTCTGATCTTCATTGATTGTATCATCTAGACATGATTCTGACATTATATTAAAAATTCGTTAATCACATGATACTGATCTCATTACTCATTCAACATACTCGTCTAGACAGAACGAGTCTAAAGAAATTCATTTATCTGATGATCAATGACAATTGAAAGACAGAACAACACTAGAGAGTTGAATAAAATCAATGACGAGACTGTTTGAATTGTTAGACTACTTATTGCTTATTAAGTACGCAAAGTTCACTCAATTACGAGAATCACGATAAAGAATCTTCGTGAATTGCTCAAGAATCAAATCGATCGATAGATTCAACAATAAAGAATCTTCATTGTTTGCTAGAGAATCAATCAAATCACTCAATAAACAAATCTTATTTTCTTTGTTGAAGATTGAATCTCATCTCATACGTTTTTCTTCTTCAATCATCAAGCATCGTCATTCATTCGACCTTCTTTCAAACAAATCTCATCATGTCTAGTCATTCATCTACTGAAAAGCGTTCTGAGAAATTTCGAACTCATTTCTTTCAAAACTCTGATGCTGATTCATCGAAATCACGAACGAAATCATCAAGTGCTGCGTCATTTTTTCATGAAGATGACAAATCATTTGCTGAAATGATAATATCTCTTGTGTTCTACGAAATCTGAAAGGCTCGAAGTTTAGCTCTTGATAAAGAAACAGATCAACTCTACGAGTTAGATAAACAACAAGAAGACGAAATCAAAAAGTTGAAAACAAGACTTCAAACTAAAGAAAACACTTCTTTTGATTTTATCTACTTTGAGCGTTCTAGATCTCAAAAAATACCTGATTCTTCGCTGTTTACTGATGAAAAGAACTCTACTTGAAAGAACTGATACGAAAAAATTCAGAATAAACTAGAGATCAACGTCGATCTCTTTTCTAATGAACGAGTCAAATTGAGCTATGTACATTCTAGATTATTCAATGACGCAGCAGAGATCACTCAAGCTAGACGCGAATGTGATTGTGTCAATCTTTATAGAATCGTCGAAGATCTTTTGAAAGAGCTAGCTCAGTTGTTCGATGATTCAAATAAGAAAGTCAACTTTCATAGAGAATACTACAACTTGATTCAAGAATCAAAGAAATTCAGCGAATTTTATACTCAGTTTCAACAACTATCTTTCTATCTAGACTATCATGAAAAGCAACTGATCATTGATTTGAAAGATAAAATACATTCTCGTCTTCAATTCATTTGAGTAAATCAACTAGTTCAATCTGATTCTCTAAAAGAAATTCGTTTCTATCTGATTCATTTGAATAATGATCAGCGAGTCATTCAAGAGATCAAGAACAAGCTCAAACGTGTCAATGATGTTTCAAAGACTATCTTTCATAAAGCGACTGTTGTCACTCAATCAGTCGATCATTCGAAGTCTGATCATCTAAAGTCGCGCGACGCGATTTTAACTAGCGTCAAAGAAGCAGACATTCTAGTCGAAAGCTGTTTTGTATGTCATAAATCAGATCATAGCTCTAAGAAGTGTCTCGATCGATCTACTAGAATCAGTGCAGTGAACAAAGAATATGATTGCTTTGATTTCGATTCGAATTTCGATTCAAAAAACTAGTCATCTCTTCAAAAGTCATCAAAAAGATAGAGATTATATCTTTGTGCAAACTAGACGAAATTCTATTGAAAGAAAATTACTTTGAAAAGTCGTTTCTAATTGATGCTCATCTCATCTCTCAGAAACGATCTTTCAGTCTTTGTTCTCTAATAGACAGTGATTCAGTCGTTTACACAATCATACATTTCAACCTAGTCGATAAAGTATGCGAGAAACTGAAAATTCAATTTATATCACTGATAAAAGAGAAGCTAATAAGTGATTATGATGAAAAGATATCTAAGAAGACAATCACTCATAAAATTCTACTCAATCTCATCATCGAAAGTCATAAGAAATTGACTGTATCAATGTTGATAGCTGATATCGATCATCATGAAGTCATATTGAGTAAGCTCTGAATGAATAAAAACGAAATAGTATTGAATATGTGAAACGATGTCATTGTTTTTTCAAATCAATTGAATACTTCTATTTCGATTTTTTCAATTTCGCTTAATTCAAAGCATTCAAGTTGATCGCGATCAACTTCGCTCTTTTCAATCACTCAGACTAAGATCTCTATGATGCTCAAACGACTCATTTCAATCACTGCTCAGAAAGAGTCATTCTCAATTCAAAGTATAGACGTTGCTTCATTCAAAACACTGTTGAATCATTCAAAGAAGAACAAGATTGAAGTCTTTGCTCTATTCATGATGAACATCAATAGAGAAATCGCGTACAATACTCAGTGCAATTTGAATGCTTTAAACATCTCTTCAATCGATGAAATGACTCAGAATTTAAAAGACATTAAAGCAAAGCTGCTCTTGAAATATCACGAGTTTCTAGATGTTTTTGATCGAGCTCAATTGAATAAACTACTCTCTCATCGCTTCTACGATCATAAAATCGAGCTCACTAGTGATTTAATGCTCTCTCGCTGTCGAGCATATTGAATATCTTCTGTCAAACTTCTGAAAGTAAAGAAGTATCTGAACGAGAATCTGTCAAAGAAATTCATCACTTTCAGTCAGACTCTCTATTTCTCTTCGATTCTATTCATTCTCAAAGCAAATGAAGATCTTCGATTCTGCGTGAACTATCGAAAGCTAAATGTCATTTTCAAAAGAAATAGATATTCTCTATTGCTAATAAATGAGATCATTGATAAAATAGTGAATTGCAAGCATCTGACTAGATTGAACATCATTTCAACGTTCAACAAACTTTGAATGCATCTTGATAATGAGAATTACATCACTTTTATCACTGCTTTAGAAGCATATAAATATAAGATGCTATCATTCAAACTGACTAATGAATCGATCTTCTTTCAGCAATATATGAATGATGTTTTATGCAACTTTCTGAACGACTTTTGTCAAGTTTATCTAGATGACATTCTCATTTATAGCAAAACGAGAAAGAAACATAGAGATCACGTCAAACTAGTATTGAGACAACTACGCGAAGCTGAACTGCAGATGAATATTCAAAAGTGCGAATTCAATGTAGAAGAGACTATCTTTCTAGAAGTCATCGTATCTGAACTAGATCTTCGTATGAATCTCAGCAAGATGACAGTCATAGTCAGCTGAATCACTTCAATCAATTTAAAAGAAATTTAGAGCTTCGTGAAATTTGTTAACTTCTATCGTCGTTTCATTAAGAACTTCTCAAAGCTAGTCAAATCATTCATTTAGCTGACTAGAAAGAACACGTCTTTTGTTTGAAACAAGATCTGTGTTCAAGCTTTTGACAATCTAAAGAAACAAGTCAGCTCAGCTTCAGTACTTCGTCACTTTGATCTTCAACGACAAGCTATTCTGAAGATCGATGCTTTGAACTATGTAAAAGATGAAATACTATCTCAGTACAATGATGAGAAAGTTCTTCATTCGATGACTTTCTACAGCAAAAGCATGATTTTCGCTGAAATCAATTATCACATCTATGATAAGAAACTGCTAGTCATTATTCAATGCTTCGAACACTGATGACTTGAGCTGAAATGCACTGAACTACTCATTCAGATGTTCATCGATCATCAGACTTTGAAGATTTTCATGAAAAACAAACAGTTGAGTCGATGACAAGTCAACTATCTGAACATTCTATCGAAGTTCAACTTTCAGATCATTTTTAGATCAGGCAAAACAAACACTAAAGTCGATGCTCTAATCAGAATGCTTCTAACGAACGTCTCTGAATTAACTCAGCGTCTTGAAGATCGTTTTTAAACTATTCTGATTCTTGATAGAGTTGATGTTCTATCTGTTGAATTGAAAGCAAATCTGTATCAACGAGTATGTATGATCAATCAAACAGATGAGTTCTGCAGTGAATATAAACAAGCTATAAATGAGAACAAGCTCAAATTTCATATCACTAAACTGAAGAACTGCAAAATCATTGACGATGTTCTATTTAGAAAAGATCTACTGTGAGTTTCTGAGAACATGCACACGAAATTACTACAAGAAGTGCATGATCAATCTTCAATCTCTCATCTCGACAATAAATGAATCATCAATCTAGTTCAGCGTTTCTACTATTGATCAGATCATCAAGTTACTATTTGATGATACATTTGAAACTGTCATGCTTGTCAGCGAAGCAAAGTTTCTAGAAATAGCATCAATGAACTTCATCATTCTCTCTCGATTTCACAGAAACGCTGAAAAGATATAGTTATGAACTTCATCATTAAACTACTTCTGTCAGAAGACTATAACGTCATTTGCATCATCATATGTCATCTTATCAAAGAACGTCACTATGTTTTCTGTCATTAAAGAGACAATGACATCTCAGTCGAAGAAACGATTTGAATCATGCTATGAAACGTCTATCGACTGCATGATCTACTCAGTTCTATTGTTTCGAACAGAGACTCTCAATTCATATCGACTATGTGAAAAAGTCTTTGCAAGCGACTGAGAATCACAGCTAATCTATTCACAGTCTATCATTCTGAGATCGACGATCAATCAAAACGAGTCAATCAGAACGTTGAACGCGAACTTAGAATCTACTGCAATTACATGCAGAACGACTGAGTCAAATGAATATTTATGATGAAATTCAGCGACAATTTCAATATCTTCTCGATCACTTTAATGATCTTCTTCTACTTCAATAAAGAATTTCACTTTCGAATGAGTTTCGATTCAGATACGACTGACTATGAAACAACTTGTGAACGACTTGAAGCTAGAAAAGCAGATGATATTGTTATTCAAATGAAAGAGTTACTGAGCTTTGATCGTCAACAATTGAAAAGACGAAGCTGATCATCAAAGTTCAGATCAATAAACATAGACAAGACGTCACATATGAAGTAGATAACTGAGTTTGACTATCTTTCAGAAACGTCAAGACAACGAGACTCTGCAAAGATTTGAAAGACAAACAGCTAGATCTCTATCAAATCACTGCTAAAATAGATATCTTCTATCATCTTCATCTATCAGTCAGCATGAAGCATCTGCATTTGATATTCAGCTCGAAGCTACTACAATTGTATTCAGAAGACTCTCTATCAAGACAACATTCAGAATCACTCAGATCAATCACTATTGAAAATGATGAACATTGAGAGATAGATGATATATTGAACTTCAGACGCTATTGAGATCAAATACAGTACAAAGTCAAATGAAAAGATCTAGATAGAAATGATGAATGATACTATGTTGATAAAGAGAAATTCGATGACTCAGAGAAAGTTTTGAATGAATTTCATAAGCTATATTCAAGCAAATCGCGCTAAATATCGAAATAACTATCAACAAAAGTGAGCAAAGAAACTAAATTCATGCAAATATGAATTTTTGAAGAGAAGAATAATGTTACGAGCGTATCAAGACTGATTAGAACTAGT
>JAABUT010000206.1_pt1 | contig 109972 bp, 106 predicted proteins | sample 5559281 | NCBI WGS metagenome assembly JAABUT01 (sample SAMN10711880, study PRJNA513359) | rock metagenome | isolation source: Antarctica rocks | place: Antarctica: Victoria Land, Ricker Hills nord | collected 2016-01-04 | reverse complement strand
CCAAACACGCTCTAGCCTTTGTTCTGGCAAGCATTTGTCCGGCCCAAACGAAGCCGTTTGATCCGGACACGCTCTAAGAAAGGCCTCTGGCGTGTTGAATGGATTTCAGCCGGGTCCGGGCACACAGCGACCGGACCTGAAACTGCACGTCTCTGCCCGCAAGCAAAACGTTGGATCGGTTTTTGCCGGCTTGGAAGCAAACCGATCCAGTCGGGTACGCAGGCCCGTGCAGGCGGAAGCTACTCAGGAGCCGGCGCGCCGCGCAGCCGCTTGACCGCACCCCGCTGCACCTTGGCTTCGACGCGCTTGCGGCGGGCAGCCTTGCTGGGCTTGGTGGCGCGGCGGAACACCGGCACGACCGCAGCTTCCTGCAGCAACGCCACGATCCGGTCCTGCGCGTCCTGACGGTTGCGGTCCTGCGAGCGGTGCTGCTGCGCGGTGATGACCAGCACGCCATCCCCTGTCACCCGGCGGCCGCCAAGTACCTCGGCCCGCGCGCGCAAGCCTTCCGGCAAGCTGCCGGGGCGGCGCAGGTCCAGGCGGACCTGAACGGCGGTGGACACCTTGTTGACGTTCTGACCGCCCGGACCCGACGAACGGACAAAGTTTTCCTCGATCTCACGTGGGTCGAAGGCAATGCCGGGCGCGATGGGGATGAAGATCATGCGTCTCGGCCGGGCTGGTTGGGGCGGAAGGATTCGAACCTTCGAATGGCGGATTCAAAGTCCGCTGCCTTACCGCTTGGCGACGCCCCATCGCATCCAGCGCGCCCTGTCATTAGGCGCTGCCGGGCCGGTCCGTAAAGCCCCCGCCCCAGGCCCACCAGGGCAGCGGCACCCTGTCCGCAACTGCCGACGCCGCCCTCCCGTCCCGGAACACGCCGAAGCAGGTAGCGCCCGATCCGCTCATGCGCGCCAGCAGGCAACCTGGCTGTGCCCGCAGCCATGCCAGCACGTCGCCCACGGCAGGGCAAAGCCGCAATGCCGGCGCCTCCAAGTCGTTGGCCAGCGCCGACAGGTCTCGTGCCATGTTGGCTGCATCCGGCCAGGAGCGCGGCAGGAACGCCTTTCCTGAGAACGGCCCGGTGCGGGTGCGGAACACCTCCGGCGTAAATACCGCAACGCCGGGGTTGACCAGCATGGCGCCGAATGGGGGCAGCGCCGGCGCCGGGCTGAGCTGGTCCCCTACGCCGCCCATGCGCGCGGCCTGCCCTGCCATGCAAATAGGCACGTCCGCACCCAGCCCCAGCGCAAGCTCCCGCAGCACGCCGTCCGGCAAGCTTATTGACCATAGCCGGGACAGCAGCCGCAGCGTCGCAGCGGCATCGGCCGAGCCGCCGCCGATGCCGCTGGCCACAGGCAAGCGCTTGTCCAACACCAGGGCCGCCCCGGCAGTGACGCCGGACCTCTCCGCCAAGACGCGCGCGGCACGCAGCACCAGGTTGTCCGGCCCGGCGTCCAGCCCGTCTCCGAAGGGTCCGGTGACGGTCAGGGCCAAACTGGGCGCGTGCCCAGCCATCAGCCGGTCCGCGGCGCCGGGAAACACGGCCAGGCTGTCCAGCAGGTGATAGCCGTCTGCCCGCCGGCCTACGATGTGCAGGAACAGGTTGACCTTGGCCGGGGCAAGCTCAGTCAGCAGAAGCTGCGGCACCGGCGCGTTCAGGGGATGGACGGCGCCGGGCCGGCGTCCTCGCCAGGCGGCAAGGCGGTCAACTTAGCCTCGATTCGGGCGGCTTCCGCCGGCTCAGGCTGCAGGTTCAGGGCGCTGCGCCATTGGAACGCGGCTTCCCGCTTGCGGCCCGCGGCCTCCAGGGCATCACCGAGGTGGCCGTTGATCGTTGCGTCGCCCGGCATCAGCGTCACCGCGCGCTCCAACTGCTGCAGTGCGCCGTCCTTGTCGCCCTGCAGCAGCAGGATCCAGCCGAGACTATCCACGTAGGACCCCTCCTCCGGGCGCTGCTCGACCGCGCGCTCGACCATGGCGCGGGCACGGTCCACGTTGCGGCCCTGGTCGGCCCAGGCATAGCCCAGGTAGTTCAATACGCCGGGCTGGTCCGGCGACAACTCCAGCGCGAACAGGAAATCGGCCTCTGCCCGCGGCCACTGCCCCGCCCGTTCCAGCGCGATCCCACGCTCGTAGAACAGCGGCCAGTTGGCGCGGGTTGGCGTGCCGACGCGGGCGACGGCGCGGTCGAACGCTGTCACGGCCTCTGGAAACCGGCTGTGGCGGCGTAGTATGTCGCCAAGCTGCGCCAGCGGCTCCGGCCGGTCGGGATGCTCGGCAGCCAGGGTCTCCAACACCGCTGCCGCCTCGTCCGTCCGGTCCAGCTCGTCCAGCAGGTTGGCCCGGCGCAGCATCATCACCGGTGCCAGGGCGTCCGACGGCGACGCGGTAGCAAGCGTGTCCAGCGCGGCCTCCGGCAGCTTGCCGATGTCCTGGATGTCGGACAGCAGCATCAGTGCCGGGGCAAAGTCCGGGCGCATGTCCAGGGATAGGCGCAGCAGGAGCTGGGCCAGGTCGTTCGCGTTCTGCTGACGCAGCGTCGCGGCCATCGCGAGATAGACCTCGGCCAGCCCATCGGCGGCGTTGCGCACGGCTGGCATTGCAGCCTGCTGGACCAGGGTCCCGCGGGCCAGGGCCAGCTCGCCATCGCCCGCGGCCAAATCCGACACCAGGGCCGCGGCGGCGTCGCTATCTCCGCTGCGCGTCTGCCAGCTTGCCAGGACCTGGGCCAGACGCAGGTTCAGGCCGCCATACTCTGCACGGGCAGCGGCATAAAGCCGGCCCGCCTCGTCCCGCCGGCCCGCGAGGTCATCGGCCAGCGCGAGGTGGAGGGTCAGGACCGGACGGTTGCGCCCGGCGTCCACCGCCGTCCGCAGGGTCTCAATGGCGGTATCTGGCTGTCCCCCGCCAAACTGCGCCCAGGCCACCAGCAGCGGACGCAGCGCCTCCACCAGCGAGCTTCCGCCGGGCAAGGTGTCGAACCCGCCTGCAGCCGCCCGCCAGTTGCCGGCCTTGGCCTCATGGTTGGAGAGCACGAGCCGGGCGACGGGGTTGTCCGGCAGGCTTATGGCCATGCGGACCGCATCGGACCGCGCCCCCATCACGGACGCGATGAACGCCTGATTTGTCAGCTCCGGCAGGCCAGGCTCCAGCGTCAGCGCCGCTTCCAGCCGGTCGGCAGCTACGGCAAGGTCGGCGTGCTGCACCGCGAAGCGACCCTGCAGGTAGTCGCCGAACGCCCCGGTGCCGATGAAGCGGGTGATACCGTCCGCCGGGTCCGGACCATAATCACCTGCTGCGCCCCCAAACAGGATGGCCAGGACGAGCAGGGCAGCGCGGGACTGGCGCACCGCCTACATACCGGCCGGGTAGTTGGGACCGCCGGCGCCTTCCGGCACCTGCCAGTTGATGTTCTGGGTGGGGTCCTTGATATCGCAGGTCTTGCAATGGACGCAGTTCTGCGCGTTGATCTGCAATCGGTGGTGGCCGCCCTCGGTTTCCACGGCCTCGTAAACGCCCGCAGGGCAGTAACGGCTTTCCGGGCTGGCGAAGCGCTCCCAGTTTACGCCTTCCCACCGGCCGGGGTCCTTGAGTTGGAGGTGGGCCGGCTGGTTTTCCTCATGGTTGGTGTTGCTGATGAACACCGAGGACAGGCGGTCGAAGGTCAAGGTGCCGTCCGGCTTGGGGTAGGCGATTCTTGCAGCCGCAGCGGCGGGGCGCAGGCTTTCGTAGTCGGCATGGGCGTGACGGAACGTCCAGGGCGCCTTGCCGCGCAGCACAAAGGTGTCAAGCGCCGAGTAGGCGATGCCGCCATACAGCCCCAGCTTCGCAAAGGCGGGGCGGATGTTCCGGACGCCGTGCAGCTCTGTGTGCAGCCAGGAGGCCCGGAACCTGTCCTCGTAGGACGCAGGCTCCGCCGGGCGGCCGTTGGCCAGCGCATCAGCCACCGCCTCCGCTGCGAGCATCCCGGACTTCATCGCGGCATGGGTGCCCTTGATCTTTGGCACGTTCAGGAAGCCGGCGGTGTCGCCGATCAGTGCGCCGCCGGGAAAGGTCAGCTTGGGGATGCTTTGGAAGCCGCCCTCGCTCAGTGCCCGCGCGCCGTAGCTGATGCGCCGTCCGCCCTCGAAGTGCTTGCGTATGGCGGGATGGGTCTTGAAGCGCTGCATCTCGTCGAAGGGAGACAGCCAAGGGTTGCTGTAGTCGAGGCCAACGACGAAGCCGTAGGACACCAGGTTAGTGCCGAAGTGATACAGCCAGGACCCACCGTAGGTACGGCTGTCCAGCGGCCAGCCGACGGCGTGCTCGACCAAGCCGGGCCGGTGGTTTTCCGCCGGTATCTCCCAAAGCTCCTTGATGCCAATGGCATAGGTCTGCGGGTCGCGGCCCTCACGCAGGTTGAAGCGGTCGGCAACCTGCTTGGTGAGCGAGCCGCGGCAGCCCTCGGCAAACAGGGTGTAGGGCGCGCGCAGCTCCATGCCGGGCTGATAGTTGGGGCCATGCTCGCCGGACTTCTCGATGCCCATGTCGCCGGTGGCGACGCCGACGACCCGGCCGTCTTCGACCAGGACCTCCGCGGCGGCGAAGCCTGGGTAGATTTCGACGCCCAGCGCCTCCGCCTGCTGGCCCAGCCAGCGGCAGACTTCGCCAAGGCTCACGATGTAGTTGCCGTCGTTGTGCATCTGCGGCGGGGTCGGCAGCTTGAATGCGCGGGTCGCCGTCAGGAACAGGAAGCGGTCGTCGCTCGCCTTCGTATTCAGCGGCGCCCCACGCTCCTCCCAGTCGGGCAGAAGCTCGGCAAGTGCCCGCGGCTCGATCACGGCGCCGGACAGGATGTGGGCGCCGACCTCCCCGCCCTTTTCCACCACGCAGACCCCGGCGTCCGGCGCCAGTTGCTTCAAGCGTATGGCCGCAGCCAGCCCGGCAGGGCCGGCGCCTACCACGACCACATCAAACTCCATCGCTTCGCGCGGGGCAGCGTCCTCGGTCATCCAATCCTCCGTCCCCGCTGCTCCCCTTGAAGCAGCAAGGTTATTGTTGCACGGCATCGCTGCCTAACGAGGAGATGGGGTCGCCCGCGGGTTGTGCAAAACCTGGGACCGCCACATTTTCGGAACTATGTCACACCGAGAGGCGGCGCACACCCCATCCATCCCTGGCATTGCAATCTGGGCGGCGCGGTGATGGACGACCTCGCTGCACTGCGTTTCCTGGTGGAGTGGGGTGCCGACGAGGCGCTGGCGGATGTACCAGTGGACCGCTTCGTCCTGCCGCCGGCGATTGCCGCTGCTCCTGACCCGGGGCCGGCGCAACTGCCCCCGCGGCCGGCCGCTGCGTCCCTCCGGCCGCCCATAGGCGGAGCGGTGGCTGCGTCGCAGGCAAGCGCGCTGGCGGCGGCGGCGGCGACGCTCGACGCGTTGCATGCCGCTCTCGACGGGTTCGAGGGCTGTTCGCTGCGCGCGACCGCAACCAACACCGTGCGTCCATCCGGCAACCCGGCCGCCGGGCTGGTCCTGGTCGCGGAGGCGCCAGGGGCAGAGGACGACCGTACCGGCGCCGCCTTTTCCGGCCCGCCCGGGCAAATGCTGGATCGGGTGCTGGGCAGCATCGGGCTGGACCGCTCGGCGGTGCTGCTGACCCACCTTGTGCCCTGGCGGCCGCCGGGGAGCCGTGCGCCGAATGACGCCGAGATACAGGCGTGCCTGCCCTTCCTGCACCGCCTGCTGGCCCTCGCCCAACCGCGCCGCATCCTGCTGGTCGGCGCCGGGCCGGCCAAGGCGCTCGCAGGCACTACCGAGGGGGTCAGGCGCCTGCGCGGACGCTGGCTGCCCGTGCCGATTGAGGGCGCGGAGTCCCCGGCACAGGCGTTGGCGCTGCCTCCGCAGGACCATTGGATGCGGTCGGCAGCAGCCAAGCGCAGTCTTTGGGCCGACCTGTTGGAGTTGCGGCAAAGCATTGATCAGGCTTCTTAAGGTATAAGCCATCGCAGAAGCTTTATTGACCTATGTTCAGGTATGTCTTGAAATGTTAGGTTAACGTGTATAGCTGCCGCTCCATGCAAAGGATTGATGGCGTACTTTCCTGGACAATCCCTGTCCGGGCCTTCATTGCTGGGGCCGCGATCCTCGCCGGTGCTGCTGCACCGGATGCGCAGGCCCATGGCGCCTTGAATGGCACGCAAGGCGACATCGCCTTGGCAGTCCCACGTGTCCTTCCGTTGGCTCACGCGTCTATAGCGTTGCCGCAGCCCTTGCCGCCGAGCGAGGCGCAGCGCATCCGCCACATGCTGAACCTGCAGCGGACCGGCACCACATCGCCCGGGGACGCTTTGCCGGCTGACGGGCCGCTGGCCGGACCTATAGAAGCAAATCGCCTGCTGCGCTTGGGCGCAGCGGCCGGCACCGAGCCGTTACGGGCATGGCTCGCGCGCTACTCCGACCTGCCGGATGCCGCTGCGATCCACACCTTGTTGCTGACCCAGTTGCCCCGGGGTGCGGCGCCCCCGCCTGCCCCGCCTCCGGCTGCCTTCCTATCACCGGGAGCGGCTGTGACGGCTCCTGATGACGTGGACGTGACCGGGCGCGAACTGGACCGGGACCCCGACTTCGACCGGAGCGTGCTGGACACGGCCCGGGCTGGCCATGCTGACCGCGCGGTACGGCTGATCGCTCGTGCTCGCGGCTTGGACCGCCTGTATGGCGCGGTGCTGCGGGCCGAGGTGGCGCAGATCCTGTTCACCCAAGGCCGGGACCGCGAGGCGTTCAGCCTGGCAGAGGGCGCACATCGCCAGGCCAGCGGCGCCATTGGCCTGGCGCCCTATGTTGCGGGGCTGGCAGCATGGCGCATGGACCATGCGGACATAGCACGGTCCAAGTTCGCGGCCTCCTACCGCGCGCCGCTGTCCAGCCTCAGCCGACGGTCCGGTGCGGCCTTCTGGGCGGCGCGTGCCGAGTTGCGGTGTCACAACCTGGCTGGCTACTCTCCCTGGATGCAGCGCGCAGCGGAGAATCCGTATGCCTTCTATGGCCTGATTGCCCGCCGTGCGCTGGGCCGCGGCGCCGGCACCGTCAGGCCATTCGCCGCCGGCACGCTGGGCGCGGCCGATGTGGACGCCATCGCCGCCACTCTGCAGGGCAACCGCGCCTTTGCCCTGCTGCAGGTTGGCCAGCCGGCGCGGGCGGAGGCGGAACTGCGGCAGCTCTGGGCCGTGACGCGAGGGCAGCCGGGCTTCTCACGGTCCATCCTGCTGGTGGCGCAGACGGCTGGTCTGGACAACTTGGCAACGCAGGTTGCGCCCTTGGTGCAAGCCGTGGGCGAGGGCGCAGCCCTGCGCCTGCCGACCACGGGCTTCCGTCCGACCGGTGGGTTCCGCATTGACCCGGCGCTGATGTACGGCCTGGCTCGGCTGGAGTCGAACTTTGATCCGCAGGCGGTTTCTTCCGCCGGAGCGCGGGGGCTGATGCAGATCATGCCGATCACCCTGGACCAAGTGCTGCGGGACAGCCCCGTCTCTCCCAGCCGGGTAAAACTGCACGATCCCGCCACGAACCTCGACCTGGGACAGCGCTACCTCATACAGCTTGCCCGGTTCGAGAGCGTCTCCGGCGACCTGATCCGCCTGCTGGCCAGCTACAACGCCGGACCAGGAAGCTATGCCCGCTGGGCCGGGACGATCCGCCATGAGGGCGACCCGCTGCTATTTATCGAAAGCGTGCCGCTCGACGAGACCCGCGCCTACATCCCTCGCGCCCTGGCGTTGACTTGGCTGTATGCCGCCCAGCTTGGACTACCTGCGCCCAGCCTGGACGAGATCGCCGCCGGGGGATGGCCAACGTTCGAGGAGCGTGCGCCGGATGTGGACCTGCCCCGGCCGGCGCGGCCCAGCCGGGGGCTGGTCGCCCAGCTTCGCTGACCCCACATCCCGCACACGATCGAGTGGCGGCGCAAAGGGGGTCCCATGTCGCACATTGACCAGAGCCGGCAATTTGTGCCTGTCACCATCGCCGTGCTGACCGTTTCGGACACAAGGACTGCGGCGGACGACCGCTCCGGCGATGTGCTGGCAGCGCGGATCGCTGGCGCCGGACACCGAGTCGGCGACCGTGCCATCGTGCGCGACGATGCAGGGCTGATCGAGGCTCAGTTACGCGGCTGGATCACCGATCCCGGCATGGATGCCGTGATCACCACCGGCGGCACTGGGGTGACCGGGCGAGATGTGACGCCCGAGGCATTCGACCGCGTGGTCGAGAAGCGCATTGAGGGGTTCGGCGAACTGTTCCGGATGCTCAGCTACCAGAAAATCGGCACGTCCACGATGCAGTCGCGGGCGATGGCGGGGGTCGCCGGCGGCACCTACCTGTTCGCCCTGCCAGGCAGCACGGGAGCGGTCAAGGACGCCTGGGACGACATCCTGGTTTGGCAACTCGACAGCCGCCACCGCCCCTGCAACTTGGTGGAGTTGATGCCGCGCCTGCAGGAGCACCTGCGCGCCGCGGAGTAGGTCGTCCTTCTCCCTCTCCCTCCGGGAGAGGGTTGGGGTGAGGGGGTCTAGGTTGCGGAGTAGAGTAACGCATCCGCCTTCGGCAGAGGGCGTTCTTCGGAGGGCGTAAGGCTTGCCCGCCCCCTCACCCCGGCCCTCTCCCGGAGGGAGAGGGAGAAACAATTGCCCTCTCAAGTTCCTATTGCGTTCTTGACAGGCCTATGCTGTTCCGTTCATAACCGATTAGGAACGCACAGGGAACGCAGACATGCCCGATGGGTCTTTCAGCCCCCGCGAGTTGTCCCGGACCGCTTGGGACGATGATGCGCTGACCGCCTTCGCCCTGAGCAGCCTGGCCGAGCCGGCGCCGTCAGACGATGGGCCTCCACAGGCCCGGCGCGGCCGCGGCGCTACCCACAATCCACATCCCCGCTTCGAGCGTCACGGCGCCGTCGCAACCAGCGATGGGTGGGACGTGGGCCTGGCCGACATGCCGCCGCTGCCGACCGTGCTGGTGCGTGATGCCAGCCGGTCCGCCATTAGTTGGAATGACAGCCCCGACCTCGGTTTCGACCGCGCGGTCAACCCGTATCGCGGGTGCGAGCATGGGTGCGTGTATTGCTATGCCCGGCCCAGCCACGCCTACCTCGGCTACTCGCCGGGGCTGGAGTTCGAGACGCAGATCGTCTTCAAGCCGGATGTAGCTGCCCTGTTGGAGCAGGAGCTTCGTAAGCCAGGCTACGTGCCACGCCCGATGGTGCTCGGCTCCAACACCGACCCTTACCAGCCCGTGGACCGCACTCTGCGCCTGACCCGCACCGTGCTGGAGGTGCTGGAACGGTTCGGCCATCCCGTCAGCATCGTCACCAAGTCCGCCGGGGTGTTGCGCGACCTCGACATCCTGCGCCGGATGGCGGCGCGCGGGCTGGTGCGGGTGTGGCTGTCGGTAACGACCCTGGACGCCGGGCTGGCCCGGCGGATGGAGCCGCGCGCCGCCGCCCCGTCCCGCCGCCTCGCCGCGATCCAGGCGCTGGCCGAGGCCGGGGTGCCCGCGGGCGTACTGGCGGCGCCGATGATCCCCGGCCTGAACGACATGGAGCTTGAAGGCGTCCTGCAGGCGGCCCGGCGGCATGGGGCACAGCACGCAGGCTATGTCCTGCTGCGGCTGCCGCACGAGTTGCGGGACCTGTTCACGGCGTGGCTGCATGAGCACGTTCCCGACCGTGCCCGGCGCGTGCTGGCGCTGGTCCGGCAGACCCGCGCCGGGGAGTTGAACGACAGCGAGTTTGGACGGCGGTTCAGCGGCACCGGGGATTACGCCGGACTACTGGGGCAGCGGTTCACGCGGGCGATGCAGCAGCTTGGATTCCAGGGGCGAGAGGGGCTGGACTGCGCGCAGTTCCGGCTTCCGGCGCAGGCAGGGGAGCAGCTCTCGCTGCTATAGCCGGCGGCTGCTATCATCCCGGGATGCGGCCGGATTTCACGCGAGAAGCAGCGCATGGCGGGCGGGTCGCCGGCGTAGATGAGGCTGGCCGCGGGCCACTAGCCGGGCCGGTAGTGGCTGCTGCCGTCGTTTTTCCGCATGGCGTACCGGACTCGCTAGCGGCATTACTGGACGATTCGAAAAAGCTGAGTGCTCCGGCGCGGGAGGCTGGCTTCGTTGCGCTGGCAACCAGCGGTGCGTGGATCGGCATCGGGGCGGCGTCGGTCGCAGAAATCGGGCGGCTGAACATCCTGCAAGCGTCTCTGCTGGCGATGCGCCGGGCCGTGCTGCACCTGTCGGCCTGTCCAGACCTGGCCCTCGTGGACGGCAACCAAGCGCCATCCCTGCCCTGCCCCGTCCAATGCTGCATTGGCGGCGACGGATTGTCCCTGTCCATCGCCGCAGCTTCCATCGTGGCGAAGGTCGTGCGGGACCGGGCGATGAGGCGCCTGGCCCGGCGCTATCCGGCCTATGGTTGGGACGGCAACGCCGGATATGGAACGGCGGCGCACCGGGCGGCGCTGGAACGCGCCGGAGCGTGCCGGCATCACCGCGCCGGGTTCGGCGCGGTGCGGCGCCTTATTGAAGCCGCAGGTTGACGCGGCTTCCGGCGCATCGGCAAGGTGCTCGGGATTCAAGTCGTGAATGCGATGGGGCGTAGTGGAAGCAAGCCAGGATTTACCGTTGGACCAGGTGCTGCTCGGCGACTGCATTCCGATGATGGGAATGCTGCCGGCGGCCTCGGTCCACTGCGTCTTCGCCGATCCGCCTTACAACCTGCAGCTTAAGGGGGAGTTGCGCCGCCCGGATGACAGCCTGGTGGACGGGGTGGACGACGATTGGGACAAGTTCGGCGACTTCGCCGCCTATGACGACTTTACCCGCGCCTGGCTCGGCGAGTGCCGGCGCCTGCTGCAGAAGGACGGCACGATCTGGGTGATCGGCGCCTACCACAACATCTTCCGCATTGGCTCCATCCTGCAGGACCTCGGCTTTTGGATCCTGAACGACGTGGTGTGGCGTAAGGCCAACCCGATGCCGAACTTCCGCGGGCGCCGCTTCACCAACGCGCACGAGACGCTGATCTGGGCCGCACGCGGGCGGGACAGCCGCCACCGCTTCAACTACCAGGCGATGAAGGCCCTCAACGACGACCTGCAAATGCGGAGCGACTGGTTCCTGCCGCTTTGCACCGGGCCGGAGCGGCTGCGGAACCAGCACGGCCTCAAGCTGCACCCGACGCAAAAGCCGGAAGCCTTACTGCACCGCATCCTGATGGCCAGCACTGCGCCAGGCGATGTGGTGCTGGACCCCTTCCTCGGCACCGGCACCACGGCCGCAGTCGCCAAGCGCCTGCACCGCCACTTCATCGGCATCGAGCGGCACCCGGCCTATGTCGAGGCCGCCATCGGCCGGGTCCGGCGGGAGCGCCCGGCCGCCGTAGACGGCATGACGGTGACGCCGAACAAGCGTGAGGTCGCACGCGTGCCTTTCGGCAGCCTGGTCGAGCGCGGACTGATCGCACCCGGCACCGAGGTTATGGACAGGCAGCGCCGGGTGCGGGCCACGGTGTCCGCAGATGGCACGCTGCTGTCCGGCACCCTGCGCGGCAGCATCCACCAAGTCGGTGCCGCGGTGCAGAACGCGCCAAGCTGCAACGGCTGGACGTTCTGGCACTTCGACCGCGGCGGCGCACTGGTGGCGCTGGACGTGCTCAGGACGGAATCGGCTCTCTGACGGCCGGCTCGGCTGGCGCCATCTCAACGGCAGCCTGGCGCGCAGCCTCCGCCGCCACCACGCATGCGTTCACGGCATCCCGCAGGTTCGCGACGTAGTGGTCGGCGCCGACTGTCGTATGCAGCCGTTCATCGGCCAAGGTTGCCTGGTCGGCCTGCCACAGCCCCACCACAACGGTCGCCGATGGCACGCGCGCCCGCAGCCGGCGCATCAGGTAACGCAGCGTAGATGGGTTGCCGCTCGCCTCCAGGTAGGACACACACACTATTGCAACCCCGGTCACGTCCAGCGAGCCGATGCCGCCGCGGGACACCGCCTCCTCGCTGACGACCCGTGCATTCAGCCCATGCTTGGCCAGCAATTGCGCCAGCATGGCTCCTGCTGCCTCATCGAGCGGACCGCGTGCGGCCACGCACAGCACCGGGGCGGGACCGGACCAGGCCGGCGCCAGAGGTCCGGCGGCAGAGTCGATCCCGGCAGGCACCGCCAGCCGCGGCGGCTCGGGGGCCGTGCGGGATGCGGGGGCGTCGGCGTCTGGCTTGCCGGCAGGGGTATCCACGTCGTCGTGGTCCGCCAGGTCCACCACGATCCCGTCAATCGCGTCCTGGATGTTGCGGAGCTGCTCATCGCTCAGCACGCCCCGCACCGAGTCGTTGGCAGCGAGCTGCAGGCCGTGCAACGCCACCTCGTCGTAGTATGAGGACAGGGAACGGTCGCGCAACAGGATCTCTGCCTGGTCGAGCGCCTCATCGGCGTCGCCGGCCAGGATGCGCTGGTAGAAGCTTTCAGCAGGAGTCAGCGCGGGCTGATCGCCCAGCAGGACGTCAATGAACTCCAGCCGCTCGATGTGGCGGCCGAGCACGACCAGGCACAGGGACAGCGGCATGGACAGGATCAGGCCGACGGGACCCCACAGCCAAGTCCAGAAGATGGCGGAGATCACGACCGACACCGGCGACAGGCCGGTGCTGTGGCCATACAGCAGCGGCTCGACCACCTGGCCCGTCACCCCCTCCAACACCAGGAAGAACGCGGCGGTTTCGAGCACCATCGTCCAGCCCGGGTCCACCGCCGCCGCGAGCACCAAGGGGAACACGGCCGAGGCAATCGCGCCGACATAGGGCACAAAGCGCATCAGCGCCGCGATGATGCCCCAAAGCGCCGGGCTGGGAATGCCGATCAGCCACAGTCCCAGCGTGACCACGACGCCGAAGCTAGCGTTGAGCGCGAGCTGCGTCAGGAAGTAGCGGCTAAGGCGCGCCGCCGCATCGTCCATCGCCCCCGTCGTGCGGTGCAGGTCGCCGGAGCCGAACAGACGAATGAGGCGGTCCCGCAGGTCCTCCTTCTGCAACAAGATAAACACCGCGACGATGAGGACGATGCCCATAGTCGCCAGCGGCGACAGCACGGGGGACAGGACGCGCTCCGCAATCTCCAGCGGGGCGGGGTCGGGCTGATGCACCTCGACCGGGATCGGCGCAGGCTTCGCAGGCTGCTCCGCGGCAGGCGCGGCGGGAGCTGACGGCTGAGGCGCAGCAGGCTTCATCTGCTGGCCGAGCTGGTTCGTAAGGTTAGTCATGCGGCTGAGCGTGAAGCCGCGGACGGCATCCACCTTGCGCTCGATGGTCGAGGCATAGCGAGGCACGTCGCTGGCAAGCTGCGCCACCTGGGTGCCGATTACCACACCCAGCGCCAGGATCACCCCGAGCGCCAGGACCACGGAGCTGACCACGGCCGGCACTCGCGGCAGTCCAATCCGGCGGAGCAGCATCAGCAGCGGCGCCAGCACGAAAGATAGCAGGATCGCGAGCGTGATCGGGATCAGCACCTCCCGCGCGAAGTACAGCCCGGCGATCACCACGACGCCGACACATAAGGTCGTCAGGCCCTGCAGCCCCGGCAACTCCGCCGGGGTTACCTTGGTCTTGAGCCGGCTGACATTGGCATCGGGCATGGCGGTCGGACTTTCAGATAGGTGAATGTATGAGCCCCTAACGTGCGGGAACTGCGATGGGTACAAGCATCTGCACCTTTTTACGCGGTTGCGGCCAGGTGTGTGCGCACCATTTCAAAGATATGCCCCAGCCTCGTTCGGAGTACGATGTGGTCGTCCTGGGCGCCGGGGCGGCCGGGTTGATGTGCGCCATGACGGCAGGTGGGCGGGGCCGGCGCGTGCTGCTGCTGGATCACCTGGCGCAGGCTGGCGCAAAGATCCTGATCTCCGGCGGCGGGCGCTGCAATTTCACCAACGAGCATGCCCAGCCCGACCGGTTCCTGTCGGCCAATCCGCGCTTTTGCACCGGCGCCCTGCGGCGCTACACGCCGGCGGACTTCATTGCCCTGGTGCAGAAGCACGGCATTCCCTACCACGAGAAGACGTTGGGCCAACTGTTCTGCGACGGCTCGGCCCGGGCAATCGTTGCCATGCTGCTGGCGGGTTGCGCCGCGGCTGGGGCGGAGATGCGGCTGGGGCAGACCGTGACGGAGGTGTCGCGCGCCGACCGTTTCCGGATCGAGGCTGGCGGGCAGACTGTCCATGCCGCCTCGCTGGTCCTGGCCACAGGTGGGCTGAGCATCCCCAAGATGGGCGCCACCGGCTTCTCGCACGACCTGGCCCGGCAGTTCGGCCTGCCGCTGACGGCGCTCCGGCCGGGGCTGGTGCCCCTGACATTCGGCGGCGACATGCTTGGCCTGATGCAGCCTCTCAGCGGCGTCGCCCTGCCGGTGGTGGCGGCGTCCGGCCGGCATAGCTTCCCTGAGGCCATGCTGTTCACCCATCGCGGCCTGTCCGGGCCGGCCATCCTGCAGGCGTCGTCGCTGTGGCGGGAAGGCGATGCGCTGCGTGTGGACATGCTGCCGGGCACGGACGCCCGCGCCTTGCTGCTGGCCCGCAAGCGTGCCCGGCCGCGTGCGGAGGCCCGCACCGTCTTGTCCGAGGTGCTGCCGGCCCGGCTGGCCCAGGCGCTTGCGGCGGCGCACCTGCCGCCGGGCAACCTGGCTGACCTGCCGGACCGCGCGCTGGGCCGGCTTGGGGAATTGTTGAACGGCTGGGACCTGCGGCCGGACGGCACCGAAGGCTATGCCAAAGCGGAAGTCACGCTCGGCGGCGTGGACAGCCGGGCGCTATCCTCGAAAACGATGGAGGCGACCTCCGTTCCCGGCCTGTATGTTGTCGGCGAGGCAGTTGACGTGACGGGGTGGCTCGGCGGCTACAACTTCCAGTGGGCATGGTCGAGCGGATGGTGCGCGGGCATGGCGGCCTGACGGCACGCCGGGAAATGCCAAAGGCGATGAACGGTGATACAGCCCCCTCTCCCTCCGGGAGAGGGTTGGGGTGAAGGGGTCTTGAGGCGCCGGCTTGGCCAAGCAGGAACGTGCGCCAACAGCGCCGCTAGTCTCCGCTCCACAGCCAAGGCCCCCTCACCCCGGCCCTCTCCCAGAGGGAGAGGAAGAAGACGGCGCTGGTCGCTAACGGTGATCCCCGAGCAATGGGCGCAACGCATCCGCGGGAATGGCCGTCCCCCCTGCCCCATTCCTGCGACCCGTGGACTGGACGCCAGCCACCCGCCAAACCCCGGCAGCATCGCGCGCCAGGACTGGTGCGCCGCTCGTTCCGTGCGTGCCCTCGCAGTCATGCACCAGAACGGCAGCGGCACCGCGGCCGGCATAGCCCAGCAGCGTGCAGGCATTGTCGGCCAGCACGGCTTCGGCCCGGTCCTGGCCGTAGCCGCCCAGCATCAACGGCGTGCCAACCGGCAACGGCGCGTCAACGAGCGGAAGCGTGCGGCTGGCCGGTGCCATTGGCTGCGGCAGCCGCACAACGGCGACATCCCGCGCAGCCGCTGCCGGTCCGGCGGCTGGATCATAGCCAGGCGCCACCGTGTAGGATTCGGCAACCTCGTGCTTCACGAAGCCGCCCTTGTCATAGCCCAAGAGGAGATGAACGGATCCGGCCGGCACGAAATGGCCAAGCCTGCGGCTGTATAGGCAGTGTGCCGCCGTAACAGCTGTCTGCAGATCAATCAGGAAAGCGGTGCATCGCACGGCACCTGGAACTTGAAGCCGCATTAGGGCCGCCCAAGGCATCACGCCGGGGTCTATTGCGATCCGGCGGTCATCACCGCCGACGCCGGGAAGGCCAGCGCCGGCAGTCAGCAATGCTAGCAGCGCGGCGGCCCTATGGAGGCCGCCGCGCTGCTTTAACTCAGGCGTTCTCGACGGACACGGCCTCCGGCCCGCGGCGGCCGTCGGCGACCTGCATCTTCACGGTCTGGTTCGGCTCCAGCCCGCTCAGCCCTCCGCGGTTCAGGGCGGAGATGTGGACGAACACATCCTTGCCGCCGCCATCCGGCATTACGAAGCCGAAGCCCTTCTCGGCATTGAACCACTTGACCGTGCCGCGCATCTCGACCGCTGAACTTATGTCCACGGGCGCACGCGGGGCCGGCCGGGGCCGGTCCTCGGCGTAGGCTGGGCGGCTTACCGGGGCCGACCCTGCCGTGCTCTCGTCAATCCGTACGACTTCCGCGATCTGCGGACCCTTCTGGCCCGGCGAGACCAGGACGCGCAGGGTGGCGCCGGGCTGCACCGTCTGGGCACCGGCACGAGCGAGCACACTGATGTGCAGGAAGGCATCGCCGCCACCACCGTCCAACTCGACGAAGCCGAAGCCCTTCTCGGCATTAAACCACTTTACGATGGCTCCGGTTTCTGGACCCGTCGCGACTGGTGCGCGGGCGGGGCCGAAGCCTGGGGGAGCGGCGCCGCCCCGCGGGACGAAGGCGTCACGGGGCACATAGGGTTCGTCCCGGCCGCGCGATGGCGGGAAATCATCATTTCTGTCACGACCGCGGGTGCCGCGGCGGGGGCTGTCGAAGGATCGGCGGTCAGGTGTGCGCATATTGGTCTCAAACGGATGAACGGGAGTTAACATGGGACGCCAACGGCACGAGCCAACCCATCCCTACAGCCAGGGAGCGCAACCGTAGCGGGTTTTCTACTGCCGGGCTAGGGCAATGCGGCTGCAAGGATCAACACTAGGGATTAACGCGATGCGAGGGCACAGCGCGCCCGCGCCGGCGCTGCCATGTAGGAGCCGAGCACCGCTGCCACTTGGCAGGCGCTGAGCCGGCGCGGGCCGTGCAGTGAGGGTTGCCGGCGCACGTTGATCCGCAGCACCCCGCCGCCGGCCAGGACGATCCGGAGGCTGCCCTGCCGGATCGCCCGCATATACAGCGGCATTCCAAGGCTGGCCGGCGGCATGCGTCCAGCGGCAATCGCGGCTACCCGCGCACGGTAGTCGGAGGCCAGCACCGGCGTGCGGGAGTGGTAGTATCCCACTGCCTCATACCAGTTGCCGCCGGCATCCTCGCTCAATTGACGGAGGAAACGGGCGCCATAGCCGGTGTTGGCGGCGGGGTCGAACGCCTCGTCCAGATCGCGGAAGGCGGCTGGATGGGATTGCAGGTTGATCTGCATGCAGCCCACGTCCACCTGCTGCACGCCGCGGGCTAGGGCCAAGCGGGTCCAGGTCACCGCGGCGGCCTTGCTTTCAAAATACATCGCGGCCCCGTCGGCGTTCACCGCCCAGGGCCAGGGCTGCAGACCCGGCAGCGGCGGCACCGGCCGGCCACTTTCAGCCTTGGCGATGGCGGCAACCAGGCCAGGCGCGGTACTGTGCTTAGCTTCGGCCGTCGCCAGCCCAGCGGAACACTGTGCAACCTGCGCCTGGTCCCAACCCTGCCCTGCCGGTGGAGGGCCTTCGTCCGCAGCCCAAGCGGGACTGGCCAGAACGCATGCCAGGCTGCTCAATATCAAGCGGAACGCCACCATCTCCGGCCTATAGCGCAAACCTAATAGATCGCCCACAGCCCGGGGACGGCGACCTCCAAGGAATGACCGTCCGGGTCGCGGAAGTATAGGCTGGTGCCCCCGAAACTCTGCGTGACCCGGCTTTCGACCGAGACGCCCTGGGCCGCCAGATGCTGCTCCCAATCGTGCAGCGCCGCCAGCGGGATGGCGAAGCACAGGTGCAGCGTGCCATGGCCGTCATGCGCGGGGATGGTGCCGCCGGGCGTCGCGCTCGGCTGGACCGAACCGCCGCGGAGGAACAGCAGCAGCACCGTGCTGCCGGGCACTGCCATCCCGACCATGCGGTCCTCCCGAAGCAGCACCTCGAAGCCAAATATCCGCTGGTAGAAGGCCGTCGAGATATCCAGATCGCTGACATACAGGGAGGACTCAAGCTGCGCGGTGATGCGCGGCGCCGGAGCCGCGGTTGCGTCAGGCATCCACGAGATCCTGCATCACCGTTGCCGCATGGTGCACCAGGCCGTGCCGGATCACCCGGCGGCTGCGCTGCTCACGGGCCGCCGCGTCCATGTCCGCCCATCGTTGGCGGGATTGCCAGTCCAAGCCTAAGCGTCTTGGACCAGACTCCCCGGTGGCGGGTTCAGCCAGACAAGATGGGCAGGTGCCGCGGAGTATCCCTCCGCACGTACCCGGGTTCCAGGACGTCCAAGGAAGGCGTTTGGCGCGCAGCGGACACCTGGTTTGGGTGGCGCAGATTAGGCCGCCTTCCCATCGGCTGGCACAGCCGGGGGCCGCTGCCAACACCATGCTACACCTGGCGCAGCAGGCGCATGCCCCGTTGCGCCATCCGCTCCATGCCACTGGCGCGCGGGCGCCCAGCGAGCAGGGCCAGCGCGATCAGGCCGAGGCCGAGGCCCAGGCCTGTCGCGCCGGGGTTCTTGTTTACCCACATCTGCGCGCTGTTGCTGAAGCTCTCGCTATCGAACGGGCCATGGGTGCCGCCCTGCTTGCCTGCCTCATTCAGGTTGGGGTCACGCACAGCGACGGCGCCGCCCTGGTCCGTCTGCTGCGCCATGACGCCGAACTTGCCGCTGAGGATGTCGAGCAGCCCCGGCGCGAACTTGTTGCCGATGGCGAAGGCGACCGTCGAGGCCGTTACCTTGACCTCGCGCCGCCGGGTCGTGGCGGCGAAGTAGATCGCGTCGGCGATGATCTCCGGCTGATACACCGGCGGCGGCGGGCGTACCGGATGCGGCATGTGGGATGTCGCATGGTTATAGAACGGCGTGTTGACGGCCGGCGGATGCACCATCGTCAGGTGGACGGCGCTGCCTTCCTCCTCCAGCTCAGACCGCACGGCCTCGGTGAAGCCGCGCAGGGCATACTTGCTGCCGGAATATGCGGATTGCAGGGGAACAGCGCGGTAGCTGATGGCGGACAGCACCTGGATGATGGTGCCGTGGTTGCGCGGGATCATACGGCCCAACGCGATTCGGGTGCCGTTCACCGTACCGAGGTAGTTGACGTGGGTGACCCGGTGGAACTCCTCCTCGGTGATGTCCAGGAACTTGCCATAAACGCTGACGCCGGCGTTGTTGACCCACACGTCTATGGGGCCAAGCTCGGACTCGATGTGATCCGCGGCGGCCATGAGCTGCTGGCTGTCGGACACATCGGCCACGGCGATGGAGGCGGTGCCGCCGGATGTCACGACGGCCTTGCGTACGGCATCCAGGTTCGGCTCGGAGCGGGCGATCAGGCCGACGCGCCAGCCCTTCTTGGCGAAGTATTCGGCGGTCGCCTGACCGATGCCGGAGGATGCGCCGGTGATGGCGACGACGCGGGCGTCGGACATGATGAACCTCGTATGATGGGGGATCGGCGGGCAACGCGGCGACCCCGCCATGTTTCCCGGGCAGGGTTCACGAAGTCCGGCGCAGCGTCGCTGGTTCCCGGGCGCGGACGCACCAGCTAGGATGCGTCGAAATGGGAGGCGGTTCATGCCATCAGCACTTATCCTCGGAGCGTCGCGCGGCCTGGGCCTCGGCCTGGTCAAGGAGTTTGCCGGCCGCGGCTGGACCGTATCGGGCACCGTCCGCAAGGATGCGGACCGGGCCGGACTGGAGGCGGCAGGTGCCAAGGCGCTGCTGTGCGACATCACGGACCCGGCCTCGGTCGCGGCCCTGCACAAGCAGGTCGCCGGTGGACTGGACCTGCTGTTCGTCAACGCTGGCGTCAGCGGCCCCGGGCACCAGGACGCCGCGGAGGCGACCGCGCAGGACACCGGGATGCTGTTCCTGACCAACGCCATCGCCCCGATCCAGGCGGCGCGGGCGCTGATGGACCGCCTGGCGCCCGACGGCGTGCTGGCCTTCATGACCTCGAGCATGGGCAGCGTCGAGGGCAATGAACGCGGCGACATGGAGCTGTATCGCGCCAGCAAGGCGGCGCTGAATAGCATGACGCGCAGCCTGGTGGCGAAGCTGGATCATCCGCGGCCGGTGCTTTCCCTGCATCCCGGCTGGGTGCAGACTGACATGGGCGGCAAGGGCGCCGACCTGGACGTGCCGACCAGCGTACACGGGCTGGCCGACGTGATCGTGGCGGCGCACGGCAAGCCGGGGTCGCGCTTCTTGGACTACAGCGGGGCGGAGCTGCCCTGGTAGCGGCGGTGGACGTCCCGGGGGCGACAGCGACACGCCCGGCCGGCCCGGCCTCGTTCCGTTCGGCGGGGCTGATGGATCTGCAGGTGAACGGCTACGCCGGCGTGGACTTCAACGACGAGGCGATGACTGCCGATGCGCTGGACCACGCCCTCCATGCGATGCTGGCGGCGGGGGTCACTGCCTGCCTGCCCACCGTCATCACGGCGCCGGCTGCGGTGCTGGAGGGGCGGCTGCACGCCCTGGACGAGGCGGTGGCGCGCAGCCGGCTGGGGCCGCTGATGGTGCCGGGCTATCACCTTGAGGGGCCGTTCCTGAACCCCGGGCCGGGCTTCCGCGGCTGCCATCCGCCCGCGGCGATGCTGCCACCCGACCCGGCGCTGGTGGAGCGCTGGGACACCGGGCTGCGGCGGCCGGTGCTGATGATGACGCTGGCGGCGGAGCTGGACGGGGCGGAGGCGCTTATCCGCTGGCTGGCGAGGCGCGGTAAGATCGCGGCCATCGGCCATTCGGATGCAGGCGCCACAGTGGTGGCGCGGGCTGCGGACGCTGGCGCGCGCATGAGCACCCACCTCGGCAACGGCCTGCCGGGCACGCTGCCGAAGCTGGACAACCCGCTGATGGCGCAACTGGCGGAGGACCGGCTGGCGGCGAGCTTCATCGCCGACGGCATCCACCTGCCGCGCCCGGCGCTGCGGGCGATGATCCGGGCCAAGGGACCGGGGCGGGCGATCCTGGTGACGGATGCAGTAGCCGCGGCTGGGGCGCCGCCGGGGCGGTACGGATTCGCGGGAATGACGATTGATGGTGACCCGGATGGCAGCGTGCGGCTGCCCGGCGCACGCACCCTGGCCGGATCTGCGCTGACTCTGGACCGGGCGATACGGAATCTAGTGGAGTGGGGAATTGCTGGGCTGGATGAAGCGGTTGTCATGGCGTCCGCGGCACCGACGGCGCTGCTCGGCCCGGCGCTGGCGGCGCATGGGGTCGAGTTGCCGGGTGGCATCGTTCACTGGCTCGTGGACGACCATGCAAGTGCGCCTGGGCCGCGCGTCCATAAAGTCGAAGCCGCCGGAGGCGTGTTGTCTGAATATTTCCGGTAGGATCTACCACTACTCTGCCCTGTTCAGAAAAGTGGTCTGCCTTCGACATTTAGCTGGGTGGCCTGGGAAGGCCGATCCATACGCAACCCATTGACGAACCAACTGCCGGACTGGTGATGGTCCACCTGCTCACCAGCCCGGGAAGCTCGAGCATCTGCTACGGGGGATGGTCACGTTCGCAATCATCGGCAGGCACTACACGCGCTCGGGAAACAGCCCGGCCAGCCCGGCTCCGGTCGAATCACAGCGCCCGCGCTCGGTGATCAGGCCCGTCACTAGCCGGGCCGGCGTCACATCAAAGGCCGGGTTGGCGGCGGGACTGCTGGTGGGCGTCACGCGCACGGTGGTGATCTTGCCGTCCAGGCCGCGCCCGGTCACCGTCGTGACCTCCGAGGCGTCCCGCTCCTCGATGGGTATCTCCGCCACCCCGTCCGACACGGTCCAGTCTATGGTGCTGCTGGGAGAGGCCACCCAGAACGGCACCTGGTTGTCCGAGGCCGCCAGGGCCTTCAGGTAGGTGCCAATCTTGTTGGCCACGTCTCCCATCCGGGTCACCCGGTCCGTGCCGACGATGGCCAGGTCCACCCGGCCGTGCTGCATCAGATGCCCGCCGGCATTGTCCGAAATGACGGTGTGCGGCACCCCGTGCTTTCCCAGCTCCCATGCCGTCAGCGCGGCGCCCTGGTTGCGCGGCCGGGTCTCGTCCACCCAGACGTGCAGGGGGATGCCGGCCTCGTGGGCGGCATAGACCGGCGCCAGGGCGGTGCCCCAGTCCACCGTCGCCAGCCAGCCGGCGTTGCAGTGGGTCAGCACGTTCACGCGCTCGCCCGGCTTGGCCTTGGCTGCCGCAGCCTGCTGGATCAGCGGCAACCCGTGCTGCCCGATGGCGGCGTTGGTCGCGACATCCTCGTCGGCGATGGCGGCGGCCTCGGCATAGGCGGCGGCGGCGCGGGCGGAGACGGCGGTGTTGCGTAGCCGGATCAGCATCCGGTCCAGCGCCCAGCGCAGATTGATGGCGGTCGGGCGCGTGGCGGCAAGCTGCTCCGCCGCACGCTCCATTGCCTCCGACCCGGGGTCGGCCCGCAGCGCCAATGCCATCCCATAGGCCGCCGTCGCGCCGATCAGCGGCGCCCCGCGCACCTGCATGCTGCGTATGGCATGGGCGACCGCCGCCACGTCCTGCAGCCGCAGGAAGTCCAGCGACCAGGGCAGCCGGGTCTGGTCAATGATGCGGACCGACCAGCCGTCATCGTCCACCCAGATCGTGCGGAACGGGGTGCCGTCAATTTTCATGTGGCATGGGCTTCATGGCGGGGCCGTCCTAGATGCGCTGGTGCAGCACGCAGACCAGAGTGAACAGCCGCCGTGCGGTCTCATGGTCTATGCTGGCCTTGTTGGTCAGGCGCTCCTGCAGCAGCGCCGCACCCTCGTTGTGCAGCCCGCGGCGGCCCATGTCTATTGCCTGGATGCGCTCGCCGCGCCCTTCTTCGACGGCCAGCATGTGGCTGTCCACCAGCATCTGATAGTCCTTGATCAAGCCGCGGAACGGCCCGAGCGACAGCACCAGCATCTGCAAGGGCGCGTCGCCTGCGTCCCGCACGTCGAACACCAGCCGGCCCTCCTGGACCGAAAGGTGCAGCACATAGGGGCCGGGCACGGCAGGCCGCTCCGGGCTGCCGCATAGGGCGAATTGGTTTTCCACCTCCAGGTCGGCGACGGCCTGGGCACGGTCAGCCTCCAAGATCGGCGACAACCGGGTCAGCGCCTCCCCGGCCAGTACGACCCGTTGCAGACCCGGAGGCTGCAAGCCGGACAGCGCGGCGGGTGTGGCGGGGGTGGTCACTCCTCGTCTGGCTTCGCCAGGCCGAGCTTCAGCATCAGGCCCAGCACGCCGCCCTTGACCGGGCGCAGCAACGCCACCGTCAGCACCAGGCTGATCGGCAGCCATAGCGCTGCCTGCACCCAAAACTCCGGACGGTAGGTACTTTCGACCCAAACCATCAGGCCGATGATGATGTGGCCGACGATGAAGATGGTGAGATAGGGCGGCAGGTCATCGGCCCGCAGGCTCCCGAGCGGCGCCGTGCAGGCGACGCAGACCGGCACGACACGCAAATAGCCGCTGAAGCAGCGCGTCTGCCCACAGGCGGGACAGCGGCCCAGGATACCCCGGCCGATGGCGGTCAGCATGGGCGGCATCGACCATGCCGGCACCGCCGGGGTTCGGTCGGGCTGCCACCGGATAGGAGGCGTCTGGTCGGGCAAGGGTCACGCCTCCTTTATCGGGATTGAGGGCTCGCCGGGTCGTGGCGCCCCGGGTTTCGGCGCCATAGTAACGCATGCAGCACCGGGTCGGCATCCACATTAGGCCAAGCATCGCGTTCATCAACCCAGGGACGGACTATTGCAGCACCGCCGTTATAAGCCGTGCTGGCCGCGCATCGGGCGGAAGCCCATCAAGGGGACGCTGTTCCTGGGGACGACGGTCCGGGTGGCAGGCCCTGGCGAAGCAGGGGCCGCGGTGACGTCGCCTGTGCCGCCGTTCGCCTTCGGCAGCAAGAAGGCGTCATCGTCCGCGGCTGCCGGCGGGAATGGCGACGAAGGTTCGACGATGGTCGGGGAGAATGGTTCCGTCGGCCGGGTGTCGTAGGTGGTTGCGGGCGGCAGGGGAGCGGGTTCGGGATATGCCGGACGGGAATACCCGGGCGGCGGGTACTGGGGCGACCCGTATTGCGGCTGCCCGTATTGCGGCTGGTAGTATTGCGGACCCGGCGAATACAGCGCCGGCTGCGCCGCGTAGCAGCCGGACAGCAGCCCGGCAGCGGCCAATAGCAGGCCCAGGGACAGGCCCCGAGACAAACCCCGAGACGAACAACGACGCACGGCATGGTCCTCCGAACTGATGCGGCCGGCTCTGCGCCGCGATGACGGCAGCCAAGCTGCCCCATGGGATTGCCGAAGCATAACCGCAACCCTATGAGCAGCGCCGGACAACGCCAAGACACGTGCTAAAGAAACCTACGAGGAAACCTCCCATGCAGCTTCACGACGTCCGCGTCCATCCCTCGAAGTCGCGGCTGAAGCGGGAGGACCAGCTTGCCTGGAAGATCGCCGCCGTCGCCGCCGATCCGGTACCGGTGCCCGCCGATACGGCAGAGATGATCGTGAACCGCGTCATAGACAACGCCGCCGTCGCAATCGCCAGCGTCAACCGGCATCCCTGCATGTCGGCGCGCGACATGGCCCTGGGCCACCCGGTCCGCGCCGGGCGAACGGGAGGCGCCACGGTGTTCGGCATGGCGGACAGCGTGCATGTCAGCCCGGAATGGGCGGCCTGGGCCAACGGCACCACGGTGCGCGAGCTGGACATGCACGACACCTTCCTCGCCGCCGACTACAGCCACCCCGGCGACAACATCCCCCCCATCCTGGCGGTGGCGCAAACGCTGGACAAGTCCGGCGCCGACCTGCTGCGCGGCGTGGCGACGGGCTACGAGGTCCATATAGACCTGGTGCGCGCGATCTGCCTGCACGAGCACAAGATTGACCACATCGCCCACCTGTGCCCGGCTCAGGCCGCAGGGATCGGCACCCTGCTGAACCTGCCGGTGGAAACGATCTACCAGGCGGTGCAGCAAGCGGTGCACGTCAGCTTCACCACGCGCCAGTCCCGCAAGGGCGAGATCAGCTCCTGGAAGGCCTATGCCCCCGCCCACGCCGGCAAGCTCGCCATCGAGGCGGTGGACCGGGTGATGCGCGGGGAGGGCGCACCCAGCCCGATCTACGAGGGCGAGGACAGCGTGATCGCCTGGCTGCTGAACGGCCCCGAGGCACACTACCAGGTGCCGCTGCCCGGCCCCGGCGAGGGCAAGCGTGCCATCATGGACAGCTATACCAAGCAGCACTCGGCGGAATACCAGAGCCAGGCGCTGATTGACCTCTCGTTCCGCATGGGCAGGCTGGTCAAGGACTGGGACCAGGTGCAGGAGGTGGTGATCGAGACCAGCCACCACACCCACTACGTCATCGGCACCGGCGCCGGCGACCCGCAGAAGATGGACCCGCATGCGTCGCGCGAAACGCTGGACCACTCGATCATGTATATCGTCGCCGTCGCCCTGCAGGATGGCGAATGGCACCACGTCCGCTCCTATGCGCCGGAGCGCGCGTCCCGGCCCGACACGGTGGCGCTGTGGCACAAGATACGCACCATCGAGGACCCGAAGTGGACCGAGCGCTACCACGCCCGCCGGCACGAGGACCTGGCCTTCGGCGGACGGATCGAGCTGCGGATGAAGGACGGCAGCGTGATCGCCGATGAGATGGCGGTCGCCAACGCGCACCCGCTGGGCGCCACGCCATGGCATCGCCCGGATTACATCAACAAGTTCCGCACCATGACCGAGGGCCTGATCACGCCCGCCGAGGCCGGCCGCTTCCTGCAAGCCTGCGAGGAGTTGCCGGACCTGCGCGCCGGCGACCTGCACCGCCTGCACGTCGCCATGCCCGAGGGCACGGTGAAGGTCGGCCAGCCCGGCATTTTCTAAGCCCTCTTCCTCCGGGAGAGGGTTGGGTGAGGGGGTCTTGGCTGCGGAGCGGTGAACCGCCGGCGCTGCGAGCCTGCAAGCCCTGATACGGTGAGACCGGCGCTTGCCCGCCCCCTCACCCCGGCCCTCTCCCGGAGGGAGAGGGAGAAGGAAGCAGTCCAATACTGGGGAAGCACCATGTCCGAAGCCCAAACCGCACCAAAGCCGAAGAAGTCCGTCGCCCTGTCCGGCGTCACTGCGGGGAACACCGCCCTGTGCAGCGTCGGCCGCACCGGCAACGACCTGCACTACCGCGGCTACGACATCCTGGACGTGGCGGAGACCAGCGAGTTCGAGGAGATCGCCCATCTCCTCGTCCACGGCTGGCTGCCGAACACCGCCGAGCTCGCGGCCTACAAGGCCAAGCTGCACGCGCTGCGCGGCATTCCCGCCCCGGTCCGCACGGTGCTGGAAGCGCTGCCTGCCGCCACCCACCCGATGGACGTGATGCGTACCGCCGTCAGCGCCCTCGGCTGCGCGCTGCCGGAAAAGGAGGACCACAGCCACCCCGGCGCCCGCGACATCACCGACCGGCTGATGGCCAGCCTCGGCTCCATGCTGCTATATTGGTTCCACTACGCGCAGAACGGACGGCGCATCGAGGTGGAAACCGATGACGACAGCATCGGCGCCCACTTCCTGCACCTGCTGCACGGCGAGCGCCCCAGCCCGGAGTGGGAGCGGGCGATGCACACGTCCCTGATCCTGTATGCCGAGCATGAGTTCAACGCGAGCACCTTCACTTGCCGCGTCGTCGCCGGCACCGGGTCGGACATCTACTCCGCCATCACTGCGGGGATCGGCGCGCTGCGCGGCCCCAAGCATGGCGGCGCCAACGAGGCGGCGCTGGACATCCAGGCCCGCTACACCACGGCCGAGGAGGCGGAACAGGACATACGCGCCCGCGTCGCCAACAAGGAAGTGGTGATCGGCTTCGGCCATCCCGTCTACACCATTGCCGACCCGCGCAACGTCGTCATCAAGGAGGTCGCGCGCCACTTGTCGGAGACGTCGGGCAACATGCGCGGCTTCCTGGTCGCCGACCGGATCGAGGCGGTGATGGCCGAAACCAAGCGGATGTTCGCCAACCTCGACTGGTTCAGCGCGGTCTCTTACAGCCAGATGCGCGTGCCGACCGCGCTGTTCACGCCGATCTTCGTCATCTCCCGCACGTCGGGTTGGGGCGCGCATGTGATCGAGCAACGGGTGGACAACAAGATCATTCGTCCCGCCGCCAACTACACTGGGCCAGAGGACCTGGCCTTCGTGCCGCTGGCACAGCGTTGACCTGATCCGGTCCGTCATCCGGTCCGCCGCGGCGCTTGCTGCGGCGGACCGGTGTAATCGTGCGAGTCGTTGCTGGTTTTGATTGACAGATACTATGCAGTTGCGTGACAGCGGAAGCAGCGGGCATGTCTTGGATTCGTGGCGCATCGCTGCGAAGGGGACGGTGCCGCCGCGGAGGCCATGCGTGGACCCAGCCGATCCCCGGCCGTTCTTTCCCCGCCGAGCTGCCGCCCCCTGCGTGCACGATGCAACCCGGTCAAGAAAGGCCTCCACAATGAGCGACGACAGCACCACCCAGCGCCCCCGAGCGCAGGCGATGGCCGTAAGGGCAACCACCAAAACCGCCTCTGGGACAAACGGCTCCGTGCATGTCCCGGCGAAGAAGGCGTCCCCCAAGAAAGCTGCCGCCAAGGCCGCCGCGCCTGCAGAGTCCAAGGAGGAGCACGCCGCCCCAGCCCCGAAGAAGGCGGCGCCGCGCAAGGCCGCCGCAAAGCCGGCCGAGGCGCCCGCGCCGGTGAAGGCCGCTGCCAAGCCGGCCAAGACATCGCCTGCCAAGGCTCCGGCGGCGAAGCCGGCCGAGGCCAAGCCTGCTGCCAGAGCGGCCAAGGCAAAAGCGCCCGCCGCGCCCGCGCCGGAGAAGTCTGCTCCTAAAAAGGCAGCTCCGAAGGCCGCCGCTGCCGAGGCATCGGCCCCGGCCAGCAAGAGCGCAGCCGCCAAGGAGATGAAGACCGGCAAGACGCCCGCCGCCCGCAGCGTTGCCGCCAAGAAGCTGAGCGAAACCAGCCCGGCCACGAAGAAGTCCAAGGCGAAGGCTCCGGCAGCCTCCGCCTGACGCGCGGCGCACTGGCCAGACCCATCCCGCCCCGGAAGATACGCTCAAACAACAAGCGCCATCTTCTCCCTCTCCCTCCGGGAGAGGGCCGGGGTGAGGGGTCTCGCCGCGAAATCGAAGCTTCCGGCGCGAGTAAGGGTTATCTTGCTTCGGAGAAGGTTGCGCTTCACCTCTCCCTCACCCCGGCCCTTTCCCGGAGGAAGGGAGAAGCGGGGCCATCCATGATGTCGCGTGAATGGAAGGACGGCGCCGGGCTGGCTTGGAACACTGGCTTGCGGCCTGAACCGCCCCAGCGTCCGCCCCCGGCCTACCGCCGCCCGAACATCCGTTCGACATCGGCCCGCGACAGCTTGAGGAACGTCGGACGCCCGTGGCTGCACGTCGCAGCCCGCGGGGTTGCCTCCATCTGCCGCAGCAGCGCATCCATCTCCGGCTGCAGCATCCGCCGGCCCGCGCGTATGCTGCCGTGGCAGGCGAGCCGGGCCATCACCGCATCCACCCGCGCCGCCAGCGCCACGGCCTCCCCGGCCTCCGCCAGCTCGTCGGCCAGATCCCGCAGCAGCGGCGCCGGCTCGGGCGCGCCCAAGGCGGCGGGCAGGGCGCGGACCAGCACCGCGCCGGTGCCGAAGCCCTCCAGGTCCAGCCCCAGTTCGCGCAGGGCGTCGGCATGGTCCAGCAGCCGGGCCGCATCGGCAGGCGGCAGGTCCACCACGGCGGGCAGCAGCAGCGGCTGCGTGCGGATGCCGCCGGCCTCGTACTGCTCCCGCAGGGCCTCATGCGTCAGGCGCTCATGCGCGGCGTGCTGGTCCACCAGCACCAGGTCGCCATCGGCCGACACAGCCAGGATGTAGGTTCCCAGCACCTGCGCGACGGCGGCGCCCAGCGGGTGCGAGGGCGCGGGCGCGGGATCGGGCAGCACGCGGGCGGCAGGCGCTGCGGTTAGCGGCAACTGCGCCTCGGCAAAGCCCTGGTATCGCGGGCCGCCGCGCCCCGGCCGGCCCTGCAGTTGACTGGACACCAGCCGCAGCGGCGGGCGGGCGCCCTCGACGGACGCGGCGCCGCCGGCCAGCACGCGGGACAGCGCGCCGATCATCAGGCCGCGCACCCCGGCCGGGTCGCGGAAGCGCAGCTCCAGCTTGGCCGGATGCACGTTCACGTCCAGCTCGTCCGCCGGCAGGTCCAGGAACAGCGCCGCCACGGGATGCCGCCCGGCGGCGATCACGTCGCGGTAGGCCACGCGCAGCGCCGTACGCAGCACCGGGTCCGCCACCGGACGGCCATTCACCACGAAGCCCTGCGCCACCGCCGTCGCCCGGCTGACCGTCGGCAAGCAGGCGAAGCCGGCGATCCGCATCCCGCCGCGCTCCTCTGCCAGCGGCAGCAGCGCCGCCGCGGCGTCCGGTCCCAACAGCGCGGCAACGCGGGCAGCCCGGTCCTGCGCCGGCAGGTCGAAGGCGGCGCGCCCGTCCAGCTCGCAGCAGAACGCGACGCCTGGCGCTGCCATCGCCAGGCGGCGGACAGCCTGCTCGGCATGCTCCGCTTCGGTTCGGGGATGCTTGAGGAACTTGCGCCGGGCCGGGGTCGCGAAGAACAGGTCCGACACCACCACCCGCGTGCCCGGCGGTCCCGGCGCCGGCTGCGGGTCCTGCACCACGCCGCCCTCCACCCGGATCAGGTGCGCGTGCGCCGCCCCGTGCGGGCGCGAGGTGACGTGCAGCCGTGCAGCCGCGCCGATGCTCGGCAGCGCCTCGCCGCGGAAGCCCAACGTGGTGATCCGCACCAGCGACTCGTCGGCCAGCTTGCTCGTGCAATGCCGCTGCACCGACAGCGCCAGGTCGGCGGCGTCCATGCCGCAGCCGTCGTCGGCGACCTCGATCCGCTCGATGCCGCCGCCGGTCAGCGACACCGTGATCCTCCGGGCGCCGGCATCCAGGGCGTTCTCGACCAGCTCCTTCACCGCGGCGGCCGGCCGCTCGATCACCTCGCCGGCGGCGATGCGGTTCACCAGGCCGGTGGGCAGCAGGCGGATGCGTCCGTGCGGCTGGGGGAAGGCGGTCGCCATTGCCGCACTATACGGCGCGGCCCTAAACACCTCCTAGAGTTATGATCGCCGACTTCCCATGGCCGCCTGCGCGGCACCGAGGCTCCATGCACGACCTGATCCCGCTCGACCCCGGCGCCCGCCGGGCCATCCTGGATGCGGTGGACAGCCTGCGCGATGACGGGACGGCGCTGCTGCAGCGCCTGGTGCGCCACCGCAGCCTGTTGGGCGAGGAGGCGGGCGCGGTCGCCGAGATGGATGCGGCCTTTGCCGGGCTGGGCCTGCAGCCCTTCCGCGTGCCCGTGGACGCCGAGGCGCTGTCCGGCGTGCCCGGCTGGTCGCCGCCGCTGATCTCCTATACCGGCCGCGACAACGTCGTGGCGCTGCACCGCCCGGCCAGCCCGAAGGGCCGCAGCCTGATGCTGCAGGGCCATGTGGACGTGGTGCCGGAGGGTGCCGCCGATCTATGGACCACCCCGCCGTTTGAGCCCAGCATCCGGGATGGCCGCATGTACGGCCGCGGCGCCGCCGACATGAAGGCCGGCCTGGCAGCCGTCGTGACCGCCCTGGCCGCCCTGCGCCGCGCCGGGCTGCAGCCCGCGGCGGAGCTGCAGTTGGCCGCAGTCATCGAGGAGGAGTGCACCGGCAATGGCGCCCTGGCCGTTATGCACGCCCTGCCGCGCCCCGACGCCTGCCTGATCCCGGAGCCGGGGCCGGGCTACCCGGCGCTGTATATCGCCGAGGTCGGCGTGGTCTGGGCCTGGGTCACCGTCACCGGGCGGCCCGCCCACGTCCGCGAGATGCACGCCGGGGTGAACGCCATCGAGGCCGCTTACGTCGTCATGGAGCGCCTACGCGCCTACGAGAACGAGATGAACCGCGCCGAACGCCGCCACCCGGCGTTTGCCGCCGAGAACCATCCCATCAACATTAACTTCGGCACCCTCACCGGCGGCGAGTGGAACAGCAGCGTCGCCACCCGTGCCCGGCTGGGCGTGCGGGTCGGCGTGATGCCGGGCCACTCGTGCCATGCGGTGCAGGCGGAGATCGAGGCGATGGTGGCCGGCCTGCACGGCGACCCGAGGCTGCGCGGGGCGGAGCTGTCGGTGGAGTTCCAGGGCTTCATGGCCGATGGCTGCACCTTCCCGGCGGCGCAGCCGATCTGCCAAGCCGTATCGGCATTGCACCAGGAGGTCACCGGCGGCGCGCTGCGCCACTGCAACGCCACCGGCCTGACCGATGCCCGGCACTACGTCCTCTATGGCGGGACCCAGGCGACCTGCTACGGCCCGGACTGCGAGAACATCCACGGCATAGACGAGAGCGTCGGGCTGGACACCGTGCATGACGTAACGCAAGTGCTGGCGCTGCTGGTCGCGGGGTGGTGCGGGGTGGAGGCGCGGTAGTGTGCTGGTTGGGAGGCCGAGCGGTGTCTGACCGGATACGGCAGTCTCCTGCACCGCATGGAGTTAGGACTTTGAATTGTAGGGCATGGAACGTTGATCCACGACCGAGGAAATGCTGAGAAAACCAGGTTTGCCCGCTTCTTCATGAAAATGGGAAGTGCTGGGGCGCTCCAGGGCCGTTCGGCATCGCGATCATGCCGCTCGATGCAGCCCTCGACTACATTGCCTCAGAGCCGCACGTCTGGATCAACCCATGACCAGAAATGGCCAAAGTCAAGCTGAGAACATATTGCGAATGCCTGCGTGATGTAGGCCGGCTCCCTATTGCGGCTGATGCAATGGTGCTCCCGCCCCGTACCTGTTGCAGCCGCGTTACGGCAGTCGTTCTATAAATGATCCGCGTGAATGTGATTACCCCGTTGTTGGCCTGGCGGTTGATCCGGTCCTGCAACCATGCCATCCTAACTGGATGAACTTGCGTTCGCTTTTGCTGCTGCTGTTGCTGGGTGCCTGTGCAGCGCAGCCGCAGCCCGGCAGCGCCGTCGCTGCACAGGCCGGCGGCATTGCGACCGATGCTCATGCTCCAGGTTTTGCCCGGCGTCCGCCGGAGCCGTTCTCCCGTCAGAACACCATCGCCATCGCGCTGCGGGAATGGCGTGCGTTCGGCATGAACGTCAACGACGACCCGCCGGAGCAGCAGAACCGCCCGCGCGACCTGCGCCCAGACCACCAGCCCGGCATGTGGCAGCGCGTCGGCGAGTATTGGTGGCTGGGGCAGAATGCCGGCACCAAGGAAGAAGACTGGACCAGCAAATATAACGAGTATGGCACGCCCTATGCCGGGGACGCGCCGGCCTGGTCGGCGGCGTTCATTTCCTACGTGATGCGCTCGGCCGGGGCGGCGGACCGATTCAGCTATTCGCCGCTCCATGCCGACTACATCAATGCCGCCGCCCGGGGCGAAGGCACGCTGCGGGTGGAGCGTCCGGACAGCTACCCGCCGCAGCCCGGCGACCTCATCTGCGTCGGCCGCGGCCCATCGCGCAACATCCGCTTCGAGAACCTGCCGGCGCCGAGCTTCTATGGCCATTGCGACCTGGTGACGGAGGCAGCGCCGGGGCAGCTCGTGGTGATCGGCGGCAACGTGGATGCGAGCGTGACGATGAAGCACGTACCCACGGGACCGACGGGATTACTGACGGATCCTGGGGGGCAGACCTATGACAGCCGCTACCCGTGGTTCGTCGTGGTGCGGGTGCTCTACGACGAGACGGTGTAACCGGCGCACCTCACGGACGGTGTGCATCTGCTCCCTCCGGGAGAGGGTTGGGGTGAGGGGGAGGGCAAGGGCTGCGATCTTCCTTAAGACGACATGCTACCTGGCCGCCATATTCATCGCTCCGCAAAGACCCCCTCACCCCGACCCTCTCCCGGAGGGAGAGGGAGAAGGAAGGCTACCGCTGGCGCCAGGGCAGGCCTTCGGCCTTCCAGCCTGACACGACGCCACGGTGGCCTTCGCCATCGGGGTTGCCCTCGAAGCCCTCGGCGATGTTGGCCACCTTCGTGAAGCCGGCTGCCTGCGCCGCATTGGCCGCGGCCATGCTGCGGGCGCCGCTGCGGCAGAGGAACAGGATGCGGTGGTCCGGCGTCAGCCCGGCCTGCCGCAGTGCGCCGACGAAGTCCGGATGCGGCTGCATCGCCGGATACACCTGCCACGGAATCAGCACCGGCTGCTTGCCGGCGTCCTCCAGGTCGGGCAGACCGACGAAGTTCCACTCGGCGTCGGTGCGCACGTCCACCAATTGCGCCTGGGGATCGGATTGCAGCGATGCCCATGCCTGGGTCGGACGGATGTTCTCGATCATGGTTAGGCCCCTGTAGTTGCTCGGTTGGCGCCCGGTGCGCACCAGCATGGCTCAGCTAAAGGCCGCGCCGAGCTGGTTCCCGGTCATGTGGTTGATAAGGAAGTGATAGGCAGTGATGTGGTCCCGCATCCGCAGGTTTGCCACGGCATAGGCGCGGGCGCCGGCGCGAAGCCATGCCGTTCGGGCGTCGTCCGCCAATAGGCCGAGTATCGCAGCCGCCAGCGCCGCCGGGTCCAGGAACGGGGTCAGCAGCCCCGTTTCCCCATGCCGCACAAACTCCAGCACCGGCGCCGTATCGCTGGCGACGATGGCGCAGCCGCAGGCCAGCGCTTCCCGCAGGGACCAGGACGCCACGAAGGGATAGGTCAGGTAAACATGCGTGTCCGAGCGTTGCAGCAGCCGGACGTAGGCTTCGTAGTCCAGCCGGCCAGGGAAGTGGACGCGGCTGGCACCCAGCGCCGGGCCGACCTCGCCCATCATCCATTCGCGGTAGGTGCTGTTCAACACCCGGGCGCCATAGCTGACGCCGTCCGCGCCCACCAGCACCACCTTGACGTCCGGCCGCTCCCGCAGCAGGGCCGGCAAGGCGCGCATCAGGATGTGGAAGCCGCGATACGGCTCGAGGTCGCGGGCAACGTAGGTGACGAGCTTCTCGCCGGGCAGTACCTCGAAGCCCGGCAGCGTGAACGGCGCGGTGCGGACAGCCGGGTCGGGGCGGCACGTATCTAGGTTCACGCCCTCCGGCAGGACGGTGATGCCGGGCTGCGCCCAAGCAGGGTAGGAGCCGTGCTGGAACCGCGTCGGGGTCTGACCATGGCCGGGGTTGGTCAGGGCCAGCAGGTTGATCGCGTTCTTGGCGCGTATGCGGGACAGGCTTTCGACCAGGGATGGAAATTCTGGATCGAAATTAACGTCATAGCCGTGCAAGTTGTAGAAGAACTCAAAATACCCAAGCAGCGGCACGCCGGGGAAAACGTCCTGGATGTTCAGCATCTCACCCCAGCCTTGGTGGCCGATGATGATGTCCGGCTGGAAGCCCAGCATACGAAGGTTCGCGGCGACCCCGGCAACCAGTCCGGCACGAATCATCCCGGCCTCGAATTCCTGCGCATCCCGGTGGGTGTCGGGCTGGAATGCGGGCATCCAATAGATTGCCTTGCGGACGCCTGGGATCAGGTTGCCGTTTTCCTCCGTGATGAAGATGACGTCATGGATGCGTTGGTCCACGAGGTGCCGGACCAAGTGGAGGAACTGGCCTGGGAAGTTCTGGTGGACGAACAGGAACCGCACGGCGTGATTCGCCGCCGCGGGCGGGTCAGCGCCGCCGGGTGGTGGCCGGCTTGCGCTTGGCCGGGGCCTTCGGGCCGGGTTTCGCCGGGGGCGCCGGATCGGGCTGCGCCGGCTCCACGGCTGGTTCGGCCTTGCGTTGGGACCGTGCCGGCGCGGGCGGGGCTGCGGGGGCGGCGGCCTTGCTGCGCCGCGGCTTTGCGGCCGACACGGCCGGCACTGGCGTTGGGGCGGCGGACCCGGCCGGCCTCTTGCCGGGCTTGGCGGCACGGACGGGCTGCCGAGCTTCGACCGACGCGGCGGCAGTCGGCACCAACGTGACCTGGAACGCTTCGAGGGGCGACAGGCTCGACGCTTCCAGTGCGCTGCCGTCGCTGACCGGGCCGACCCGGGTCCCGTCCACGAAGGTTGCGGACACGACGGCGGTGTGGGCCGATGCAGCCTCCCCACGCAGGCGCACCCGCAGGCCTAGGATCGGCAGCGACATGCCCCGGCTGCCGCAGAACTGCCCGCCCTCTGCCCAGGGGGACAGCCAGCCGCGGCCCAGCACCGCCTGATACTCGATGCCGGCTGAGCCGATGCCGCTGCTCGGCGCCAGGCCAAAACCCTCGATCCAGCGTTTGCTGCCCGGCTCCCCCATCCAGTCGCCCAGCCGTCCGCCGACGTCGCCGCGGCCGTAGATGTGGGCGGCGACCTCGATGGCTTGGCCGGTGTCGGGATGCGCGGCCGGCGGAGCCTCGGCGGGCGCAGGTGGCTCGATCTCCGGCACAGCGGCGGGCTGGTCGGACAGGCGGATTACCTGCAGCTTCGGCGCGTCGTGGCCGCCCCCGGCAGACTGGTAAACCGTGACGAGCACCTGGGCCGGACCGCCGGTGATGCGGACCAGCGCCGCGCCGGCGTCCCCGCCCAGCCAGCCTTCCGCGTTGAAGCCGCTGATCCCGACCGAGCCGGGAAAGCCGCCCTGCCCCGGCGCCGCCGTGATCCGCACGCCGGGCAGGCCGGTCGCCGCGTCCGGCGGGGCGGAGCCGGGCGTGTTGAAGACGCAGAACAGCCCGTCCTCCATCGTCATCAGATGTGCAGTGGCCTTCAACTCGGTGATGGGATTGGTCGAAAGGCTCATCTTCGGGTCGGACATCAGGTTCTCTTTTGCGCTCGGCGGGACGTCGGGGCTGAGGGCGGGACCATAGCGATGGGGTGCGCGGCGACGCAAGACGCTGGTAGGCCTACCCGCAGCAGGGCGTCGTTCACGGCGCCAGGCTGCCAGGCCAGCGGCAGCAGCCAGCCCCGGCCGGTGGCCCGAATGCGCTGGGCGGGAGCGCCGAGGTCGAATGCCGCCACCGCCAGCCCAGCCTGCCAGGCGCGGCTGAGGGCGAAGCACCAGGTTTCCGGCCAGACCGACGGCAGGAAGGACAGATGCGCGCCCTGCGCGCGTATGAGCGGCACGGCGCCGTCATCCTGGTATTCCCCGGTGATGAACACCGGGCCGGCATCCAGCAACCGTTTATCGTCAGTGGTGTAGCCAACGACGGTGAAGTGAAGCGGCAAGCCGCGCCGCCGGGCATCGCGGACACAGCCCAGCAGCACTTCATAGCCCTTTTCCAGCCCCAGCCCGCCGATGACGCACACCCGGCGCACCGGACCAGGAGGTGCTGAGTCCAAGGGCGGCAGCGTACTGTCATCCTCCCAAGGCTCGATGATGGGCCGTATCCCAGGGAAATGGCGGCCGATCCGGGCGGCGGCGTCGTTGGATGGGGTGATTACCCGGTCCGCGCCGGCCAGCACGCCGGCGGTCCGGGCGACCAGGGCTGGCACTGGCAGGTCCTCCTCCAGGTTGGTGCCGAGGTCGGCGACGCAGGCCTCGCAGCCGTCCAGGTCCGGCTCTCCGCAGTAGCGCCGGTTGGTGCTGACCAGCGCGATGCGCGGGCAGAAGCCGGCGTAGTCGTGGATGACGGCATCCTGCGGCGCGCGCAGCAGCCGGGCCAGGCCGGTGATGGCGGGGTGGTGGCCGAGCTGGTGGTGCAGCTCGACCCGCTGCACCCGGTCCGGCCGCAGCAGCCGGGCCAAGAGGGGCAGCTCGTCAGGAAGGTCGTAGCGGAGGTTCGGATAGGCGCTGCCCGGCGACTCCACCCGGCAGCCGCCCGGCGCCGGCCGCAGGATGATGGCGCGGCGGCCGGCGGCGGACCAGGCGGCGGCGCGCTCCTGCACCACGCGCTCGACCCCGCCAGCGCCGGCATGGGTGATGGCGACGGCGGCGCTGAGCTTCCGGCTGGCGGCCCAGCGCAATTCATCCATCACTCGCCGCACCTGGCGCAGCGGGTCCGCCTGCTCGTGCGCGTGGATCAGGGCGTCGTAGCCTGGGTGCAACTGGTTCAGCACCGTCATGTTGCGGGCGACTAGGTGGCGCCGGGCTGTGCCGAAGGAGGTGCTGCCGGCATGGCCGACGAAGACGCCGAGCGCCGCGACGCTGCGCCAGCCGAGATGGCGTGCACGCAGGCAGAAGTCGTTTTCCTCGCCGTAGCCCTGGGCGAACACGTCCTCCCGCAGCAAGCCCACCGCGTCCAGGCAGTCGCGGCGGAGATACAGGCAGAAGCCTACGCCAGTTGGGATATCGAGGGTGGCGGCGCCGTTGACCTGCTGCGCCAGGGCATCCCAGGCGATGACGGCGGGCATGTCCGGCACCGGGTTGCCGCCGTTCCCGTCGGGGTAGCTGAGGATGGTGGCGTCATTGGACAGCGGTGTCGCGGTGCCGATGCCGGGTGCGCTGTAGGCGGCGGCGCGCAGCCGCTTCAGCCAGCCCGGGGGCACAAGCGTATCGCTGTTCAGCAGCACCACGTCCCGCCCGGCGCAGGCGCGCAGCCCGGCATTGGCTGCGGCGGGAAAGCCTTGATTTTCGGCGTGCCGGATCAGCCGGATGCGGCGGCGCCGGTGTAGGGCGTCCAGCGCCGCCGACAGCTCCGGCTCTGGGGACGCGTCGTCCACCACCACGATGCGCGTGCCGCGCGGCACGCTGGCCAGGACGGAGTCCAGGCAGGCCAGGGTGTCATGCAGGCCGCGGTAGGCAGGGATCACTACATCCACGGGAGCAGGCTTGGCGGCGGCGCGCGCCAAGGCCGGCGCGCCGGCCCAGGCCGGCATACCCGGCCCGCCGTCCCGTACAGCCAGTGCAAGGGCAGCCGCCGCCTGCCCTTCCAGTCCGGGGTCGAGTGGGCTGCCCAGCAGGTGGCATCCATCCACACCGCGTACTGATACCAGCCCAGCGGCGCCCGCCAGGGACGACGCCGGTACCTGGAAAGCCCAGGGCCGGGCCAGCGGGCGGTCCAGACGCACGTCCGCCGCCGGGGACCGGGCGGTGACACCGAGGCTGAAGCCCCTGCCCTCCAGCGTCAGCACCGGAGGCCTGGCGGGGTCCGCAGGGTGCCATGCCCAGCCCTGCAAGCCGCCATCTACCGCTTCGACGAAGCCCTCCACCTGCGTGATCGCCGCGACAGGGATTGGGCTGCCGAGGAAACCTTCTACCTGAACCAACCGCATCTCCCGCCAGGACGGTGGCAGGCGCCCGCGCAGGCCGGTCCAGGTGGGGTTTGTGAGTTCACCGTCCAGCAGCACCGCGCCGGGCCGGGTTGGGCCGACATGCAGCCAACCATCGCCGTCCAGGCCGCACCAGCCCTGCAGGCCGGCATCGCGGGCAATGGCCTCCGCCAGGGCGCATAGGGTTGCGGTCGGCACGCTGCAGCGTAAGCCCGTCGCTACGGCGTTCACCGCCCCCTGCATATCACCGAGCCTACGGCGGCAGGCGGCCAATCCCGCCCAGGCGTCCGGCATCCCGGCATCCCGGGCCAATGGCGCGAACAAGCTTGCCGCGCGGGCGGCGTCGCCGGCCTGCAGCAGGGCCCCGGCCAGGGCGGAGGCGACGGTTCCGTCGGCGGGCACCATGCGGTGCGCCCGCTCCAGCCATTGCAGCGCCTCGGCTGGCTGCCTGGCGGCGGAGGCGGCCAGGCTGCGCTGCCAGGCGTCCTCGACCAGCCCCTGCCACATCTCGGCGCGGGTGCGGGTCCGGCGCGCCTCCGCCCTGGCATGGGCATCGGACAGGACCGCGGCCGAGCGCCGTGGCGTCGCGTCCGGGTTACCGGGCCGCGACGTTCGGCTCCCGCGCCGGAGCTGCGGGAACTCCCATCGGCGGCAGGCGGGCCAACTCCTCCGCCGCCTCTGCCGCGCCGGCGGCACGGGCCTGCTCCAGGCACCGGCGGGCCTGGGCCAGGTCGGTCACGCCGGCTAGGCCGCGGGCGAGATAGCGGCCCAGCATCAACAGGGCGTAGGGGTGGCCCTTCTCCGCGGCGCGGCGGAACCATTCCTGCGCGGCCGGGCGGTCCGGCGTCACGTCGTGACCGCCGCCCAGCAGCGCGCCCATTGCGAACTCGGCGCCGGTGTTGCCCTTTTCGGCGGCAGCCTGGAACATCTGCTGCGCAAGCGCCGGGTCGCGCGGGCCGCCGCGGCCGTTGACCAGCATCTCGGCGAAGGCGGTCTGGGCGTCCGGCATCCCTGCCTCGGCGGCAAGGCGTATCCGGTCACGGCCCTCCACCGGGTCGGCGTCCACGCCGCGGCCTTCCGCCAACATGCGGCCGTACCAGTACTGGGCGTTCACCACGCCCTCCGCCGCACGGCGGAGCCAGAACGCGGCCCGGCGGTCGTCCTTCTCCACGCCTACGCCCTCGGCCAGGCAGACGCCGAAGTTGAAGGCCGCGACGAGGTCCCCGGCGTCCGCGGCGGCCTCGAACCATTCACGGGTCCGCAACCGGTCCTCCGGATTGCCGGCGCCGCGCAGCACCAGGTTGGCGAGGTCGGCCTTGGAGGACTGCACGCCCAGGTCCGCGGACAGGCGGAACCAGCGGGCGGCCTCGTCCGGGTTGCGGGCGACGCCGGCGCCGGTCAGGTGCAGCATCCCCAAGGCACGGGCGGCAGCGCCGTGACCACCCTCTGCCGCACGGGTGAACCAGGCCGCGGCCTCGGCATAGTTGGGCGGCAGGTCGCCGCCCTTGGCATACAGGTCGCCGACCATTGCCGCCGCCTCGGCATCGCCGGCCAGGGCGGCGCGGCGCAGCCAGGATTCGCCCGTCACCGGGTCGCGCGGGACGCCGCGGCCTTCCAGCAGCGCCAGGCCCCAGCGCGCCATGCCGGACCGTGCCCCGCGCTCCGCGGCGCGGTGATACATGTCCGCCGCGGCGGTAATGTTGACGGCAACCCCGGTGCCGGTCTCCGCCATGACGCCGAGGAGATACAACCCCAACGGCAGGTTCGCCCCGGCCGCCTTGGAAATATGCCGGGCCGCCGCGACTCGCTGCTTGTCGTCCGTGGCGGTGCGGAGCAGTGCCATGCCGTGGCCCAGCGATCCCTGCGGACACCCAAGCTCTGCGGATTGGGCATAGGCCGCGTCTGCCGCGGCCAGGTCGCGCATTTCCTCCGGGCCGGAGGTCGCGACATAGCCGAGCAGCGCCATCGCCTCACCCGACCCCTGCGCCGCGGCAAGCCCCGCCCATTGGGCGGCCTTGGCGTAGTCCGGCTGTCCCGCGTCGGCGCCGCCGAACAGGACCGATACGCCGGCCTCCGTTGACACGGCGCCGGTCAGATAGAGCGTCGCCAGCATCATCTGCGCCTCGACCTTGCCGGTCGCCGCCGCGCATTCCAGCCATCGCGCGGCCATGATCCGGCTGGGCGGGACGCCAGTGCCTTGCAGGTAGGCGCGGCCGACGCGGAACTGCGCCTCGGCATCGCCCTTCTGCGCTGCGCGGGCGAGCACGGGGAAGACCTCCGCCATTCCGCCGGCATCCGCCTCTGTAATGGCCTGGCGCAACCGTGCGGCTGAGCTGACCACGGCGCGGACCTTGCTGAACACGCCCGTCATCGGACGCGCCCGGCGCGCTGCCGGACTGCCATCAAGGCTCGCGCATCCCGTCCAGCGCCACCGGCAGCACGCGGCTGAACAGGTAGCTGGCGACCGTGCGCTTGCCGACCTTGATGTCCACCGTCACCGGCATGCCAGGCACCATGCGGAAGCCATCCGGCGTGTCGTGCAGCTTGACCTGATCGAGCGAGATATGGCTGCGGTAGAACGCCGCCTGCTGCTGCGGCTGGTTGCTTGGCGTCGTGCCGCGCACGGTCTGGTCAGGATTGGTGGTGAAGCTGTCGGGGCTGACATACTCGACCCTGCCCTCTACCGTGCCGTACTGGGTGGCCGGGAACGTGTCGAATTTGATAGTCGCCATGTTGTCCGTGTGAACGAAGCCGGCATCCAGTCCGGCGATGTTCACCTCCGCCTCAAGCTTGGCGTCCAATGGCACAAGGGTGATGAGCTGCTCGCCGGACTGCATCACCGACCCCGGCGACACCTTGGCGACGGTCTGCACGGTGGCGTCCTGGTCGGCGCGCAACTCCACCAACTGCCGGCGCAGCAACGCCTTGTCCAGGTTGCCGCGCGCGTCGGACAGCTTGCGGCTGGCGTCTGTCAGGTCTTGGCTGACCTGGCTGCGCCATTGCTGGTTGTAGGCGTCGCGCTCCGCCATCATGGCTTGCAGGTCGCGGGCGGCCTGTGACGCCTGGCCCATGGCATTGTCCAGCCCGCGCTTGGTCTCCAGCCGGCTGTCGATGGCCTGCAGCAGGTTGAGCTGGCTTCCGACCTGCAGCTTCTCCAGCTCGGCCCGTTTCCGCTCGATGATCTCGGCCACCTTCAGCCGTTCGGCGAATGCGCCCTGGTCCGACATGGCGCGCTGCACCTGCGCCTGCAGGCTGCTGATCTTCTGCGCGTAGTTCTCCATCTTGAAGCCGCGCTCGGACTGGCGCTGCATGAAGATGGAGCCTTGCAGGAGGGCGATGGGGCTGCTGTCAGCCGCGGTGTAGGTCGTACCTCCCGCCTCGGCCTGCAGCCGGGCGACCTCCGCCTCCAGGCTGGAGACCGAGGATTGCAGCGCGCCGGCGTCGGAGGTGGCGAAGGTCGGGTCCAGCCGGGCCAGCAGATCGCCCTTACGGACCACCTGGCCTTCGCGGACGTTGATCTGGCGGACGATGGCGGTTTCCAGCGGCTGGACCACGCTGGTGGCCGACTGCGCCACGATCTTGCCAGCGCTGGTGACGACCTTGTCAATCGGGATCAGTCCCGCCGCCGCGCCGCAGGCGGCCACCAGAGTCACGACCACCCAGGTCGTGCTGCGGGCCGCGCCGATGATCGGGGTGTGGGTCAGCGCGAGGGACGGCGAGTGGAACTCCAGCAGGGAGGGCAGCGCCAAGGTGTCTGCCGCCGATGCTTTGCGTATGGTCAGGTTAGCCATGGGCCGTCTCCGTCAAACGTGCCGCATTTTGCGGCGTGCATGTTGTGGCCGGCGGAAGGTGCGGCAAGCGCCGGGCGGGCACTCTGCTCCCTCTCCCTCCGGGAGAGGGTTGGGGTGAGGGGGCGGGCAAGCGCCGAGCTTGGGTTTTGGCAGGTTGCGATCCGGTGGCACTGACATTACCCCGCTCCGCAGCCAATACCCCCTCACCCCGACCCTCTCCCGGAGGGAGAGGGAGAAGGGAAGCGCGCAATGCCCTAGTCCCCCTGGGCCAGGCGCGGTGCCGGCCCTTGGCGGCCCATGTTGCCGTCCATGTGCCGGTTCTGCTGGGACCATAGAATCTTGTAGATCGAGCAGCGCTCCAGCAGGACCTTGTGCGGCGCGATGTCCATGACCGTGCCGCGGTCCATGACCATGATGAGGTCGCAGTCCAGCAGCGATGACAGCCGGTGCGACACGATCACCATCGTGCGCCCCTTGGCCAGCCGGGTCAGGTTGGCGTTGACCAGGGCCTCGCTCTCCGGGTCCAGCGCGCTGGTCGCCTCGTCCAGGATCATCAGGCGCGGGTCGGCGATTACCGCCCGGGCGATGGCCAGGCGCTGCCGCTGCCCGCCGGACAGGTTGGCAGATCCCTCCTCGATGTGGGTGTCGTAGCCGGCCGGCAGCCGCTCGATGAACTCCTCGGCGCCGGCAAGGCGGGCGGCGCGGATCACGTCCTCCAGCGTCAAGCCTGGGCGTCCCGCGGTGATGTTGTCCCGCACCGTGCCGCGGAACAGGAAGTTGTCCTGCAGCACGACGCCGAAGCTGCGCCGCAGGTGGGTCAGGTTGATCTCCCGAAGCTCCACCCCGTCAATTTTGAGGAAGCCGCTGTATTCCCGGTTGATGCCCTGCAGCAGCCGGGTGACGGTGCTCTTGCCGGAGCCGCTGCGGCCGACGACGCCCAGCATGGTGCCGGCGGGGATGCTGAACGACATCTTTTCCAGCGCCGGCTGCTTGCTGCCGGGGTAGCGGAAGGTCAGGTCCTCGAACGACACGGCGCCGGCGAACTTCGGGCGCAGGCCGCCCTGCATGGCGGCGGTCTCGCTCGGGTTGTTCAGCACCATCGCTACCTGGGCGATGCTGGCGCGTACGTCCTCGAAATCCTCGATCAGCTTGGCGAGGCCGACCAGCGGCTGGGTGACGCGGCCGCCGAGCATCATGAAGGCCACCAGGCCGCCGACAGCGACGCCGGTGTTGTCCTGCATGGCGATGTAGGCGCCGATCATGATGATGCCGCGCTGGATGAAGGACTCGATGGGGTTGATGACCGTCTGCGGCCAGTTGGCCAGGCGGCCCGCCTGCAGCTTCAGCTTGCCGGCGGCAGCCACGCGCTGGTCCCACTCGGCCTTGCGCTGCGGCTCCAGCGCGAGGGACTTCACCGTGCGTATGCCCTGCACAGTTTCGACGAGGGCGCTGCCCTTCACTGCCTCGGCCTGGGTCAGCTTGCCGATGATGGCGCGCAGCGCCGGCAGGAACAGCAGGATGATGCCGGCAATCACCACGGCGCAGACCAGGACGATCCACGCCAGCGTCGATTCCATCCAGAACAGCAGCGGCAGCAGGAAAACGAGGGTGAACATGTCCAGGAAGGTGCCCATGAGCTTCCCGGTGAGGAACTCGCGGATCTTCCAGACCTGGGAGATGCGGTAGGTCGTCTCGCCGGCCGGCGTCTTCTCGAAATAGTCGAGCGGCAGGCCGAGCAGGCGGTTGAAGACGTGCAGGTTCAGCTTGGTGTCCACGCGGGTGGAGACGACCTGGACGATCTCGCGCCGGGCATAGCCGAGCAGGGTTTCATACAGGGTGGTGATGCCCAGGATTGCGCTGAGCAGCACGAGGGTGGACACGCTGTGGTGCGTCACCACCCGGTCCACCACCGTCATCACCAGCAGCGGCGGCACGATGGTGAGCGCGCTGAGCGTGATCGAGCCGACGCTGATGTCGCGGAGCGACTTGCGCTCGTTCAGGACCAGGCCCATCAGCCAGGACAGGTTGAAGGGGCGGTCTGCCTCCGCCTCGCCCCGGCGGCGGCGGATCAGCAGCGCCTCCCCGGCCCAGGCCTGGGCGAGCCGCAGCTCGTCCACCGCGACGGCGGACGCGTCGCCCTCCATGCGGGGATCGCGGACCCAGACGACGTTGCGCGTGGCGTCGGCGGCGACCATCAGCCCGGCGGTGCCGTCCTTGAACAGCAGCACGACCGGCGGGGCCGGGTTGCCGGCGCCCTGCACCTTAAAGAGCTGCTTCCATCGCAGCCGTTCCGCCTTTGCGGACAGGCCCTGGTCGCGCGCCCAGTTCACGAGGGCTGCCGGGGACGGGATCGGCTCGTTCGGCGCCGGGCGGAAATCGGCGGGGGACAGGTCCACGCCGTTGAACCGTGCGACGGCGACGACGGCGAGCAGGCGCGACTCCCCCTCCATCGCTGCCCGGCCAGCGCCGATGGTGCCAACGTCAATGCGCGGGGCCGCGTCGTCCGGTGCGGCGGCGGCATGGGGCCGGTCGCCAGGTTGAACCGTTCGGGGGGAGCCTGGTTGATCCACGGATCGTTCCTTGTGCCAGGGAGGCGGGACCGCTGCGTCGCGAGCGGGCGGCGAAGGCGGGTTAGCATAGGTTTCTTATCAATCCGCCAAGATTCAGGTGGACTACGATAGTCTAAACGAATGCGTTCGGTGCGGCATCACGAGAGATGGTAGGTAAATGTTAACAAGGTACGAGCAAACTGGTCAGGCAGCAGGCTGCGGTCTATGCGGGATAGCGGGCTACAGGAGGGCATAGCATGGACATACGACTGGTCGAGGCAGCGGACATCCCCGAGATACAGGCGATCTACGCGCATCACGTCCTGAACGGGAGCGGCACGTTCGAGGAGGTGCCGCCATCGGTTGAGGAGATCAGGGAACGTTTCGCGGGCATCACCGGGCGCGGCTGGCCGGCGCTGGCGGCAGTAGATGAGACGGGGGTGCTCGGCTACGCCTATTTCTCGCAGCTGCGCGACCGCTCGGCCTACCGCTACACGGCGGAGGACAGCATCTATGTCAGGGATGACGTGCGTGGACAGGGTGTCGGCAAGGCGCTCGTCGCACGGGTGCTGCATGAGGCCGAGGCGGCCGGGTTCCGACAGATGATCGCGGTGATCGGCGATTCGGAGAACATCGGCTCCATTGGCGTCCATGCGTCGCTAGGCTTCAAGCAGGTCGGCGTGCTGCGCGCGTCGGGATTGAAGTTCGGACGGTGGGTGGACACGGTTTATATGCAGCGGGCGTTGGGACGCGGTGATGCGGACCTGCCGGATGGCGCCGGGCCGGGCTGACCGTCCGTTGCGGACGCGCTGAACGGGCTGGCAGGACGGGACGGATCTGATGCGCCTGCAACCAGAGCGTGCTACCTGCCCCGGGCCGGCAACGTGTGGATGGGCTGCTCCAGGGTTTACCAGGCGGGCGTCACACGGTCGCGGCAGCCGGTTTCCTCTCGGAGAGCCGGTTGTGTTTGCTGCCCTAGCCTAACCGGGGTGCGCCCGGCCCCGCCGTGCCTGCTGAAGCTCTCGACCTGATGGGAATGACTGCCATGAAGCCAACCGTTCTTGCGGCAGCGTGCATGCTGTCCGCCTTCACACCTGCGCTTGCCCAGGACCTTTCACCCGATGCCAAGCGCTTGCTGGCCTATGGGACAGTGGCCGTCGTGGTGAAGTCGTGTGGCCGGCCGGTCACGGACGCCGAGAACAAGCAGATGATGGGCGCGATGGCCAAGTATGCCGAGCAGCAGAAGGACATCTCGAAGGAGCAGTTCACCGAGGCGATGAAGGCAGCGGGCGCCCAGGTCGGAAGCAACAAGGAGGCAGTCTGCGGCGAAGCCTCGACGACCAGCATCTCCGACATGCTGGCCGAGGCCGAAAAAGGCGAGTAGCCGGCGGACCTTGGCGCCCAGCAGTGGATCTGCCTGGTTCGGCGCCAGGCTTGCCGTCAATCGTCCTGAGCCAGGCGGAACCTGCCGGATACGAGCGGGTCGGATAGCAGGGCGGCCCGGACTAGGTCTGCATCAGCCGCACCGACTGCGGCCAGGACGGTCCTGAACGCCGCCACTTCGCCCCGGCCGCGCCGAAGGAAGAGCAAGCTCAACGCCTGTGCCGCGGCGTTGCGTGGGGCGCAGCAGGCGCATCCCGCGGGATGCCCGGCGGCTGTGTCCATGCCCCTGCCCAACCAGGCTGCGGGCAGGCCCGGCGGTGCCGGCGCACCCTGGGACAGCAACACCGCGTCCCCGTCCCGGGCATCCGCGGGCGTGCCGAACCGCAACGGAAGCCGGGCGTCAATCCGCATCCCTGCCGCATCTCCAGTTGGACCGCTTAGAGGTTGCCTTGTTCTTCCAGCGGCGGATCGTCATCGGGTCCATAATACAGCGCCGCGCACTCTGCTGCCATGACGCCGGCCACGACCTCCATGTCGTCTCGGTAGGCGTCGCGGATGAAGTTCATGGTGTCGAGATGCCGGTCCTCAAAGTACATCTTGTGGACGTCCTCGCGCCCGGCGCCATACACGACGCGGTCTATCCGGCTCCAGATGCTGGCCATCGTGCACATGCCGCAGGGCTGCAGGGTGGAGTAGAGCGTGGCGCCGCGGAGGTCGTCGCGTTCCAGCCTGGCGCCGGCCCGGCGGATGGCGACCATCTCCGCATGGGCCGTCGGGTCATGGCGTATGCCGACCTCGTTGTGGCCCTCCGCCACGATTTCGCCATCTATGACGACCACGCAGCCAATCGGGGAAGCGCCGGGCGTGCCTTCTCCCTTGCGGGCAAGCTCCAGGGCGCGGCCGATGAAGCGGCGGTCGGCCTGGGATGCGGCGTTGGAAAGTTCTGCGCCGGGGGAGGCGCGGCCGGATGGGGCCTTGTCTGAATCGCTCATGGGCGGGCAGCGCCGGAGCGGCGGGAAAGTTGCTTATGCAGCGTCCACCCCGACCAGCCCGCGCGCGAAGTCCCCGGCGTCAAAGGGACGGAGGTCGCCGGCCTGCTCGCCGACGCCGACGGCATGGACCGGCAGGCCGAACGCCTCCGCCAGCGCGACCACGATGCCGCCGCGGGCGCTGCCGTCCAGCTTGGTGACGACCAGGCCGGTCACAGCGACCAGGTCCTGGAACACCCGGACCTGCTCGACCGCGTTCTGGCCGGTGGTGGCGTCCAGCACCAGCAGCACGGAATGCGGCGCCGTGGGGTCCTGCTTGCGCAGGACGCGGATGATCTTCGCCAGCTCCTCCATCAGGGCGCCCTTGTTGTGGAGGCGTCCGGCGGTGTCTATCAGCAGGACATCGGCGCCCTCCGCCTTGGCGCGGGTCAGGGCGTCGAAGGCGAGGCCGGCGGCGTCCGCGTTCGGCGGGCCGCTGACCACGGGGGCGCCGGTGCGCGCTCCCCAGACCTGCAACTGCTCGACGGCGGCGGCGCGGAAGGTGTCGCCGGCGACCAGGATCGGGCGCAGGCCCTCCTGCTTGTACTGCAGCGCCAGTTTGCCGATGGTGGTGGTCTTGCCGGTGCCGTTCACGCCGACGACCAGGATGACGTGCGGGCGCAGGGTGCGGTCAATCTGCAGCGGGTGCGCGACTGGCGCCAGGATGGCGGCGATCTCGTCGGCGAGGGAGGCCTTGATCTCCTCCTCCGTGATCTCACGGCCGAAGCGGCTGCTGCGGAAGCTGGCGATGATGCGGGCTGCGACCTCCGGGCCGAGGTCGGCGCCGATCAGCAGGTCTTCCAGCTCCTCCAGCCCGGCGTCATCCAGCTTGCGCTTGGTAAGGACGGCGGTGATGCCGCCTGTCAGCTTCTGGGTGCTGCGGGACAGGCCTTCCTTGAGGCGGGAGAAGAAGCCGAGGGCCATCAGGCCGCGTAAGGTGCGAGGGCTTCGGGGCGGACTTCAGTCTGCAATCTGAGGCGCGTCAGACGGCTCCAAAGGTTTCCGATTCCGGCCTGCTCGTCCAATGCGCGGAGCGTCAACTCCTGCGGCAACTCACAATCCACTTCGGCCATTACGCTCCCCAATCGCGATCCGCATCCCAACACATGGGCGCTTCCAGCAGCGAGTGCATCACCCGGCTTCCTCAGCCGCCTGGCGGGCCGGCCGCGTCCAGCCCGATCGCATCCAGCCCGGCGGCGTCCGACCGTAAGATCAGCGCCGTTGCCAAGCTGCCGACCGCGTCCGCCGTGGTGAGCCGCACCGGCGCGTAATGCTCGGTATGGCCGCGCTGTCCCCGTTCCACCACCACCTGCACCGTCCGCCCGACCATGCCGGCATGGAAGGCGGCGGCATGGACGGAGGCCGCTGCGCGCAGCCGGGCTGCGCGCTCGCGCCGGAGGGGTGGGGCGACGGTTGGCATACGGGCGGCGGGAGTGCCTGGGCGCTCGCTGTAGGGGAAGACGTGGAGGTAGGGCAGCGCGGCCTCGTTCACGAAGGCCAGGGTTTCGGCGAACAGCACGTCGGTTTCCGTTGGGAAGCCAGCAATCAGGTCTGCTCCGACCGTCAGGCCCGGGCGCAGCGAGCGGGCGCGGGCGATGGCGGCCAGGGCACCGGCGCGGGTGTGGCGGCGGCGCATGCGCTTCAGCACAAGGTCAGAGCCAGCCTGCAGGGACAGGTGCAGGTGCGGCATCAGCCGCGGCTGCTCGGCCAGCAGGCGCCACAGGTCCTCGTCTAGGGCGGCGGGGTCCAGGGAGGACAGGCGCAGGCGGGGCAGGTCCGGCGCCAGGGTCAGCACGTGTCGGGCCATACTGCCGAGGGTGGGGCAGCCCGGCAGGTCTAGGCCGTAGGAGCAGATGTCCACGCCGGTCAGCACGACCTCCTGATAGCCCGCGTCCACTAGCCTCCTGACCTGCCGGACGATGCCGTCGGGCGGGACGCTTCGGTTGGGGCCGCGGCCCTGCGGGATGACGCAGAAGGTGCAGGCGTGGTCGCAGCCTGACTGGACCTCGACGAAGGCTCGGGCGCGCCCCTGCAGGCCGGTGACCGGGTACGGCGCGTCTGGCCGGGGTGCACGGAGATCGGATACGGCGCTGCCGGCACCGGGCTGCCAGGACCCGGGGCGCAGCTTGTCGGGGTTGCCGAGCACGCGGTGGACGCCGGGCAGCACAGCCCAGGCGGCGGGGTTGATCTGCGCGGCGCAGCCGGTGACGATGATGCGGGCATCCGGGCGGTCCCGGTGGGCGCGGCGGATGGCGGCGCGGCACTGGCGCTCGGCCTCCGCCGTTACGGCACAGGTGTTGATGACGACCAGGTCGGATTGCCCGGCGGCGAGGGTGCGAATGACCTCGGACTCGTAGGCATTCAGGCGGCAGCCGAAGGTTTGGACCTCGACGGTCACGGCTCTGCGGCCTGCTGGGCGGCGGTGTGCGCCGGGGCTGGCGGCACGGTGAACGTGCCGCGGAAGCTGGTGGCGGCGGGGCCGGACATGAGGACGCGGCCGTTGGGCGCCCACTCGATCTCCAGGATGCCGCCGTCCATCTCGATCATGGCCCGGCGGCCGGTGAGGCCGCGGCGGTGGGCGTTGACCAGCGTGGCGCAGGCGCCGGAGCCGCAGGCCAGGGTCAGCCCAGCACCGCGTTCCCAGACACGCAGGCGGATGCGGGCGGGGGCGAGGATTTGGGCGAAGCCGATGTTGGCGCGTTCGGGGAACAGCGGGTCGGTTTCCAGGGCGGGGCCTTGTGCGCTGGCCACGTAAGGGTCGGTGACGAACAGGGTGGCGTGGGGGTTGCCCATGCTGCATGCGGCGGGGTCGCCGGGAAGCGGCAGGTGCAGGGTGTCCATGGCGCGGGTCAGAGGGATGTCCTGCCAGTCCAGGCGCGGCGGTCCCATGTCCACGCGCTGGCGGCCGTCCGGCAGGCGCTCGGCCGGCAAGTCGCCGGCCAGGGTGCGGATGACCTGGTAGGGGCGGCCATTCTCCTCGAACAGCAGCTCGGCGACGCAGCGGGTGGCGTTGCCGCAGGCGCCGGCCTCGGAGCCGTCGGGGTTGCGGATACGCATGCGCAGGTCGGCGTCGGTGCCGGGCGGCGGCGGGTGCAGGGTGATGAACTGGTCGCAGCCGATGCCGGTGCGGCGGTCGCTGAGGGCGGCGACCGCGGCGGCGGACAGGTCCAGGGGGCGCCGGCGCTCGTCCACGACCACGAAGTCGTTGCCGGCGCCGTGCATCTTTATGAACGGGTGCATGGTGGGGGTTGGTATAGGGTGCTGGACGGCGTGGCGGTAGGACTTGATATCCCGGGGAATAACGGGGCGGGTGCCCCTTCCGAGGCTTTCTGCCGGCGTTCCAGGCCGTGCAGGCCGGCGGCCCGGGAGGCGCAGAATGCCGCGTCGCCTGCGTTGACGCGGATCCGCATACTATCCGGGGGCAGTCTTCCCAATTTCTACAGGTGCCAGGCTACTACCCGGGCTGCGCCTTGGGTCCGATCGTCTAGGGGTGCGGGGACGGGCGCCGGGTCGTCACGGCCGACTTCTGCGACGATGAGCGTCCCCTGCCCTATCCAACCCGCGGCTGCCAAGGCCGTCACGGCCTGGGGCACAAGGTCGGCGCCGTAGGGGGGATCGAGGAACAATATGCTGCATCGGGCGCCGTGCGGTGGATGCAGGGCGTCGGCAGCTAGGACGGTACAGCGGGCCTCGGCGCGGCAGGCGGCTATGTTGGCGCGCAGGGTGGCGAGGGCGGCGCGGCTGTTCTCGATGAAGGTGGCGTGGGCGCCGCCGCGGGAGAGCGCCTCTAGGCCTAGGGCGCCGGTGCCGGCGAAGGCGTCGAGAACGCGGGCGCCCTCGATGGCGGCGCGGCCGGCCCAGGGGGCGTGCATGAGGCGGTCGAACAGGGCTTGGCGGACGCGGTCGGCGGTGGGGCGGGTGCTGGCGCCTGGCGGGGCTTGCAGGGTCCGGCCTCGCCAGGCGCCAGCGATGATGCGCATGGGTTAGGGTGGCGGGGGGTTGCTGCTCCCTCCCCCTGCGGGAGAGGGTTGGGGTAAGGAAGGCCGCACGCGCTGCATTTTATTACCGTGCGGGTCTTGCATTGTTGGGGTTTGTCCTTGTGGTCCTTCCCTCACCCCGGCCCTCTCCCGGAGGGAGAGGGAGAAGGGAGTTGTTCGCGTAGGACTTTGCCGGTGATTTCGTCCGTGGCACCGCGCTCTAGGTTGCCGAGCTGAAAGGGGCCGTAGGCGACGCGGATCAGGCGGGTCACTTGCAGGCCCAGGTGGGTCATCACCTTGCGGACTTCGCGGTTGCGGCCTTCCTTGAGCGAGACGCTGAGCCAGGAGTTGGCGGTGGCACGGGCCTCTAGCGCGGCCTCGATAGGGCCGTAGCGGACGCCCTCGACGGTGACGCCCTGGGACAGGCGGGACAGGGCGGCGGGGTCCACTCCACCGTAGACGCGGACGCGGTAGCGGCGGATCCAGCCGTTGGCGGGGAGCTCCAGGCGCCGGGCCAGGGCGCCGTCGTTGGTGAGGAGGAGCAGGCCCTCGCTGTTCAGGTCCAGGCGGCCGACGCTGACGACGCGGGGGAGCGTGGCGGGCAGGCGCTGGAAGACGGTCGGGCGGTCCTGCGGGTCCTTGTGGGTGGTCACCAGGCCCTCGGGCTTGTGGTAGCGCCAGAGGCGGGTGCGGTCGGGGGTGTCCACCACGGCGCCGCGGACCTGGACGATGTCGCCGGGGGCGATGAAGGTTGCAGGGTGGGTGACGGGCTGGCCGTTCAGGCGGACTACGCCTTCGGTCAGCAGCTTCTCGGCGTCGCGGCGGCTGGCAACGCCGGCGCGGGCTAGCCACTTGGCGATGCGCTCGCCGCGTTCGGCGGCCGGGGCGGCCGGGGTTGGGGCGGGCACGTCACCGGTCATCCGCCGGCGGCTTCGATGAGGGCCTTGAAGATCAGGCGGTCGCCGGGGTCTATCAGGAACTCGGGGTGCCATTGGACGCCGAGGCAGTAGCCGTAGCGCGGGTCCTCGATCCCCTCGATCACGCCGTCTGGGGCGGTGGCGTTGACCTGGGCGAAGCGGCCGACGCTGCGTATGGCCTGGTGGTGGGCGCTGTTGACCTGCATCGTGCCCTGGCCGGTGATCCGGTGCAGCAGGCTGCCCGGCGCCACGGTGACGGGGTGGCTGGGCTGGTCGCGGGGGTTGGTTTGCTCGTGTTCGAGGGCGTCGGGGATGCTGTCGGGGATGTGCTGCAGCAGGGTGCCGCCTAGGGCGACGACGAGCAGTTGCTCGCCGCCGCAGATGCCTAGGACCGGCATGTCGCGGGCCAGGGCGCCGCGGACCAGGGCCAGTTCGGCGGCGGTGCGGTCTTCCTTGAGGCTGACGGTGGCGTGGCGTTCGCCCTCGCCATACAGGGCGGGGTCCACGTCGAAGGCGCCGCCGGTGACGACCAGGGCGTCTATGCGGTCGAGGTAGGCGGCGGTGTGCGCGGGGTCGTGCGGCAGGGCCATGGGCAGGCCGCCGTGCTCGGCGATGGCGGTGGCGTAGTTGGCGCGCAGGGCATACCAGGGATATTTGGAGTAGCCGCCGGGCGGCTCGGCATCCAGGGTGACGCCGATCAGGGGTGGGATGCGTGCGGTCATGCGGTGGTGGTTAGACCCCTCGGGGCGGCGGGGGCAAGCGGCGGCATGATGGAGATGGCGCTGGCGGAGGCGCGCGCTGCTGGGGCGCGGGGCGAGGTTCCGGTGGGGGCGGTGCTGGCCGGGCCGGACGGGGCGGTGCTGGCTCGGGCGGGGAACCGGGTTGAGGCCGACCGGGATGCTAGCGCGCATGCGGAACTGCTGGTGATGCGGGCGGGGGCTCGGCTGCTGGGGGGGCCGCGGCTGGTGGGGTGCGTGCTGTTCGTGACGCTGGAGCCGTGCGCGATGTGCGCCGGGGCGGCGGTTTGGTTCCGGGTTGGGCGGGTGGTTTTTGGGGCCTATAACCCGAAGGGGGGCGGGGTGGAGCATGGGGCGCGGGTGTTCTCGGCGCCGGGGTGCTTGCATGTGCCGGAAGTTGTGGGAGGGGTGCGGGAGGCGGAGTGCGGGAGGGTGTTGCGGGGTTTTTTCCGGGGGTTGCGGTGATGGGGGTGGCTGGTCTGGTTGGGGGGAGAGGGCGCGGGTTGGTCGTGCGTTGCCCTGCTGCGGACTGGAGCAGATTGCGGTCAGGGCTGGGAGCGCAGCGACCGGATGTAAGGCTGCTAGTTTCTGCCCGTAGCCAAAGTGGCCAGACCGGCTTGCGTCCAGTTTGGACACAAGCCGATTTAGGCGCGGTACGACGAGACGTCTTGCGTGCTGGGCAGGATTGCGCGGTCTGGCGCGCGCGCCGTTGGCGGCGGGGCCGGGGGGCGTGGGCCTGGTTGGCTTTTGTTGGTGCGCGGGATCAGCGGGGGGTTGGTTAGCTTCCGGGCGGCGGGCGCCATCGGGGGTCGGCGGCGTGGCGCAGGACAAAAGCGACGGCTTCGGCCGGGTCCTTCGGCAGGCCGGGACCGGAGTGGATGGGGCCGGGCTGCGGGAGAGTGTCGGCGGGATGGCCGGGTTCGCGCTGGTCTGGTTGGGGATCGGGAGCTTGGCGGGCGACGGCGGAATGGTCGTCCTGTCGGCCGGGGCTGGGGTCGTGGGGGATGCTGCCTGCGGGGCGGCTTGGGGCGGCGGCGCGGGCGCAGAGTTCGGCGATGTCGGCGGGGGTGCGGCGCTTCCAGGGGCGGGTGCCGGGCAGGGCTGCGAGGCCGAGGTCGCGCAGGATGTCCTTGATGATGTCGTCTATGGGCCGGCTCTCGATGTCCCGGTCGAGGTCTGGGGCGTCCATGCGGTCGAGCAGTTCGGCGTGGAGCGCCTCGGTGGGGTCGCAGACGCGGTAGCTGTCGTCGTAGTCCTGGCGCCCGAGGGTGTCCTCGACGGCGCGCAGGATGCGCGTGCGGGCGGCGGTGCGGTCCGGGGCTGGGGTGTGGGCGGGCTCGTCGAGGCTTTGCGCGAGGGCGATGCAGCGGCGGACGGCTCGGGCGATTTGGTCGAAGGCGGCGGCGGTCTTGTTGAGGGCGCCTGGCGTGGCGCTGGGCGCCGGGGCCGAGGCGGGCTGCACGTCTGTCGCCTGCTGCGCCAGTGCGGCAGCTTGCTGCGCGTGAACCGTAGCCTGCTGCATAGCTTGGGCGGTGGCCTGTTCGTGCAGGAGGCGGACGAGGTCGGCGCCTCGATCAATCATGCCGTGCAGGACGCCGCGGTAGTAGGGCGCGTTCGCGGCCTGTGGGCCGGGGTCGTCTTGCGGGGTGGCCTGGGTGGCTTGCACAGACATGAACGCAGAAAGAACATTGTGGGTATGGGGGTGTCAAGGATTGCGTGAGCGGGGTGCGCTGGGGCTGGTTGGGCCAGCGGGGGTTGGGGCAATTGGGGTTCACATGGCGGCGGAACTGACACGGCGCTCTATAAATTCTTTTCAGAAGATTAGACTCTGTTCAGAACCCATGAGTCAGAGCTTTACCTGGTGTGAGCGACCTTAAGTTTGATGGGTTCGATGCACGCCACGGGCCAGGTGAAAGGGGTTATGAAGTGGGTTCTAGAGCATGTTTGGTGCAAGTGGAGACACCAAACATACTCTAGCCTTTGTTTTGGCCAGCATTTGTCCAGCCCAAACGAAGCCGCTTGATCCGAACATGCTCTAAATTAAAATTTGAGATTTTCGAACGCTTACTAAAAATGAAACTTCCAATAAACGGTAAATGGTGTCCGTCAACTAAGGCTGTCTTAGTTTTGCACTATCGAGCAGCTTTGCGAGCAGACTGATATATGCAATAAACTCCAGCGCGCGCTCAGGATCATCGTTGACGAATTTGTGCGCGCGTGGGTTTCGAAGGCCAGCCACGGCCCCAGCGAACATCATCATAAACCCACGCTGCTCGTCCTCATCACTTCTATCGGTAAGATCATTAAATACTAACAACGGGTTTTTCGGTGAGAAAGCCTTATTCATTAATGTCTCACCATCATCTGTCAATAATGTCTTTGACCGAACAAGGTCATTCAGGGCTTTGACCGCATCCAAGACTGCATTTGCGTAATGCCCATCCAAAAATAGATCAGAGCTTACGGAACTGATTTTTGAATGGAAGTCGAGCGCCTTGTAGGCACGTGACACCCGCTGCGCTGAATTTTCGCTTTGAGGTGGGTGAGCAATCTCAGCAAGGAGATCTGCTGTGGTCTGGAGCTTTGTAAGAACGTTAGTTTTCCCCGATCGAAACGCTTTTACATACTCGGTTAGCGGTGGCGGGCCATTCAAGAAAAGAGAAGTCAACGTGAGTAAAGACGAGGAGATCATACCCTCTTCAGCTTCGACAGTTCCGGGCCCATATATTTCTCTGTAAGTCGCATTAACCTTCGTAGCAACTGCCTCTGCTGTATTGTATGCTTCATCTGATGATATAGGGTCTGGCCAGTTCTTGACCTCAATCATGCGCTTCAATAACTTGGCGTGACCATCTGCCGCGGCAAACGCCGATAAATTGGCATACGGTCGAACAGTTGGAGTCGCTATACGCGCCATGTAATTTGAATTCCATTTCCAATATTTACAGACTAGGCAACCTTGGTGCTACTCTCCCGTTCTCGCAAGCCAAAGAGCAAAGCGACAAAGAAGCACCACTAGCTACAACTCACACGTTCAGCAATTGCACAAGATTCGATGTCAAGCAAGAGGCTGTTCGAGTGATCTCAAGGCTTTGCCAAGCGCCGATAACACCGGGCGCAGTTACAGCGCAATGTCGCCCCGGCAAAATCCCTCGTTCCATAGGACCTTACCTATCCCCTCATAAGCCACCCTTCTCGCCCCTGCCACATCTCTCCCTATCCCCACCACCGTCAGTACCCGCCCCCCATCAGCCAGCACCCGCCCCCCCTCCACCCGCGTCCCCGCATGGAACACCAGCGCCCCCGTGACCCTCGCCGCATCTTCTAGCCCCTCGATGACAGTCCCCGTCTCAGGCGCCCCCGGATACCCCCGAGCCGCCATCACCACCCCCACCGCCGCCTGGTCCATCCAGCGCAGGTCGAACCGCCCCAGCTCCCCGTCGCACGCCGCCAGCAGCGCCGGCAGCAGGTCGCTGCGCAGGCGGGGCAGCAGCACCTGGCACTCCGGGTCGCCGAACCGCACGTTGTATTCGATCAGCCGCGCCCCGTCCGGACCCACCATCAGCCCGGCGAACAGCACCCCGCGGAACGGAGTGCCGCGCCGGGCCATCTCGGCCACCGCCGGGCGGATGAAGGCGTCCATCGCCGGCGCCGGGTCGAAGCCCGGCACCGGGGAGATCGCGCCCATGCCGCCGGTGTTCGGCCCGGTGTCGCCGTCGCCGACCCGCTTGCGGTCCTGCGCCGCGCCCAGGAATACCGCATCCGTGCCGTCGCACAGCGCGAACAGGCTGCACTCCCAGCCCTCCAGGAACTCCTCGATGACGACGGAGCGGCCGGAGTCGCCGAAGGCGTGGCCCTCCATGATCAGGCCGATGGCGGCCTCCGCCTCCTCCACGGTGGCGGCGACCACGACGCCCTTGCCGGCGGCCAGGCCGTCGGCCTTCACCACGATGGGGGCGCGGCGGCGGCGGACGAAGTCGCGGGCGGCGGCGGGGTCTTCGAACCGCTCCCACCGGGCGGTCGGGATGCCGGCGGCGTCGCATAGCTCCTTGGTGAAGGCCTTGCTGCCCTCCAACTGCGCCGCCGCACGGCTGGGGCCGCAGCAGCGTATGCCGGCGACGGCCATGGCGTCGGCCAGGCCGGCGACCAGGGGGCCTTCCGGGCCGGGTACCACCAGGTCCACCGCGTTGCCGCGGGCGAACAGCACCAGGCCTTGCAGGTCCATCGCTTGCAGGCTGACGTTCTCGGCGATGGCTGCGGTGCCGGGGTTGCCGGGGGCGACCCACAGCTTTGTGAGCAACGGGGAGGCCGACAGCGCCCAGGCCAGCGCATGTTCCCGCCCGCCCGATCCCACAATCAACACCCGCATGACGCCGCTCCGCTTTGACTGGGCGCCGCCTTAGCATAGCCTGGCGGCATGAACGACCTGCTGACCCCGGCGCCCGCCACCCCCCTGGCCACCAACGTTCCCGAATACACCGTTTCCGAGATCAGCGGGGCGGTGAAGCGCACGCTGGAGGGGGCGTTCGGCCGCGTCCGCGTGCGGGGGGAGATCACGGAGTTCAAGCGCTATCCGTCGGGGCACCTGTATTTCTCGCTGAAGGACGAGGGCGGCAAGATCAGCGGCGTCGTGTGGAAGGGCGCGGTGTCCAAGCTGGGGCTGGTGCCGGAGAACGGGGTGGAGGTGATCGCCACCGGGCGGGTGTCCTCGTATGGGGAGCGCAGCAGCTACCAGCTCGTCGTCGAGCGGATGGAGTATGCCGGGGCCGGGGCGCTGCTGGCGCGGATCGAGATGCTGCGGCTGCGGCTGGCGGCGGAGGGGCTGTTCGGGGAGGACCGCAAGCAGCGGCTGCCGGTGCTGCCGGGGGTTGTTGGGGTGGTCACGTCGGCGCAGGGGGCGGTGCTGCAGGACATCAAGACGACGATCCTGCGGCGGTTCCCGCGGCCGATCCTGCTGTGGCCGGTGCCGGTGCAGGGCGAGGGGGCAGCGGCGAAGATCGCGGCGGCCATCGCCGGGTTCGACCGGATTGCGGCGGGCGGGCCGGTGCCGCGTCCGGACGTGCTGATCGTCGCGCGTGGCGGCGGCAGCCTGGAGGACCTGATGGCCTTCAACGACGAGGCTGTGGTCCGCGCTGCCGCTGCGTGCCGCATCCCGCTGATCTCGGCGGTGGGGCACGAGACCGACCATACGCTGATTGATTTGGCCAGCGACCGGCGGGCGCCTACGCCGACCGCTGCGGCCGAGCTGGCGGTGCCGTCGCGGACCGAGCTTGCCGCCAACTTGGCGCAGGAGGGCGCGCGCCTGGCCGCCGGGCTGCATCGCATGGTGCAGGAGCGGCAATTGCGGCTGGAGCGGGCGGTGCGCGGCTTGCCGGACCTGCCCAGCCTGGCCGGCGCCGCACGGCAGCGGCTGGACGACCGGGCGGGGCGTTTGGCGCTCGCGGTGCCGAACCTGCTGGCGGCCCGGCAGGCGCAACTGGACCGCGCCGCCCGCGGCCTGCCGGACCTGCCGGGGCGGGTGTCGGCGGCCCGGCTTGCGGCGGACGGGCTGCGCGGCCGGCTAAGGTTGGCACTGCCCAACCTGGTGGTCGCCCGCCGGGCCGGGCTGGTGCGGGCGGAGCGTGGGATGCCGGACCCTCGCCTGCGGGTACGGGCGGCGCAGGATGCGGTACGGGACAGTGCTGCACGGCTGGCGCTGGCGCTGCCTGGCCTGGTCGCGGGGCAGCGCGCCGCCCTGACGCGGGCGGAGCGGGCGATGCCCGACCTGCGCGGGCGGCTGCGGGCGTCGCTGGACCAGGTGCGGGACCGCAGCCAGCGGGTGTCGCTGGCCCTTCCCAGCGTGGTGCGCGACCGCCGGGCCGGGCTGGTGCGGATCGAGCTGCGCCTGCCGTCGCCGCGTACACTGCTGCCACCGGCGCGTGGGGCCTTAGCGCTGGCGTCGTCGCAGCTCGCCGCGGCGCAGCGCCAGGCAGTTGCCCGGCAGCGCGTCGCGGCCGACCGCACGCTGGACCGGCTGTCCCCTGCCCCGCTGCGCGCCACCCTGCGTGAGGGCGCGGCACGGCTCGACGGCCTTGCCGCCCGGCTGGCGTCGGTGTCACATGAGGCGGTGCTGGCGCGCGGTTACGCCCTGGTGTTCCGCGGCGCCGAGCCGGTGACCGACGCGGCTGCTGTCCGCCCCGGCGCAAAGCTGCGCCTGTGGTTTTGGGATGGCGAGGTTGCGGTGACGGCGGGCAAGGCCGGGCAGGCAGTGCTGCCGATTTAGGCAACCTCCTTTACATCCGCCCGCCAGAGGTCCATGTAAGGAATGGCGCTTTTCGCGTTGGGTTCACGTGCTTTTGGAACGACGTCTTTCGACCCCTGGCCTTGCCGGGGTGACCTGACTGGTCCGGTGCTCCCCATTGTAGAAAGTAATCCGGCCTGCACCGTGCGGGCCGCCGTGACTAATGGAGCATACTATGGCAGTCGGAACGGTTAAATGGTTCAATGCACAGAAGGGCTTTGGCTTCATCCAGCCGGATGACGGCAGTAAGGATGTGTTCGTGCACATATCTGCGGTCGAGCGCGCCGGCATGGGATCCCTCAATGAGGGCCAGAAGCTAAGCTTCGAGCTGGAGCGCGGCCAGCAGGGCAAGACCTCGGCGGTCAACCTGCAGGCGGCCTAAACCCCTAGAGCCACCCGCGTGGTGGCGGCCGGAGCTGACCGTTATGTCACTTCATAAGTTCGGATCCGGCCAGAAGGTGGAGTTCTCCCCCAGCGCGTTCGATGGCAACGCGCCGCGGGGGAGCTACATCGTGGTGAGGCAGATGCCCAGCGAGACCCGGGACCTGCAGTATCGCGTCAAGAACGCCCGCGACGGGCACGAGCGCGTCGTGCGTGAAAGCCAGCTCGGCCAAAGCTAAGCTGGCACCCCAGGACGGGAGTCCGGGGACCGACCAACAGGCTCCCGGCCCGGGGCAGCGCGCAATGCGTTGCCCCGGGCCGTGCCGTATCTGCCGTAGGGACACGCGATGGTCTTCAAGCCCAATTATAATCTGCAGCGGGCCGAGCGGAACCGCGCCAAGCAGGCCAAGAAAGACGAGAAGCTCCGGGAGAAGGAAGAGGCCGCCGCCAAGCGCAAGGCGATCATAGACGCCGGCGGCATTCCGGACGACCCGATGATCGCGCCCAACCCGGCGATGGATGGCCTCCCAAAGGCCGAGGGCTAGCATGGCGGTCAGGAAGCGGGTCGAGAGCAGCTTTGTCGCCTTCGACGTGACCTATGTGGACGGGACCCGCAGCAGCAACCGCCGGGTGCCGAGCACCGCTCTGGGCGGCCTGGACGGGGACGAGCCGGCGAAGGAGATCATCCAGGAGCAGGACGCCGCCATCGGGGCTGCTTCAGGCAAGCCACGCCCGGAGATCGCCGCCGTGGAACGGTCGCCGCTGCCCGAGGTGGTGAAGCTGCCGGCCAAGAAGAAGTTTTGACTCCTGCTTCCCCTGCCCGGGGAAAAGCTAGCTTGAGGGTCATCCTGGCCGTGGAGCGGCAGCCCCTTGGTGTCGCCGAAACCAGGTGGATACCTGGGGTAGGCTCAGCAGACGATGGATGCATAACCTGCGGCGACGTCCGTTTCACAGTGGTCAGCGGGTAGCGGAGCGGTTGGCCATGTTGCTTCTTCTTGGCGATGTATTCCAGTATCTCAGTGTCGTCGTCCATGCCATCGGCCTGATGGCGCAAAGCATGGCCGTTGGCGGATCAGTGTTCCTTGTGTGCCTGGCCCAGCCATTTGCTGCCCGTCTCACGGTGCCTGTGGCCGCCTATGGCGCCGTGCAGGTGTTCGACGGAGCCGGCCTGGCGCGCCGCGCCGCCGTGATCACGGCCTGGAGCGCGCTGGCGCTGGTCGTGGCCGAAGGGGCCACGATCGCCATGCAGGGCGCGGCGTTGAAGGAAGAGGTCGGCCTTTCCCTGGGGGAAATCCTCGGGGCGAACTTCGCGACCGCGGGCCTGGTCAAGGTGGCGGCAGCCTTGCTGCTCGCCATCGTCCTGCTCTCCGGAAACCCAGGCGCAGCACCCCTGCTGGGCCTCTCCGCCATCATGCTTGGCGCAACCGTCATGACCACGCACGCCTATGCCCGGCTGGGAGACCGCAGCCTGCTCATGGCCGCAACCACGTTGCATCTCTTCGGAGCCGCAGTCTGGATCGGCGGCATTCCCTGCTTCGTGATGGCGCTGGCCCGCATTCGCGACGGCGCCAGCTTGCGCCTGGTGGGCGCCCGGTTCTCCCGCTTGAGCATGCTCGGCGTCGGCTGCATCCTGGCGTCGGCCACGGTGTTCGCCGTCATGTACGTCGGCTCCTGGCAGGGCCTGTACGAGACGGCGTATGGCGTCATGGTCACCGGCAAGGCGGTGCTTTTCCTGACCCTGCTCGGCTTAGGCCTCGGCAATTTCCTGGTGGTGGAACGGCTCCGTCGTAACCCCGCAACTTCGGTGCTGAGGTTGCGGCGTTTTGCCGAGGTGGAGATCGGGGTTGGCCTGACCCTGTTTTTCGCGGCGGCCTCGTTGACCAGTACGCCGCCTGCCGTTGATCTTCGGCAGGACCGCCTGAGTGCCACCGAGATCGTCGAGCGCTTCACGCCGCGTTGGCCGACCATGGCGCCGCCGGACGCCGCGACGCTGAACCTTCCGCCGCCATCCTTCGTGCCGGGGTCGCGGGAGACGTATGCCCACGGCCTCAGCGACAGCCAGCTCTCTGAATTTGGCCATCACCGCGCCGGGGTGTTCATCCTCGTGGTTGCGGTCCTGGCGCTGTTGGACCGGGGCGGGGTCAGGTGGGCGAGGCACTGGCCGCTTGGGTTCCTGGCCTTGGGCGTTTTCCTGATGTTCATGTCCGAGCCGGAGGTCTGGCCATTGGGACCGGTCGGCTTCTTCGCGGGCCTGCGCGACGTCGAGGTGCTGCAGCACAAGTTCATCTTCACGCTCGTCATTGCCTTCGCCCTGTTCGAGTGGGGTGTCCGCATCGGACGGATAACGAACCCTGCGGCGGCGCTGGTGTTCCCGCTGCTGGTTGGGACCGGCAGCATCCTGCTGTTCGCCCATTCCCACCCGGTGATAGACATCAAGGACCAGCTTCTCGTCGAGATGACCCACGAGCCGATGGCCCTGGTCGGCGTTACGGTGGCCTCCGCAAGGTGGCTGCAGATTCGGGCTGATGGGCGCGTAGCCCGTGCCGCCGGCTGGGTGTGGCCGGTCGGTTTGCTGGTGATCAGCTTGATCCTGCTTCTCTATCGTGAGACCTGACGAGAGATAACCTCCTTGGGCCAGCGATGGTGCAGCCAAAGCCATCCCTCGGGTTTTGCCCTGATCCAGGCTTCCAGGCGGTCGTTCATTGCCTGGGTCAGTGCAGCGATGTCGGCGTCGCGGTCGCCGCTGTCCGGTAGGGCCATTGGAGGCTCGCAGGTGACGCGGAAGCGGGCCGGGCCAATGCGTTCGACCCACCCTGGGATCACCGGGCAGCGCAGCCGCAGCGCCAGCACCGCGAGGGCTGGGGCGGTCATCGCGGGCAGGCCGAAGAAGCGGGCGGGGATGCCGTCATTCATCTTCTGATCCATCAGCATCCCCAGGCGGCCACCTCCCCGCAAGTGCTTCATCGCCTGCATGGCGCCGGCAGCGCCCTTTGGGAACATCCGGACGTCGTAGCGCATGGCGCGGCGGCGGAGGTCCAGCAGGAGCGCGTCAATCTCCGGGTTCTCGATGGTGCGATACATGCTGTGGAACGGCGCGCCGGCGGCGGCGGCGGCCACCGGAAGCGCCTCCCAGTTGCCGATGTGGCCGCTGAACAGGATGGCCGGGCCGGCCCCGGCCAGCAACGGCTGCAGCGCCTCCGCGCCGGCCAGCTCCCATCCCGGGCCGGCAGCCGCCAGGCCTAGGCCGGCGAGGTGCGGCAGCTCGCCCACGGTGCGGCCCAGGTTCTCCCATACACCGCGCACCACACGGCGGCGGGCGGCTGCGTCCAGCTCCGGCATGGCCGCGCGCAGGTTGGCGTGGGCGACGCGCGACACCGGCAGCAACGGGCCGACGGTCCGGGCCACGGCGCCGCACAGGTTGCTGGCGCGAACCGGGCCAAGCCTGAGCAAGAGCCGCAGCGTGCCGCGGGCCAAGGCGCCCTCGATCCGGTGCAGCGGCGTCATTGCAAGGTGTCCAGCAGGGCCTCGATGCCAGATGGGTCATCCCATGTCAGGGTCACGCCTACGATCAGCACCTGCGCCCGCAGGCCGGGGGACAGGCGCACAGCGTCCTTCGGCGTGGTGGCCGGCTCGGCGTCCACAGCCGCGGCCCGGCGCAGCAGCCTGTCCAGCTCCGCCGCGGTGAAACGGTGGTGGTCGGGGAAGGCGGCGGTGGCAACGACCTCGGCCCCGGCGTCGCGGAGCGTTTGGTAGAACTTTGAGGGCCGGGCGATGCCGGCGAAGGCCAGCATGCGGCGGCCCTGCAGCGGCTGGTCCGGCGCCAGGTGAGCCGTCAGCACGGGGAAACCAGAGGGCAGCACAGCCCGTGCGCCCGCCAGGTCCGGGCCGACCAGCACGGCCGCCCGGCAGCGCGCGGCCGCGGCGGCCACCGGCTCGCGCAGCGGCCCGGCCGGCAGGACGCGTCCGTTGCCGAACCCGGACGTGCCGTCCACCACCAGCAGCGCTAGGTCCTGCATCAGGCCGGGGTTCTGCAAACCGTCATCCATCACCAGCATTCCTGCCCCAGCCGCCACCGCCGCGCGTGCGCCCGCGGCACGGTCGGCGGACACCCAGGTTGGGGCGGCGGCGGCCAGCAGCAGCGGCTCGTCTCCCACCAGCGCGGCATCGTGCACGGCGGGATCCACCCGCACGACGCCGCGGGTCCGTCCGCCATAGCCGCGGGTCAGGCAATGCACGGCCACGCCGCGGGCCTGCAGCCGCCGCACCAGATCCAGTGCCAGGGTCGTCTTACCCGCGCCGCCCACGCCGGCATTGCCGCAACACAGCACCGGCACCGGCGCCCGCCACCCTGGCCGCGCCACCCGCCGCGCCGTGCTTTGTTCCGCCAGAACTGATAGGGGCGACAGGAGGCGGGGCAGGACGCCGTCATGCGCCCAGAACCGGGGCGGCATCATGGGGCGACGCCCATCAGCTCCAGCAACGCTTGGGCAGTGCGCGCGGGAAGGTCAGGCGCGCCGGTTGCGGCGGCCTGGGCCGCAGCGCCTGCCTCGGCCCGGCGGGCGGGGTCGCGCAGCATGGCGTCCACCCAGGCTTCGAGGCCCGCCGCGTCCGCGACCTGGGTCAGCCCACCCGCTGATGCGAGCGCGGCCACAGCCTCGGCGAAGTTCCCGGTGTGCGGGCCGACCGCGACGGCGCAGCCCAGGCGCGCCGGCTCCCACGGGTTCTGCCCGCCCTGCCCCGTCAGGCTGCGGCCGACGAAGGCCAGCGGCACCAGGCGATACAGCAGGCCCAACTCGCCCATCGTGTCCGCCACCCACAGGCCGGCGGCGGCGGGCGGGTCCTGCTGCAGGGAGCGCCGGGGTGATGCCAGCGCCGCCGCGACGGCCGCGCCGCGTGCGGGATGGCGGGGCGCCACGATCGTCAGCAGGCCGGGATGCGTGGGGGCCAGCGCGCGGTGGACCGTCAGCGCCACCTCGTCCTCGCCGGGATGGGTGCTGGCGGCGAGCCAGACTGGCCGGCCATCCAGCAAGTGCTGCAAGCGCGCCAGCTCCGCCGGGTCGGCCGGCAGGGGCGGCGCGGACAGCTTCAGGTTGCCCGGCGCGGTCACGTTGCGGGCGCCCAGCGCCTGCAGCCGCGCCGCGTCCTCCGCCGACTGGGCCTGTACTTGGCAGAAGCCGCCCAGGATATGACGGGCGAAGCCGGGCGCCCGGCCCCACCCCTGCGCGCTGCGCGCCGACAGGCGGGCGTTGACCAGCATGGCCGGGATGTCGCGGTCCCGGCAGGCGGCGAGCAGGTTGGGCCATAGCTCCGACTCCACGAAGGCCGCGGCGTCCGGCTGCCAGTGGTCGAGGAACCGGGCGGCCCAGGCCGGGACGTCCAGGGGCACGAAGCGGTGCAGCACCTGGTGCAGGCCTAGCGCCGGCAAACGCTCGGCCAGCAGCGCGGCGGAGGTCACGGTGCCGGTGGTGAACAGCACGTTCAGGTCCGGCGGCAACGCCTGCAGGACCGGCAGGACGGACCGGCTTTCGCCAACGCTCGCGGCGTGCAGCCATAGGAGGCGGCCCGGCGGGCGGAGCGCCGGGTCAATGCCCCTCCGCTCCGGCAGGCGATGCAGCAGCTCCTTGCCGCGCGCGGCCCGGCGGCGCAGCATCAGGCGCAGGCTAGGGGCGGCCAGCGATGCCGCACTGTGCCAGGCCGCGGCGGTCAGGCTGCGCACAGCGCCTCGGCCTGGTCTGCGGCTTCGGTCATCCCCGCGGCGACGGCGGCCAGGGCGCCGGCCCAGCCGGTGCGGGGCACGGACACCGGGGCGCAGCACACCAGCACTCCGCGCCCCCAGGGCAGTGGCAGCACCATGCGGTCCCAGGTCGGCAGCACGCGCCGGCGCACAAGCTGAGCGGCGCAGGGCACCACCGGCGTGCCCGCCAAGGCCGCAAGCTGCGCCACGCCGGGCTGCGCCTGCCGGCGCGGGCCGCGCGGCCCGTCCGGGGTGATGACGACCTGGTCCCCGGCGGCAAGCACCGCCAGGAGCGCACGCAGGCTGGCCGCGCCGCCCTTCTGCTCGCCACGCTTGGCGCTGGAGCCGTGGACGAGATCCAGGCCGAAGCCGTGCATCATGCGTCCGATCAGGCGGCCGTCCTTGTGGCGGCTGACCAGGACGTGCATCCGGCCACGGGGCGCGCCGGCCGCGGCCCGGCTGCGCAGGGCGTGGGTCCACAGGGCCGGCATTAACGGCAGGCATTCGTGCCAGAAGGCGAAGATGGCGGGGGTGGCGTAGAGGTAGGGTCCAAGCTGGTCCGCCCCGTGCAGCGTCCAGCGGGTGCTGTGCAGCGCGAACCGCAGGTAGGCGCCCATGGCGCGGGTGCCGAGCGCGATGGTGCGGGGATGGCGGAGGAGGCGCTTCAGCATGGGACGCGGGGCGGTAGCATGGGGATTGGGAGGCGGCAAATTGGATGCTTCTGCCTCTCCCTCCGGGCTACGGCATTCACACATCTTGTTCCGGTAAGCCCAGTAATTCGTACATCTACAAGGGAACAGCAAGCAGAACAACGCTCTATGCAATCCGGTATCGAGATAATCTCGAAAATAGTCAGATTTGCAAGCCCTTGTTCTCCTTGTTGGGCGAAGGGGTGTGTGAATGCCGTAGCCCTCCGGGAAAGGGTTGGGGTGAGGGGGTCTTCAAGCGCCGTACTTGCCTATCTTAGGGACATTGCACTTCGGCACAGGCGGTTCCCCGCTCCACAGTCAAGACCCCCTCACTCCGGCCCTCTCCCGGAGAGAGAGGGAGAAGGAGCAGCGCTGGCTAGCTGGGCTTGCCTACCAGGACCAGGTTGGCGAGGAACACCTCGGCGCAGGCTCGCCAGCTGAAACGTTCGGCGTGGCGGCGGCAGGCGGCGCGGTCGCCGGACAGGGCGCGCAGGGCGGCGGCGCGCAGATCGTGGTCCAGGGCGCCGACGCCGGGGGCCGCGCCCTCCAGGATGTCGGCCGGGCCGGTGACGGGGTGGGCGGCGACCGGCGTCCCCAAGGCCAGGCTTTCCAGCAGGACCAGCCCGAAGGTGTCCGTCAGCGAGGGGAACACGAACACGTCGGCGCTGGCATAGATCCCGGCCAGCGCCGCCCCATGGCGTTCGCCCAGGAACCGCGCATCGGGGTAGGCGCGGGCCAGGGCATCCCGTTGCGGGCCATCGCCGACGACGACCTTGGTGCCGGGCAGGTCGAGGGACAGGAACGCCTCCAGGTTTTTCTCTACCGCGAGCCGGCCGACACACAGGAACATCGGGCGCTGCACGTCCTGCGCCTGCGCCGGCTGCGGATGGAACCGTATTAGGTCCACGCCGCGGGTCCAGGGCCGCACGTTGCGGAACCCGCGCTGCACCAGCTCGCCCCGCAGGCTTGCGGTGGCGACCATCGTTGCCGACCCGGCGTTGTGGAACCGCCTCAGCCAGGCATAGCTCAGCCCCGTGGGCGCACGCAGGCGGGCGTGCAGATACTCCGGGAACCGGGTGTGGAACGAGGTGGTGAAGACCATATCCCGCCGCACGGCCCAGCGGCGGGCCGCGAGGCCCAGTGGCCCCTCCGTCGCAATATGCAGCGCATCCGGCCGGAACGCTGCGATCATCCGCTCCAGCCGCCGACCGGGCAGCAACGCCACCCTTATGCTGCGGTAGGTCGGGAGCGCCACGGTGCGGAACCGGTCCGGGCCGATCACCTCGACCTCGTGGCCCAGCGCCGTCAGCTCGGCAGCCACCATGGACAGGGTCCGGACGACGCCATTCACCTGGGGGTGCCAGGCGTCGGAGACGACTAGGATGCGCAAGGGCTTATGCCGCGGCGGCCTCCTCCGCCTTGACCGGGCGGGGGTTGAAGAAGGACAGGTTGTTCAGCGCCGCCCAGTCCAGCAGCTCCAGCCGGCCGTCGTGGTGCTCGACCAGCGCGGTGCAGCTTTCCACCCAGTCGCCGTCGTTGATATACAGCACGCCGTTGACCATGCGCATCTCGGCATGATGGATGTGGCCGCACACCACGCCGTCGAAGCCGCGCCGCTTCGCCTCGGACGCCAGGGCGGTCTCGAACAGGTCTATCGCCTTCACCGCGCCCTTCACCTGCCGCTTGAGCCATTGGGACAGGGACCAGTAGGGGTAGCCGAACCGCCGGCGTATGCCGTTGAACCAGCGGTTCACCACCAGCGAGGTCACGTAAGCGCCGTCGCCCAAGATGGCGAGGAACCTGGCGTAACGCAGCACGCCGTCAAACTCGTCGCCATGGATCACCAGCAGGCGTAGCCCGGCGGCCGTCGTATGCTCGGCTTTCTGCTGCACGGCGATGCCGGCGACCTCCAGCGCCGTGCCATCCGGCATTGAGGGCAGCCAGGGACGGAACATCTCGTCGTGGTTGCCGGGCACGTAGGTGACCGCGGCGCCATTGCGGGAGTGGCGCAGGATCAGGCGTATGACCTTGTCGTGCGCGGCATCCCAGAACCAGGATTTGCGCAGCCGCCAGCCATCCACGATGTCCCCAACCAGGAACAGGTGCTCGCACGACATGCCGCCGAGGAAGTCGGCCAGGAAGTCGCTGCGGCACCCCTTGGTGCCCAAGTGGGTGTCGGAGATGAAAACCGAGCGGTAGGTCGTTTGACGGGAAAAGGGGGTTTCGGGCTTGGCAATGATGGCGTTCATGCGGCCGATCGAACCTTGCGTCGTTGCAACAGGACAAATGTCCTGGCTCCGAGGCGCCTCATACGGCAAGACGCTGATGTCGCATGTGAAAGTTCAGTGATGCAGCAAAGCTGCCATAAGCCGGGCAAGGAAAAGGCCGCTGGAACATCCAGCGGCCTTGTTATTGCAGCGTTTTGATGGGTTACCGGGTCTGCTGGATGCCCGACAGCATCCATTGCTCGCCGCGGGCACGCATGAACGTCCACAGCTCGGTCGCCATGCTGCGCGTTGCCACGTCGCCGTCAACGATTCGCCCACCGGAGTCGCGGGTCACGTCGAGCATGGAGAAGCGCATCGCGACAGTCGCATACTCCCGTCCGCCCTCGGACCAGGCCTCAGACAAGTCGCCCTGCTCCAGCTTGACATGCGTCACGCTGTTGCGGAGGCCGCGGCTGGACTGCTCGGCAAGCTGCTCGCCGAAGTAGCCAACCATCTCCGGCGTCACCAGCGCGCGCATGGCGTTCAGGTCCTGTGCCGTCCAGGCCGCCTGCACCTCATGCAGGTTGCGGTCGAAGGCCTCGTAGTCCGCCTTGGTGACCGTGACGCTGGCTGGGGCACCAGCCGGTGCGCCCATGCCGCCGCCGGCCGCGCTGGCCTGCATCGGGGTGGGCTGAGCCATGCGGGGCATCCCGGCCATCGCAGGCTGGCCGGCCTGGCGACGCATGAACATGCGGAACAGCCAGCGACCGACGAAGAACAGCAGCGCCATCTGGATCAGCAGCCCCAGGAAGCCAGTGCCGCCGCCAAAGCCGTTGCCCATCAGCAGGCTGCCCAGCCCGACGCCGAGCAGGCCACCTGCCAGCCCGCCCATCAGGCCGGAGCCGAAGCCGGACCGCCCGGCCTGCACCGGCTGACCCGCGCCATAGCCAGGCGACGGTGCAGTGCGTGGCGTCATGCTACGGTCGAACGGCTGCGCGGTCATCGGGGCGGTGTTGGTGCTCGGCGGGGCCGAGTAGCTGCGCGTGCCCCGGCTGCCGAAGCTGCTGCCGGAGCCGGCGCGCGCATCAGCTACCGACGGTGCCAGCGCCAGGCCGGCTGCGGCGATGGCTGCAACAAACAGGTGGGAGCGACGCATGGGAAAAGCCTCCTTGAACGGGATGGAATATATAACGATCCAGAGCTGAAAATAGGGGTCGCGGCCCCGGGGTTGTATGAAGATCTTGAGGGCTGCATCTCTCTGTTCCGGAGAGAGAAGGCCGGGGTCACAGGCGCCAACTTACGCCAGCGCCGGCCTGTGTCGCCTTCTCGTCATTGCGAGGCGCGCAGCGCCGCGGCAACCCAGGAGCCAAAAGGGCAAGGCGCCGTTCTGGCGGCCCCTGGATCGCCGCGGCGCTGCGCGCCTCGCAATGACAGCGCCGAGCAGCCGGAACACTTGCCTGCCGGCAGAAGTTAGCGCCTATGAGGGTCAGGATCAGGGGTTCTTCGAGGACTGCCCTTCCCCGATCAGAGATGTGTTCCATTGGCGCCGTCAATGCTCCGCTCCGCAGCGAAGACCCTCCTCACCCCGGCCTTGATCCCTTTCGCGGCCCAAGCCCGGAGGGAGAGAAGGCGGCGTTGACCAGGGATCGGCGATAGGCAAGCCTTTGCCGCAGGCCGGGCAAGCGATCCGGCGGGAGGAGACCATACATGCGGCTGTTGATCCTTGCCGGCCTGTGTGCCTGCGCTCTGTCACAGCCGGCCGCCGCGCGCCTGACCGAACTACGGGTGCTGGCGGAGGAGCCGTTCGCGGACGGTGCCGCGTTCGGCGATGCCGGGCCGTATGTCCGCATCCGGGCCACCGCCCGCGGCGAGCTGGACCCTACCGATGCCGGCAACGCCGGGCTCGCGTTGCTGGACAAGGCGCCGCGCAACGCCCGCGGGTTGGTGGAGTATGGCACGGACGTGTTCATCCTGCGCCCGGCCGACCCGGCGCGCAGCAGCGGCGTCCTGCTGTATGACGTGACCAACCGCGGCAACAAGTTCCTGATGTCCTGGGTGAACGACGCGCGGGAACTGCCCACCGGCACGGTCAACGACCCGCGCAGCGCCGCGGACGCCGGCAATGCCTTCACCTTCCGGCGCGGCTGGACGATGGTCTGGTCGGGCTGGCAGCCCGAGGCGGCCACTAGCAACAACGGCATGGCCATCCAGGTGCCCGTCGCCACCGACGGACCCAACCCGATCATTCGCCGCATCCGGCACGAGTTCGTCAACGGCACCCGGGGACCGGAGGGCAACGCGGTGATCGGCCTGCCCTATCCCATCGCCAACATGGACACCGCACGCCTGCAGGTTCGCAGCCGCGAGGCCGACCCGCGGGAGGAGGTGCCGCGGGATGGCTGGGGATTCCGGGATTCGCGGAGCATCCAACTGCTGCCGGCGGGCACGCCGCCGACGCCTCGGCGCATCTACGACCTGACCTATGATGCGATCGGTCCGACGGTGAACGGCATCGGCTTCGCGGCGACGCGGGACCTGGTGGCCTACCTGCGGCAGCGCGACGGGGTGCGGCATACGATGGCGGTCGGCATCTCCTTGAGTGGGAGGTATCTGCGGCATTTCCTGGACCTCGGCATGAACCGCGACGAGGACGGGCGCCGGGTGTTCGACGGCGTGCTGCCGCACATCTCCGGCGCGGGCAAGGTGTTCGCCAACGAAGCCTTTGCGATGCCGTTCCGCACGGCGACGCAGCACGAGGACCGGTTCTACCCGGAGGTCTGGGAGGCGCTGGGCTATAGCGGCGGACCCGGCGGGAACCTGCTGCACGGGGACGGGTCCGATCCGTTGGTAATCGAATCCAACACCTCGACGGAGTATTGGCAGAAGGCGGCGTCGCTGGTGCACGGCAACCCGGACGGGACGGATGCTCCGCTGCCGGAGGGGGTGCGGGCTGTGCTGGTGGCGGGCGTGCAGCATGGGGGACATGCGGGCACGGCGGCGACACCAGGCTTCTGCGCCCACGGACGCAACCCGGCGAGCGCCGGGCCGGCGCTGCGGGCGATGCTGGCGAACCTGGAGGATTGGGTGGTGCGCGGCACCCCGCCGCCGCCAAGCCTGGTGCCCCGCGTGGCGGACGGAACCGGCGTGCCGGCGGCGTCGGTGCAGCGCCCCGCCGTGCCCGGCGTAACCTGGGCGCCGGGCGACAACCAGGTCGGGCGGCCGGTGGATTGGGTGCAGCCGCCGGCGGCGCCGGTGCAGCCATACCGGACCTTCATGGCGGCGCTGGACGCGGATGGCAATGAGCGCGCCGGGCTGCGCCTGCCGCACTTGGCCGTGCCGTTGGGGACCTACACCGGGGTCAATGTCTATCGGGACATGCCGACCGAACTCTGTGACCGCGATGGGATGTTCGTGCCGTTCGCGCGGACGCGGGCTGAGCGGGAGGGGACGGGCGACCCGCGGCCGTCGCTGGAGGAGCGGTATGGCGCGCGAGCGGCCTATGTGGAGCGGGTGCGCGCGGCAGCGGCGGCGTTGGTGGAGGAGCGGATGCTGGTGCAGGAGGATGCGGAGCGTTATGTGGCGGCGGCGGAAAAGGTAGAGGAGTTTTGAGGCGGTTACTGCTCCCTCTCCCTCCGGGAAAGGGTTGGGGTGAGGGAAAGGCTAGACGCGTCAGCCCTGCCAACTGAGAGGAGGATCGTTGTCCGCATTGGCCAAGACTGCTCTGCGTGGCCTCCCTCACCCCAGCCCTCTCCCGGAGGGAGAGGGAGTAGGCGTTACATGCCGCCCATGGTCATGCCTTCGATCCGGATGGTCGGGGCGTCGGTGCCGCGGCGCAGCTCCAGGTCGCTTGCGGGGGTCAGGTGCAGGAACATCTCCAGCAGCGTGCCGGCGATGGTGATCTCGGAGACCGGCTCCGCCAGCGCGCCGTTGCGGATCATGAACCCGGCGGCGCCGCGGCTGTAGTCGCCGGTGATCAGGTTTGCGCCGGGTCCCATCAGCTCGGAGACGTAAAGGCCCTCGGCGATGTCGGCCATCAGCTCCGCCGGGCTGAGCGGGCCGGCAGCCATGTAAAGGTTGGTCGGCGACGGCGACGGCTGGCCGGTGGTTCCGCGGGCGGCGTGCCCGGTGGAGGCCAGCCCGAGCTGGCGGGCGCTGCGGCTGTCGAGCAGCCAGGTCGTCAGCACGCCGTCCCTGATAATGGCGCGTGCCATGGTCGGCACGCCCTCGCCGTCGAACGGGCGGGAGCGCAGGCCGCGCGGACGCCGCGGGTCGTCCATCACCTGGACGCCCGATGCGAAGATTTCCTGGCCCATCCGGTCGCGCAGGAAGCTGGTGCCGCGTGCGATGGCTCCGCCGTTGATGGCGCCGGCCAGGTGGCCGAGCAGGCTGCTGGCGACGCGGGGGTCCAGCACCACGGGAAGCCTGGCGGTACGCGGGCGGGCCGAATTCAGCCGGGCCACCGCACGCTCCCCGGCGGCATGGCCGAGGCCCGCAGGGTCCAGCAGGTCGGACCGGTGGGTGGCGCTGGAGAAATCGTAGTCCCGCTCCATCCCGGTCCCTGTCCCGGCCAGCGCCACGGCGGATACGGAATGGCTGGTGCGGGCGTAGCTGCCGGCAAACCCGGCCGAGGTCAGCAGGGACACCTCAGTCCGGCTGTAGCCGGCTTCCGCCCCCTCGGAGTTGGTGACGCCGGGCACCGCCAGCGCCGCCTCCTCGGCTGCCGAGGCACGGGCGGCCAGGGCAGCGGCGTCCGGCTCCTGCGCATCGTCCATGTCCAAGGCCACGGATTCGGGTGCTGCGGCCTCGAAGGCCAGGCCGCTCAGCGGGTCCTCCGGCACGATGCGCGCCATCGCCACGGCGCGTTCAGCCAGGGTCGAGAAGCCCGCCGGGTCGGTCGTTGTCGAGGAGACAATGGCCGACCGCTGCCCGACGAACACCCGCAAGCCGACGTCCTGCGACTCCGATCGTTCGAGGTGCTCGGTCCGGCGCATGCGGCGCTGTAGCGACAGGCTGGTGCCCTCGATCAGAATGGCGTCGGCAGCGTCGGCCCCGGCGGCGCGGGCGCGGGCGACGAGGTCCGCCAGCAGGTCCAGCCGGCTCATGCCGCCAGGCGGTCCGCGATTGCCGGCAGGTTGGGCACCTTGTCGGCGGGACCCATCGCCGCCAGCGTCGGACGGCCGCGGAAGATGCGGGCGGCGGCGCGCTGCACGGCTTCGGCGTCCACCGCCATCAGCTTGGCGACCGTCTCTGCGGTGGGGATGGTGCGTCCGAACACCTGCATTTGCCGGGCCAGGCTTTCGCAGCGGCTGCCAGTGCTTTCCAGCGACATCAGCAGGCCCGCCTTCACCTGGGCGCGGGCGCGGTGCAACTCGTCCTCGGTTACGCCGAGCTGGACCTTGCGCAACTCCTCCAGCGTCACCGGCACCAGTTCCTCGGCCTCTTTCTCCCCAGTGCCGGCGTAGACGCCGAACAGGCCGCCGTCCAGGAACGGGGCGGAGAAGGAGTAGATGGAATACACCAGCCCGCGCTTTTCCCTGATCTCCTGGAACAGCCGCGACGACATGCCGCCGCCGAGCAGGGTGCTGAGCAGCAGCGCCGGGTAGTAGTCGGGGTCGTCATAGCCGACGGAGGGGAAGCCGAGGACGATGTGGACCTGGTCTAGGTCGCGGCCCTCGCGGAACTCGCCGCCGGCATAGGCGCCGCCGACGACCGGCGGCGGCAGCGCCGAGGGCAGGTCGGCGAAGTGCTGGCGCACCAGGTCCACCACCGTATCGTGCTGCAAGGCGCCGGCAGCGGCGACCACGATGTTCCCGGCGGCATAGTTGCGGTGCATATAGCCGGTGAGTGCTGCGCGCTTCATGCCCTTGATGCCCTTCTCGGTGCCGAGGGTGGGGCGCCCCATGGGCTGGTCGGGGTAGGCGGTTTCCTGGAAGCGGTCGAAGATGATGTCATCCGGGGTATCGTTGGCTTGGCCGATCTCCTGCAGGATGACGCCGCGCTCACGCTCCAGCTCGTCGGGGGCGAAGGTGCTGTGGGTCAGGATGTCGCCGATGATGTCGGCGCCGAGCGGCAGGTCCTCCTTCAGCAGCTTGATGTAGTAGGCCGTCTGCTCGCGCGCGGTGTAGGCGTTGATGAGGCCGCCGACGTTCTCAACCTCCTCCGCGATGGCGGCGGCGGAGCGGCGCGCGGTGCCCTTGAAGGCCATGTGCTCCAGGAAGTGCGAGGCGCCGTTCTCGGGCTTGGTTTCGTTGCGGGTGCCCGAGGCGACGTAGGCGCCGAACGACACCGTTTCCACCCGGTCCATGGACTCGGTGACGACCGTCAGGCCGTTGGGCAGGCGTGTGACTTGGATGTCGGCATTGTCGCTCATGCGGCGTTCCTGTGGCTGAAGGCGCGGACCTGGGCCTCGATGGCGTCCAGGCTGTTCGGCGCGTGCGAGTAGTGTTCCTCACGCTCATATAGGTCGGCCATGGCCGGCGGCAGGGGCGGGCGCAGGCCGGTGGCGCGCTGCATGGCGTCGGGGAACTTGGCCGGGTGCGCGGTGGCCTCGGCGATAGTGGGCAGGTGACGGCATGGCAGCGCACGGGCGGCGGCGATGCCGATGGCGGTGTGCGGGTCGGCGAGGTAGCCCTGAGCGTATAGGCGCCTGATTTCCGCCTCCGTGCCCGCATCGTCCAGGCGGTAGCCGTGCATCAGGGTGCGGGCGCGGGTCCAGGCGGAGTCCGGCACCTGCATATGGCCGGTCTGGCGGAAGCCCTGCATGGCGGCGACGGTCTGCGCGGGGTCGCGGTCCAGCAGCTCGAACAGCAGGCGCTCGAAGTTGCTGCTGACCTGGATGTCCATGCTGGGGGACAGGCTCGGCTCCACCGGGCGCATGGTCATGTCGTTGGCGTCGAGGAAGCGGGCGAGGATGTCGTTGCGGTTGCTGGCCACCACGAGGCGGGCAATCGGCACGCCCATGCGCCGGGCGGCCCAGGCGGCGAGGACATTTCCAAAATTGCCGGTAGGGACGCTGAACGCGACCTCCCGCTCCGGCGCGCCCAGGGCCAGGGCGGCATAGACGTAGTAGGGGATCTGTGCGGCGATGCGCGCCCAGTTGATGCTGTTGACGGCGGACAGGCGCAGGTCGCGGCGGAAAGGGGCGTCGGCGAACATCGCCTTTACCAGGTCCTGGCAGTCGTCGAAGGTGCCGTCCACTGCGATATTGGCGATGTTGGGCGCACGCACGGTGGTCATCTGCCGGCGCTGCACCTCGCTGGTGCGGCCTTGGGGGTGCAGGATGACCACGTCCACGGCGGAGCGGTCCCGGCAGGCCTCGATGGCGGCCGAGCCGGTGTCGCCGGAGGTGGCGCAAACGATGGTGACGCGCTGGTTCTGGTGTGCCAGGACCCAGTCGAACATGCGGCCCAGCAGCTGCATCGCCAGGTCCTTGAAGGCGAGGGTCGGGCCGTGGAACAGCTCCTGGGTCCAGAGGTCGGTGTCCAACTGTACCAGCGGCACCACGGACGGGTGGCGGAACCCGGCGTAGGCGTCCCGGCACATGCCAGCCAGCACGTCCGACGGGATGCTGCCGCCGACGAAGGGGTGCATCACCCGCGTGGCAAGCTCGTGATACGGCAGGCCGCGCAGGGCGCGCAGGTCGGCGTGGGACAGATGCGGCCAGGCGTCGGGGACATACAGGCCGCCGTCCTCCGCCAGCCCGGCCAGCAGCACGCCGGCGAAGTCTCGGACGGGGGCCTGCCCGCGGGTGGAGATGTATTGCATGGCGGTCACACTAAGCGGCGCGGGGCGGGGTTCCAAGGGGCGGGGTGCTGGTAAGACGCTTGCTTCTCCCTTTCCCTCCGGGAGAGGGTCGGGGTGAGGGAAAGGCCACACGGGCAAAGTCCGCCGGCTAAGAGCAGGCTTGGTTTCAGCTTGGCCGGGTTTGGTCTACTTGGCTTCCCACACCCCAGCCCTCTCCCGGAGGGAGAGGGAGCAGACCGCGGCTTTATGCCTTCGGCTTGAGCTCGTCCGGCTTGCCGTCCAACTCCTCTTCCTCGTCTTCGTCGTCCTCCTCGTCCTGGGAGTCATACCAGTCGAGGACGGAGTCGTGGAACTCCGGGTCCTTCAGCAGGCGCATCGCCAGCGCGATGGCGATCTCGTGCGGCTCCGGCACATCCATCGCGCCGTCGGGCACCTCGGTCGCGGCGACGACGCGAATGGTCATGCTGCCGTCGTCCTCGCCGATGACGAGGGCGACCTCGGTTGGATCAAGCTCAATGCTGGTCATCTTGGGGTCGGCCATTGGGTGCGCTCCTGGATTTGGCGGGGTGCCTAGCAGGTTTGACCGGGCTGCGGCTAGGCTGGGCTGGAGACACGAGTTGCTGTCCACCGCCAGCCCCGGCCTAGACGTGCCGGGGCTGGCGGTGGACAGCGTGAACATGCGCGACCTAATCCTGCCCGACGACACGCGCACCCTGCTGAACCGGGTGGTCGAGGCGGAAAAGGCTGCCCAAACCAACCTGATCCGCCGCCGCAAGGAAACCGCCACCCGCTCCGCCCTGAACACCGCCCGGCTGATGGACGACAACCCCATCCTGCTGCGCCTGAAGGAGCTGGAAACGCTGAAGCGCCTGATTGAGAAAGTGAAGCGGGTGGACCTACACGCCGGGGCGGAGGACATGGACGCGCTGCTCCGCCTGCTGCGGGCGCGTCCAGCCGCCCTTTCCCGGCCATCGTAGGGCGGACGGGCTAATCGCCGTCCACCAGCAGGCGGCAAGGGTGTGCGGCTGGCTGCCCAGACCGCACATCCGCACCCCCGAAGGGGACCGCCATATCAGGGCATAAGCGCTCCCTGGGTCTCGACGTAAACCACATACACGGACGTGCTTGCCGTCATGAACAGCCGGTTGCGTCGCTTTCCGCCGAAGCAGAGGTTCGCGCAGGTCTCCGGCAGGTGTATCTTGCCGATCAGCGTGCCGCCCGGCTCGTAGCAGCGGACGCCGTCCTCCTTCGGGTCGGCCCATCCCATGCTGCACCAGACGTTGCCGTCCACGTCCACCCGCACGCCGTCGGTGAAGCCCGGCGCGAACCCCTCCGCGAAGACCTTGTCGTTCGCCAGCGTGTCGCCGTTCACGTCGAACACCCGCATGTTGGACCGGCCGCCATGGGTGATGCCGCTGTCAATGACGTAGAGCTTCTTCTCGTCCGGGGAGAGCGCCAGCCCGTTCGGCTTGTCGAAGCTGTCCGCCACCACCTCCGCCTGGCCCGTTTGCGGGTCAAGCCGATAGACGCTGGCCGGCAGGTCGAGCGTGTCCTTGTGCCCCTCGTAGTTGCCGAGGATGCCGTAGCCCGGGTCGGTGAACCACACCGCCCCATCTGAGGCGACCACCACGTCATTGGGCGCGTTCAGCTTCTTGCCGTTGTAGCTGTCCATCAGCACGGTGATCCTGCCGTCAGGCTCCGTCCGCGTTACCCGGCGCGCGTCATGCTCGCAGGTGATCAGCCGTCCCTGCCGGTCGCGCGTATTGCCGTTGGAGAAGTTGGAGGGGCTGCGGAACACGCTGACATGCCCGTCCTCCTCCAGCCACCGCATGATCCGGTTGTTGGGGATGTCGCTCCACAGCAGGTAGCCGCCGTCGCGGAAATACACCGGACCCTCAGCCCAGCGGAACCCGGTGGCGATCCGCTCGATGGCGGCGTTGCCGACCTTGGCGGAGAACCGCTTGTCCAGCGTCTCCACCCGCGGGTCGGGGTAGCGGGTGCCGGGCAAATCGCCCAGGGGCAGGCTGTCCGCAAGCGCCGCGGTGGTCGCCAGCGCCGAGACGAGCGCACCGGCCCCGGCCACGAAGGTCCTTCGTTCCATTGTTTCCTCCTGCTGTCCCGGACTTCTGGCCGGGTCAGGAGACCGTATCAGATCGGGCGAAGTCCGGGGGATAGAACGATTGGCCTGTGCAGATGCAGCCCGGCTGGCGCGTCGCTGGCAAGTTCAACCAACCGCGGGTCGCGCCGCGCGGAACAAGCAGCAGCATGGAGGACCGCTGTCGCCGCAGCCACTTGCGGCTCGGCCAGCGTGCCGTTGCTGAACCAGGGATGATTTCTGGGCCAACACCTAACCCAGATAGCGCGCCGCCAAATGTGCCTCGAAGTCTGTGGGGTCCAGCGGCTTGCCGGTTGCAGCGCGCAGCAGGTCGTTGAAACCGAGGCGGCTGCCCTGGCTATGGACGTGCGTTCGCAGCCATCCGACCAGCGGGCCTAGGTTCCCCTGTCCCAGCGCGTCGTCCAGGCCCGGCACATCGCGCCGCGCCGCCGCCATCAGTTGCGCCGCGGCCATCGCGCCAAGGGTGTAGCTAGGGAAGTAGCCGAACAGGCCGTCATACCAGTGGATGTCCTGCAGGCAGCCCTGCGCGTCGCCGGACGGACGCACATCGAGCAGGGCGTGCAGCCCGTCATTCCAGGCGCCGGGCAGGTCTGCCGGCAGCAGGTCGCCGGACACCATCGCCTGCTCCAGCCGGAAGCGCAGGATGACGTGGGCGGGGTAGGTCATCTCGTCCGCGTCCACCCGGATCAGGCCGCGGCGCACCCGGCGCCACAGGCGGGACAAGTTGGCGGGCGCATAGGGCGTGGCGTCGCCACCGAACAGCCGGTGCAGCTCTGGGCCAAGCCAGGCCAGGTAGGCGTCGGAGCGGCAGGCCTGCACCTCGACGATCAGGGATTGGCTTTCGTGCGCGGCCATCCCCGCGGCCTCGCCCACGGGCTGCCGGGCGTGCAAGGCGGGCAGGCCGCGCTCATACAGGGCGTGGCCGGTCTCGTGCATCACGCCCATCAGCGCCTGCGCCGGGTCGGCCTCGTCGTAGCGGGTGGTGATGCGCACGTCGGTGGGGGTGCCGCCGCAGAAAGGGTGGGTGGAGCGGTCGAGCCGGGAATGGAGGGCGTCCAGCCCGGCCAGGGTGGACAGGCGGCGGCACAGACCTTCCTGCATCTCCGCCGGGAACTGGCCGTGCAGCGGGGCCGGGTCGGGCTGGCGGGCCTGCCTCTCCAGCGCGCGGGGCAACGCGTCGCGCAGGAAGGTTTCATACTGTGCGAACACCGGGGCGACATCGGCGGCGGCGATGCCGCGCTGGTAGCCGTCCATCAGGGCGTCGTAGGGTGCCAGCCCCAGCGCCGGTGCCAGCGCGTCGGCCTGGTGGCGCACAAGGCGCACTACCTCCTGCAGCTCCGGCAGGACGGCGGCGAAGTCGGAGGCGCGGCGGGCCTCGCGCCACACCTTCTCGCAGCGGGAGTTGGCGCGGGCCTGCGCCTCAACCAGATCGGCCGGTAGGGCGGTCGCGCGGGTGTGGGCGTGGCGCATCAGGGCGAGGTTGGCGCCGTCCCACTCACCCTCGGCGTAGGCTTCGGCCAGGTCGGCGGCGGCCTCGGGCGCGGTGAGCAGGCCGTGGCCCAGGCCGGCCAGGACAGCGAGTTGGTCGCCGCGGGCCGCACCACCTCCCGGCGGCATCATGGCGGCGGCGTCCCAGCCGAGCACGGCGCTGGCCTCGCCAATGGTGGAAATGCGGGTGAAGCGGTCTTGCAGGCGGGCGTAGGCGGTCATGCCGGCTCCTTGACGCGGGTCTGCAGGGTTTGCCAGACGAAGACCGCGAAGATCACCACCAGGATGACCGAGAGGCTAAACCAGGTGATGGCATAGGACAGGTGGTTGTTGGGCGGACGGGGCATTGCCGCCGCCGGCTCGGGATAGGCGCCTGGCGGCACGTCGCCCAGCGCCACCAGCGTGAACGGCGCGGCGCTCGGCAGTCCCAGCGACGTGGCAATGGCAGCCGGGTCCAGGCTGTAGAATCGCCGTGCAACCGGGTCGTCCGAGAGGCTGAACAGGCCCGGCCGCTCCGGCGCACGCACGTAGCCCTCGATGGTGGCATCCACTGGGCTGCCCGGCTGCGCCCGGTCCAGCGGCACCCAGCCCCGGTTGACGATCACAGGATCGGCACCGGGCCGCTCCAGGGGATTCAGCACGAAGGCGCCCATCACGGGTCCGGCAAGGGTGCTGCGGACCTCGACGCCATACAGCGCTTGCAGGTCCTGCCGCAGCAGCCCGGACGCGCGTACCTTCGTGAACGGCACTGGCGCCGAAGATCGCGGGCCGACCGGCAAAGGCAGCGCGGGAGCGGCCTCCCCCTGGTCAATCTCGCGCAGCAGTTCCGTCTTCCAGCGCAGCCGCTCGACTTGCCAGATGCCGAGGCCGGTCGTCATCGTCAGAATCACGGCGGTGGTCACGCTGGGCCAGAACAGGCGCGGGATCATAACCCTATCTCCGCAGCGCGATGACGGTAGTGCTGCATGATCAGTGCGGCCTTGAGCGGACGCATCAGCAGGATGGCCGCAGGTATGACTACGGTTGGCCAGATCACCAGGTGAACCCAGGCAGGCGGATTGAACCGGAACTCCACCCAAAATACCGCTGCCATGATGACCGCACCCAGCACCAGGATTACCGCCGATGCCGCACCGTCTCCAGTGTCAACCTCCGTTAAATCCAGCCCGCACTCCGGGCAAGCCGGACGCACCGCCAGCAATCCGGTATATAGCCGCCCTACGCCGCAGCGTGGGCAGCGGCAGCGCAGCGCCGCCGTCCAGAACGGCGGCGCATCCGTCACCTTATTCTGCCGGAACGGCCGATCCGGCGCCCCACAGGTAGATGGCAACGAACAGGAACAGCCAGACCACGTCCACGAAATGCCAGTACCAGGCCGCAGCCTCAAACCCGAAGTGCCGGGTGGTGCTAAAGCCGCCGCCGCGGGCGCGCCACCAGCAAACGATCAGGAAAATGGTGCCGACGATCACATGGAAGCCGTGGAAGCCGGTCGCCAGGAAGAACACCGACGGATAAACGCCGCCGCCGGAAAACTTGAACGGCGCCTCTGAATACTCCAGGGCCTGGAACGTCGTGAACGACAGGCCGAGCAGGACGGTCAAACCAAGTCCCATCACGAGGAACTTCCGCTGCCCGTGCAGCAGGGCGTGGTGCGCCCAGGTCACGGCGGTGCCGGACAGCAGCAGGATCATCGTATTCAGTAGCGGAAGCTGGAACGGGTTGAAGGTGTGGACGCCCTCCGGCGGCCAGGTTGGGTTGGCCGCGCCCGAAACGTGGACCGGATACAGCGCGAAGTGGAAATTGGCCCAGAAGAAGCCGACGAAGAACATCACCTCGGAGGCAATGAACAGCATCATGCCGTAACGTAGTCCCAGCCGCACCACAGGGGTGTGCAGCCCGGCGGTACGGCTCTCCTTCAGCACATCCCGCCACCACATGAACGCCGTCGCGGTCACCGTAAGCAGGCCCAAGGCCAGCACCAAGTAGTTGCCATAGTGCGCGACGAAGATGATGCCCAGCACCGTAGCACCACCGCCGAAGGCGGCGAGCAATGGCCAGGGACTGGGATCAACCAAGTGATACGGCTGCTTCATGCCGCTGCTGTTCAGGTTCGGGACGGGTTCGTCTTGTGCGACCGCCGTGGCGGCAGGTGCGGAACTGGTCATCGGCGATCCATTCTTGGCGGTCTTGCTGAACAGGCCGGCACTATCGCGGAAGCGGCGGCTGTCTCAAGGGCATAGCCCGTCACGACCGCGGGGGCTAGGGGCCAGACGCATCTGCACGCTTACCGACGTGCGGCCCGGCATGATCCAGCCCGCCATTGCGGGCGGCATCGTCCAGCGAACGGAAGAAGGTGTAGGAAAGGGTGATTTCCTTCACGTCGCGGGTGTCGGGATCGGTGGCGATAGCCGGGTCAACCCAGAAGCTGAGCGGAAACTCCACCTGCTGGCCCGGTGTCAGGGTCTGCTCGTCAAAGCAAAAGCACTGCGTCTTGTGGAAGTAGCGGCCCACCTTCTCCGGCGTGACGTTGTAGGTGGCGGTTCCCGTCACGGTCTGGGCAGACTGGTTGCGGCCGACATAGAACGCCATCCGGTCCTCGCCGAGCTTGACTGCTGCATCGCTCTGACCCGGCTCGAACTGCCACTTCAAGCCGGGACTGGTGTTGGCGTTGAACCGGACCAGCATCCCGCCTGCTGTTGCTCCAGGTCCGGCGGCACCGCGGATTTGCGGGGTTCCGGCGTAGCCCGTCGCCTCGCAGAAAATACGGTAAAGCGGCACCGCCGCGAATGACAGGCCGGCCATGCCGAGGATCGTTGCCGCCAGGCCGCTGGCGAGGGCTGTGTTACTGCGTTTCATACTGCCTATGTCGGCCCCGCCCGCGCTAGGGCAAGCGGTCAGGAAACCTTAAACTTGACCATGGAAATTGCATAGAACAGCAGCGCCAAGGCGAGCAGCACCACAAACAGCGCGACGTTCTTGCCCCGTTGCCGGCGGCGCAGCTCAACCGTCTCAGCAGTTGTCAGCGGGCGCGGGAACTCATCCATGCCACGGTCCCGGGATCAGGTAGTCGGCTGCGACTGCGCCGAACAGGGTAAACAGATAAACCAAGGACACCCGGAAGGCCCACTTGGCCGGGGCGTCCTTAGTTAGGCTGACGCCGACTGCGTCTTGCTTGTCGTGCAGTATGCCCCGTGAGGCCAGCAAGAACCAGGCCCCAAGCCCGACTGCCGAGACGCCATAGACCGGGCCAGCATAGCCTAATGCCCAAGGCAGCATCGACACGGCGACGAGAACGACGGTATAAAGCATTACGTGTTGGCGTGTGACCCGTGCGCCCCGCACGACCGGCAGCATGGGCACCCCTGCCCGCTCGTAGTCGCCGGACGCATAAAGCGATAGCGCCCAAAAATGCGGCGGCGTCCAGAAGAACACAATGGCGAACAGCAGCAGCGGCATGACGTCCAGCCCACCAGTGACTGCAGCCCAGCCGATCACTGGCGGGAAAGCCCCGGCGGCACCACCGATGACAATGTTCTGCGGCGTCCGGCGCTTCAACCACATTGTGTAGATGAACACGTAGAACAGGATGGAGATCGCCAGCACACCGGCGGCAAACCAGTTGGTGGCTAGTCCCATCAGGATGACCGACGCGACCGCCAGCACGACGCCGAACCCCAACGCCGAGCCTGCCTCAATGCGTCCGTCGGGGATGGGACGCTTGGCTGTCCGCCGCATGATCGCGTCAATGTCGCGGTCGTACCACATGTTGATGGCGCCCGCAGCCCCAGCAGCGACGGCAATGCAGAGCACCGCGGTCACGGCGAGCACGGGATGCAGATGCCCCGGTGCCACCAGCAATCCGATGAACCCCGTGAACACCACCAGCGTAATGACTCGGGGCTTGAGTAGCGCAAACCAGTCCCCAGCCTCGGCCGGCAGGACCGCCATAGGAAGAAGGGGAGCCGAAGCCCCCCCTCCATCCAACGAAACAATGTTGAGCTTGTCCATCATCGGACCCGCGGCAACTCCTCAAAGGTGTGGAACGGCGGCGGTGAGGTCACCGTCCACTCCAGCGTCGTAGCACCCTCGCCCCAGTAATTGTCCGCGACCTGAACCTTGCTGGTGAAAGTCTTATAGAGGACATACAGGAAGACGAGCACCGAAGCCGCGCCGATGTATGCGCCAATGGACGCCACGAAGTTCCAGCCGGCAAAGGCGTCGGGATAATCCGGGTAGCGGCGCGGCATACCAGCCAGGCCCAGGAAATGCATCGGGAAGAAGGTCAGGTTCACGCCGACGAACATCATCCAGAAGTGGACCTGTCCCCAGAACTCCGGGTATTGCCGGCCCGACATCTTGCCGATCCAGTAATAGAAGCCGGCGAAGATGGAGAATACGGCGCCCAGGCTCAGCACATAGTGGAAGTGCGCCACGACATAATAGGTGTTGTGCAGGATCTGGTCGATGCTGGCATTAGACAGCACGATGCCGGTGACGCCGCCCAGGGTGAACAGGAAGATGAAGCCGATTGCAAACAACATCGGCGTCTTCATCTCGATGGAGCCGCCCCACATCGTCGCGATCCACGAGAAGATCTTGATGCCCGTGGGCACGGCGATGATCATCGTCGCCGCCATGAAATAGGCGCGGGTATCAACCGAGATGCCCGATACGAACATGTGGTGCGCCCACACCACGAACCCGACAACCCCAATTGCGATCATCGCATAAGCCATGCCCAGGTAGCCGAAAATGGGCTTCTTGGAGAAGGTCGAGATCACGTGGCTGACCATGCCGAAGCCCGGCAGGATCATGATGTAAACCTCGGGATGGCCGAAGAACCAGAACAGGTGCTGGAACAGCACGGGGTCGCCGCCGCCAGCCGGGTCGAAGAACGAGGTGCCGAAGTTGCGGTCGGTGATCAGCATGGTGATCGCGCCGGCCAGAACGGGGATGGATAGCAGCAGCAGGAATGCTGTCACCAACATGGACCACACGAACAGCGGCATCTTATGCAAGGTCATGCCCGGCGCGCGCATGTTGAAGATAGTCGTGATAAAGTTGATAGCGCCCAGCAAGGACGATGCGCCGGCCAAATGGAGGGCGAACAGGGTGTAATCCATCGCCGGACCAGACTGGTAGGTGCTGTTCGACAACGGCGGATAAAGCGTCCAGCCGGAACCGGCACCGTCGCCACTGTGCAAGCCGAGCATAATGAGCGCGAAGGCTGGAACCAGTAGCCAGAAGCTGATGTTGTTAAGGCGGGGAAACGCCATGTCCGGCGCTCCAATCATAATCGGAACGAACCAGTTGCCGAAGCCGCCGATCATCGCGGGCATCACCATGAAGAAAATCATGATAAGGCCATGCGCCGTCACCGTCGCGTTCCAGGACTGGCCGCTGGCGAAGTATTGCAGACCCGGGCTCTGCAGCTCCAACCGCATATGGACGGACAGCGCAGTGCCCACGATCCCCGCCAGAATGGCGAAGATCAGGTAGAGCGTGCCGATATCTTTGTGGTTTGTGCTAAACAGCCAACGCTTGACGAATCCCGGCGCATGCCCGTGGTGGTCCGCGTCGTGATGCCCTTCCGCGTGGGTGCGCTCATGAGTGGTAGCCGACATATCCTATGCTCCCCTGCGTTGTTGGATGTGGGTCAACGCTGCAACTCTGCAACCGCCGTCGGACGCCCCTGACCGTCCTGGTTGGACGCGGCAGCGCCGGGGAACTTGGTCTTTGCAGTCTCAAGCCAGGCCGCGAAATCCTGGTCATTCATCGCCTGAACGGAAATCGGCATGGCGCTATGGTTGGTGCCGCAGATCTGGTTGCACTCGCCATAGTAAACGCCGGGCTTGTCCACCCGCACCCAGGTTTCGATCGTGCGGCCCGGGATGGCGTAACGCTGCACACCTAAAGACGGGATGAAGAAGCTATGGATCACGTCGGCGGAGGTGGCCAGGATGCGGATGTTCTTGCCTGCCGGCACGAACACCCGATTGTCCACATCAAGGTTGCGAAGCTGGCCCGGCTTAAGGTCGTCCTCGGCAACCATGTAGCTGTCAAAGCGGACGTTGCCATTGTCGGGGTAGCTGTATTCCCAATACCACTGGTGCCCCGTGACCTTGATGGTCATGTCGGCGGCGTCGGTCCGGTCCTCGTAGTATATCAAGCGGAAGGATGGGATGGCGATCACCACCAGGATCAGCACCGGCAACACGGTCCAGGCAACCTCAAGCGCAGTGTGGTGACTGACCCGGCTGGCCTTCGGGTTCACGCTCTCGCGGAACTTCCACACGCAGTAGAGCAGCAGCGCAGCGACGAAGACCGTCACCAGCGCCATCAGCCAGAGAATTAACGAGTGCAGCCCCTCGATCCCTGCCTGAACGTTGCTCTGCGGCGCCTGGAAACCAAGCTGCCAAGGTTTTGGAGCGCCAAGCTCGCCACCTGCCGGCACCTGAGCCCAAGCTGGCCCAGCGCCCGCAAGCCAAAGGCCCGTAAATGTCATTGCTGCGGCTGGCAGCCGCCGAAGAACCTGCATCACACCCGTCCATCCCGCTGGCAACGCCCGGCCCGGTTCCGGGGCACTTGGCCCGTGGAAGTATCGGAGGCGCTGCGTTAGATCAAGCTGCCTGTTGGCTAGCCTACTATCCTGATGATCTAGTTGGGCAGGCGCACCAAAGTGAAAAGGCCCAATGGCGGCACTGGCGCGAATTGCGCCCTGGCCTGGTCCCCGGCTGTCAGCAAGGCATCGAAGGCGAAGTCCGGATGCCAGCCCAACTTCCGCGACGCCGGCGCCAACGCACGCTCCGCCCACCAGCGCGGACCCCGCTCAGCGGCGAAGTGGTTCACGAACAGGAGATGGCCGCCGGGGCGCACGACGCGCTGCATCTCCTGCAGCAGCAGGCGCGGGTTCGGCACCACCGATGCGACGAACATCGCGACGGCGATATCGAACGACCCGGCCTCAAACCCGGTCGCCTCGGCGTCCACTTCCAGCAGCGCTTCGACGTTGCCGAGCAGGTCATCCTTCACGCGCCGCCGGGCCAGCGCCAGCATCTCGGCGGACAGGTCTATGCCGGTGATGCGCTTGGCCGGGGTGTAATGCGGCAAGGCAAGGCCAGTGCCGACGCCAACCTCCAGCACGTGGATGCCGGGCAGGGCGTTGACCGCCTCCACAGCGCGGCGGCGGCCGAAAGCGGACACGCCGCCGAACACGAGGTCATAGACGCCGGCCCACCTTCGATAGGCCGCCCTGACGGAATCAGCATCGAGCGCCGTGTGACGTTCGCGAGCGAGGGCATTCGAGGGCATTGTCATATTGCCACACCCCTAGCCCTCGGGGGGCTGGGGATCAAGGGGCTGCAACTATGCCGCGTCCTCCCGCCGGTCCCGTACCTTCACATATGCGAGGGAGGCGTGTTCCTGGCAATACGGCTTATTGGGGAGCGCGCCCTCGTCGCAGAAGCGGAAACTGGGCGTTCCCGGCTCGCCGATGGGCCAGCAGCAGGTGGACACCCGGGCCGCCGGGCGCGGCGGCGGGACGGCGCGCAGTTGCGTCGCCGGGCGAGCAGAGGCTGGCGTATCGGCCAGTAACTCCGTCCGGACGGCATCGGCAACTGCGTCCGCCACGGGCAGAGTGGGGCCGTTGACGCGCCGCACCTGGTCGCGCCGCGCAACGTGGCCGGGATCGGCTGCACGGCGGATCGGCGAGGGCCGGGCGGGCAGCTCCAGACGGTGCGCCTTGCCGACGATGGCGTTCTTGGTGACACCCATCCGCCGGCCGATTTCGGCGGTGGAGTGGCCCTCATCCCACAGCGAACGCAAACGGGCGATTACTTCGTCGTTCCAGTCCATTCCGGGCCTCCTTGCGCGCTGCGAACAAGAAAAGGCTAGACGTCTCCCATGTGCAAAAGATAGCCAAGTTATCCCCAGGACCCATAAATGTTGTGGACAACGTTGCTAAAATAACAATCCCTTGCGGAGAAGCCCATGCACGCCCTTCTCGCCGTTCACGGTTTGCGTGACGTGAAAGTCCACGGCTAAGGAGCAGAACTGATACGCTTCATCGGCTGAAAGACTGGAGCGTGCGGTGATGAAGGCGATCATTTCCCGCAGCGCCTGCTTCATCGCGAGGTCCAGGTCCTCGTTCATGCCCATCGAGATGTAGTGGGACGGCGACTCCGCCCGGGGATGGCGAAGCGGCGCCGACTCGGCCGCCTTGTGCAGGATCAGGGTGAAGGTGCCGGTCAGGCACATCTCCAATGCGTTGGTGCAGACCTCGCCGTCGCCCTGGACGCCGTGGCCGTCGCCGGCGCTGAAGTTGGCGCCTGCAGTCCAGACCGGCAGGAACAGAGTACTGCCGGCGCCGACCTTCTTGTTGTCCAGGTTGCCGCCGTGCTCCCGCGGCTCCTTGGTGCTGATGGCTCCATAGGCCGGCGGCGGCGCCACGCCCATCACGCCGAAGAATGGACGCAGCGGCAGCACCGTGCCCCAGGGGAGCTTGCAGGTGTTGGCGGCGCGGTCCACGGCGATATGACTCAGGAAGCGGTGCGGGAAGTCTTCCGGGAGCGTGCCGGCCAGCGGACGGTGGCCGCAGAAGCCCCAATCGGCGCCAAGCTCGATGGCGTCTATGCGGACCTCGAGCGTATCGCCGGGTTCGGCGCCCGCGACGGCGACGGGGCCGGTGATGATGTGGGGGCCGAGGCGCGGCGGGTTGGCGCGGTGTATGGCCTCCAAGGCCAGAGGGATGTGGAAGCCGCTGCTGGCCGGCGGCAGCACGTCCGGAGCGCCGGAGACGCATTCCAGGGTGACGGTGTCGCCGCTCTGCACCGTGAGGACCGGCGGATACTCGGCGCTGAAGGTGCCCCAGCGGACGGTGTCCGGGGTGGCGGGAACGCGGTGGTGGGCCATGCGGGAGACTCCGGTAGCATTGGGCGGAGTGTCCCTGCCCCGGCCGGCACGTCAAGCCGTGCCAGCGCTTACCTCCGCAGAACCGGCGCAGGCTGCCGGCGCTCCCACCCTGCCCGCTCCAGTTCCGGGATGTCGCTCTCGGCCGCGGGGTAGCCCAGGCAGAAGTAGCCGATCAGAACCCAGTCCACCGGCACATCCAAGGCTGCATGGACCTGCTCCGGGTCGAGGATCGACACCCAGCCAAGCCCGAGGCCAGCGGCCCGCGCCGTGAGCCAAAGGGTGTGGACCGCCATCACGGCGGAATAGGCCACCGTTTCCGGCATGGTCCGCCGGCCCAGGCCGCCGCCCTGTGCCGGGTCGGACACCGCGAAGACCGCGAGGTGGCACGGCGCTTGGTCCAACCCGGCCAGTTTCAGGCCAGCATAGACTCCCGCCCGACCGGCGGGCTGGTCCGCCAGGGCCGCAGCGTTGCTTGCCAGGAAACTTGCGCGCACTGCGGCACGACGCGATGGCTCGTCTACCGTGACAAAGCGCCAGGGCTGGCTGAGGCCAACCGAGGGAGCAAGGTCGGCGACGGCGATTAGATCGTTGAGTAATCCGGGCGCAATCGGGTCGAGCCGGAACTGCCGAACATCGCGCCGCCACTGAAACAAGCGGTGAAGCTGGGCGCAGAATCCCTCGTCAAAAACCGGGCCGGACGTCACCAGGTCAACGAATGAAGAACGACCCGCAGCATAACGCCGTGGCTCGATTCAAGGCGGCTATACGCCGAGATGGCTGCGCCCGCGACCGCTTTGGCGACTCAAGCAGGAGCCGGGCAGGCGTCAGCCGTGACGGGTCGCTGCCGTCTCATGCACAGTTGTCGTGGTCTTCACGGCGGGGCCGGGGATGGTGCCGGCCGGACGGTCCACGCTGCTGGCCTCCATCGAGGCGTCGTCCTCGTCCGCCATGTTCTTCTTGAACGACTTGATGCCCTTGGCGAAGTCGCCCATCAGCCCGCTGATCTTGTTGCCGCCGCCGAAAAGCACGAGGATGACGGCTAGCACGATCAACCAGTGCCAGATGCTGAAGCTACCCATGGTCCCTCCATGCCGGGCTCGGCCCGGCGCGAATAATAGGCGGGTTTGACCCCCGCCGTTGCAATCTTCATGTGGCCCGCCCCGGGCCGCCTTGCAAGCGAATTACGGGGCGTCCAGCTCGGCCATCAGGTCCGGACGCGGCCGCCGGCCCAGCGATATAAAGCCATACGTCGGATAGGCCGTTGTGCCCATGGCGCGGGACGGCGCCCACCAGACGCGCACCAGGGTCCAATCCCCGCCCGGCGACACGTCCATCACTGGCTCGTCGCGGCCGATGCGGCGGTGGACCCAGTTGGCGTGGGTCACCTTGATCTCGTGGGAGGACACCACGCCGGCCACGACGGAGACATGGCCGCGGGCGAGGCGTCCGGTGCGGCGGAATACCAGCACGCCGCCGCGCACCGGCTCGGCCCCGCGTTCGTAGCGGCCGGCGGCCTGATGCCACCAGTCCGCGGCGTCGCCATAAAGCTGGATGCCTGTGACCTGGCGGGCGAAGGGCGCGCACTCCAACGCCGTCGAGGCGCCAATGGCTGGCCCGCCGCCGCCCGACCCGCAGGCCGCCAACCCCAGAGTGCCCAACAGCGCCGCCACCCGAACCATGCCGCCTCCTGCCTCGTTCCGGCATCGTTGCCCCTGGGATGCGGCGGCATCAAGGCCGTTACGAGGCCGCCCATACGACGGCAGCGGCAGCGGTGCCGCCCAGGATGGCGAGGGCCAGGTTGCGCGTGGCCAGCATGACCGCAAGCGTCGCCGCGGCGCCGACCCATTGCTGCACCCCGCCCACGACCAGGGCCGGCACGACGTAGCTGACGAACAGCGTGCCGGGGATGTAACCCAGCATGGCCCGCACCACCGGCGGCGGGCTGATGACGCGGAACAGCCAGTAGCCGCCGGCACGGGTCAGGTAGGTCGCCAGCGCCATCGCGCCGATGGCGGCCAGCACCCAGGGGTCGAGCGTCATGCCCTCCGCGCCCGGTCGCGCAGTACCCCGGCGGCGCTGCCGGCCAGCGCACCGCCCACGATATGCCAGGACGCGCCCGGCATCAGCCGCGCCAGCACGGCTGCGACCACGGCCGCGACGGCCCATGGCAGCAGGTCGGCCCGCGTTCGCCACATCGTCCCCAAGATCGCCACGAACACTGCCAGTGCCGAGAAGAACAGCGGGTGCCCCGGCGCAGGCCGCATCGTCGCGCCGAGCACATGCCCGGCCACGGTGCCCGACACCCACACCGCCCACATCAGCGCGCCGGAGCCGAACAGGAAGCCAGCGTCCGAGCGCCCCGACTGCATCTCCGCCACCGACAGCGCCCAGTTCTGGTCCGCCATCACGAACAGGCTGCCCCACAGCCGCCAGCCGCGCAGCCGGTCCAGCCAGGGCGACAGCACCGGCCCCATCAGCGCCAGGCGCAGGTTGATCACCAGGGTGGCGAGGGCCGCCGCCAGCACCGGCGCCGGGCTGCTCCAGTGGCTGAGCGCCAGCAGTTGCGCCGAGCCGGCATAGACGACCGCACTCATCAGCGTGGACTCCGCCAGGGACAGCCCCTGCCCCTGCGACACGACGCCGCACACCAGGGCGAACGGCGCCACTGCGGCCTGTAGCGGCAGGCTGGCCCGCATGCCCGCCAGCACGGCGGCGCGGGAGAACCGCGGGCGGGCCAGGCTCATGCTAGGACTGCTTGAGGCTGATGACCGCCAGCTCCGCTTCGTCCCGGTCCATGCGCAGGGCCTGCTGCGCCACCGGCTGCGGGAAGCCGGCGCGGGCCAGGGCGCCGATCTCCTTGCGGCGCACCTCGGCCAGCTCGGCGCCGTCCGGCAGCTCGCGGCGGAACGGGCCGAGGCGGCGGCGGCGGGCGTAGGCGAGGGCTGCAGCCAGCTCCGCCTCCGGCTCCGGCATCGCGGCTTGGGCGACCGCCTGCGGCACGCCTTTCTGCGACAAATGCGCGCCGATGGCCCGGTGGGAGCGGCCGGCGCGGGTCAGGCTGCGGGCGCGTCCGGCGGCATAGACGGCGTCGTCCACCACGCCGGCCTGCACCAGGGCGCGGGCGACCTCACGCGCCGCGGCCCGCACGGGGGCGACGTCCGGCGGCTCCTCCCCGGGCGCCTCGGCGGCGGCGCGGCGTGCCCAGCGGTCTATGCGGCGGTCCAGCACGCGGACCAGCCCGGCCTCGGTGGCGCTGAACCGGGCCAGATGGGCCAGGGCGGCCTCGTGCAGCTTGGCGCGGGTGGGCGCGGGTCCGGCAGGCGGCGGGGGGCGCCGTTCGCGGCGGGCAATTTTATCGGGCGGGTTTGGAGGCCGGGCCATCGCGCCAGCATGGCACGGCGGCCCCGGCGCCGGAACCCGGTGCGCATGCAGGACGTTCCCGTTCCAATGATCATCGAGGTATGAATGTCCAAATCCCTGCTCGCCGCCCTCCTATTGCTAGCCGGACCCGCACTGGCGCAGCAGCCATCGGCCACGCCAGTCATTCCCGGAGTAGTAGCGACGACCAACAATCCGAACCTGGCCGTCTCGGCCGTCCGGCTGGAGAGCGGGCAGCGGATGTCCCAAATCATTGGCGCCAGCGTGTTCAACGACGCCGGCGAGCGGTTTGGCGCGGTGGACGACCTGGTGATGGTCGAGGGTGACAAGGTGTCCGTCGCCATCATCGGCATCGGCGGCTTCCTCGGCATGGGGGCCAAGCTGGTGGCTGTGCCCTATCAGCAATTGAAGCGCGACGGCGACAAGCTGGTGCTGCCCGGCGTGACGAAGGACACGCTGGATGCCATGCCGAGCTTTAGCTACTAACGGTCGGTTTCCTAGACAAACCTTCAGAGGTTTGTGCATAGGTGAGAAGCTATGCAGGCTTGCTCAGCCCGGTATAGCCGCAGGTTGCCTGGGTAACATGGGATGCGGGCCTGTTTAGGGCGGACGCCGGCTGCGGTTGCAGTTAGAGAGTGGCCAACGTGACAGGCAACAGAGAGCTTCGGTAGCCCATACCCGTCGCGCCGGGCTGGACTGGCGCCGTAGGCTGTCCCGCTGGGAGGCATTCCCTAGAGATGCTGGACAGACTAGTCGTTCCGGTATGTTGGCCGACGTTCAACTACTGTGTTGCGGTAGTCTTAAATTAACATCGCGTGACCCTGCATCCAGAAACGTCCTAGGCCAGTAGCACCCCTGCGCTTCTTTTTGGCGCAGCGTTGATAACTCGACAGTGCCTGGCTGGTCCGAGGTTCAGCCCTCTGCTCAACCAGGCTTCCAACGGTCATCGGCGTGAGTGCAAGCCTGAAATTCGAACTCATGGGACACACACATGACCAGACGCACACCTGCTGATGTCATCGCTCAAACACCGGCCAGCGTGGACCGGCGCGACCTGCTGCGCGGCACCGGAGCTGGGGCGCTCGCATTCGGCGCGCTTGCAACGGCGGGGCTGGCGGCCTCGTCATCGCCCGCCAATGCCCAAGGCGTAAGCGACGCCGACATCGCCAACTTTGCCCTCAACCTGGAGTATCTCGAGGCCGAGTACTACATACGTGCCGTGACCGGGCAGGGCCTGGCGGCGGCCGACACGACCGGCCTCGGCTCGCCAGGGGCGGTGACGGGCGGCAGCAAGGTAACGCTTGCAACGCCGCTCATCCAGCAATATGCGATGGAGATCGCCCAGGATGAACTGGCTCACGTCCGCTTCCTGCGGGCCGTGCTCGGCGCGAATGCAGTCGCAGAACCGACCATCGACATCGTGAACAGCTTCAACACGCTCGCACAGGCCGCGGGCATCGGTCCCAGCTTCAATCCCTATGCCGACGAGAACAGCTTCCTGATCGGCGCATTCATCTTCGAGGATGTCGGCGTCACCGCCTACCACGGCGCGGCGCCGCTGGTGCAGAACAAGACTGTGCTGTCCGCCGCGGCCGGCATCCTCGCCGTAGAAGCCTATCACGCGTCGGAGGTGCGCACGCTGCTGCTGTCCCGAGGGTTCGCAGCCATCACCCAGAAGATCGCGGCCTTACGCGCGACGTTGTCGGGCGCTGCGGACGATCAAGGCGTGACGGATGCAAGCGGCAATGCGAACGTCGTCCCCACTGACGCCAACAGTCTCGTGTTCTCCCGCACGACCCGGCAGGTACTGAACATCGTCTATGGCGCACCGAACGCCAGCGCCGGCCTGTTCTTCCCAGCCGGCGTCAACGGAGCGATCCGTTGAGCCGGCGCACCGTGCGGCTCGCCGCCGCCGTTGGCGCAATCGCAGCAGGACTTGGCATGTCCGGGCCAGCCAGCGCAGCCGTCGTCAGCGTTACGGCAGGCAGGCCGCTGACCGCGACGCCGGTGCCGGTGAGCTTCGACCCGGCCTCGGCCTTCGCGTTCACCGCTGCCAGCACGGGCAATGGGCCTGGCGCCGCCGTTGCGACCAGCGGCACGGCAAAGGTGTCGAGCTTCGGCGGCGCTGTGACCGAGTTCTCCGCCGGGTCAGCCATTGATCAGACCGGGGAGCTCTACAGCTTCTCCGCCTTCCCAACCGCGACCGTCCTCCCGTTTTCCGCAGCGGACGACTACATCGGACTTTCCTTTAACCTCGCCGACGGCGTCCACTATGGCTATGCCGAGGTCGCCGGTTCCACCCTGGTTAGTTATGCCTATCAGACTACGGCCGGAGCGACGATCCTGACCGGCGCCGTCTCGGCATCGGCGGTGCCGGAGCCTGCGTCGCTGGCCTTGCTGGTGAGCGGCGTTGCCAGCGCGGCGGCGCTCCGGCGCCGGGCCGGAGGCTCAGTAGCGCGCGGCAGCCTGCCGGCGTAACCGCTGACCTGCAGCACCCTTTGTTCAGCCGGCCTCGACTGGATGGAGGGTGCCTGCTGGCCGGCACGGGTGCTGCCGGGCCGGTGCAGGGTAGCGCCGCGTGGAGGCGCCTGATTTCGGCCCCAGCCGCCCGGAGACGATGCCGAACTTCAACTCCTAAGCAGGCTTGCACGGCCTATGACTTATTCGAAAGCTTGTGTAATTAGACCGTACAAGCCTACTTAGCTTTTCATATACGTGCAAACTTTTCAGGGTTTGCTTAGGCCCTGGGCCGAGGTTGCCGGGGCAGGCCCAAACATGGTGCCTGCCCCGTCCTTCCTGGCGTCCAGGCTAGTTTGCGGCGTAAGCGTCTATCAGACGCCAAACTGACCGTTGCGGCGGTATGAAAGCGTCGCTGCGGCGAGCACTGCGCCGGTCAGCAGCCATATGGTCCCAGGCTCAGGCACTTGCTGAAGCTGGCCCCGGATTTCACCCGACGGGAATGCGGTGTCATGGATGTTGACGTAGGCACGGCCCGCCTCAAGCCCGGCGATGAAGGATGCCTGCGTCTGCCCATTCCCGAATGCGAACGTGCTGAGGTTGTAGCTCTGATTGAACACAGCCGACGTCGCATTCGGCAGGGTTCCGAAATCGAGCGCGACCCCGGTGTTCGTTCCAGGTGCTGTGCAGCAGTGGATATGGCCGAACTCTCCAAGGCTGGACAGGCCCGTCCAGTTGATCGCGACGTCGAGCGTCGTGTTGTCGTTCTCAAGCGTTACCGTCGCCGAGCCTGATCCAGGGGACGCGACGGGCGGATTTTGGTTGGCGCCGGACAGCGTCGTTTGGAACACCACCGTGGCACTCGCGGCATGGGCGCTTAGCAGGGCGCCTGTGAAGGCAAGGAGTTTCAAAGCCTGACGCATGATGTGATCCTTTTCCGGTTTTGGTCCAAGTCAGCGCGTCGCTGGGGCGTCGCCGCCCAGATTTCTTACTTCGGCGTTAAAGCAAAACTACTAGACATAACGCCGTGTTCACAGCCGTGATACGGAGCTGGCCAGGCGCGTGGCTGGCTGCTGCTCATGGCCCGATTGCTCCTGCTTGGTGGTTTGAGACGCTCCCTTACGCCCCGGGTGACAACGAAAATGTACAGCAATGCGTTGACTTTCCGCGGTGCAGCACTCCAAAGTCCGTGCTTCCCTGGCTGCCGGCGATGTGCCGTGCGGCCCGGGATGCTTTAGGACCGAGGTGCAAGTTACCGCAATGATCGCCGCCCTGATGCCGACGTACAACCGTGCCGACCTCGCCTTCGAGCGGGGCCAGGGCGCCTGGCTGTTCGCGACGGATGGCCGACGATTCCTCGACTTCGGCGCAGGGATCGCCACTTCGTCCCTCGGTCACGGCCACCCGCACCTCGTGCAGGCCATCGCCGAGCAGGCTGCCCGCGTGATGCACACCAGCAACCTGTATCGCGTGCCGGAGGCCGAGCGGCTGGCCGCGCGCTTCGTCGAGGCGACGTTTGCCGACAGCGTGTTCTTCTGCAACTCGGGCGCGGAGGCGAACGAGGGGCTGGTGAAGATGATCCGCCGGTCCATGCATGAGAGCGGCAGGCCCGAACGGTATCGCGTGGTCTGCTTCGACGGCGCGTTCCACGGACGCACGCTGGCGATGCTGGCGGCTACGGGCAACAAAAAGTACCTGGCCGGCTTCGGGCCGGAGGTTGACGGCTTCGACCACGTGCCGTTCAACAACATGAACGCGTTGCGCGACGCCATCGGCCCAGAGACCGCCGGAGTGCTGCTGGAGCCTGTGCAGGGCGAGGGCGGCATACGCCCGGCGTCGCTGCAATACCTGCGCGACGTCCGCGCCATGTGCGACGAGTACGGCCTCGTTATGGGCCTGGACGAGGTACAATGCGGCATGGGCCGGACCGGCAAGCTGTTCGCGCATGAGTGGGCGGGCATCGAGCCGGACGTGATGTCCATCGCCAAGGGCATCGCCGGCGGCTTCCCGATGGGCGCGGTCCTGGCAAAGGAGCACGTCGCCAAGGTGCTGGTCCCCGGCACGCACGGCACGACGTTCGGCGGCAACCCGCTGGCCTGTGCGGCGGCGAACGCCGTGCTGGACGTGGTGCTGGCGCCGGGCTTCCTTGCCGAGGTGGACCGCAAGGCCCGCCGCCTGTGGTTCGCGCTGGAGGAAGTAGTGCGCGAGTATCCGTCCGTACTGATGGATGTGCGCGGCGCCGGGCTGATCCTGGGGCTAAAGGCCGCGGTGCCGAATGGCGAGCTGCAATCGGCGTTCATGGCGGAGGGCCTGCTGACGGTCGCCGCCGGGGACAACGTGGTACGCCTGGTGCCGCCGCTGGTGCTGACGGATGCCGACGTGGACACGGCGGTGGAGATGATCCGCCGCGGGACACGCCGTTGCCTGCCATCGCCCATGACGGCCGCGGCGAAGTGAGCGCGGCGCTCCGCAAGCAGGCGCCCTTCCCCGAAGGGAAGGGCGCCGACCCGCCCCGGCACTTCCTGGACCTGCGCGATTTCGAGGGCGCGACCCTGCGCGGGATGCTGGACGAGGCGGCGAGCCTGAAGGGGGCCGGGCGCACGACGTCCCGTTCGCTGGCGGGCCGGACGCTGGCGATGATCTTCGAGAAGCCGAGCACCCGCACCCGTGTCAGCTTCGAGGTCGGGATGCGGCAGTTGGGCGGCGAGGTCATCACCCTGCCCGGCCACGACTTGCAGATCGGGCGCGGGGAAACGGTGGCCGACACCGCCCGCGTGCTGTCCCGCTACGTGGACGCCATCATGTTGCGGACGGACAATGCGGCGAAGCTGCACGAGATGGCGGCGCACGCGACGGTGGCCGTCATCAACGGCCTGACTGACCGCAGCCATCCCTGCCAGTTGATGGCCGACGTTCTGACGTTCGAGGAGCACCGCGGCCCCATCGCCGGCCGGGTGGTCGCCTGGTGCGGACCCGGCAACAACGTCGCATGCAGTTGGATCGAGGCAGCCGTGCGCTTCGGCTTCACGCTGCGTATTGCGTCACCCGACCTGCTGCGCCCGCCGGCGCAGCTGCTGGACTGGGCGCGGGCACAGGGCGCACGGGTCGAGGTGACAGATGATCCGGAAGACGCCGTGCGCGGGGCAGCCTGCGTCGTCACCGATACCTGGGTCAGCATGGCGGACGATCCCTTGGAATCGCGGCACAACCTGCTGGCGCCGTACCGGGTGACGGCTGCGCTGATGGCCGAAGCCGCGCCGGACGCGCTGTTCATGCACTGTCTGCCGGCGCACCGGGGCGAGGAGGTGGCGGCCGAGGTCATAGACGGCCCGCAATCCGTGGTGTTCGACGGAGCCGAGAACCGGCTGCACGCCCAAAAGGGCATTCTGTCCTGGGCGCTGGGCGCGCGATGAGAGCCAGGCGTTGACGGAGGAGATTGCGGGCACGCCGGGCTGGGTGGATGCCCGGCTGGACCAGGTTTTTGCCGCATTGCCCGGGGGCGACGCCGTTACGGCAGGCAAGGCGGCCTACGCCGATTGCCTGGCCAGACAGAAGGACCCCGTGGCACCGGCGGACGACATGGGCGCCGAGTTCGACGGTTGCCGCGGCCGGCTGCGTGCCGCCCTGTCATCGGCGGGGGTATCCGGCCAGGATTGGGCCACGCTGGACCAGGCGTTGGAAGCCCTGGAAGCCGAGATCACCGCCGACAGCTAGAGCAGATTGCAGGCAGGTCCGGGCGCGAAGCGACCGGACCTGCAGCTGCAAGTCTCTGCTTGCAAACAAAAAAGCTAGACCGGTTTGCGTCCAGTTTGGACGCAAACCGGTCTAGGCGCATGCCAGCTCCGTCCTCCTCTGGAAGAGGGCCGGGGTAAGCGGGCGGTCCATCCTACGGGCGTCTCGCTGACCCTGGGGTTTTAGCCGAAGGAACCGGTGCTGCTGGCACTGACGCTGCTGGCCGGGGTGGTGACGCTGAGGACCAGCCGGATGACGGTGCCGCAGGACGTCGTCCATCTCGTCATCGTTGCGGCGTTCCTGTTCCTGTCGGTGGTGCCGTAAGCCAGCGCTCCGCCTCGGTCCAGGTCGGCGCGGGGTAGCCGTCATGCGTCCGCAGGCGGGTTTCGGTAAAGCCCAGTCGCGCGAACAGCCGGCGGTTGCCGGGCAGCGCGAGGCGGACGCCAAGGTGCAGGCGCGGCAGGCCGCGGCGCCGGGCCTCCGCCTCAGCCGCTGCCATCAGCAGCCCGCCCAGGCCATGGCCGCGATAGGCCGGGTGGGTGGCCAGCCGGCCGACATAGAGGCCGCCGTCCCGCTGGGACCATAAGATGCAGGCGCCCGGCCCCTCCACCAGCGCGCCGCCGCCGTCGGCCAAGTGGGCGCGTATGCTGTCGCCGGTTTCGCGCAGGGCGCTCGGCGCGGGATCGAGCGGGACCGGGGTGGCGGCAAAGGCGAGACGGATCAGCGCGGCGACGGCGTCCGCGTCGCCGGGGTGGATGGGCCTGATGCTGCTCAATCCGCGGTCCCCGGCTGCCGTGTCCCGAACCAGGGCTGATTTGGCCGACCCGTAGCGAACACCTCATGCCGCCCTCCGCGACAAGAACCCATGCAGCATGAAGGCCGGGATCGCCACTGCCGACAGCGCCGCCGCGGCGATCAGCGCCCCGGCCGGGTCGCCCAGCAGGTCCGCCACCCGTCCGCACATCGCCGGCAGCAGCGCCCCGCCGGCATAATAGATCGCATAGAACAGCCCCATCCCGACCGCGCGGTTCTCCGGCCGCGCCGACAGGGTGCCGACGCCGATGATGACGCCCGCGTGCAGGGATGCGACGGTCCCGAACAGCAGGCCCCACAGCAGCGGCCAGTCCAGCACCGCAGGCCCGGCCACCGCCACGATCCCGGCCACCGTCCCCGCCAGGAACACCGGACGGTTGCCGAACCGCGCCGCCAGCGCGCCGCCCAGCACCGTCGCCGGCAGGTTCAGCCAGGTCGCCAATGTCAGCACCAGCGCAAGCATCCCCGGCGGATGCCCCCGCGACGCCAGCACGGAGGGCATGTAGGACAGGAACCCGTAATACCCGGCGTTGTAGGCCGTCCACACCACCCCGGCGACCATGACCAGCCCGCATTCCCGCCGGGACGGCAGCGCCCAGGCCGCGCCGGCGCCGGGATGCGCCCGCTCGCTGCTGATCAGGAACAACGCCAGCGACAGGGCGGTGATCCCGGCGCCCACGATGAACATGCCGGGCCATCCGAGGGCGCGGACGACCGGGCCGTGCGTCAGCTCCACCAGCCCGACGCCAACCGGGAAGGCGCCGACCACCAGGCCCATGACCGGCAGGAACGACCGGCCGGGAAAGCGGTCGCCGATCATCTTGCCCTGCATCACCACCAGCATCACGGCCCCTGCCCCCGCCAACGCCCGCCCGGCGCCGATGCCCGAGGGTCCGCCGGCCCCGGCGCATACCGCCGCGCCGAGCGTCATCAGCGCCAGGCCGCCGCCGACCACCAGCCGCTCCCCATAGCGGCGCCCGAGAAGCCCGCCCGGCAGCGCGACCAGGACGCCCGGCGCCATATACAGCCCGATCAACCCGCCTAGCTCGGCATAACCCAGCCCGAACCGTTCCAGCAGCTCCGGCCCGAGGCTTGCGAGGGATTGGAACTGGTAGCCGAACGCCACCCGCGACAGCGACACCGCCGCCACCAGACCCCATCGCCGCACGGCCAAATCCTTCATCGGATGCACCCTAAGCAGGCTTACGTGGCCTGTCACACAGATGGCCTGCGGCCGTCCCACGCCGCGTAAGCCTGCTTAGCTTTTCATCTGGGCGCAAAACTGCAGCGGTTTGCTTAGGGCACCCCGCCGGAACCGGACAGGTTCACCTCCGCATCACTTCTCCCTACATAGAGAGGATGACAACCAATCCTGCCTTCCTGGACAGCGCCCGGCCCGACGTGCCCGACATCGTGGTGCCGCGCGGCATCACCCCATTTTTTCTGCCGGGCCGCCCGGTGCGCGGACGCCTGGTGCGGCTCGGCCCGCTGGCCGATGCGTTGCTGACCCGGCACCATAACCACCCCGTCGTGACGGCGCTGACCGGCCAGGCCCTGGCGCTGACAGCGGCGCTGGCGACGGCGCTGAAGTTCCGCGGCTCGTTCAGCCTGCAGGCCAAGGGCGACGGCGCACTGCCGATGCTGCTGGCGGACTGCACGGAATCCGGGGCGCTCCGCGGCTACGCCCGCGCGGACGCGGACAAGCTGGACGCGCTGCTCGCCGCCGGGGAGAACCCCTCCGCCGCCGCCCTGCTCGGCCACGGCTACCTCGCATTCAGCGTGGACCAGGGGCCGGACCGCGAGCGGCACCAGGGCATCGTCAGCATCGAGGGCGACAGCCTGGCCGACATGGCGCTGCACTACTTCGAGACTAGCGAGCAGCTTCAGTGCACCGTCCGCCTGGCCTGCGCCAAAACGCCCCTGGGCTGGCGGGCCGGCGCCCTGATCCTGGAGCGCGTGGCGCGCGAGGGCGGGCTGGACCCAGAGATGGACGACGACGCCCAGGCCGAAAGCTGGCGCACCGCGACGGCGCTGGCAGCGACGCTCAAGGAATCCGAGCTGCTGGACGACACGCTGCAGCCGGACCGGCTGCTGTTCAACCTGTTCGGGACGGAAGGGGTGGCAGCCGACCGCAACCGCGCCTTGGCCTATGGCTGCCGCTGCTCCCGCGCCCGGCTGTCCGGCATCCTGGAAACATTTCCCAAGGACGACCTGGACCACATGGCGGTGGGCGGCGACATCGTCATGACGTGCGAGTTCTGCAACCTGGATTTCCGGTTCGGCCGCGACGAGGTCCATGGCCAGGCGGCGGGCGGGTAAGATGCTGCGCCGGACCGCACTGCTGCTGCCGCTGCTGCTGGCGGCCTGCAGCGGCGACGACCTGGCGCAGCGGACGGAGTTCCCGGCGCTGCACTACGATTACCTGACGCCGTTGCGGCTGAACGTGGCCACCGTGGATGTGCCGGATGCGCCGCCGCCGGGGCCGCTGGATGCGGTGAACCCGGCACCGCCGGGCCAGACGCTGCGACGAATGGCGCTGGACCGCATCGGCGCTGGCGGCGCCACGGGCCGGGCGGTGTTCGTCGTTGACCAGGCCAGCATCACCCAGGCGGGCGATGGCCTATCCGGCGTGATGGCGGTCCATCTCGATGTCCTCCGTCCGGATGGCGGACGCGCGGCCTATGCGGAGGCGCGGGTCACGCGCCAGGCCACCCTGCCCCGCCGCGCCGAGCTTCCGGCCGCGCTCTATGACATGACTCGGGCGATGATGGACGACATGAACGTGGAGCTGGAGTTCCAGGCCCGCCGCTCCCTGCACGACTGGCTGCAATCAGCCGAGGCTGCGCCCGCACCTGCCCCGGTTCAGCAGCAGGACCTGTCAGCCCCTGGGCAGCCCGCAGCGCCGCCATCCCGTCCGGAGCCATCGCCAGAACAGCCCACCCGCGCTCCCAGCAGTTGACGCCGGGTCCGGCCGCCTGCACCGGCCCTTGACGGCCTGCTTGCAGAGGGCCAGCGAAGCCGTTGAAAGACAACTGGTTGCCGCCGCGCCGACGACGGCGCATTTAGCCAATCGCAACACCATTGTCCCTTTTTTGCGTCCGGCCCAGCCACCACCTGCCCAGTGTGCAGGCCTGGTGATTGGACCACAGCAATGTTAATGATTTTTTTACCCGTGGTCGCAAAGCAAGGGGACAGCCGTGGATACGTATAGCATCGAACTGCCCCTGCCGGAGGCCGAGGCATTGCGCCGGATCTTGGACCGGGTGCTCGGCGGCGGCGATGCCGTGGTGGCCGGCGGCAGCGGCGTGCCAGCCTTGCTCGATGCGGCGGCGGACGCACTCGCCCGGCATCGGTGCCGCGTGCTGCGGGCGTCGGCGCTGGCGGCTGGAGGGCTGAGCCTGTCTGGCTTGATGGCGCAAATCACGGAACGTCCGGACATTGACGGGCATGACGATGAGGTCCTGGAGCTTGGGTTTCAGGCGCTGACGGTTCCCGATGGGGACAACGAGGCAGTTGCGCTCCTGGTCGAGGGCGGGGAACTGCTGCACCGGACTGCCTTGCGCTACCTGCAATTCGCTTGCAGGTCGGCGCCGGTGTTGCGCCTTGTGCTGGCCGGGCAAACGGGCCTGCCCGACTTGCACGATGACGAGATGACGCCCCTACGCACGCGCCTGGCCGCCAGCCCTGTGATCACGCTAGCTGCCGACTTGCCGGAGCTTCCGGTCGCGTTGCTGGATGAGACTCCCTTGGAGTCGGGCACGCCAGCCGCGGTGCCGTTGCCTCCGTCCCGTCCGCATCTCGTTCCACCCAGCCTTGCTTCGTCCGGCCCACTGCCTCTTTCCCTACCGCGCGTGTCCATTCCGCCGCCTCCTGAACCGGTCCAAGCTCCCGTGCTGCGGCCGGCGCTGTCAGGCCCTCCGGTGCGCGCCGCGGACGCGACCCGGCGGAGGTCGTCTATGACCTGGATCGGCGTTGGCCTGGCGATGGCTGCCTCGATCGCAGTCGGCGTGCTGATCGGGCGTTACGGATGGCCGGGCGGGTTTACCGTGTCGTCGCAAACGGCGGCGCAGCCTGGAACCCCGCCCGTAGGAAGCTCTATGCCGATGCAGGCCATTCCGTATGTGACCCAGGGCGGCGTGCCAGCATCCAACCCGAACGTTCCGTCCGGCGGTGCGGCTGCCCCTGCCGCAGAGCCGCCCGGGCGCGCCGCGATGGCAACGCCAGCGCCAGCTCCCGTCCAGCCGTCAGCGGGCGCTGCAGGCGTCCCATCTGTGGACAAGGGCAGGCCGGACAGCACGGCACTGCAAAATCCTGGGGAGGCGCAACGCCCTGCCTCGGCCTCCACAACCCAATCCGACCCCGCCCCGCCCCGCCCGAGGCGGGAAGCGCGGCAGGCCGAAGGCCGGTCGAGGGAGTCAACCTCCCCAGGACGAAACTCGGCATCGTCTCGGTCCGCCAGCCGCTTCAACCAACCCCCCGAAGCCCGCGAGCATGGCTTGCCGCCCAGTGGACAGGAGGCGCTTTACCTGTCTCCGGCTCAGGAGCCATCGCAAGCTGCGCCGCCCGAGCCCTCACCGGACCGGGCCAGGGAACGCCGGCCGATCATCGGCATTTATACGACTGACCAGAACGGCGTCCGGACCTTCCGGTCGTCCCCGTGACGGCCGGCCTATAACAGCGACGTTCTAAATCCTGGAGTGCACCGATGAACAAGCGATCTGCTGCCCTGGCAGCACTTCTAGTGGCGGCGCCCGCCGCGGCACAGCCAATCATCATCCCATTAAGCAAGCAGGAGCCGCAGCAGGGACAGCAGCCCCCAGCCTCGCCGGTTCCGGTTGCCCCGCCCCAGGCCAACGCGACGCCGGGCGCCGGTTCGCAGCCCGCCGGCCAACAGTCCACCGCCGGCAGCACTGCCCAAGGCAATGCTGGTCCGAACGACGCAGGCTCTGGAGAAGGCCAGCCTTCAACCCCGGCCCGCTGACGTCCACGCCAGCCTCCGGCCCGGCTGGGAGCGTTTCCCGGCCGGGTGAGCCTCATATCCAGTGGGCGGGAAGCCAGACCTCGATGCTGCCGTTGCGCTGCCAGTAGCCATCCTGCCACAACGTGCCGTGGCCTGCCCGCTCGACCCATACGCCGGGGACCCACTTGTAGTCGCTGCCGGTCCAGTCGTAGTGGCCCGGCTGCCAGATTAGGGCGACGCGAGGCTCGGGCGGGGCAGGCACTTCCTCGGCCAGCACCGCCGGCACCGGTGGATGCGCGGGGGCGGACGGCGCGCCGCATCCCTGCAACGCCAGGACGCAAAGAACAGGAACAGCAAGCACGCGCATTAGGTCCGGTCTCCTGTGGGGGACGACGTAAAGATGGGTCATCCGGGCCTTCGAAGCCAGGGCGGCGGCCTGGAGGCGCTGCGAATGGGCCTGGGGGACACCGATCACGCTTGCCGGCCCTGAATGCCAGGAGGCAATACGGAATCAACCGCCGGCCCTGTCAAGCTGCTCCAGGACGGCAGCCTCGGTCAGTATTTGCGGCAGCACGATGGGCGTCCCGGATCCCGCGGGGTAAAATACATAGAGTGGCACGCCGTCGCGGCCATGCTCCCGCAGGAAGGCGGTGATGGCCGGGTCGCCGCGGGTCCAGTCACCCTTCAGGTAGGCCACGCGGTGAGTGGCGAAGGCGTCCCGCACGGCGGAAGGGGCGAGGGCGACGCGCTCGTTGACCAGGCAGGACACGCACCAGGCCGCGGTCATGTTGACGAACACCGGTCGCCCGTCCGCACGCAGGCTGGCCAGGCGGGCGGGGGTGTATGGCTCGATCCCCGCAGCCGGTGCGGCCTCCGCCTGGGCTGCAGGCGCCGCGCTCAAGCCTGGCAGCAGAGCGGCGGCGAGCGCCACGGCGGCCAGTGCGGCGCCACGGCCCAGCCACCGGCCGCCGGACTGCTGCGTGAGCCCATAGGTCCAGGCGGCGAAGCCCACCAGCAGCAGTCCGCCCAGCACCGCCAGCACGCCGTCCGGCCCAGCTTGCTGGCTGATGACCCAAACCAGCCAGGCGGCGGCGGCATACATCGGAAAGGCCAGCACACCGCGCAGCACGTCCATCCACGCGCCGGGCCGAGGTAGCAGCCGCGCCGCGCCGGGCACCAGAGCCAGCACGGCATAGGGCGCGGCCAGGCCTAGCCCCATCGCCAGAAACACCAGCACCGTCACAGCAGCCGGCGCCGCCAGTGCCGCTGCGATGGCGGCGCCCATGAACGGCGCCGTGCACGGGGTCGCGACGAGCACCGCCAAGGTCCCAGTGGCAAAGCTGCCGGCATGGCCGCCGCGCGACGCCAGCCCCTGCCCCGCACCGGCCAGCCGCCCGCCGACCTGGAACACCCCGGACAGGTTCAGCCCCACCGCGAACAGCACCCACGCCATCGCTGCGACGAAGGCCGGGGACTGGAACTGGAATCCCCATCCCGCCACGCCGCCGGCCGTCCGCAGGGCCAGCAAGGCGCCGCCCAGCACGCCGAACGCCACCATGACGCCGGCGGTGTAGGACAGGGCGTGCCGCCGTACCTCGCCCAGTGCCGCACCGGACATGCGGGCCAGCGCCATCGCCTTCATGGCGAGCACGGGGAACACGCACGGCATCAGGTTCAGCAGCAGGCCGCCCAGCAGCGCCAGCAGCAGCGTCTGCGCCAGCGGCACCGCGGCGGGGGCGGCGGCCGGGGTGGCGAGGGCGGCGGCCGGGACCGTGCCGGGCTGCGCGGCGACATCGAGGTAGGTTTCCTGTCCGCCGGGGTCACGCAGCACCAACGTCCCGGCGAGGCCAGAAACGGCCGCACCGGCCTGGCCCGGCTTCAGTACTAGGGAGACCTCGCCGTCACCCGCCGCTAGCCGCTGCGGCGCTGCGTTCTCGACCGCTCCTTCGCTGTCCGGGAAAAACCAGGCCTCCCGAACCGTCGCAGCTGACAGCCCCGCGCCGCGCAACGTCAGCGTGCCGTCCGGCGCGACCGTTGCCGGGAACGGCGAGGGACGCGGCATCCGCGCATCGGCGGCGGCGAACTGCGGCGCCTGCGCGGACGGCGCCGGGGCACCCAGCGGCAGGTCCAGGGTGAAGCGGCCCTCCTCCGGCACGCAGATCTTCTCGCACACCAGCCAGGTCGCGGACGCCTCGACATGCAGCGGGTCGGCGCCGGGGGTAACGGCAACCGGCAGCAGCACCTCTCCGGTGTAGCCGTAGGTCATCAGCGGACCCTCGGGCAGTCGCACCGGGGTGGGCCATTGCAGGTCGCCGGCCGTGGCGCCAGCCGGCAAGGTCAGCGTCAGCTCGGGCGGCACGCCGGCGTCGCCGGGGTTGCGCCAGTAGGTGTGCCAGCCCGGCACCAGGCGCATACGCAGGCCCAGGTGCATGGGCTGCCCGGCCCGGATCGCGTCCGTGTCGGACACCAGCGTCACGGTGGCGCGGCTGCTGCGGACCGCAGCACTTTCCACGGCCTGGGCCGGCGTCGCCGCCAGCACGGCAAAGGGCAGCAGCACGGCAAGTCGGATCATGCGGAGTCCTCGCGTCACGCTGCATATAAGGGCGTTCCGTGGCTAAGTGCCACTTCGCATCCGGGCCGTGCCGGGCTACGCGGTGCCGCCATGCTGCCAGACCTTCCCATTGCCGATGCCCTGCCGGCCCTGCTCGCTGCCCTGGAGCGGGGCGGCAACGCCGTGCTGGTCGCGCCACCCGGCGCCGGCAAGACCACGCTGGTGCCGCTGGCGCTGCTGGATGCCCCTTGGCGCGGCGACGGCCGCATCCTGGTGCTGGAGCCGCGGCGCCTGGCCGCCCGCGCCGCCGCGACGCGCATGGCCTCGCTGCTCGGGGAGCCGGTCGGCCAGCGCGTCGGCTACCGCACCCGCCTGGACAGCGCCGTGTCGGGCGCCACCCGGATCGAGGTCGTGACGGAGGGCCTGCTGGTCCGCCGCCTGCACGGCGACCCCACGCTGGACGGCGTCGCCGCCGTGCTGCTGGACGAGGTGCACGAGCGCGCGCTGGAAGCCGACCTGGCGATGGCGCTGTGCCTCGACCTGCAACGGGTGCTGCGTCCGGAGTTGCGGCTGCTCGCGATGTCGGCGACGCTGGACGGCGCGCGGCTGTCGGCGCTGCTGGACGCCCCGGTGATCGAAAGCGCCGGGCGCATGTTCCCCGTGACGGTCGAGCACGCCGCCCGCGACGTGGCCGACGTGCGCGACCTGCCGGACGCCCTGGCCCGCGCCGTGCGCGCCGCACTGGCGGCGCATGAGGGCGACGTGCTGGCCTTCCTGCCGGGCATGGGCGAGATACGGCGGGCAGAGGCGGCGCTGTCGGGCTGCGGCGCCCTGGTGCTGCCGCTGCACGGCGACCTGCCGCCGGCCGAGCAGGACCGCGCTTTGCGCCCAGCAGAAGGCCGCCGGGTCGTGCTGGCTACCAGCATCGCCGAAACCTCGCTGACCGTGCCCGGCGTCCGCATCGTCGTGGACGGCGGCTGGCGCCGGTCGCCGCGGCTGGATGCGGCCACCGGACTGACCCGGCTGGCGACGCTGCGGGTCAGCCGCGCGGCCGCGGACCAGCGTACGGGGCGGGCGGGCCGGGAGGGGCCGGGCGTCGCCATCCGGCTGTGGACCCCGGCGCTGCAGCGTGGGCTGCAGCCCTATGACCGGCCCGACATCCTGGAGGCCGAGCTGTCCGGCCTGCTGCTGGACTGCGCCGCCTGGGGCACGCCGCCTGCCGCCCTGCCCTTCCCCGATCCGCCACCCGCCGGGGCGCTGGCCGCGGCGGGCGCGTTGCTGGCCGGGCTGGGCGCGCTGGATGGCGACGGGCGGATCACGCCGCTGGGCAACCGCATGGCCGCGCTCGGCGCGCATCCCCGCCTGGCCGCGATGATGCTGGCCGCCGATGGGCCGGGCCAGGCCGCCCGCGCGGCGGAGCTGGCGGCGCTGCTGGAGGAACGCGACCCCCTGCGCGGGCGCGACGCCCCGGCGGACGTGCAGCTCCGCCTGGATGCGCTGGCCGGCGGCGGCGGCGACGTAGACCGCGGCGCGCTGAGCCGCATCCGCCGCCAGGCCACGGCCTACCAGCGCCGCCTGCGGGTCGGCGCCGAGGCGTCCGGCGATCCCGGCGCGTTGCTGGCCGCCGCCTTCCCCGACCGCATCGCGCAGCGCCGGGGCGAGATCGGGTCGTTTCGCCTGTCCGGCGGCGGCGGGGCGCGGCTGCCAGTCACCGACCCTCTGGCCAAGGCGTCGCTGCTGGCCGTCGCCAGCCTGGACCTGAAAGCATCTGCGCGCATCCGTCTCGCCGCGCTGCTGGACCCGGCAGCGCTGCCGCCCTCGATCGCTGCGCAGGTGACGGAGACCGTCGAGAACGCCTTCGATCCCATAAGCGGCGCCGTGCTGTCGCGCCGCCGCCGCCGGCTGGGCGCGCTGGTGCTGGACGACCGCACCGTGCCGGCCGACCCGGCGGACACCGCCGCCGTGCTGGCGGGGGCGGTCGGGCGCCGGATGGACGCCCTGCCCTGGACCGACGCCGCCCGTGCGCTACAGGCCCGCGCCGCCATCCTGCGCGGCCTCGACCCGGACACGCCGGACCTGTCCGACGTTGCCCTGGCGGCCGGAGTACAGGACTGGCTCGCGCCGCACCTGCACGGCGTATCCCGCCTGGCCGACGTAGCGGCGCTGGACCTGGCCTCCATCCTGCGCGGCCTGCTGGGGTGGGAGCGTGCGGCGCGGCTGGACCGTGATCTGCCGACGCACCTGCAATTGCCGGGCGGGCGGGCGGCGGTGGACTATGCCGGGCCGGTGCCGCTGGCGTCGGCGCGGGCGCAGGCGTTCTACGGCCTGGCTGCGTCGCCGGTGCTGGCGGGCGGGCGGGTGCCGTTGCAACTGGCGCTGCTGTCCCCGGCCGGGCGGCCCATCGCCATCACCGGGGACCTCGCCGGGTTCTGGCGCGGCGCATGGGCGGATGCGCGCAAGGACATGCGCGGGCGTTATCCGCGGCATGACTGGCCGGAACGTCCAGCGGAGGCGCTTCCTGCTCCCTTTCCCTCCGGGAGAGGACCGGGGTGAGGGAAGCGGCAAGCAATGTCTTATCCCGCGACGGCTCAGCCCAGCCAGGGCCAGAAGCGCACTGTGCGGCCTCCCTCACCCCGGCCCTCTCCCGGAGGGAAAGGGAGAAGTCGCTTTCCGTAGCGACGGCGCTGTATCATTGTAGCGGAAATCCTATGCGCGCGACCCTGACAGGAGCCTGCCATTCAATGAGCCGCCTCACCCCGCGCATCGCCCTGTTCGCCGCCGCATTGACGCTCACCGCTTGCAGCGCCGGGCCATCCCATGCACAGGGTTTGATGGGCGGCGGCGCACCGGCCACTTTCGCTCCTCTGGTCCGGCGCGTCGTCCCAGCCGTGGTGAACATCACCGTCACCGAGAGCCAGGTGCCATCCGAGACCCCCGCCGCCATGCCGCCGGAGCTGCGCGGCACCCCGTTCGAGCGCCAGTTCCGCGAGCGCTTCCGCAACCGGCGGGAACAGGTGCTGGGCGCAGGCTCAGGCTTCATCATTGACGCCAGCGGCCTGATCGTCACCAACAACCACGTAGTCGGGCGCGCCGACAAGATCACCGTCGCCCTGTCGGACGGGACCGAGCTGCCGGCCCGGCTGATCGGCTCCGACGATCTCACGGACATCGCGGTCATCCGGGTCAGCAGCCCGACACCGCTGCCCTACGTCACCTGGGGCGACAGCAACGCGGCGCAGGTGGGCGACTGGATACTGGCGGCCGGCAACCCGTTCGGGGTCGGCACCTCCGTCACTGCCGGCATCATCTCGGCGCGGGGGCGGGACATCGGCGCCGGGCCGTTCGACGACTTCATCCAAATTGACGCGCCAATCAACCCCGGCAACTCCGGCGGCCCCACCTTCAACATGAACGGGGAGGTCGTGGCGGTGAACACCGCCATCGTGTCGCCCACCGGCGGGTCCGTTGGCATCGGCTTCGCGGTGCCGGCCGAGATCGCGCAACGGATCGTAGCGGACCTGCGGGACAAGGGGCGCATAGACCGGGGCTGGCTGGGCGTGTCGGTGCAGGATGTGCAGGGCGGGCTGGGCGGCGTCAGCCGGGCCACGACCGCCGGCGTGTCCATCGCCGGCATTGACCGCACAGGACCCGCGGCGAAGGCCGGGCTGCGGCCGGGGGATGTCGTGGTGTTCGTGAACGGGGACCGGGTGGACAGCGCGCGCAGCCTCATCAAGGCTATCGCCGCCACGCCGCCCGGCAACTCGGTGCGTCTGCTGGTGCGGCGCGGGGCGCAGAACCTGGACGTGCCGGTGGTGGTGGGGCGGCGGCCGGCGGAGTCGGCGGGGTAGGCCCTTTTCTAATCAAGGAGGCTTGGTGACGTTTCGGCAAGCTTGCCGGTCCGTGAAATGCTTCTAAGCAGCCTTTTTTAGGTTCTCACACGGATGCTTCATGCGTTCCTTGTTGAGCTTTTTGACGGCAGCGTGAATGGCGCTGTTCAGGTCAGTTACGTCCCTGAACGTTTGATGAGCCAGGTGGTG
>JAABUT010000205.1_pt1 | contig 109984 bp, 114 predicted proteins | sample 5559281 | NCBI WGS metagenome assembly JAABUT01 (sample SAMN10711880, study PRJNA513359) | rock metagenome | isolation source: Antarctica rocks | place: Antarctica: Victoria Land, Ricker Hills nord | collected 2016-01-04 | reverse complement strand
CAACAACAACAACAACAACAACAACAACAACAACAACAACAACAACAACAACGGTTTGTTGAGGATAAGAGGCTGAGATGCGGGAATCGTCTGAGGCGGATGGGAAAGGGCAGTCCTACAGCATACGGATACGGCTCGGCCAACGAATCGACAGAAAGGTAAACATCACGTGATCTTAGGAGGGAGGAACTTACCTGGACGTGGATGTACAAGTATAACTGGTGGATGGGACACGCGGCACAGGAGTGTCTTCGAAATCACTTGGTCTTCATTAGACATTCAAGTTGATATGTAATAAACGTACCGACATTATCTTTTGGCAGCTCCGTACAAAGCGCCCCAAGCAAGTTACTTTATTCCTCCGACACCTGTCGTACGTCGAAACCACTCAGCGATGCGTGCATACAGACATGCCAGGTACTCTATCGAGAGAAGACCACAAAGCACAGACCCTACACGGGAATCCTTCCCTTATTGTTGCCGCCTAACATTGCCTTCGCAATCCATCGAGCTGCATACAACTCTTCGATCCCATTACCTCCCTCATGAAGCGATGTGCTGAGCAAGCGTTGCATGCAAATCTGCCATCGAAACATCCACTGATACATATTGGATACAGTAATCTTCCCACATCACTCCCGTTTTTCACTGTCGTTTGCCTCAATCTTGACTCGTACATTCTCCTTATCCTCCGACTCTACTGACTCCACTTTAACTCCTCCTTCATCCTCTTGTTCGTCTTGCTTGGATGACCCGGGATTCTGCTTTGGCTTATCGGTTCTGTCTCGCTGGAATCGACGCATTCGTTTCCTAACTTCAGTGCGGACCATCTCCGTGGGGACTTCCGGCAGCCCCGCCGCCTTCCTTTTGCCGAGAACGCAGTTCAAACTATCGACAACTGAGTTCCAATGCTCATAGTACGGCTCATCACTCGGCTCCCGGCTGACGTTCGAGTTCCCGCATGCTCCGCAACGGTACTCATCTAGACTACGTTCGTTCCTGCAGATAACTGGCGGCGATACCTTGCAACGATCACAGTAAAGCCGGTGACCAAGGCGGTCGATTTCGAGTGGTCTCCATTCTCTATGAAAGAAGGAAGGCTCATCGTCAAGATCGAGCCTTTGACGATCTTCATCGCCCAAGCGACAGATACAGGGGCCGATGAGCTTGTCTAAGCGGTGATGGAGAAAGACCACGTCATAAGAGTCTGGGTTGATGCAAAGATTGGGAGCTCCGTGGAACGTCTGATGGACACCGGATTTCCAACCGTCGATATCAAATCGTTTAGGGTTTTTCCGGTACTCTTTCTTCAGGCTCATATCGAGGACTACATTCCAGCCTTGAGGGAGGTTGATGTTGGTGCGCTTTGAGGGGGTGTCCAAATCCCAAGTTGCTGTCTTTACCTCTGCTGAAGTACAAGTGTTACCCTGGTTTACCACACTTACATTGTACACACACGGGGTCCGTGGTTTCATAGGGTGTTGCATCGTCTCCTCACGCTTCAGGTCCCCAGGTCTGAGGATGGTATGGCCACTAGAAGTGCCGTCTCCTACCTTCACAAGATGGCTCGAGTTCATGGCCCCACAGTGACCGCATCTTAGTCGCTCCGTCTTGACATTCTTGTAAATCGCGGGCGGGCTCGTGTTACACTTTATACACCGTAAACCGCTGTTGCGGCCATCCTCACCCTCCAGCTCCATCCAAATCCTATCAAGGTATTTTGATCCTGGCCCGCCAAACTCATGCTTTAAGATCGGACGTGCTCTGAGAATGAGAGGCCCTAGTAACTCTTCGAGGCGACTCTGCAGAAAAACCAGATCATAAGAGTTTTCGCTAACCTGGGGTGCCCCGGTGGCATTAATACTCTTGAAGTTTTCAATATCGAAACTCGAGGTCGTTCTGTGAAGATCCGTCAGAAGTACGTCTGCTTCTATGCTCCAATTCTGTGGTGGTTTGAGGCGTGCCATCGCCCTAAATGCTGGGTAACATGCTTGAATATTACGACGAGCCACTGGTAGAAACTGGCCGTAAGTGTTCATGGTCTATAGCACTCTATCAATGGATCGACTTGCTCCTGAACGAGTGGATTCAAGTAGAGGAAGGGGAGAGTGATTTTTTCTGAGGTGTTGAATATATGTAGATGCTCTCCTGACATGCGCAGGTGTGAGCCACTTATCAGAATACTTTACTCAACATTCATTCACTGAAAAAAGTGAATTGATTCGATCATTCACCAGATGGGCTTAGTCGCTTCTCGAAGCGAGGTGGAGCCAAGATTTCAACCCAAGACGGGTTTCCCTTCCGTACTCGGAAGCAACCCCAACATACGAACTGTGAATTTTCTTGAACAAGAGATTGCGACGGTAAGGTACGGTACCCTAATGATGTGAATGCTTAGGTAGAAAATGATGACGTGACCGAAAACCGCATTTTCTCGTGAATTAGGAAATCTCGTGATTCAACCTTGACGTGATAGATGTTTCATCGTAGATTCCTCCCATCGCAATGTCGCTGATGCTATTCAAAACGCCAATGCCCAGATGCACAGATGGATCACAGAGGCACAAAACAACTCCTATATTCATCGGAGCATACCTTTGACGCTCCATCCCTGGTCCCCCATTCTCGCCACGCCAAGATCGTGGGTTCTCAATAGCCGCTCTTCAGGCATACTGCGTATGTGTTATCAGAAAATAAAATAATACAGAGACTACTCCATAGACGGTTCGTAATTCGGTTCCAACCAAAATCAAGCACTTGGTGCCGTCGTGGGTGGCGAGGTGATGGAATGTGTGTGGGGCATTGAGGCCTGATCTCTACATCGATCCCAGAACCACCAGTGATGCTCACAAGTAGCGGAAGTAGGCCTGATGCCTGGGGAGACCGACGTGCTTGTCCCGGTGATGGTCTGGGCCGCGCTTGTGCTAACGTGGGTGGTGGTCGTAGGATCTAAGCATCCCCCAAACCACCCATAGCTGTGACAGGTTGTAGTTGAGCTTGAGGTTGTTGTAGTAGAGCTTGAGGTCGTTGTCGTAGAACTTGAACTTGAAGACGTAGTCCCAGTAGTGATTGTCTCGTCCAGGCACCCTAATACGATCAGCGAATGAGCTCTAATAGTAAATTTAACAAGATCAACATCTTACCCCACCATCCTGGCGTCTTGCAAGTCGTTGTCCGGGTCCGGGTCGAAGTGGTAGAACTGCTGCTTTGGGTTGATGTTCTTGGATCTGACCCGTTGCTCTCGAAATATTTCCAGTTGTAGCAGTCCACGCATTCAGAATCCGACACGCATGGAGCCACATCATCATACGCCTCAATGACATCTTTAATAACATTCCAGATCTTGTGGTTGCCAATTCCTACTCGCCAGCTCTTGTCTTTCACAGTGTCGTATACGCACACATGGCCTAGATGGCATTGACTCTCCAAAGCGTAGCCGCCCAGCGTACAGCCTGACGTGGCGGCATTGCAGGTTCCCATGAAGATTGGATCAGCTGTGTGGCCGAAGTGGTAAATAGCAGTATTCTGCCTCGTCTGGGGAGCACTTGGATACGAGCCTGGGGGAGATGGAATACCCAACCGGGAAGCTGCAAGTGCCTCACCGTAGGCTTCGAAAGTAGTAACAGGTAAGCCATATGTAAGACCTAATAGACTGCTGACCGCGCCACCAAGCGAGTGCCCTGACAACCATATGGTGGAAGTGGGGTAGAGCTCAGTGACATTGCCATAAAGTTCCAAAGAAGCCTGGTAATAGCGATTTTTCATCTTCAAAGCCTTGACTAGGCATGTTGTATTGCATGTAAAGGCCGACGATTGGCAGTCACAGACTTGGCGCCATAGATATTGTCCACCTTGACCGCAGCAGCAACTGGCAAAAAGATTGTCGTTCTCCTTGTCGTTGGATGTTGTTTCGGCTCCATCGAAAACTGCCGGCGATGTACCTTTGAGGGCTACCACGATAGTCGAATTATCCTTGTCCGCGAATATATGACCACGTAAGCCATCACCTTCCCATCCAAAGCTCTGCGAATAATTGAAACCCCCGTTCACATCCTGCCACTCGCCCGTTCCCGGTTCTTTGGTGTACGAATTCCCTGACATACGAGCCAAGCTGAGCACCGTCTCTTTGTCTGTGACATTAGGCCCTAAAATTTCGTCCAAAGCCCACGCCGATATAGGAGGCGTGGATGCGACTCCGGTGAGTCGAGCAGTGTCAACTAGGGACTCGATGACTGTGGCTCTGCGATCGGACAGTCTTTGTATGGTCGTCTGTCTTGATCTTGCATACAGGCTGCCATGTGCTGTTTTTCGACCCCCTCCTTCTTCCTCTATCCAAACAATATCCCCAGAACGTATGTCCAATCGGGTGTGCAGGTCTGGATATAGGTGGGTGCCATGGTGGAAGATGTGTCTCAGTGTGAATTCATGCTCTTGACTTGGTTGATTCAAAGGTGTCTCTGGGTCCAAAGCTGCCGAGGGTTGAAGAGGGCTTAGAGGGATTTGGTCGGGCACGTCGAACCAGCCGCCGTGCCATGATGCTGCGGATGTAATCGTTGATGAGGCCGCGATGAAGGATAGCAGCAATGCCCCCGTTACTCTACCAGCTGAATGGCAGGCTTCAGTCCGAGACCGTCGTAATTTCATTATGTGAGCTGAATAGAAAAAAATGTAGCGTGTAAGAAGCACGAAATATATTTTTGCCGTGGTAGTCAAGTAGGCAGTCGTGACGGCGACAGATGATCAGTTATGCATCGATGGCCATTTGTTCATGTGGTTGGCGGGGCGAAGTGCGGCAAGTTCCATGGCGCGTCATCTAACCTCTCGAGGCAGCTCCCTTGATCCTCAGAAAGTGCTTCGTTCGGAGCGTTTGTATTTTACATATTGTAAATCTGTATTGGAGGTAGAATGTGACTTCAGAGCATCATGGACTGGATCCTGATGATCTATGCAATACTATCCTAACCTTGATAAGCTTCGCTCCTTTCGACATTACTCCACGAATGTCTGACCGTACGCGATAGCCTTAGCAGTATCCTGCATTTGCTCCCAAGCAATTACAGGAACGTATCCTTGCGAGCTCTAGCTGACAGCTTGAAAGTACCTTCGTTACGATGTCCACATCCCAACTAATAGAAGAAAATGGAAGGGGACAGCGCCCGCAGACACTCCATGTTTCTAAATCTTTTCCGCGCCTTGAGCCTTCTCGGTCAAGTCCTCTCGCTCGAAGCAGGGCAAGCACTGTACTGGATGAAAGTATTGCAGAGACTCTAAGCCCAGATGTGGAGAGTCAAACTTACAACGGGACTGGTCCGCAACAAAAGGGGGATGTATTTGAAAAGGCCACTTCGAACAGTGGTAGAGATGGGTCTTTTCGAGATGCCGATCCACTTTCGCCTCAGGATCAGGAGGTTCCGGAAGGATTTGACGAATTACCCATTGAGCTGGTCAGTCTCATAGATCGGTAGGAGGTCATATCATTTTTCCAGTCTTGCGTATGCTGACAACAATTGCTACTAGATTCATTGAATCATTAGGCGCTAAAGTACATAGCTCACCGCCATCGATCGATAGACTCTCCGAATACTTTCAAGACTTTTATCTGAGAGCCGAATCACATATAGCTACCCACATAAACGCTCTATCAAGTTTACAATATAGAGGCACCTCTCCAAATCCATCATCTTCGAAAACCTCAATCGCAAGTAGAGAAGCCAAAAGACCGCGATCTATGTCATCTAAAGACACAATCGACTCAGTAGACAGAGCCTCTGAGCAAAAGATGCTGACTACGGAAGAAATCTTGGAGCGTAGAAGAGCAAGACGACTACTCCAGCGGAAGAAGTTGGCTCTTGAAGAAGCGGTCGAAAGGCGTGTCTGCGAAAGGATATATAGCCGTATTTGGCGGCATAAAAGTACTCTTGATGAAGTGAGAGACGAGAAGCTTCGTTCGAGGACCGCCGCACTCGCTCTGGTTGGTATCGGTTTACAAGACCTTGGTATTAATATTGATACATCACGTCCGAGCGGCGAGGATTTAGGGGCTACAGCGGAATCCAAGATCGAAGATTGGATATGCAAGGCACGAGATGGATTACTGAAAATGAACGAAGCGAAATCGCCCTTGGGGAAGCTTCAGCATTTGGCCTTTGCGCACAAGTGCATTGTGGATCTGCTCACAGATTTGCATCAATCCTCTTCGTCTGCCGATGAGATCTTACCAACCCTGATATATACGCTGATCACGACACCGCCAGAAGGCATCAACGTCATAAGCAACCTACACTTTACCCAGAGATTTAGAGCTGCAGCAAAGATAGACGGGGAGTCCGCATACTGTCTAACCAATCTGGAAGCTGCCATCACTTTCCTCGAAACCGTGGATCTTGCTACACTTCGAGAAAGCGAACCCCTTGAAGGCCCACCCAAATCTGCGAGCCGCCCATCAACACCTCGTACAGAGAGCCGCCCAGAGTGGGCTTCTAGAACGCCTAGTGCAGGCACCACTAAAACAGCAAGTGTACCAGTTGCAGAGATTTCAGTCCAACAGAGCCCACCTGCCTCTTCACACCCTCTGCAGCCTCCGCCGCCACTAGCATCTCCTTCTCATCAACGTCGCTTAAGTCATATGTTCCAGCCTCCTGTGAGTGCTCTTGGCGCTGCTAGCGACGTAGTGCGAACCACTGCAGATCAAGGCTTCAAGAACATCGGTAATACTCTCGACAGCAGCTTCAAATTTCTTTTCGGTCGGTTAAAAGAACAGCAAATCGCCGGAAACGGCATCGATAGTGAAGGCAATGTCATTCTCCCCAAGACCTTAGAGGAAGCGCGGGCGCTAATGGAATCAAAAATTGGGGACGAGGATGAAGACGGCATAGTTGGAGCGGGATTAGCCGAGGAGCAGACGGGTGCACTACCAGAAAGTAAGGGTAACACTGATGACGCACTGTTATCCGTATTTGCGGGACGCAAGCAACCTCCTCGGGAAAGAAGCGCAGACAGCACGCAGAGCTCCGGCAGCGGAAAGCGAGTCGCCTTTGCTGCTGAGACCAACCAGACGAAAGAGAAGGCTGGGTCCCCGAGCCAGCTGTCTGCTATGCAACATGAGACTGCGCAGGCAGCAAACACTGCAGTTGAGTCGATGAGAAATCTAGGCAACAGCTTGAATCCGTTGAACCGTTTCGCGGGCATGAATGTAATGCGAGGTTTTAGTAGAACAACGTCATCTACTAGTGTGGAGACGAAGATATCAGAGCCGCCAAAGCACGAGCACAATCTCCCCGAAGCTACAGCAAAAGCTGGGCAATCCCAGACTCAAGCGGGCAAAGTCTCCCCGCCGATCCAAAAATTCATGGAGGTGACCGACGCTGGGGAGCTAAAGGTTAGCGAGGTAGCGGAGCTGCTCAAAGATTATAGACGCTTGGCTGCTGGGCTGAAACAACGGAGTGAGTGGTGAACATCGGTACGAGATCAGAATTGGAGTGTGTACAATTACGCAGGATTCATTGGGAAGGCGGTGGCGTTCCGATGGAAAGGAATACCCGGTTTGGAAGGGCATTGGGAACGAATGTTATGTGCGACCATAGGATCAAGTCAGCCATACCTGTGAGTATTTGTCCCCCCAACCTTACCTCAATACATTCGCCCATATTAACCCTTCCCAACGCTGTCCTAAGCTGTGACGTCCCATATACCCTCCCTAGCATGCTCACCTTCGTCTACTCAAATCCAATTTCCCACACTGGAGCTCTATCTCTTTTACATCTCATGGCTACCTTTGGCCCATGTGGTCAATGATGGTTTCTTCTTGTAGAGGCTTTGTATATATGGAAGTCTCTTGGAAACATATTTGTTCTTTGCAGAACAGCAGGTTAGTTCAGTCATTTTGATCATTCGAATTGTTACAAAGTGAGAGGTCCTTTGCTATGATCCAGATGATTATATATCTATTAAGATGTGTGGGAGGTCTATGACCGATAGTTTAATACTTCAACAATCTCTCAATGTTCGAATGACTTCACGAGATGATACCACCCTCTCCATATATTTCCCCCCCTTTTCTCTCTCTTATCCGCTCTTCTACCTAACCAAATATCACATACCCAACCTGATTCCCACCACCCAAAGCCCATAAGCCGACTTCTCGAAACCCACTTCCCACTCTCCCTCTACGACTATTACACATCCACTCACAGAACGATCGCAGAGTAAATGCAGTAAGACAGACTGGTCGAATAATATCAAACGAAGGGGCGAATTTTTCGTTTCACTGGTGTTTATGGCTCGCTTAAAAAACGTTCTGGCTCCTGTTCGCGGGTGAGCTGGCATGGCAGAGTGTGTATCAACTCGTGCAAGGAGACTTGAGATGGAGAAAGACACAAAGAGATGGTCCTTGTTACGACCGCGAATCTCTAAACTGCCCACTCAATCAAAGGAGACAAGATCTACATTTTGCGCTACCGACTTCAGCAATGTATCACATTCAAAATGGCTGATCCACTACCCACGGCATTTAACGACGTACCTTCGGCATCTGGAGTTCGACACCGGAAGATCATAAAAGGGCAAAGGCACGAATGCTCTTGTAGCTCACCTGGTTCCCATATTCTACCGTTAGAGCATCTGGATGGCGGGCATTAAAACTGCTTCATCGATCGAATATCGCATTGGAAGAGCGTCTGTCTGGCTCATGAAGTTGCAAGCAATGCTAGCTTTCCAATTGACTTTCTCAATGGTCAGGATACTAGACGCATGAAGGAACCGGAAGAACAAGGAGCATGACCAGAACGTACCTGGAAGACTCAATAAAGGAACATGGTCACTTTATGCAACCTAGAAAACGACTCTTAATAAATATTAAAGAGGTCTGAGAATTGACCGATTGACAGTCTAGCATCAGAACAAATAAGCACCAGTGTGAACAAGATGGCGAAATTACGAGGTGGTGTTTGCAAGAAGCCTGCGAGCTTTGGTAATAGACGGAGCAGTAGGAAGACTACGGTAAGAAGACGGGACGTAATTTTTAGCTGAGGAGATACTAAACGAACCATCGAATGAGAGTCGATCGTTCAGCTGTACATCTTTGCAGAGTGGCCACGCAGATCGATGCTACAGGAATACTGATCTCAGAATTGATAAGACCGCTTTTCCTTACGTCGTCAAATCATCGATCCATCAAAACAGCTCCTAGCAATCCAATGCACATGCTTTTGAAGTGGTTGCTTACGCAGGACTCGATAGGTCAAAGACATGGGGAATAGGGAGGGAGACGACCACTTAGATAGTAGAAAAGCAAACATGTATGTAGAGAATCGATAGTCGAGCACAATACTGGATACTACGCTTTATACAACAGCATCTATCGACAAACAAAAACTTGGTGTTGATTTTATCGTGTGGACCTTGGGAGCCTTCTGGTTTACCTTTCTCTCTTTTGTATAGCTCCAAGCGTCTGTCTAGAGGCTTCAAGCAGACCGTTTCTTGCATATCGTCATTGACCTGTGAACAACCACTTCCGGTCTTCTCGAGCGCTTTTGGGTATTGAAGGATGACATGAATAGATAGTACTCCGTGCGCAAGGTTTGAACAGTTTACACTTTGGTGACCTCTTTTTTGCACGTGATCATGGCGCCTACGAACTGATATTGTGCTTTTCCACCCTTACACTAGACACCCTCTACAAATAGCTAATCTGGCATGCTACCTATGCCCCGCATCATGACTATCACGTTTGGCCTTATTCCCTGTAGGAGCAATGGATGAAACCTGTCAGCCTTGGCGTATTAAAATCGCTCCAATTTCATCACTGATCTTGCCTATGGCTGTGTACCGCAATCACATGACGAGCATGGATGGGTTGCGCAAGGAACTACATATGGCAGATTCTTACTCACACGACTCATCGCCATGCTGAACCAAGGACCAGGGCCTTCATAGCCTCGCCAAAGCGTGGATGAGGCGGTGGCATGAATTCTGTGATACCTCCCGCCTCAGTCGTTACTTCAATGAAGCCACAAGATATCTGTCCTTAAAAACCCAGAGAATTCATCCTTGTATCTCCTACTACCATAGCCTCCAAACAAGCTCTACTTGACAAACGCATAAACTCAGGGCTGCGTTCATATGATCACTGTCCAGTCTTCCTCGTTTTCCTTTACTTCTTTAACCCTAGCCAAACAAGCTCTGGTTACGAACCCTTTTCTCTAAATCTCTGCTCAGATTCACCACCTTCAAGCCCAACCTCTCCACATCCTGCTCGAACTTCAACATGAAGCTCCTCCAACCACTCTCCCTCCTTCTCGCTTCCTCGCTACTCGTTCCCGCTCTTCCTACCATCTTGCTTTCCTCCTCGACTTCCCTCTCCCAGCGCGCGGCAGAGCTAGCAAATAGCTGGCACGCCAACACGGATGACATGGTGAAGAGACGCTATGCACATGTGGACACCCTAGAAAAGAGGGGCGGCGGTGGCGGCAGAGGGGGCAGTTCGGGAAGCTCTGGGGAGTCGTCGAGCGGCTCGTCTTCTGGTAGCAGCTCAGGGGACTCAGCGGCTGGCGAGAGTACATCGAGTGGAGGTTCATCCGGTGGATCATCCGGTTCAAGTAAGTGGATTCGTACCTCCCAATTCTGATCTAAAGATGAAGCAGTAGTTGACTTCTGCTTGCAGGCTCATCAGGTGGTAAAGGAGGAAGCTCAAGTAAGGGAGATAGCTCGAATGGTTCGACTACATTAGGCGTGACAGGGAGGCAAGGACGTTGCTGGTACGCTGTTGCTGGGGCTGTGGTGATTGGGCTTACGGTCTGGGTGTAAGGGGACTGACAGATGACTTGAGGAGTTGATGGTGAATCCTCATCGGCCAAGGGTGTTGGGAAAAGGGAAAGAGGAAGGGGATATGTGATTATGACTCCTGGCAAAGGTAGGCAAAATGCTCGACCGTAGTAGCCCCGTTACCATCGTATCAACCTACAAATCCAACGCACAATTCCAGACCTTTCGGGATACGCCAGCCACATCTACGCGTTTCCTGCTCGTGGAAAATTCACCTCGTACCCTGCATTTCATCTAGATGTGCACAAACAACCGAACAATCCTATAAACCGGAGCCCATACGTGACTATTCTGGACGTAGTCGAATGAGGAACCATCTCTCAACAAGGGCGGGCCATACCACACCCCACCAACCCCCACGACTCGACGAGATGCCTACTTTTACCTACTTGCCTGCCCCTACTACCCTACCCCCTCTTAAGTAAGATACTGAACCATGTCGAGTACGCACGGTCGGTATCCTACAAGGCCACTATCGCTATAGTCATAATTCCAGTTTGCGTCCAGTATTCCGGGATAAGTACCAGTGCTGATGATCGCGTGAACATATGGAGTGTTGGAGCGGGGGGGGCTGGAGAAGGGGCACGAAGCCATCCATCTCTGTATCCGAACCGGTGGGTATCATTGCCCGGTTTCAATGGAAAAGGTATAAAACCGTACGGACAAGATATATAATTCGATTCATCTAAACTTATCCTATACAACCCTGAACCACAACCTCCCTTCCCGCAAAGTAGCTTAGCACTTCATCACAGACCCAACGGGTTCCCCGCATCCTGCTTCTTCGCGCCCCCAGAGGAACCCCCCGTGGCACCCCCCGCCGTCTTGCCAACCGAGTCCGTGGCGCCCTTTGCGGTGTTGCCAACACCCTTGGTCGCGTCGCCGGCTGTGTCGGTCACGCCTCCGACGGTCTTGCCCAGGCCGTCGCCTACGTTGCCCACTAGATGAAGTGGGTTAGGCGGGACTCTGGTTTAGGGTTGGGAAGAGAGGATTGAAGATGGATGGCTTACCTGTGTCGGTCACGCCTCCGACGGTCTTGCCGACGGTGTCGGTTAAGCCTCCAACAAGACCTGGGTTAGCAAGGAGTTAAAGTTAGTTGGATTGGGGGTGTGTGTGTGGCAAGGGGTGGAAATGGAAAGGTAGTTTTTTGAAGTAGCGTAGGAATAGAGTGGGTGATGGGGGTGGGGAGGGTCGTCTTACCAGACATGGTGTTTAGATTTTAGATACTGTGATCTGTTAGGTCAACCGCCTGGGCAAAAGGTGGTTAGTTGCAAAAGGCACTTACAGTACGTTTAGTTTTTTGGATGGTCTTGTTTGATGATTCGTTTCGTACGTGTGTCTGTATACCTTAACAACAGGAGGGACCAAGTGTTACCTATATGTACAGTACATAGCAAGGCCCCTCCATTGACGTCAGTCCCCCATCAGGGTTACTTTTTCAGTTGAGTACCTAGTACCTACCTTACCTTAGGGTAACGACCGAGTCGACCGGACTGCGCTAGGTACCTTATGATCTTGTTTGCGTATGGAAACTTGTTTTACAAGCCAAATTCAGATCCAGCGGGATCAGGAACTCTCAGCCTGTCGTTTGTGTGATAATGCAGGGATTCTCTGCGTTGCAATTGCGCGTTTTGGTGCTCATGAGGGGCAGCAGTTCTGGGACCCCGCACCTTGTTCTAGATGCTGAGGCTAGACGCGTGGGTCTTAATAGATGACGTACGTCCATGGCAACTCTAACTTGGAGTTCCAGAGCCAGGGAGGAGAAAAGGCTCTGACATGTGATAAAGTTGGGAGCCAACAGTAAGGTACCAAAGGTAACGAATGACCCAGGCAGACAACTGGCATACTTTCATTTCAGATATCTCCCGTATCGGAAAAAGTCTTCAGATGTGATTGCCTAAACATCAGTGAGGCAGGATATTCTGTTACGGACATCTCTCACGAGCTTCCTGAAATGTGGAGAGAATTGACCGGATCCATTGATTTTCTAAGTGGAAATCTTCCGCGACTTTGCGATGTGTCCATCTGTACTCGGTACAAGCGAAGATCTGGCTTCATTTCCGAGTGCTCTTTGTGAGAATCTAAAGTGTCGATATATATGGATGTTCAGAGAAATACTCAGAACCTGCACTATCCTGTGAAGCTCATTATCGTGATACTGTTGAACAGTGTAATAATAATCCCAGACAAAGCTCGGATTAGACAAATACAAGCAATAAAATCGGAAATCTTTTCACTGCACATCGTTGCGAAAGCCCCACAACCACCCTTAACGTAGGACAGTATAATTCCAAAGACAGGAGAAGCAGGATGCCTGGTCTGAGATGGCTAGTGCCATTAAGAAGGCAGCATCGTTGCTAAGCGAGTTGCTGAGACATGCCTCTGCTGCATGGCTAAGGCTCTCTCGTTCTTGCTTGACCGTCAGGCTGCGCAAGCCTCACTGTGTCAACCGGCGTTGAACGCTGACGATAGTCGCAGTGCTCTATGCAACGAAAGCGAAGAAATATCACAATATGACTCGAAAGGAATGCATCATTGGTGACTGCCGTCGTCGACACGAGGGAGGAACAAGCTCTGCAAAGATGCTTCAGAAAAGCTTTGGAAACATCTTCCAAGAAATCTTGTCGTTGCATGCTGTTTGTCAAAGAATTCGAGAATAACATAATCAAATACACTCTAATAGTAGTATAATTGTCATGGATCTACTATGGGTATGGTAGATGCTATGGTTCAGTGGGTGGTAATAGAGTTGAGTTTGGTCTCTGTGAGTGTGTGGAAGGGAAACATGAAGGCTCGGTCGTACCAAATCGAACAGTACAGTCTCTTTCGATAGTCAATAAGCTGATGTGGCGAACCATACGGAAAGTTGGGGAATATATCTAGCCGACTGGGTCCTGATTAGGATGCTCCACTGCCTTCTTTAAGTGTATCAGCGCTATTCTAGGTCGCACATTGCTACCTAGACGAGTTGGAATTTTGAAAGTTCCTAGCGTAATACAAACGCAACAGAGTTGGATCTAAAGATTAGGTGCTTTGATGTCCACCGTACTCAGTCGTAACAAAGTCCCCGCAGACGCGCCTTTTCCGAAGTCGATGATAAAGTGCAACAACTGCTGCGAAAGGGAGCCGATGTGTGATTGAGGGGACGGTATGGAGACACAGCACAGCAGAAGGAGGTAGCAACGGAATCGCCAAATAAAATGGTTGCTGGAGGCAGGGTCTGAGGTACCGTCAGTGCATGCTGGTGGCGATACGTCGCTGCTCGTAGCTGCTCGAAGGGACAAGGATGCAGTTACATAGCTTTGTTGTTTGGCCCAACGTCCACCTTATCAACGCAATGCTCTGCGAGTCGTGGCCCGTTCTGGGTGCATTTCTACAACGCGAATGTTACTAAAAGCTGGTTCAGAGGAAAGCTCAAGGTTGCGATGTCACTTCAGAAGAGTTTAAGACTGAAGGCCGAATTATTTGTCGATCAACATTACGAGTTCGTTGATCCAGACCGTATCGAAAGCGCCAAGGGCGCTCCGCTTACCTTGAAGTATTGGCTCCACATTGAATTGTGGTGCCCTCTGTCCCTCATTCGGCCAATTCTGGTTGGTATGGGCGCCAGTCATTGCGTTGCTTGTCTTGGCATGTCAATTCGGCTTTACTTCTGCACATTGTTTATTGCAGCCTTGTGGAAGTGTGGTGATACATAGTGGACGTACTGCCACCTGCTATTGCTGTTTATGCTGCTTACTTTCATGAAACTCTGTGATGGATAAATTCCACGATGCTGCGCCCGCCTACGCTCCCGTCGATCCAAGGAAGCCATGGAATCCTGGTTTCGTTGCCCGGCTGCCTTGGCTAGGTCTCGGAAGCTGGATTGGGAGTTTGCTCGGAGTGGCCGCCTCTGTGGCCGTTCTCCTCATATCCAATGGCCAACCTATTACAAAGTGGAGCATCCAACCAACGGTGTACTTGGCTATCGCGTCGGCTGTGACAAACATACTGCTTCACTTTGCTCTTGCGGAGGGAGCTAATATTGCTTGGTGGAAACGTTCCATGAAGGACAATACTACCGTCAACGACTTACATAGATACTGGAATCACGGAAATAGTTTATGGGCTGCTTCGACATCTGGGAGACACATAAACCTCGTGGCTGTGGCTACCATATTTGTGGCTTTTACACCAATAAACGGACCGTTGCTGCAGCGCGCCTCGACCGTCACCTTCAGATCTATTAGCGAACACGTCACTCTATCAATTCCCATAGCTAAAGAACTGCCCGATGGATACACTGGCATGATCAGTGGCCGGCAGCAGCAGCCGTCCCTGTTGATGTTGAACTTTACTCCAACAGTCCAAGATTATACCAATCGAGTACCTGTTAACCTCACCAACACCGGCTGTGACGGCACCTGCTCTGCGATAGTCAAGGGATCAGGTTTTGCTGTAAATTGTTCAAAGAACTCGGTGCCTTTCTCATTGATCCCTCTGTCTGACACTGGCCCCAATGGTGGATTTGACCCTCAGCAACCCGTCGTCACAAATGGTACCAAAATCTTCCTTTCGTGGTTAGGCTGGCATTTTGGGAAGCCCGGCGATATCAGCCTCAACGTCCAATATAAGGAGACCCCTGATTGTGATGGAGCCTTAACGATAAGGAATTGCTCGCTGAGAGCGGCCACTGTCGGTTACTCTGTCATCCTAGATAGCAACAAGAGCATCATAAATCTAGCTCCAGAAACAACTATATGGGATGACCAAGTCATTAAGATTTCCGACGTCCTTCTGAACAGCGGAACAAGCGGACCAAGCACCCTCGGTGGGATGTGGCTGGCTCTGAGTAATAGATTCACTTCGAATGCCAACGCACGTTTCGCTGCTGCCGTCGGATACGAGATCCTCCTCACAGGCTCAACTGCGGCAGAATATGCGCAGCCATCGGCAAACGATTTGTCAGCTGCCAACAGCTGCACCTTGAAGTTTGGCAATCCTCTAGACGATATGCTGGCTTCGGCTCGCGAGCTAATGTTCAGAACCGCTATAGCAGCGGCCAACAGCAGTGACCTCCAGACCGTGTCTGCGGTACAAACTGGGCAGCAAGCCGTTTATGAGTCACATTCTCTATACCTGGGCCTCGCAGTCTTGGTGACTGCTTTGGGCATAATATTCGTTGCCCCCACCTTTCATGGATACTGGACCCTTGGCAGGACGGTCTCGATGAGCCCGATTGAGACTGCAAAAGCTCTTAATGCTCCTATGCTGAGTTCCATCGATTCGAACGCAGATGCCAATACTCTCCTCAGGGAAGTTGGTGATAGGCCTATCCGATACGGTGCCGTGACCGTGGTGCATGGGCAGGCTCTCTCGGCAAACTCTGCTCTGCCTCGAGGAGCCTCAAACATGCGCCTGGAAATGTTTAGGCCCGACTATGTGACGAAACCGCAGGCAGGCTGGAGGTATACTTAGTAGGTTAGCTGCCGGATTGCTGCGATTTGTTTTTCATTAACTATATTTTGTAATTGCCGGCTGAAGCATTTCCTAGACTCTGACGCTTAGAACGGCCCTTATGATAACACGAGGTCGCTTCTCTGGATTGTTTCATAACTGAAATGTGACCAGCTGGCTATGGGCTGGTCTATTTATACAGTACCAGATTTTAAAGAGCCTGTTATAGCAAGTGGCGTCCAGTAATGACTTGAGATGGTCTCTCGCGTGCCGTCTGTTGAATGTTACTCTTTTCTTCCGGGAATCTCTGATGCTTCATTTAGAAAGTCCGAATTCTCACACAGTCAGCGATGGAAGCCACCTAACGCCTACATGCTAATCCCCTCGCTTTGACCAAATCTCTAAAGGCAGCGTATGGCGGGCGTGAACAAAAAGATATGACGTCCTTCAACCTGTTTACGTACTGGGAATAACATCATCTTCCTTCCGTGGACGGTAACTTTCCCGACGAGCTAGATTCCAGAGTGCTTCAAGGCATCAATCTCGCCGTTCTTGGTGTAAAGCCGAAGTGCCAATTCTAACGCTGTCGACGGTCTCACCTTCGAAAGCACTACCGAATCAAGAGACTGATTTCGATCATATCCGGACGTAACAATGTGAGTGTCGGCCATCGATTGGACTTGAGAGGAGAGTGTTGCCTGAGTGGATGCCGAGATCCGTGTAGCGCCGGAGTACCTTCAAACGCAAGGCAAGCTAATATGCATAAGCAGCTTATAAGTACTTTCAGGATCTTCCAGACGGAAGCTAAACCATGACTAGGGGGACGGGTGGCCGTGAGATGATGGAGATGGTGGCATGGTGGCATGGTGGCATTTCATAGGCTATTCTTGGCTCTCAATATAAGCAGACGCTAGATGTGCCAACGCCGTATCTGGTCAGCCACTCCTACTTATACCTACTTTATGATTACTTTACCTCGGACAAACCGCGGAGGACCATGTACTTCGTCACTTCCAGGAGGGTCAACGTAGCTAAGATCCCTCAGTATGATCCTCAGTGTCGGCTTCGACTCACAGCCCAAGGAAGAGATCTGGACATGGTTACAATATCCTCGGGACTTCGGATCTTGAACTTGAGCGACTTGGTTTTCTGCGGCTCTTGAAGCCTGCATTCCACCAAGCCAAGGATCTTTAAAACCGGTCCTCTCTCATATCGTGAGAGCGTTATAGCCCGGCGCCTGCTCTTGTGTGCCGTGTGCTCGGTGGTGAAGGTCACCACGTGGCTACCCCACGGATCTACAGTCCCCCATAAGCCGGATTCTCTGAATACGCTAGAAAAGACCCCCGAAACGAATCTACCGTAACATTAACATGATGGCCGGGGTCTCGCATGGGCGTAAAGCCATGGGGCGCTTCTCTGTCCGTTCCCGTCCCGTTCTACTGTGTGTATGACGGAGGTGTTCATGTCTCGAGTCCTGAGCTTAATCGTTATTGGTTACTGTAGCTCTGCTAATCAGCCGCGACAAGGACGCTTATTCAGTGGTCTGTTTGCTTTCATGCGCGCCTCTGACAGCCAAGCGGGATGAAACGATTAAGACATCTTACTCGCTTCTGTCTCCTATATAGGCTTAGGGAGATGTTTGCCGACGATCAAACAATTTCCCCAGAAATTTAGGCTTCTTTTAAACTTCCGATCCACGACAATCATGCATATGTTACCCCAATCGCTCGACTCGTGCCGCGTCGGAGAAAAGAACTGGTCTCAGAGTCTATATTTGCGCAAGAATTCACACGGGATTACCTACAGGTTTTTATGAGCTAGGATCATGATACAACTAGACTAGGAGTTGCGTCGACGCCGAAACATCAAACACGGGAGGACCAAGGCCGCCGTCGTCACGGACTATATAAGACCGGATGAGAACCCTGATCAACTGTATCAATAAGACAGTTCATTCACCAACACCTCTTTACCCCGATCAGACAATCTCCTCCCAGCTTTGTCTACAGTCGTCTCTCCCCTGACCAACTGGCCTCCACCTTCCGGCAAGATGCAGTCCTATCTCCTGTTCGCCTTACTCTTGTCACTGGTTCCCACGGCACTCTCAGCACCTGCAGCTTTCCCCGATACTGGATTCGGATCTGCATCAGAGCCCGTTTGCGTACAGGGCACCAAGTACGTCATCCACAAACAGAACGGACCCTTCCTCGGGCCACGTCGACGTGTAGCTGGCGCACAATGTACCGCGGGAGTGGCAGGCGTAAGTGCTTTCCCTTTTTGTCATACCATCCTTTCCCTCTTCTGATCTTTACTAACGCACTACTTCAGTGCACCATCAGCAACACAGACAGCTATAGCGTCACCGTAACCGTCACAGTAGGTGCCGATTTTGGCCTCAACTTTAACGACATCATACATGCCGGTGTCTCCGCCTCCGTCTCTGTGAGCAAAGGCACCACCACATCAATCACTACCTCCCAAATATGCCCGAAAGGTTGCACGTGCGGTCTGCAAGCCACGCCCGAGCTCTACCACGTCGAAGGCGACCAGCTGTACTACGCTCACAACCTCTTGGGGCCCGACTCGCAGTGTGTTGGTGGCGAAGGTGTCAATGGGCCCTATGCTATTGATCTGCCCGTGACGATCCCTGGGGCGCCGCCGGATAACCAGGCTGTTATCACGTACGCAGCTTGTAGGGTGGCGCATACGTTTTGTTTTGCTGAGAAGAATATGCCGCTTTGCCCGGATTAGGGATAAAGATTATGGGGAGGTACGGTCGTTTTTGACAACCCTTTTAATTGCCGTCGACGGCATTAATGTGTACATATTTAGCGACTGAGCGCCTGATTTTTTTTCATAGCAACACTCCATCCGAGCGAAGTCTTTTTATCCACTTTGAAACTCTATTGCTTTTCACCACATAAGAAAAGTGAAAGGTGCAACCAACCCTCTCAAATGCCTTCCCACAGATTCCAAACGAGAAATCTCATATCCTAAGATTTCAACCACCACTTCACCGCAAACACCTCATCCGAAGCAGGGAACCTTCCTCCCCCCCTTTCCCAGATCGGCCCCAAAAGCATCACCAAACACCCCCACACCATCTCACACACCTGCACCTATGTACAGTCCATGGCCCCCGCACCCAGACACACCAAAACCACCCAACGATCCTCTCCAAACCCAGCAGCCTACCCAAAAACCGGAAAAGAGGACGCCCCCCTTCCCGTCTCGATCAACTCGGCCCCAAAATACACTTCGCGTTTTCATACAACGGAATTAGGAATGAAAGACCGTTCTTCTATGTACATAACTGCGATAGATTAAGGGGAGCTGGGCGTTTCTGGTCTGCTTTCAAGCACGAAAAGTTGGGCTTTGATTCGGTAGACTTCAGTAGGTGCGTCGATGAATACTAGCGAATCTTTGGTGTTGTGTGTGTTTTGTGGGTTTGGGGGGGTGGGTGGTTGTGGAGTGGGGATGGGGAGAGAGGTAATGATGATTTTAATTCATGAATAGTGGTTTAATGAAACAGAAGGCTTATCGTTACTGTTTGAATCTTTTTACTTTTACCAGTTTGATTTTTTCGATTTTCGGTTTTTGTCGACACTGTATGCACTCGTTACGGAGCGTCGATTTTGGCTTTCGGCTGCATCGCTGAAGGATGCGGCGCAGTACAAGAGTAGTCAGCTCTGCATTATTGAGAGGTGGAGATTCAGGTTCTGTTTGGCTGTTATTCCGGCATGCCCTGACTCCATTGCGTTTGAAAGGTGTTTAAAGCCCCAGCCAATCTGCTGTACAAAAACTTCCTGCAGCGATCCAAGCCTGCCTGTCAGGGACAGCCGAGGGGGAAATGTATTACTCAAGATTTTTCCTAGGCATGATCTTCGCTGTCGTCACCGCTATCGCTACAGCAACAAACAGCACCTGCAAGCAGCCGATGGCCCTGCCCGTATCTGGCATCCACCATCTCAAATTCCCCGTCTCGAACATCAACGTTTCCATTGATTGGTATGCAGCCGTCATGGGGGCGTCACGTATCACCACCCTCGACCATATCAACAGTTCCGGCGAGCGGTACGCTGTTGAGATGATGATGCCCTCCTTTGGCCGCACGGTACTCGAGCTGCGCCTGAACCCCCAACAGGCCAGTAACGATATGATGTTCGATCCAGTGACGTGGGGGGTGGAGACGAAGGCGGATCTTGATGCTTGGGCTTCGTGGTTGGATGCGAAAACTGTTCCGCATTCGCCTGTCTTCGTTGGGGTTACGGGGTGGGTTCTTGCCATGCAGGTTAGTAGGTTGGGACAAGTCCTATGGTCGCTAAATTGGTCCCCTTCGAAAGCTTGATGATAGATATGCTGCTGAACTTTATTGCGATAGGATCCTGATCGACGCTTCTTGCGCCTATACACGTACGAAACCCACGCCGAGACAAACAATCCAGACACGGATGCGTACTGGCTGGGGCCAGAGGGGAGTTAAGACCGATCTGATCACAGATCTATTTTTCGACTATACTTGTTACTTCTCACACTGAGATGCATCTTTCTTCATCATTAGCATCTCTTAATATGTTAATTAACATAGAAATAAAGAATTGAGCAATTTCTATAGAATTGAACTTATGTTTATAACTTAACTCTTATGAACTGATACTCTACCAAACATAAGCCTTGAACCGGCAGATTAGTATTTGGGTCAGCACTGGCCAGCGAACCTCTGCTGTCGTATGTTCTTGGTTTTGGAGAGGGTTTTGACAATGGGTCTTGAAGAAGGGGTGGGAGAAGTGTATGTGGGTGGTTATTGGCAATTCGAGGGGATGGAGACTCTTTCCTGTAATGTCTCGAGAGTGTCGAGTATTTGTTAGCGATCGGATCGGCTTGGTGACGTTTTCTCAGTATTTTTTCTATTCATCAACATCTTAACGTTACCATCCATCAGTGCCTGGCAAAAATCAACGTACAATAACAAGCGAGGAAGCATAACATCAAATTGGACGCTACCTTATGCATCAAACCCATTTTCATGAATCCGGCTTGATAGATTTTTCATTCCATTTGGCTAGCTGTCTACATCGTCAGAGCGTTTCAGCAATGCGAGCCTGTATAAATGATGGGTAGGTTGATTGAAGGAGGCCGAAATTAGCGTAGTCGACAATTGTCGCTTGTTGTACGTTGACTTTTGTCAGATCCCATATCGCCGCCTACTCACGCTACTCTAGCGTCATCAGTCGAGATTTCCTCTCACCACTAGTCGTCAGCACTCCAACTGCCAGAATTCACGTTTTGTTCCCAAACACCGGGTCTCAATTGAAATCGCGGATTTTGGTTGATGAGTACAAAGAGTCTGGAGAACGGGTGGAAGATGGAGATCCCGCAAGTGAGGACGGAGGGCTGGCTGCAGAAGATGCGGAGCGAAGGATTATGATGCTTGCAACAGGCTGAGTAGGTCATCTTCATCCTCAACTTCTTCTTTCCCTATGCAATGCTATTCTACGTTGTGGGAGCTTCGTATCATCGGCGTTTCGTCCTATTGTAGCCTGAAATATTCTGCGCTGAGCTTATGATTTTGTGCGGGTTTTGAGTGGGCCTTTAGTCGTGCTGGTTATGGTTCATACGTTGTACTGTAAGACCTGGCTATAACGACATCCAAATTCCAACCTGAACCACACCGTTACCAGGAGGATATCGCTATATCAAAAGCGGGCGTACATACAAACTAACCCCTGTTGGGCTCTTGAGAATATATGGTTACAAAGAAGATATTTTTATGTGGAATATCGTTATAGGGAGGTTTTACTGTATTATTGGAAGTATGATTGTCCACTTCCTTGGACGCTTGAGCAAGACCGTTACTTCTAACGGAGCTAGTTTGCGTTACTTTAGCTGGTGACACGAAGGTGAAGCAGAACGTCTACGCCCAAGACATCGTTACAAGTGTTCATATCGCAAGTTCTGAACAAGAATAGTGGAAACATGGGGGATCCGGTTTCGATCATAGCATCTGTTATCAGCATCGCCGGTGAGGCCATGTCTACTCATCAAGCTCTAAGCGACATGGTCAACGACATCCGAAGTCTCCATAGGAGATTACTTCGATTTCTAGAGAGGTGGAATCCCTCTATACTGTTGTTTGTTCACTTCATGGACAATGCAACCTATCGCAGCAACACCCCATCCCTTCTAGCCGCCAATCGCCGGCTACACAGCCAGTATGCAATACCTCATGTCGTGCGGCACCAACATGAACCATGATCACGGCAGCGGTAAAGCAGTAATACATCGGCATCTTGAAGGTGCGGGCCAAATATAGTGCGCCTGCTAGTTGACGCCGGGGTTGATGATGAGACGAGGGATCCTCGATGTGATGAGACGCCTTTGCTCAAAGAGGCTTAGACGGTGTGATTTTGCTGCTCTTGGACAGGGAGGCTGATCCGCATGTAACGAATTGGTAGGGGAGGAATGCGTTAAAGCATTACATGTTTGATCAATAGAAAACTGAGGAGGCGGTGAGGATCAGACAAGATTGGCTTGAGGGACATGAGAGAAAGGATGGTAATGACAAGGAGTGTGAAAAGCAAAGGGTCACTAAGATGTACGTCGGGCTTCGAAGTATCCTGATCCAGGTACGCCAAGGTAAGTGGACGAAATAAGCGATGTCGGCCGCAACAGACAATAATTCCCAGAAAACCGCGCAATGCCATATCCGTCCATCATGCCATTCCCCGTTTATTTAAAAACACCCAAAAACCTGGTCGTATCAATTCCAGGAGGGCCCCTGCAGAGGTTATTTTTCCGTACGGAAAAAGGATCGGGCGTCATACTGCGAAAGTGTAACTATACTGTGCCCTTGTCCCTTGTTAACCTTACTCACAGCCCAAGATCCACTGGACGCCCAAGGACCTCTGCAGATTTGTCCTGATTGTGGTAAGATGTGCAGGCCAGTTTGGGCTTCGGTGAGAGCCAAGACTATATTATACTTCTGGGGAGGTACTGCAGGGTGAGTAAAGGAAGGTGGTTCCCAGGCGACATCTGTAACGTCTTGCACCACTAACTCAACTCCGCAGCTCATCAGTATCTTCAGCGACGAATAGAGATAGAGGGATGTGCTACCAAAACCTTTTCCCTCCCTATTCGTATCGATTGCCTTCATGTTGTTCATTATCTCCTCCATCTTCTCAAAATTCCCATATCCCTTTGTTTCATATCATCCAATGCCTGTGCCTCTGCTAATAGAGGTCTGCCCGCAGTCGGCCGCTGGTGCTTTCCTCGTCCCAGAACTTTAGTCAATGAAAGGACCGCGCAAGAGTTTGTCACTTATGCCACTGGACGGCAAATCTAGACCTTCGTGCGTCCGCGACAGGGAGAATTGGAATAAGAACGATATGGAATACGTCAATGTTGACACGGTCTATCTCTTGTTTGTGTAATCGGCATGGCTATTTGGTTCTTGCCCAAATCATACCGGTCTTTCTCCAATGAATAATGCCATCAGGCCCGGCGCTCCGCTGGCAATGCTATGCCAGGAATTTTACAGCTGGGAGCTATCAGCGCCGAGTTCGAAGTTGCGAATGGTCTTGGACGGATCGAATCAGTACCCCGAAGTTCACCTCTTCGAGGAGCTGTCCTTGGCCTTCTGCGACCGAAGCTTCCCACAATATTCTTCGTTTCTTGCTGCACGGTGCCACGTTCCAACCTTCTCTTCTTCCATCATCGTATCAAACGAGAGCAGGTCCGCCAGCTTTACTTCACGCACATGCCACTTCGGTCGTATGTTGAAAAGAAAGTGAGGCTCAGTTATGGCGATACTCATATCCACAAGCAAGCCGCCCACATAGTTCCTCGTCTGCACATCCCTTGGGTAGATACCCAGCCGACGCAATCTCTTCAGATCTCTCAACATCTTCTTCACCTGCTTGTCGGTGAATGGAACGGTTCCGAGAACTAAGTCTTTCATGATGGCTCGAAATGGTTGTCTTTTGGACGCGCGTTCCTCGTCAGGTCGGTTCCAGGTTTCTATATTAAACCTCTGTTTCAGTTCCTCTTCCCTCTCGGCGGGAATAGCTAGATGACCGTAGCAGCGAACCGCAATCTTGCCATTCTGGTTGGACTCAATAATGCGCCCAAAGGCGCGGCACTCGTTGTAAAAAGGATCCATGTGGGCCTGAAACAGATGGACCGGGACAAGGTCCTTCTCTATGCCGAATAAACCTTCTCGGTCTTCCTCGTCATCATAAAACTTGAACTGTGACAATTCGATCGTGTCAACGGAACACTAGGGGTTGGTTTCTTGGGAGGCATCTCCTTACCACCTTCAGCGCATATTTCTTCGAGCCCATAGAGACTTCGAATACGTGCGCGTGCCCCTCTGATTCGATGTCGCTTAGAAGACGTAGGAATTTGATGGTGTATCGACGACCTTTCAAGGGATGGAGTTTCGGACCTTCGCACTCAGGAAGAGGCTTGGTGTAACGAGGAAGCGCAGACATATTGAGCTAATATTGGGTAGGCGAAAACATTCAACGGCTATGCCATGAGTGCAGGCCTGAGAAAGGGTGGTGCCTCAGGTAGATAAGGATGAAATCCTAATACAATGGCGGGCGACCAATCGAGCTGGTTGCAGAAAGCTTCCAGCTGGACGTGGAAGCGCCAAGATCGCATGTCGACCAAAGGGCCTCAGCCGGCGCATTGCAATTTCACCTTGCGCGGGGATAAATCCCTTGCATAGGTCGGGTCTCATTTCTTACCAAGGGAAAAGGGGGGAAACTGATAGGTGATAGGTGATAGACTCTTTGCGATATGTATCAAAACAGCACGGACCCCCGCATCTAGTCAATTGGAGCAGTACGGCGTACCATAAGGTAAAGTAAAACCGTATGATGCCTTTAGTAAGGTACCTAAAGTATTCCGTATGGTAAGGTAGTCTTTGCTTGTGAAATTGCGATCCTCGATGATCCTGCCTCCTTCCTGGACGCTGGAACCTCCATTCATTTTCTTAGTCGCTGCTGGAGACTCCCGAGTCTAGACCTGGCCTAATGGCTAGGATACATACTGTACTACTTGTACAGTACCCCCCACACCCCAACTCCCCCGCAATGAACGAATGGCGGTCCGACCCGTCCCTCCATTGCGCTTCGAACTACCGCAAGACGAACTGACTAGGTACCCACCTACCTTCGTATTTATCTTCTGTGCCTTTCTTCTAGGTATCATTCGCCAACCATTGGATTCGTCCCGACAGTGGAATAACCATACGCGTTGAGCCATCTCGCCGCCTGCCGCCTTCAAGAGACTTTGTAAGCTCTGGCATCCTTTCCATGCAAAACGAACACCAATTGCAAATTTGGGTGCCCAGCCTTTCTTCTTACTTGGCTTACTGTGTATCTACGCTGACGACCATCCCTTATGTTCATGATTGGGTAACACAGCCTAAGCGCTGGGAGTTCTTGGGTTGATTCGTGGACTTTCACCTCGCCGCCCTGCTGCACTGCAATGCAGTTTCAGCATAATGCATACCCTTTTTTAGAAATTCAGCGACGAGTCTTTGACACTGATCAGGCTATCACTGTTATATATATTGTCGCTCAAAGTATATCAACCAATTGCTAAAAGAAATCTCCATCGAGTACTCGAGACCTCTTTACAGAACCCAAGACTTGAGACCATTCAACCATGCCAGGTCACGAGAAATCTCTGTTAGAATATCTCAGAAGCGAGAACCCTGTCATCAATGGCGATATGTGTCGCCCGGGGGGCAATACCAAATCAACAGGTGACATTTGGGAAACGCCGCGGAAGATCGAGGTGTGGGAAGATTTCGAATTCAATTCGCTCAAATCCATTTACGGCGGTCAGCTACAGGAGGTTTTGACAAGCCACTTTGCTTTCCAAGACTTCTCGGCGATCCCTCAATTTCCCTTCCGCGAAATTCACGACGAGAATTCCCTAGAGTGCCTGATTGTCAAATGGAACCATTCAATGATGGCCGATGCGCTATCGACAGCCCAGAGTTATCTTGACAACCGTCTGACCCACGGGAAGATACACATGGTCCGAGGCGGTCAAGCCGATTATCCGGCCTCTAATTCAAAACTTCGCCCGGACTGGGGAGGGGTACAAAGGCCGACTACTCGCATTAGCAAACCAAAGAACGTCTTGCCTGGGGACACCAAGCTGAGTAAGAAATGGTCAAGCGGCCTAATCAAGCTTGGACAGGTGCATTTCAATCATAAGAAGATAGATTGGCTTCGACCGTTAACTCAAGTCTTCTCTTACTGCGTCAGATCCAATTCGCGGTACGGATATGTAATTACCGACAAGGAGCTCGTCGTTCTACGGATCCGCCCAGGATCAGAGACCGACTCACAGTCGGCCGTTGAAATTCAAGGGTCGTTCGAGAGTTCTGATCCGACACCTGCAACTCGTGCCCGTAGTACTGGAATTCTGGAGTTTCAAGCGATCCCATGGGAGAATGATGCGATTGCGGCAGATAAGAAATGTGAAGGAATGACTGTTAATCTGGCCCTATGGTGGCTACACATGATGGCTGCGGAAAGTAGCGAAATCGAAGAGCATTATACACCATTGCCAGTTGCTGCTCGTACCACCGGTGCCATTACCAATAGCCAGAACGATAGCTTTACCTTCTCAGACATGTCAGGGGTGGGGCGCAGATTTGCCGATGTCGCCTTCGAACCCCAAAATAGCCAGTCCGCACCGAAGGCAAGCCGGCGAGGTAGAAAGCGCCTTAGGGATGACGGCATCAACCAAAAAAGTCGAAGGGGGAAGAAGTTACGCTCATGACGCCATTGAACAAGTATTTCGTTTACCGGAGACTCTAGGCCCAAGTCGGCTGGTCCGCAACCCCCAAGTCCTCGTTAGATGACACGCCTCCGAGACGAACAGTGCAGTACAGGATGCATGGATATGTACGGGAAGAGGCACAACCAGCATCACCACAATCTTGTCATTTAACCGCAGCTGCTGGATCACTGGATCTGATGTCCACGGATCACTATTTAGTCTAAATCATTTGGATAAACGCGAATCCTCATATTGTCTCAGCCATGCTCCATTGAACGAACGATCCGTGCAAGGTTTTTAACACTCTCAATTAGTACAGGTGGAATCTTCTCTTGTATCTATGCATCTTAGCTTTTCACATTCTCGAATGATAAGAGGGACATCTTCCCCTCCATCTATGTACTCGAAGCTTCAACACTCTCGATCAGTATGACAATTATATCTAACAAACTTGAAAAGCTGAATGCTTCATCATGACGCTATTGATCGAGATCGTGACTCCCGTTGGCTTCTTAATTCTTAGTTGAGTAGAACACAAAAATAGTCAATATAAAGGATAGATCCTTATAGAATCGTAATGTAGCTATGTTGCCGAGGGCTGTACTAGCCATCTTCTTCCACAACCTCTACAAACCCCACCTCGCTTACTCCCACCAATCACGACTTCTGATATAAAATCCGATATGACCGTGATACCAAGAGGTTTAGTGTTATCTAGAAGTACGGTGACCTAGGTACTTCAACTTTGTTGCGAAAACACAGTTCCACCGACACCAAGTCCAAGCCCACCGACGTCTGACTTCCACCCCCCCCATTGAGTCTCCTACTACCCTCGCCGACGTTGAAAATGAGTACTGTTGCAGCTCGCTCGGAGAAAAACTACCACCAGGATTACATCGCTCGCATTCGCCATGAGAATGCCTTGCCTCCACCCCCAGGAGCTCCAAAGCTTTTAGATATTCCCGTGGAAGGCTTGGATTATTACACCTCTGCTGCTTTTGCTTCTCGTCTTTCGAGAAAGCAACCATTGAACATCGAGGCAGATGCTGAACTTGGTATGCCGATCAACCTGGTGGGCATGCCAGGGATTTTCGATGGAGATGAGAGCTGTAAGCCTAGTCACTGGATTACATGCCTTACTCACTGCAATACTGTAGCTGACGCTCCACTACCCAGCCATCCAAGCACCTCTCGTCCCTCCTCCTGTCCATCCCAAAGACAAAGCTCTTCTACGTCCTCTGTCGGAACTTGGCAAGCCGAAATATCAGCCTGGCGGTCACAGCTTCCTACGTCGTACCGAGTACATTTCCTCCGATGCAAGTCGCGCCCGTGCAGAAGCTGCTTCTTCCAAAAGCCCCGCCAAGCCTACTGTCAAGGCTCGCAAGCTTGCGGATACTACGAAGGACGAGCCAGTCAACGTCTTACGAGCGGCTATTAAAGGATTTGACATCGCGAACCCCAAATATGCTTACACCGGTCCTGACACCAAGGAGAACATTCGAGGCGCTGCTATAGCTCCAGCCGAGGCCGAAGCTTGGAACAAACCAAAGCATCCTACCAAACCAGAACTGAAGCTGGTTGCTGCCTACCCCATCATTCCAGATCTCAACGCCGTTACCGACTCAGGAGCCTTCATGGTCACGAAATTTAATTCGAACCCGACACAGTCTATCAAAAAGCGCGATACACGCATGGACGTTGGGTTGATGCACCCTATGGAGATGAAACCCGAAATTGAGGCCGAATTCAAAGCAAAGCAAGCTGCTCATGAAGCTGACCCTGCACACAACTCTGCACCAAATGGCCCAGACTTCAGCTACCAGTTCTTCCTTCCCGCTGACGAGCACACGGCGGACAAGATTAAGAAAAAGCTTGATGTTGATAATCCTGACAAAGACAACGCGGCGCTATACACCAAGAAAAACGCAGATGGCGCGGGGTCCTATCGCTATGACCATGTACGCATCTACGATACTGCTCGTCAATCTGGCAATCCCAATCAGCCATACAAAGATATTGCTCTTGCTTTGCACGATCCCGAGCTGGAAGACAAAATAGCCAGCACCAACTTGGGACAAACCAAGAAGTCTTCAGGCAGTCAAGGAAAAGCCGCATACTACTATCCCATTGCTCAAATGCTGCAGCTAAAGCCACGCCGCAACCAGAACTTGGCTCAACTTGGCCTGGCTGGAAAACATGCTGATGATGAAGACGAGAAGCTTGATGCGGTAGATGTGGTTGTTACCGAGCCAGATGAGGTTGAGGCAGCTAGAAGAGCGGAACATCTGGCGGCTTTGGGCGTGGATGGCATAGACGACGCTGGAGCTTCTAATGAGTCAGTGCTAGGATCGGGATCTTCTAGGTCGTGATCTTTACTTTATCTTCAAGGATTCTACTGGCGGCAAATTTGGCTAGTCGTTCTGGAAGGCAAGCTCAGGCGCGTTGCAAGGAGCATTGCGAACAGTTCACATCAGGCTTGGACGCTGTATGTTTCCTAGCGATACCCCAAACAGCGATATGGAGTTCAAGCTCTTGCATAGATGACTTGCATGGTGAATGTTGTCTACCATCCATTGCCCCATTTCAAGTGACTTGCATACCCAATTGTAGTGTCTCGTGTCCAACTAGTTCACTAACTCACTACTCGTAACGCATGCTGTACGAGAGTATCGCGGCACAATTCCGCAAATCCCTTGTAGACCGCACACTCGCTAGTCTTAACCTCTGACATTACATCAAGCTTCCAAGCCTTTCTGTTCTTTTTTAAGGTAAGTAACTTTCTTCATACTGCTTTGCAAAAGATATGGATACTAATGTGGTGGACCAGGAGCTAGAGGTCTCGAAGATTCTCGACCCCACATTGTCGTTCCTACTTTCTGAACAATTGGCTCGGCCATGGCTTTCTAAAAGTCGGCCATTCACGGATACTTTATCAGTGGGGAGACTGCTAGCCCGCTACTAAGGCTTTGAATGACTATTGGGCCGTCAGTAGGCCTGAGGAGCCGAAGTAAAGATGAGCGATGTTGAACCGCTTGGCAACGGAGAAGGTAACAGTGTCGGACAGCTGGAAGAGAATATACCGCCGAATACTGTCGTAGGCCAGGACCCTGGCGTGGAAGTTGAAGGGAACGTACCAACACCCGCTCGAAACATCAACGATCTACTTCGGCCTCCATCAGATTTAGCGGCCGTGCGACAACGCCTTTTTGAGATCAAGGACAAGATCGAACTTCAAGTTGACGAATTTGAGCGTTATTGGCCATACGTCGACAATGTCTGGGTTAGGCAGCATAGGGCCGGCACAGACAAGACTGGACGCTACACTACCGACTACTACGCATGCCGTCTGCAACGGCCGACCTATACACCAAAGGACACCAGCAAACCCAGACCAGAAGGCAAGCCGTCGCGAAAGAAGCAGATCCGTGAAGGCGGAACATGCCAGATGAGACTCAAGACGATTCGCTATGACGGAGGATATAGTTGCTATGCCATCACGCAGGTGGGAGACCAGACTCAGCACACTCATGATCTGGATCATTTGGATAAGATCAAACGAACGAGTGTTCTCATGGACATTGCGAGGTCCGAGGTGATGAAAGGCTACATGCCGGCGTCGGTCTTTACGGTCATGGGCGAAGATACGGAGAGCCTTGTGGCGGCTGGAGGGAGGCATCTGAGTAGGAACGACGTCCGCAACGCATCCCAAGCTTGGCGGCAAAACCATCGTGAACAACTCCGAGTACATGAAGGCTACAAATATGATCACGGGAACGGCATAGTCAGGCACAGCGATACACCCCCGCTTCACCTTACAAATGGTGACACACCCATGGTTGATCCTGCACTGACTAATACTTCGCCCATGATACCTGGCATGCTACGCTTCCCTGAAGAATCTCGCGCATTTCTCGAGCCGTATCTACCTCCGAAAGATCTGGTTGCTATCAATGGTGGGCTCCCGCACGTGACGCTCACCTACGCCACCTCGATGGACTCTTCACTGACTCTTGCACCTGGTCTGCAAACTATATTGTCAGGACCTGAAACGAAAGCCATGACACACTACCTGCGTTCAAAACACGATGCAATCTTGATTGGAGTTGGTACAGCTACTGCGGATGACCCAGGTCTAAACTGCCGATTGGAAGGTGTAGGTGGCTATGGAGGGCTGGGATGGGAAGGACAGCCTCGACCTGTCATTATCGATCCAGGTGCGAGGTGGGTAGTTACACCGCAGTCGAGAATACTCAAGACCGTTCAGGATGGCAAAGGTAGAGGGCCATGGATTATCATCGCACCTGGTTTTGCTATGGACCCAATGCGGCTGGAAATGCTCAAATACTACGGTGGGAAGTATCTTGGACTCACTGACTTCGACAAGAAGTGGAGGCTCAGATGGGAAGCTGTGCTGAAAGCCTTGGCCGCAGAAGGTATTCGAAGTGTGATGATTGAAGGGGGCGGCATGGTCATCAATGATTTACTTCAGCCAGAGAATGCCTGTTTTCTCAAATCAGTTGTCGTCACTGTGGCGCCGACGTACCTTGGACGAGGAGGAGTCGTGGTCAGCCCGCCTACCAGGCATGATGGAATGGGTAGACTTCAGCCGGCCGTCAAGTTTCAGGACGTCAAGTGGCAGCCTCTCGGGCAAGATGTGGTGATGTGCGGCAGGCTGCAAACCGCTGAAGGTTCCGTGTCCCGAGAACCTGGAGCTAGATTCGGTATGTTTGCGTCCTGAACCCATGATTCTCCGCTGCGCCTAACGGTCAACCTTCAGAAAATTACAATGCGCACTCATGGACTTATGCCGAAAAGTGAGAAAGTTGACAAAGTCGCGGGCTTGATTTGACCTCGGGACCAGTGAGACGAAGGAGGAATGAGACCACGGCCATAGGTGAGTGCTACTCAGCCACAGACTTCGTAGGCAAAAGTACGCGGAACGAAGAATGAACCGGTAAGCCATAAAAGGTATTGGGTAAGCGTTACGAGCTGCCTTGGAGTAAGTTTGTTCAATGGTCGTAGATGGAATGAGCACAAAGCATCTTCAACAGGAGATGGAGGCGGGAGAAGCATATCGTGTGAGTGCGATTTAGAATAGGCCGAGGCCAGCAATTTCAACGACCTTTCAACGTCTAGTGCCATCCGTCACTTTCGTGGGGTTTCTCTTTTTGATTTCTGCATGACTGACCGAGATTTTTCAAGGGCCCGTATAGTTAGTTCTATCCGAGTCTTTTCCTCAAAATGATATGTTTCCAGTTTGGGATATATATCATATCTTTTAAGACTATCTGAGTCTTTGACGATTCCATAGAGTAAGGTACCTCGGTAGACTCTTTTAAAAACGTACTAGTTCTATGTATTGTACTCCGTACCTCATACCTGGCAAGTGTAGACGGGATATTTCCGGGGCCTGCATTACACAGTATGCCCTAAGAAAGGGCTAGAGCGTGTATGGTCTATAGCTGCCGTCTCATTGGCTGCTTCTCATCCACAGGGAGCCTTAGTGTCGCAGGAAACCGCATGATCGCTGGGGTAGTGGGGTTGCTCCGTACTTTAGGGAGCCGTGGTAGCGTCATGGATCTTCGACATGAAGCCGGAGCCGAGGTACCTCGCACAGTGGACATGACAGTTGGGAACCGTTACATGTCAATCACTCGGTGACATAAAGGTACCTTAGGTATCCAAACACATGGGATTCGAAATATACTTGCCCCGTGGTCTGGAAAGAGTGGACGATCGATAATTCGGACGGCAGTTGTACGCCGTAAGAAATGTAAAGTAACTGAGATCGAGTCTGATATAATACCATTACGGAGGTATAGTATAGAATATATAACATTCGAAAAAACTGTTTCCTAGGCCTTGGCTGGCCTTGGCTAGAGCCGCCCCTCCTCCTTCCTCCCGCCTCCCTCCTCCTCCCTCCTCCCTCCTTCCATCCTTCCACCCCCCCGCTACCGGTCCGACTGACTTGTAAAATCGAAATACACCGTCTCTGACCGCCCGTTCTTCTCTCTCTCTCTATCTCTGTAAATCATCAATCTCTGTCAGACTAGGCAAACAATTTGGACACTTTTCCACAGTTATCGCCATATAGAACATTATTCATCAATTTACTTTTATCCCAAAATGGGTGCAGGTGAAGGCCCGACAAGTACACTTCGGTACGACGAGAAGCCCGTCTACACCACTTCTAATGGCTGCCCGATTATGGATCCAGAAGCATCCCAGCGTGTTGGGCAAAACGGTCCTCTGTTGCTGCAAGACTTTCATCTGATCGACCTCCTCGCTCACTTCGACCGCGAACGGATTCCAGAGCGCGTGGTTCACGCAAAGGGAGCCGGCGCTTATGGAGAATTCGAAATTACTCACGATATTAGCGATTTAGTATGTTCTGTCATCAAGATGTCTCGTGCTCCCAAAAGTCTTATACGGCTTAGACTTCGCTGGATATGCTCAACGGCGTGGGCAAGAAGACCAAGTGCGTTGCTCGCTTCTCGACGGTTGGCGGTGAGAAGGGTTCATCGGATTCGGCGCGGGATCCTCGAGGGTTCTCGCTCAAGTTCTATACGGAAGAGGGCAATTGGGATTGGGTCTTCAACAATACCCCCATCTTCTTCCTTCGTGATCCTTCCAAATTCCCCATCTTCATTCATACCCAGAAGCGCAATCCTCAGACCAATCTCAAGGATGTGGGTCGTTTTTATTTTATCCGACTTTCCAGCACTACCGTAGTCTAACCATGTTCATTCTCAGGCCACCATGTTCTGGGATTACCTCTCCACCCACCAGGAATCCGCGCATCAGGTCATGCACCTCTTCTCTGACCGCGGCACCCCGTACTCGTACCGCCACATGAACGGCTACTCGGGCCACACATACAAATTCACCAAGCCCGACGGCACCTTCAACTACGTCCAAATCCACTGCAAAACTGACCAGGGCAGCAAGACCTTCACAAACGGCGAAGCTGGCAGAATGGCCGCCGAAAACCCTGACTGTCACACGCAGGACCTTTTCAACTCCATTCAGGACGGACACGCCCCCTCCTGGACCTGCTACGTCCAAGTGCTCTCGCCCGAACAAGCCGAGAAATTTCGCTGGAACATTTTCGACCTCACAAAAGTCTGGCCACAGGGCGAGGTACCTTTGCGCCCCTTTGGCAAATTCGTCCTCAATAAGAACCCAGAAAACTACTTTGCCGAAATCGAACAAGTTGCCTTCTCGCCCTCGCACATGGTCCCCGGCGTCGAGCCCTCGGCCGACCCAGTCCTGCAATCCCGCCTCTTCAGCTACCCCGACACCCACCGCCACCGCCTGGGCGTCAACTACCAGCAAATTCCCGTCAACCAGCCCCTGCGCGCCTTCAACCCTTACCAGCGCGACGGCATCATGGCCGTCAACGGCAACTACGGCGCCAACCCAAACTACCCCAGCACCTACCGCAACATGACCTACAAACCCGTCAAACCCAGCCAGGAGCACGAGAAATGGGCCGGCGCGGCCGTGGCGCAGCAATTACCGGTTACGGACGAGGATTTCGTGCAGCCGGCGCTGCTCTGGCAGGTGCTGGGCCGGACGCCGGGGCAGCAGGAGAATTTCGTGGGTAATGTGGCGGGGCATTTGTGTGCGGCCAAGGAGCCGGTCAGGAGGAAGGCGTACGAGATGTTTCGGCGGGTGGATAGGGAGTTGGGGAGGAGGATCGAGAAGGCGACGGAGGAGGTGGCGCCGCATCCGCAGAGTCAGGCGCTGGGGAGTGCGCAGCCGAGGTTGTAGGGGGCGAACGATGAGGAGGGACGAGGGAAAGGGGGAGGGAGCGATGGTTGGATAAGCGGGGAGTTTCGGTGGATAAGTGGCGCCAAGTCAGCCGTGAGATTTACAAAGCATCGTGCGGTATGCTCGATTGTCACTTGTCGAGCAAGAATTTGATTTCCCCAAATGGTTTTCCCCTTGACATTCGCTTGCCCCAAAGGAAACATACACTCGTGTTGTATATCCCCGCTCGTCTTGTCCCCAGCTACCTCAGCCCCGCACGCCCCGGCTACTATTTTCCCGACGAACGTATGCAGAGAATTCTATACTTTTTTACGTCTGCGGAATGGCACTTTCGTGACGACGAGGGGTTCTGCACATTGCTTGACTTGCGAGTGAAGGATGAAAATTAACGGTGCCAGGAAGTCTTTGATCGTAAGGTGTTGGCAATGAAGGGGGATGAAAGGGGAGAGCAGAGGGAGGGGGTTTTTCGAGACGAGTTAGGGGAGTTGGTGGGAATTGCTGTGGGTCGAGGATCTAGGATCTCGAGCGATGCGTTCGAGGGCAGGAGATGGAAAGAGTGGAGTGTCCCGGATGAAGGGGGCTTTTGTATCACCAGAAGTGTCACAAAGGGTAGGCGTGTAGAAGGAAATGGGGAGGGTTCTCGACGGGGCGTTATAACGAGTCGTGTTGTTTTGCGGTTTTTTGTTTGAGCAAGTCGTAGGATCCTATTGTTCAAGGATTCACAAAACCGGACAGCCTTGTATTCGAAGGCGCTGCCGGCCTATTGGACAGACTCGAATCCACTGGTTGCATCTCATAATGTAAGATATAGTCTATTTCTCTACCCCCGGGGTATTCCATTGAGCCCCGGTATGCCTACTCCATAGAATACACATTGAATACATCCACGTTTATTATTTTTGAGGCTGTAAGACAAGTAATGGGAAGGAACCAATCTATTGGGTAGTACCAGGACACAGATCAATGCCCGCTCCGTTGGTTATATCTGGCCTTGCCAAATGTGAACGGGACATAGCGGTATTTGATCATGTGCTGGATCTGTCTTCTCACTGTGTGTTGCAGTCCCGTCAGCCTTGTTCGTGCAGTGCTGGCGCTGACATATCGATAATGATTAAATTTGCAAAAGACACTTACTTGTCAGAGAAAACAGAATTAAGAAGTAAACTACAAGCACCGGCCAAAATACCGGCAGGTTGAAGACCTGAAACCACGTACACACAAATGACAATAGAATCGCTCTCGTAGCCGAATGCCAGAACTTGAATTCCGGTAGCCTTCGAATGAAAGGGCGAAATTCTTCGTCTTGCTTTGTGGGAAGCGTAGCATCACCGTCCTCTATGCCTTCGTCTTGGGTAAGTGAGGGGTCGAATTTCGGTTGGAGGAAGGCGAGGAAGAGGTTGAGGAGATAGATTCCGAGGGAGTAGCAAACTAGAGGGGTTAGTAAGTCTATATTATTTTGAGGTCGGAGGCTGAAAGGACAGACCGATGTACCAGCCTTGGGCGAATACTACTCGGAGAAAGAACAGGACGAGAAAGGTGCCGGTGCCGGCCCAGCGATATGCGGTGTAGGGAGTTGCTTTGTCGAGGTAGGATTGATAAAACTATTTGAGAGGCCACTTCAGTATGTGTATAATGATGTATGTACCAGGTAAAAAGATAGAAACACATACTCTGCCCAGCTTTGACGTTTGCTTGCTAACGGCTGCGAAAGGGGTGTCTTCTGGCATCTCGGCGTTCATGGCGGCTACCTAGTGGCGTAAGACGCCGGTCGCAGACTTCGTAGTCACTTGAATTTGCAACCAGCACTGCGACTCGGGCGAATGAAAGACAGTCAAGTGGAATATTAAGAAGAGTGTTGCGATGAGCGAAATTGTTGAAGGCGGAGCGCTGAATGTCAAGGTCAGCAGGTCTAGCCTACTTAGGATGGCCTGTTTTCGCCGTGCGGCTTCCGCCCTTCCGCTCCGCTTCCCCCACAGCTTCTTCTCCGCGTGCACCATTTCGACTATCATATCAGACTACCCTCCCTACAAGACATGGCGCCAATTCATAATCTCAGGCCGTTAGCCTCTAGGTTCATATCTCCATCACTGCCTCGAATCGCTCGGTCATACTCTTCAGCATCCGCATCGTCATACGAGAATCTGCTGGTCTCTTCGCCAAAGCCAAGCGTCGGTCTCAGTATGGCGCTTCCCTTTCTTTCTTTCTTTCTTCCTTCCTTACACAATTAAGCTTGCTGTACGTTTGCTGACGTATCAGTCGTCAATCAGTCACTCTCAATCGCCCCAGAGCTCTCAATGCCCTCTCATCAGCAGTCTTCGTCGAATTGAACGATGCACTACGGAAATTCGACGATGACAAGACCACTGGTGCCATAGTGCTCACTGGAAGTGAGAAAGCATTCGCAGGTATACATGTCCATGTGCCACACGTCAGAACCGTCCGCTGATCTGACATCCCAACGAAAGCGGGAGCAGACATTAAGGAGATGAAAGATCTCACATTCAGCCAAGCATACAATACCAACTTCATCTCGCTTTGGTCTTCTACCATCCCCAGTATTCGTAAACCTATTATTGCTGCCGTCAATGGTTTTGCCCTAGGCGGTGGCTGCGAATTGGCGATGATGGCCGACATAATCTACTGCTCATCCTCGGCAACCTTTGGCCAGCCAGAGATTAAGCTCGGAATTATCCCTGGTGGTGGCGGTAGCCAAAGACTTACGAGAGCCGTTGGTAAAAGTCGAGCTATGGAGCTTATACTGACGGGTAAGAATTTCAGTGGAATCGAAGCAGGACAGTGGGGACTTGCGGCTAGGGTATTTGAGAGCGCGGAAGAATGCAAGGAGGGAGCATTGAAGACGGCAGAGACGGTTGCTGGGCTCTCGACTGTGGCTGTGAGTGCGGCAAAGGAGGTAGTCAATAAGAGCCAGGAGTTAGGATTGAGGGATGGGCTAGACTATGAAAGAAAGATCTTTCATAGCTTGTTTGGGAGTAAGGATCAGAAGATTGGTAGGTTTTGATCATATGTCAACGATGCTGTCTTCACTAATTGTGCTCCTTAGGAATGTCTGCATTCGTGGAGAAAAGGAAGCCCGAGTGGTCAAACGAATAAAATCTGGCCGATATACATTAAAGTTAACCAAAATGTCAAAGGAAGAAGCTTGGGTCTTTGTCTTCATGTTGCGCTATGGTGGTGAAACTAATTCAGATCAAGTAGGATTATGGATAAGCGAATGCAGCAGATCGTCAGAAGGCATCTAGCTGTCTCTCTCTGCGGATTGAGTTCTCAAAATCCGATTGTATTATGAATCATTCGATCACTTTCCAATCTCCCTGTTATAATTACCACTACAAAAGCCGCATAGTCCGAAATTTATCCTACGCAATGGCGACCAATGATCCTCCCATCGTCACCGGCTCCTACCTCTGTCGAAAAATTCCATACAAATCACATACAGACTCGCCGGCAATCCCATAGACACCAGGCTCCGCCATTGCGACAAGTACCGCAAAGCATCTGGATCCGCCTTCGCAGCAAACAGTTGCTACTACACCAAAGTTCATCCCTCCTCGTCCCCGGCCCCCCACCTTTTCTCTTAAAGTCACTCCCACCAAATCTCCCAACCCTCCAGCTCACCCCACTCCTTCCAGCAATTCCAACTTACCTCCAACACCACCCAACCTCCGCACCTTCACCGACAGCGCCATCGACCCAGGCGGCACTTGCGAACGCTCCTTCTGCGGTGAATGCGGGTCTCCGCTTCTCAAAAAGCGCCCAGACAACATCATCGTCACGAGTGGCACGATAGGTCGGACTGAATTAGAGGGCATGAAGGAGTGGAGGCCGGAGCAGGAGCTTGGATGTAAGCGGAAGGCGGGGTGGGTGAAGACTCAGGCGACGGATCAGAGAAGGGAATTGTGAGTGTGTGGGGGATGCTGGTTGGGAGGAGATGAGGTAAGTCGGCTTTAGGAAAAGGATATATTGGAAAGCCCGGATTACGGACTAATCATCAGTAAGGTATAACATTAATGTCCTAGCATTGTGCCAATTGGTAGCAAGTTAGCAATGTTCGACTTGACGTTGAGAACTAACGACCCGACATTGGGTTTACTCCACATGCAAAAACACTGTCAGGATATTGAGCTCTGATATCTACATCTTTCCTGCTACCAAGCGCGCAAGTGCAGTACGCCTAGACTTCGACCCAATATCCAAATATGGAGCCTCTCCCAACGAGCAAACTCGATCCCCGGCTCGCGCTGCATCGTAGTCATACGTTGCGCAGTGCCAGTTGGATCTATTGTCCCAAATCGCCAAATCATTTTTGTTCCATTTGAAGCGCACCTGTGCATCATGGTTTTGCGCTACCAACTGCAGAATTGGCGGAATTAGTAAGTTGTCGATGTCAGAATTTACCAGAAAGGGAAAGGAAAGGGCCAGCAAACGTTGAACAGATATGCCAATAAGAGATCTGACTCGTCTTTTGTGACGCCATTGATTCGTCTTGTGAATCCTCTGTTCACAAAAAGGCTCTTCCACCCTGTCACCGCTAGTTTCCGTCAGTACAACCCATAGGCCGGGAGAAACGAGGGATAAGCTCACGGTTTGTGCGAATGACAGGATGTACCGCCTCGAGCTCCAAGCCACAATTTAATAGAGAACCACGAGGTACAATGCGCAATGGATTACCCAGGCGAAGGCCTTCCTCTATGAAGAATTTGGCGTCGTGCGTCGCCGTCAAACCTTCCAAAAAAGCTGCCATTTCGGGCGATAGGCGGTCGAAGATCTCATATCCGGAAGCCCATAACTGGAACTGTCAGCATCAATGCCGGGAAGGGGTGGGCCGGGGGAGACGAGGTACCGTATCGCCGCCAGTAGGAGGCAAGGTGTGGATCTTCAGCATCGCATAGTCTGACGGCACAGGCTCGAACGTGATGTCGGAATGCCACCCAACGCTCGCGAACCGGCTCGTGTCGTTGAGCTGGTGGGTAAGGCCACCCCCGGTCTTTTGCTTTTCGCTGCTGATGACGCTGATTTGGTCGCCGAGCTCGCTGCCCTCCTCTGTAAGGGGGTGAACGTGGAGACCTGAAGATTCGGGCTGCATCCGTTGGTCTTACGCCTTAGCCTTTTCCCCCTGGATTTAACAAGTATGGAAGGGAATGACGGACACTGCCGGCAAGAAAACTCAATTTCTTGCAAAGCTCACGCATCTGCACTGGATTGACATCCTGATTACGGAGGAAGACAACGCCACGTTCAGACACTGGGGGTTTGTCAGAGATCTCTACTCATTGAGAGGACTAAGCCTTTACCTGTTGTTGCAAGGTCTTTGATCAATTGATCACTCTGGGAGGACTCAAGCAGTTCAATTACTTGCAGTCCGTCAAACTCGCGACCAATGACAGGAGTCACGTCTTTGTGGGGATATGTATCAAGAGAACCCGAGTACACCAAAGGCGTGAGGCAGCGGCTCCGAGCTTGCTCGTGACCTCCACGGATGGAATCCACATCCTGGTTTCCAGATTGTTTCAATGTCCCGCTGAGTCCAAGAGATCCCATATTTACACATGCTTCTTCCGATGAGAATCGAAACAGCCAAATGGGTTGCACTCGACATATCCAACACTATATACTCGTCCAAATTTAATAATCAACAAGGAAATGGTGGAAGGGCTAAACGTTCAAATATGTCAGAAGGTGATATGTTTGGTTGTGTGTAACGTGAGGGGTACATGAGATGTTATGTGGAGTACTGCGGGACCCAGGTGGCCTTGATGCTTATTCGTTGAACTGTTTCGTTTTGCGGAGAGACCTGTATAATCGGTCACAAGGATCGGGGACAGGTACTCCGTACACTGGACTCGGCTAGCCCACTCCGCCTACTAGATACACAGGTAGTTCGTCTGAGTCTTAAGGTAACGGAACTACAGTTGGAGACTTGTACATGTCGAGGATGATTGACAGATCTGTCGACCGGACCATCTTCATCTTGCGGGGAAACTTTAACCAGTTTCGGAGTCGCATACCGTAAACGGCCGGAGTCTCCGTGCCATCATTGTCTGTCCCCGCAGTCTGCAGAAATGCAATTGCTACTCAATCTCGGCTCCCAATCACGTCTTATTTGCTGCTTCAATGGTCAACACAGCTATCGATGGGGACCATGTAGACAGAATTGCAAACGAAGAAGAACAGCCTCTTCTCGAAGAAGATTCCCCAGTCATGGCCAATCTGCCACCAATGTCGAATGTTGAAAAGGGCTTGGCTGAGGTAACCAAAAGAAGCAACAGTCTGCGACCCTCGGTCTCGCAGCACTCTGATGTCCAAGTGGGAATTGAGAACCTCTCCAAAAGTACACCGCCTCACGAGTCCTATGAGGGCGTGCATCGCTGGGACCCTGCCGCCACTTGGACTCCAGAAGAAGAAGCAGCGGTGGTTCGCAAAACGGATATATACTTGCTGTCATGGGTCTGCTTGATGGTGAGAGGACCTGCTTGTCTAGGGGATCCCGCCAGTGTTGATAAGTAATGGCTGCAGTTCTTTGGTCTACAGCTCGATCGCGGCAACTTGCAGAACGCCCTAACCGACAACCTACTCAAGGATCTGAGAATAACCTCGAATGACTATAACAATGTACGTCGGCCCAACTTCTATTTCGAAGAACCAATTGGGCCAACTGATTATCTCTCAGGGAACCACGATCCAGCTACTGTGCTTTCTTGCGGCAGAATTCCCAGTTCAGCTACTCATAAAACGCTATGGCTTCAAGCAGATCCTGCCCTTCATGATGATGTTGTGGGGTCTCGTTTGTCCGTCCAAGTCGTATCATTCCTTATGTGGGATTGCTTGTTAATACAACAGCAGCCGCGTTCCAAGCGTGGATGACCAACCGAGCGGGATTCTATATCACCAGAGCTCTTATCGGTGCCTGCGAGGGTGGCTTTATTCCGGGCACTATACTCTTCACCACCTATTTCTACAAATCGAAAGAGCTCGCCTTGCGATTAGCGTTTTTCTGGTCAACCCTGAACGTAAGGTCTTCTTGGCCGATTGGTAACATCGTCTGACCACCAGCACGCATGCAGGTCGCCCGGGTGATTTCGTCGCTGCTTGCGGCAGGGATTTTGAAGATGCGTGGTGTGGCTGGCAAGCCAGGCTGGTTCTGGCTTTTTCTCCTGGAGGGCCTTATAACGTTTTTAATTGGCTTCGTTGTAAAACTTCCCAGAACCACGCTCCTCGTTTCTCTTTCTCCTGGGTGATACTGGCGGCTTACGACGCCACCCGCTGATACACTTCTGGGGTCTATAGAGCTATCTATACCTCCCTGTTTCGCCAACTCGTACTACTGGGGCGTTGTGGCGAAAACCCTGGTATACAGAGCGCCAGGAAGTCATCATGACCAATGTGAGCACGCGTTCCATATGATCGGCTGAACGCTGAGCTAAGTGACACAGCGCATCCTCCGCGATGACCCAGCCAAGGGTCTTACAGCCCTCAAAGAACCGGCCAAATTCCGCGACATACTCCACGCATGGAGCGATTCCTCCATGTGGGGACTCTACTTCATCGGCCTCATAGCCTACATCCCCGCCTCCCCTGTCCAAGGCTATCTGTCGCTAACCTTGAAGAGAATTGGCTTCTCCACCTTTGACAGCAACATGCTTTCTATCCCGTCGGCAGTCCTGCAAATCGTCTTGATGCTCGCCCTGGCGAAAAGCAGCGAGTTCTTTGGTGAACGCACGTGGCATTGCTTCATTGGAGAATTCTGGTGTATGCCTTTGCTGATCGCTTTACTGGGGCTCCCGCCTCATGGCAGACTCTGGGGCCGCTTTGCACTCACAACTATGATATCCGGATGTAAGTCCGGCCAGGGTGCGGATTCAACAAAGCTTTTGGGATACTGATGGGGCGAATGCTAGATCCGTACTTCCATCCTATAGTCTCAGCTTGGATCAGCGAGAACACCTTTGATGTCCAGAAACGCGCCATCACCGCCGCATCGTACAATGTAATTGTACAGGTTGGCTCTGTCATCTCATCTCGTAAGCCATTCCCTTCTTCCCGCACCTGAACATTTCCGGACCCCCTTTCGCCTTCTATCACCGAAAACCATCACCCCTAACCCCCTTTCTAACCTCTCCCACTAGAAATTTACCGCGCAGATGATGCTCCCTATTACTACCGCGGCAACAAAGTCCTTATCTCCATCTGCGCCCTCTCTCTCGTGACTTTCATCTTCCAACAGCAGTATCTCAAGTACCTCAATCGCCGCAAAGAAAGAACATGGCAAGCTATGACGCCTGAGGAGAGGGAGGCGTATCAGCTAGATCATAAGCGTAGGGAGGGAGAGGGGAACAAAAGGTTGGATTTTAGGTTTATGTACTAAGGGTCGACGATCGGATGGTCCTAAAGGATCAACGGTCGTTCAACTGATCCATGACGGGCACACGGAACTGGAAGGATCGGTCCTTTTTCAATCCACAAACCACGCCACGATTATCCTTCTGTGGACGGCCTTTTACACGGCCTTTTTACACGGCATATACGAATACGAATACACAGCCTACAAATATTGGAGTTTCGGTCGTTTTTACCCAGTAAGAGATACCATGATTGTGCATATTTATTAAATAGCTTAGCCTTCTTTACTTACTTATATCAAAACTGCATTCATTCAGCATTCAAATACCTCGTCTTGCTGTAGATATTACAGCATGATGTTTGGTGCTCTACTTGAGTGACGCAGAGGTGGTGTTAGGTACGATGGGGATGTTGAGAAGTGCACGTGCGATGTCCAAGCTCATCAGCGAGGGCTGTGGACGTATTGAGTTTGAAGGAAAAGGATGAAATAACTTGGGGGGTTGGAATGGCAAAAAGCAACCTCAATCCCCAACCGCATCTAGATTCCCACAAGAACACATTCAAAAAGCCATCACTGTCACTTCCCATAAACACACCTCTTTCCCTGTCCCTCCAACCGACAATTACCACTTCCCAGCCCTCCCGAGGTGCGGCCTTCCATCATGTCCATCTATCGCAGGGTGGAATATGCATCGAAAGGCCATTCATTGTAACATCAACAGCAATTAATCAGACGAATCATCTTAACATATCTTGGAGGAACCTCTTATCCTTTGAGGATCTCCTAGTTTTCTTTTCCTTCTTCTTCTTTGAAACAAGTACGTTCTTAGCGGGGCCACACAAGTTTCTGTTCTCGGGGTATTGGTGAGTAGATGGAGTTGTGTGCGTAGAGATATGCTGTATTGATGGGGGGGGGGGGCCGACGGTTTAGGTGCGTGGATTGGTATTGAGGATATCTGTCATGCATGTTCTTTTTGATATACGCACTCGGCTATTGGACCCGGATTGTTTTTTATTCTCAATGTACATGTGTATAGCTAAAGCCAGCTATCGGTAAGGTACATCTACACACGATCGATGACTGCTAGAAAGCTTCGATGGCTCGAGTGAATATTAAGAACCAGCTGTTTCCTTTTCTTGATGTGAAGGTCCACCTTACGAAGCTCACTTGGATTTCTGTTCTTGGGCTACACACACATATCTTCGGACATTCATGACTACAGCCGCAGCGAGCCAACAACCCAAAGCCCCAACGCTCACATTAATATCAATACCCCCTTGCCCCTAACATCTCAATACAGCAAAGCCGCCTACCAAGCCCACATACACTTGTGAACCAATACCCTCGCGCCCAACCGATCCCACTCCACCCTCGAAATCCAACTATCATTCGTGCCTCTCAACTTCCCAAACACGCTGCCCCCCTTCCACACCACCCCTTGCGGATCCAGCTCCCTTGGCGGCGTGCCAATGACCACATCTTTGACGCTGCTGGGCTTTATAATTTTAAGTTTCTGTTCTAAAAATGTGTAGAAGCCAGGGACCTGGCTGCCGCCGCCGATGACCAGGACGGAGGTTAGGAGGTCGCGGATTTTGCGCTCGTCGCCACGGGCGCCGTGGGTGATGGAGGTGAGAATGGCCGTGTCGAGGGGGATGATTGGGAGGACATCGTCGCGGAGGGAGGGGGATAGGTTGGCGAGGGTCGGGGTGGGGTTGGCGCCGTCGGCTGCTGGTGTTGGAGTATCGTCGTCGTTTTCGGGAGCTGGGGTCCCAACTGCTGAGGATGACATACGATCTGCTTCGTTGAATCTACTAATTGAATTCGCTAATTGGCGAGCTGGGATCGATAGTCCTTGCCCGTTGGCCTGTTCACTGTTGGGGGCCAAGGCCGGATTCGATGATGGGACTGGTGGTATGTTCGGCGAAAGCATCAAAACAATCTCTGATTGCGCAGCAGAAGTGGGGTCGTTTGGCGAGCCATCGTAGAGATCATAAGATCGATCAATGAGCTTTCTTCGACCCCTAAGCTTTTGAGAATTGTCGAAGATTGTTGGTTGGAAGTAGCCCTGCGCTGCGAGAAGGACTTCATCATAGGTCTTGAAAGTGTATTTGCGCGTATCTTGGCCGTGTGCCCTCAGGTGGAAATCAAAGAGCTGAACACTGATCTCTGCTTCATTCAGAGTACAAAACTTGGACTTGATCTCTTCTGCGAGTAGGAAATCATAACGTCGATTTAGGTTGATATCCGCGTACGGAAAGTGATCGAAAAGCATCATCTTGATAAAGGTTTCAGTGACGTCTGCTCCGCCGTATTTCAGGTTGATTCGAGAGTTTTCGACGCACATTCCTTCTTCGACGCAGCAAATAGACGTTTTCTGAGCCCCAATATCAACCACGCATGCATTGGTGTAGCCTGCTCCAAATGTAGCAGCAAGGCTCTCTTGGATGAAGCACACCCTGCCAAAGCCGAAGTCCCGCATGAGCATTTCTAGGCTCTGGAAGACATACTGGCGCTCATACAGATCTGGTAGAACGAAGACACAACCATACTGCACCCATTCTCTCTTCCGTGGTAGGTTCAACTGGTTCTTAATAGCCTCTTCGATAATGGTGCTAATATCGTCGTATATGCTTTTCTTCTCCTTGTAGTCGTGCTCATTGTACCAGCCTTGGTGTAGAGGCCAAAAGAGCCTATATCGTGGGATTGAGTCGTCAGGGATTCTTAGTGCCTCTTTGCCCGTGATGAAACCTGGGGCTTCTGCTGGATTAGAGGGGATCTCTGTCCAATCAATGCGCAAGGGATCATTATGCTCTGATATTGTTTCGGGCGGCGTCCGTCGATTGTAGTTGACCACCAACTCCTTCGAATTAGGGAGAACCCTACGTTTGTTGTTGCGCATATGGACTTTCAAGTCGGCACACATTGTGGTATATTGAGCTGCAAACTATCATTTGGTTAGATTAAAAATACCACATCAAGAGGTATACTTGCCTCATCGCCGAAAATCTTCTCGGGTTCCACTTCAGACCCATCATCCAACTTTCGTCTCTTCGGTTTCGGCTCTGCACCTTCAGCTTCGGACTCGCTAAACTCCCATTTTCGTGCAATGACCATGGGAGTGGTCTTTGGGAGTGCATCGCTTGCAAGCCCAATGCGTAAGTTCTGACTACCAAGGTGTATAACGATGACTTTCGACCCTAATGCATCGTAGCCGGTCAGGAGACCACCGGTCTCTTCGGCACCCACGTCATCTTCTAGGTCTATCTCTGCATCTACTCCTGGGACGTCATCTGGTCTTGCTTGCGCAAGCGCTCGGTCTCGGTCCTTGGCGGTGGTTGCCATCCTGTTCCGGCGCTCGTCTTGCTGTAGTCGTAAGGAAATGATTTGATCATCACGCTTGAGATATTCTCTGTTTATACAACAAAGGTTAGCGGCGGCAGCTTAGGGTATGTAGACAGAGTCCGTCCGTCCAATTCACATCCATTGGTCAAGGTCAGACTTTAACGGCTTAAGAAAAAGGTAACGCACGTATAATAGTTCTTTTGATTGATCATGGTGACCTGAGGCCATGATGTGAGTTCCATGTTGTTGTCAGTCCTTTCAAGGCCTAAGATGATCGTGTCAGTGGAAGGGTATATCGAAGCTGAGGAAACCGCAAACTGGCAGTCCATCATCAGGCCTTGGTGAATACATGCCTTCCTCCCGCAGGAGAGCCTTTCCAGATTTCTTGCCCACCATCACTACGAGTACGGAACACAGGGTGATTATTTACTGTATGATACAGCGCTCATTTGGAGCTCAATGGCTCGCAGGTCCGGAGTACTTGAACTGTTTCCTACAACGAGACCCAAAGTCGTTCGAGGTTAAAGGACGGGATAACGGATGACATGCAGTTTAGCGGCCGTTACCTTAAGCAAGGGATATCCATGTCGCAGATGAAGTCGATCTTCCGCGTTGCCTTATGGCTGACCAACGGCTTCGACTCCTGCTCTTCGTGGCTATTCGTATTATGAAGCACAACGCGCAATACTGTATGAAACCTCCATCCTACTTCGGTTCTTGATTCCAAGGAGACCACTTCAGGCTTGTATTCATATTTGGAGGTCATCCGCTTCCGGACCGAAGAGGGATCGCTCGAGATGGGCGGCTCAATATCGCGTCTATTCTCGTTGTCTGGACTGCTATGGAGTAAGAAAGAAATAAGGATATTAATACTGGGACTCGTATGCTCTTATGAGCCTCATTGGATGGGAGCCTCTACTAAGAATAAGCGCAGGATAATGCTGGAAAAACTACTCTATTATACAGATTGAAAGTAGGACAGTCTTAATGGGAGGAGCAATATATAATCGCTGAAAATATACAGATTGGCGAAGTCGTAACGACAATACCCACGATTGGCTTCAATGTCGAGTCCGTCACGTACAAGAATCTTAATTTCAATGTTTGGGTAGAGCCTCATATGGTCTATAAGTGGTATACACAACTGCAAGGCTAATTCTGTATTTGACATGCAGGATCTTGGCGGCCAAACCTCGATACGACCTTATTGGCGTTGCTATTATGCAAACACAGCTGCAGTTATTTTCGTCATCGACTCAACTGACATAGAGCGACTGGGCACAGCGTCAGAGGAACTGTCGGCCATGCTCAATGAAGAGGAGCTCAGGGAGGCAGCGCTTCTGGTTTTTGCCAACAAGCAAGACCAGCCGGGCGCCAAGGGAGCAGGCGATATATCAGAAGCGTTACGATTAGGGGAGCTTAAAGATCGGAATTGGAGTATCGTTGCTTGCTCCGCTGTGGACGGGAAAGGTGTCGACGAAGGCATGGATTGGTTGGTTGTAAGACGTTCCTGACCGTACGTATTTCAAGGAGCGTTCCTACTAATAGATGCAATGGCAGCAAACGGTCAATTCAGAATCTTAAGAGATCAATATACATCGCTATGCGCACTTGGCATAGGAGAAGAAAGAGCTTCTGTGTATACCTCAGGTGGAGAATTCTAATCCAATCCAATGGGAATCTTCCTATACGATACACAAGGAGTGGTCCGAGCTGCGGGACTCACCCTGAGCGCGGAGTTTCCACCTTTTCTACACTCCGACGCCCTACTAAGTACAAATCGCAGCTTAAAATATAGCAAGGATATTAGGCGGGCTATCGAATTAGCCTATTGTGTGACGATGGAGAATCAATGGAGGTCTACCTAGCGACCCCACCAGGCACATTGCACACCTCACTCGATATGAAGAAAGACCAGCGATTTGTTCTCTTGCAATGCTCGGCAAGCTTTTCCAGGTCAAAAAGCTCACCTATCGGACAGCCCCACCCTGAGAGCAGAACTTCGTGGAGCAGCCAATCCTTTTGGGTGGCTTTGTGCAAGTTAGTCAGGTTCGCTTTGCGGCGCAGCTACACTTACGCCAACATTCAAAACTAGGCTGATCTCCTGCTACTGCAGAAAAGTTGTTCCAGAACCATTCTAGAACATCCTCGCTTTGTTCTACACCTGAAAGAGTAGGTGGGATGACTGCGGCCAGCTTTTCAATCTTTACCTTTGGCGTCTCATTGAAAGCTGCCATGTACCCTTGTCACGGCTCAGGCCACGCACTCCGCATTCCGAATGTGGCTAATGAAACAACATACCAGATCGAATGAGTAAAATGTCGCCCAATTTGATCTCCGTTCCTTGTGCCTTAGCAACAGCTTTGAGTTGCTCCAACGATATCGCGCCTGTCTTGAAAGGTTCATAGGCAACGTTGTTGGCCAGACGCCAAGAATGGAAATCTAAAAGGACACCTCTTCCGACAATACCTTTTTCGGCCCATACTGCAAACCTCCATTACTACTAACAGATGGGGAAAGTATCTAATAAACAATACGTACCTTGAATTCCGTTCACGTTCGTACTGCTCTCACCATGAATGTCATCAAGTGTAACTCCGTTGTAGAACATCTTTTCTTTTTGATACGCAAAATGGCGGAGACCGTCCCCTAGAAATACGATTTGGCAAGATGCCATCGCTATGAGCTTTTTCAAGGCTTACATTGACTACTGCTCTGCGAATTGAACGTCCAAACATCGTCATTGACGATCCTTGGTCCTTTGTGGATGATGTTCTTATGAAATGCTTGTCTCCCAAAGCAAGGCTTACTCTGAGCGTCAAAAGGCCAATTTAGGGAAATTCTGTATTTCCAGCATCAACGCAGTCGTAACAAAACCTTAGAACATTGCTGGGAACTAGGAGTTGATGGTTTGATACATATCTTGGCAGCAGTATCATAATCGCACAATCCTTGAATAAGAAAATCAATCATATCACAAGACTGACCTTGTTCCACTATGAATCTCTTCCTTGGCAGCCCTCAGGACTACATCATCGGTCAACCGATTCAATGTGCCTAATTGATCCTCCTTTCCGTAAAGTCCCCATGCCGAATGATGGGGATCCCCTTTCCGCAACGGAAGATCAGTAAACTTGGGTAGTTGACCTGGGTCAGGCATAATCCAATCAGAATCGACCTAGTTCTATGTTCTGTAAATGCACTTATGAATGTACATCCAGAAGATCGAGGGTAAAGTATTGAGGTTCTGTTGGGGTCTTTAGGATCTACAATTTTCTACTCGGTCGAATGGAACCCTACTGCTTACCTTATCTATAATAGTGAGCTGGCCTGGACACATTTGCTCCATAGTCAGCAGAGCAGCTTGATCGATGTTTTGAGTCATTGGAAAGATTCCGTTTCCTTTTTCTCACCAAATAATTAATTTGGTCATCTTACTACTACGCAAGCTCTTACTCTTTCCACCATGCTGATAGATGTTCACCAGTAGAACTGCCAGATCCTGGTGAAAGCTTGACAGTTCCAAACACAATAGCAAACTCAATAGGTAATGCAAGTAGGCAGGGGTCATCACGGCGTTCGTTGCTATTATTCACAGGCTTCGTTGCTATTGTACACCGCTTAGTGCGAATAGACATTCAGCATTGATCTATTGATGCGGCCTTTGTGGCTGCCAAACGTCGTTTCAGATTGTAGAAATAATCAGAGGGGACAGAATAGCTCAGATACTTAACTGTCAAACTTTCGTCCATTAAATTCTTCCTCTTCAACCAAACACTCCATCAAGATCGGACGCTCATACTCGAACTATTCTGCTACTTCAGATAAACCCAAGGCCTCGTACATCATACCTCTGTTGCTCGCGGTTACAGAGACACACTTGAAGTGTATCTACAGAGCTGTGCTGGACATAATTTTGTTGATATCGACATTGTGCCTCGTTTCCTACCTCCTTCCAACTCGCAGACCTCTGCCACTCAGAAGGCGGTATTACTCCCCAGCAGCTCTACACTCCTAACTCCGAATTCACTTCCACTCCGACTGAGTCTCTATCTCAAGACCTTTTCAACACTCTGCTTCTGCAGTCGATACTATTTCCCAACCCTTCGACGTCGTTCTTCTGACACCTCCAGATCGAAAGCATTTTAGCGAGATCGACACCCCGGTAAGTCTAGCGCCCGACACTAACTCGACGCTGCAACGGCAGGGATGACGCAAACTCTTTTTCTTCACGGAGATGCCGCTAACATATACTTATGCAGGTGTGTTGTAACCTTAAATTTTTGTAAACAAAAGCTTTCTTTCGCACAGCTCTCGAACACAACAACCACAACTTTCGACATCATCCACCACCTCTACGCTGGAACAGCACCTGTACACTTGACGTGCCTTTCTTACGCTCGATTCAGCACATACCAGCTCAGTTCAGCACTTCCAAGCTCGACTCAGCACCTGCAGGCTCGACTCCACACCTGCAATCCAGCACTTCCAAGCTCGACTCAGCACCCGCAAGCTCGACTCCACTCCACACCTACAATCCAGCACTTCCAAGCTCGACTCAGCACCTGCAAACTCGACTCGACTCCACACCTGCAATCCAGCACTTCCAAGCTCGACTCAGCACCTGCAAGCTCGACTCGACTCGACTCCACACCTGCAATCCAGCACTTCTAAGCTCGACTCAACCAGCACCTTTACGCTTCAACCATCATCTTTACCTGACATACAACAATACTCTCAACCATGGCTCCTCGTGGAACTCGTTCCGCGCCGAAGCGTAAAGCTACTACCACCGCCGCCGAACCAGCTGCAAAGAAAGCAAAGACAACCGCTGCACCGAATACCTCGAAGAAAGTCACTGCCCGTTCCGCCATATTGGCTGCAGGTAAGGCGAACCCTGTCGCGAAAAAATCCTCGACTGCTGCAGTTAAGAAAGCTGCTCCTAAATCCACCACCGTTGCCTCAAAGAAGGCTCCTACTAAAGCCCCTGCCACTGCCTCGAATAAGGCTACTCCTAAGGCCACTGCCACTGCCTCAACGAAAGCTACTCCTAAATCCACTGCCACTGCCTCAAAGAAGGCGCGTACCACATCTACAGCTACGGCTACGAAGAAGGCTCCAACTAAAGCCACGGCTTCGGCCGCAAAGAAAGCAGCTGCGCCTGCTAAAGCAACCGCTACCACGACGAAGAAGCGTAAGAGAGATGATGAAGAAGATGATGATGATAAAGACGATGAAGAAAAGGAGGAAGAAGTGAAAAAAGCTGCTCGTCCAGCCAAGAAAGTCAAGGCAAAAGTTGTTATCAACGACGTCCCTGTACAGAAGTTGGATGTCTACGTTTTCGGAGAAGGCTCGTCAGGGGAGCTTGGTCTTGGTATTGCGAAGACCGCCATCGATGTTAAGCGTCCACGTCTCAACCCCTTGCTTTCGGCCAAAGATGTGGGTGTTGTTCAGATTGCCACCGGGGGCATGCATGTCTTGGCGTTGACGAAGGATAGTCATATTCTTACTTGGGGAGTTAACGATCACGGCGCTTTGGGAAGAGATACTGCTTGGGATGGTGGTATGGAAGACATAGCAGACAACAAGTCTAATTCGGATTCGGATGATGCGAGTGATAGTGGCTTGAACCCCCGCGAGAGTACTCCCACAGCAATTCCGAGCGATTGCTTTCCAGCTGGCACGGTATTTGTGAAGGTGGCTGCTGGGGATAGTCTCTCTCTCGCACTTACCGATGATGGACATGTGTATGGTTGGGGAACGTTCCGCGTAAGTCAATTTCTCTCGTTCCTTGAAGAAAGTACTAATATCGCACCAGGGCAACGACGGCATCGTGGGCTTTTCCAAAACATCCCGTATTCAGAACACTCCAGTCCTCATCCCCGCCCTAACCAACGTCACTGACATCGCTTGCGGCGCAAACCACGCGCTCGCGCTCGACACCAAAGGCAACGTCTATATCTGGGGCTCCGGCGAGCAAAACCAACTCGGCTATCGTGTTGTCCTTCGTACCCGCGGAGACGCTCTCGTCCCTCGCCTCCTACGCTTGCGTAAGAAAATCCGCGCTGTGGGCTGCGGTCAGGACCACTCGTTCGCCGTGGGCAGAGATGAGCAAGTGTATGCTTGGGGTCTCAATTCGTTTGGGGAGACGGCCATAGAAGAGAATGCAGGAGACGATGGCGCCGTCGTTGCTAATGCTTCCGTCGTACCAGCTTTGAACCTACCTAACAACGACACAATCACTCAGATTACAGGTGGTGCCCACCACTCTGTCGCCGTCACCGCATCCGGCCGCTGCCTCATTTGGGGCCGCCTCGATGGCTCTCAAACCGGCTGTGACCCTTCGACCCTTCCTGAGAACGACATTATCAAAGACGCCAAAGGTGTGCCGCGCATCCTGATCGGGCCGACCGACGTTCCAAATGTTGTCGGCGCCACCTGCGCTGCCGCCGGAACCGATAACACCATCGCCATTGATGGAAATGGCAAGGCGTGGAGTTGGGGCTTCAGCGCCAACTACCAGACTGGCCTTGGCACTGACGACGACGTGACGACGCCGACAATGATCCAGAACACGGCCGTCCGCGACAAGGTCCTGGTGTGGGCGGGGGCTGGAGGCCAATTCTCCATGTTGGCCTCCGCCCACATCGGGGAGGCGGCGGAGGCGGGGGCCGGTCCCTCGGGGGCCAATGGCCAGTAGAAAAGGCGGCGCGGTGGAGAGCGTCGGGGGTGGGTGACGGGGCGGAAGGGGACGACATGGACACGTGATCAGATTGGTAGGGGGTGGAAGGGGTGAATGTTTTTCTTTATCTTTCTTTCCTGTTTCTCCTAGTGATTTTCGGGCGTTCTGGAAAGGCGATAGGGGATATTGGCATGGCCCTCGTGATTCCTGGCTTCTGTGCATATGGGACTGTCGAGCCATCGGGGGGCTTATTTCATTACATGTGGAGTTGTGTGAGGGTTTTTTCTAACCTCACAACATGTACGACTCGCTTTGGAGAGCTTGTTTTCTTTACTTTTGTACCATCCATGAAGGTGAGTGGGGTTTTTCCTCCTCATAAGATATGCGACTCATTTACGCATCTTCTCTACTTTCCACTTTTGTACCATAGAGTGTATCAATCATGTAAATAGACTAGCAGGAAAAATTCATTGTCCATATGAGAAACAAGCCTGTGCACGACAGTATTTTCGAATCCAATACGCCTTGAAACCCCCCTCATGATAGATACGCATCCAGCTGTTATCAAAACATCCGTCACCGATACTGCAGTCGCTTACCCGGACTCTCACTCCTATACTCATATCCAATCCTCCTACTCGGGCTCTCCGACCTCACGCCAAGACCCCCACCCTCCATGCCCAGCCTCCCATAAGGCGCTTGACCTTGGTACTGGGGATAGTACGGCTCGCCTCCGCCACCGTAGCCCATTTGCTGCTGCGGTGTCTGTTGGGGAAAGTAGTTGGCAGGATGAAGGGGGTCGTGGTGGTCGGTTTTGCGGCTGAGGAAGGAGAGGGCGAGGTTGGAGATGATGCCTGTGCCGAAGAGGAGGGAGAGAGAGAGGATCTGTTGATGGGAGGTTAAGATTCTGTTTCGTGGAGCTGGAGCTGGAGCTGGAGCTGGAGAGAAAACTTACCACGGTCTTCCAGTGCAACGGCTCGAAAAAGCTGTTCAAAACCCCTGCGAACGTGTACGCACTTACACTCGCTCTCCCCACTAAACTTGGGTCCTGCTTCATGCATTTCTCCCAGTTATTGCACACTACCTCCAACGCCGGCACTCGCGTATTGCTGTCACACTTGTTGTCCTTGTACTCGCGCGTACACCCAACCATCTCAGCCATGATCTCGTGTGCCGCTTCGCGCGCCTTTTCGTCAACGTCGGACTTGATTGTGGACCAGAAGGAGTAGATGATGTACATGCAGAACGTTACGAGGAAGAAGTTGAGCAGGACCTGGGCGTAGTGGCAGAGTATATGGGGGAGGCGGGGATGACGCTCGATGAAGTGGAAGATGGAGGGGATGAGACCCATCTCGTAGGGCGGGGAACCCTGATTGTTTGAATTATCGTCGGTGTTCCGTCGAGGTCGGGATTGGGAGCGATCCTCTAGCTCTTCGGATTCGTAGCCGTGACCGCCCCGGCGATGAGCGAGGCGGACGTCTCTGTCAGCATCTCGGCGGCGCTTCTTGTGGACTTTGCGAATGGCGGCGTCGATGTGGGGCTTGCGGGCTATTTCGCCGCGGCCTGGCGTGACGAACTTGCCGAACATGCCCGAAGAGGGGTGATTCTTCTCTGGGGAATGGGTTCTGGAGCCTTCGAACTTGATCATAGCGCCGTCGAAGTTTGCGGAAATGTGTTGTCTAGGAGGTTCGGGCGTGTCTTCCGTGTCGCCGTTTGCGGGAGAAGATTGATTCTCCGGACCGGAGGAGAAATCGGTGTCGATTATGCGCCTCTGAGGGGTGGTAAAGGAAGGGTTGCGGAACTGGACTGAAGGCTTCATGGATGGCGTCGAAGGGAAAAGAGAGCTTTCTGAGCTAGGATTCCGTAGAGACGGGAATGAGGTTTTCTGAGGAGAGTCAAAGTGGTCGTAGGAACCTGTGAATGTCATTTATCAATTAAAGCTTATAAAAGGGGGATGATGACAGACGTTTCTGCCCGCCAAAGGTCTCTTGTCGTTGAGGGTTATTCGACATGGCTTTCATGAATGGCGAATCTGCACCTGCTGGACCGTAGCCTTGTTGCCACTGAAAGTCCATAGGACTTTCGTTCGATCGGACATCCATATTTTGCTGTGTTGATTTTTGTGCCCAATACTTGAGGTAAACAACCGGCCTACTCCGCAATGCCGGGTAACGATCGTGACGTTCATGAACAGACAGGGCGAGCAAACAGCACTTTAAATGGTAGATATACAAAGTATAATCCAGGCAAGTAGGATGTCAATAAGTGCTGCAATACTCTCTGATGTGTTCCTATGTCATTGTCCGCCTTTGGAAGTTTCTGCCAGTATGTGTATATTGCTTCGAAGCTGCAATTCGTTGTCTCTCCTGTCACGGTTTCACTTCTGTTCGCCGTGTTCAGAGCCATAAAGCCACCGTGAATTAAGATCATTAGTGCTGTAGTACTTGTTCCTCAACAGATTGCCGTTCAACATTAGTGACATTAAACGTCTATATGGTGAACATATAGATGGACCGCAAGTAACTCGAGGGATGTTGTTTAATTAGTGCAAGGCTTCGAAGACTACACTGTCAAGAGACCGTAAATGCAAATACTCTTCGAAATTTATCAACACCACTGCAGACCATCCACACCACCAACACAAAGCAGCACGTAGCTGTATTAGGAGTCTACTGAAACAATAACCATCCATTGCTGGTCCGCCTGTATTGCGCCTGGCCGATAATCGCTACCCAGGCTCATCAGATAAACCGTAATACGCTGAAAGAAAGGTGAAGAGCGATACAATGTCGCTATGGCCCATGGGTTATTCAATGAATTTCCACAGACTCAGCGCTCCGATACCTCAAACGAGTTCAAAGTCATCTTCGTCGGCCACGTAGCCGTCGTGGAGCTCCTCCTTCTCCTTGCCCACAACTTCGTATTCCTCTTTGACTAACTTCTCGGTAGCCCGAACTTCGTACTTCTCAACGGCTTTTGCGAGTGCCATGCTAAGGATTTGGCTACCCTTCGCAGGGCCACGTTCGGCGTCGAAGGAGTAGGTAATGCCTGCGTCGGGCTCAGGTGCAGCGGAAGCTTCTTTGACATCTTCCTCAGCTGAGGAGTCCGACGTCAATGTGTCGTTTTCGAAGTGGGTGTTCGGCTTGCGGGGGATCTTGCCGATTTTGAAAGCTTGGAAATCGACGTCTTGGAAACAGAGGTCTTTTTCAATGGTATGTACATAGCTGCACGCCGACTAATTAGACAGAGGAGACGGACAAGAGTTGTCATGCCACGCACCCTGATCCTGCAACCCTCAAGGGACGCTTGCTTGGCCGTCCAGGTCTCGGGTCGGCCTCTCCAAAAGCCCATTTGTACTTCTGGTCCCGCTCACGTTTGTGGTCTAGGGCGAGCTTGCCCCCCACGGCTACATCGCTGAGACCACTGGCAGACATGGTAGCTTGGTGTGGGGGGTTTTTCTGGTGGTAGATGGTTGGTATGCCGGGGTTAGAAGAGTTTCGTAGCTGGAAATGTGGGCGAAGACTGTTCTCAAACAAGGTATGGAGAGTATTATGCGAGAAAGAGCAATCAGGGAGGAAGGGAAACAGGTGAGGCAAAGCAGCAAGTGAAGGTGTCTACTATGATTCAACACCGGATGAAGTAACGTGGGACAAGTTCGACACGTGTGTACGATGGTGCAGCAAGGCAACGGAGTTAAGTAGGGATGAAGGATGGCAATAGTAAGTGACTCTTTGTTTTGGTCAGACACTTTGAGTCATCCACAACAAAGGAAGCAGTGACGATAGCGGAATGCGCTATATGCGTAAGAGCGGATGACTGGGTTAGATAAGCCAAGGTGAAGGGAGCTCGGAAGTTGGCCAGATAAGTACCTTACGTAGTACGGAGTAGGTAAGGTAAGTAGCGATTCAGTAGAAGCCTGGAAACTGAGGGCGGGGGCAGGGCTTGGATGATAGCGTGTAGTGACTGACTGACTGACTGACTGACTGACTGCCTGATTGATACGGAGGAAGAGGGGGCGATAAAGGTAAGACAGCCACCACACAGCCACCACATGAGCCTCCAGTCGAGCGCTTGCACGGAATATTCCATTCCATTCTCCTCATAAGTACTCTGTACAAGGGCTACCTATGCACTGAAATGGACGTTGCGCAGTAGCCAATAAATGTCTCTATGGGGAAACATGGGTTGTTGCCCTGCTTGATGATTATTGACTGACTGCGCCTACGGATGTACTTGTATGAGAAGTGCGCGCTTGCACACTTCAAGGACACTCGGATGATAACGGACTGCGGACTGCGGTCTTGATACGGAGGTATCCGTACTCCGTACATCAGTACTCCGTAGTATCTACCTTATTCGCTTCGCCAGCTCGTAGCCTTCGAAGTCTTTCGGACAAAGTACTTGTTATCTGCTCCGTAGATGCCCCGATCATCAGGCAAAGTTACCACTCCTTCCCCCTTGCCATTCATATCAAATTGGGCTCAGACCAAAATGCGAACTCCCACCCTTGTCTTGATCTCCGCCCCATGAGCTATCGGGTTGGAAAGTGGAAGAACTTTTGATGACTTTGTTTCCAAGTCATGGCCGTTGCGACATACAGACGACTACTCTACTGTACAGCAGGATATCATTCATTAATTCGAAACACTGGTGTGATGGGTTTGCCAATTGGAAATTGATTCTTCAAAAGGCTAGATAGAATCTTCAAGCTTCAGTCTGATCCTCTGACTCGCTGTCGTCGGCCCCTTCGCTAGGAAGACTGGTTGGGAACCATCCGAATGTGCCGAAATCAATAGTCAATTCACCGAGATGGCCTGTCCGAACAGTGACACCCTCTCTACGCAGTGCAGTAGCTTGTCTCGCAGCACCACCTGGCCCTCTGTTGCTGTATTTAGGCATAGCAGCAATGTTGATGAAGGTAGGTATGACGCACCTCACCGATATAATTCCTTTCGAATTGATTACCCGTTGCCAGGGAACGTTGTCACCGTGAAAATGCTGGCCGATACTGGCTGCTGGTAAATGCTTCAAACATATTCCAACCTGGCTAAAATCATCATGGACATTAGTTTCGGCTTCCACTTATCTCAAAAGACTGTTTTTGGGGGAAATGCAGTTTCAGAGCCACGGACCGAGGACATTCAGCTACACCAGAGCGAGAAGTTTGTTCAGTCTTGTGTCCCTCCCAACAAGTAGGGGAGAGCTGCAGGTAATCAAATATCTTACGTCGACCCAAGAGACGAGCAATATGCCCATAACTCGTTACTTGGCCAAGAGGTATTTCTTGCACCGCGCTGTAAACAGCATTAAACCACCACTCAGCCTCATCAGATCGTGCCATGTCCTTTGCGGTAAGAAGTCGTAAGTTCAGTCATTGATTGCAGATGAATTGTCAAGTGATAGATTTCAATACGGTTATATTAGCGCGTGAACCGGATATGATGCAGCCCTATGAAGTTGAACATCTAAAGCTCAAGGTTTCCTCCCTTCAAACCTACAATTACTCACGAACATGTCACTTGCCGATTACTTAGCAAAGAATTACCTCACAGCAGACTCAAAGCCAGAGAAGAAGTCCAAGAAACGCAAACGAAAAAATGGCGGGAGCGGCCTCATCATCGCAGACGACGACGCCCTTGGGTGGGACACCAGGAACACCACCGGCGAAGTTGAAGACGACCCTCTGACAGTCAACGCCAACAGCGCTGAGTTTCGAAAAGCCCGCCGGAACAATTGGCAGACGATCGGGACGCCGGCCCCTTCTTCAACAGACCAGGCAGCTGCAGACGCCATTATCGCCAGCGCCGCCGCCGAATCCCAAGCCCGCAACGTCGCAGACGAAGATGCTCCCGTCATGGATGAATCTGCCGCGAAAATGGAATCAGGCGCTCATGCTGGCCTCCAGACCGCCGAGCAAGTGACGGCACAGCTTAAGCGAAAGGAAGCCTTGGAGCGGCAGCGGTTCTTGGACGATGGAGATGAAAAGAGTGGAGAGGGAAAAGAAACAATATATAGAGATGCGAGCGGGCGGATCATCAACGTTGCAATGAAGCGCGCCGAAGCCCGCAAAATGGCCGAAGAAGAAGCCTTAAAAGCGGCCGCGGGACTCGAAGCCCAAAAAGGTGACGTTCAACGCGCCCAAGCCCAAAATCGAAAAGAACAACTCAAAGAAGCAAAGTTCATGCCCGTTTCTCGCTACGCGGATGATACCGAGCTCAATGAAGAACTCAAAGAGAAGGAAAGATGGAACGATCCTGCGGCGCAGTTCCTGAGTAAGAAAAAGGAAGGGAAGAATGTTAGTGGGAAACCGCTATATCAAGGTCCCGCCATGCCGAATCGGTATGGCATTAGGCCGGGGTACAGGTGGGATGGGGTGGATAGGGGCAATGGGTTCGAGAAGGAATGGTTTGCGGCGAAGAATCGGGTGGGCAGGTTGAAGGAGTTGGATTATGCGTGGCAAATGGATGAGTGATTGGACTTCTACAGGTGAGCACGCGGCAATGGGACGGGCTGCAAAAAGTCATCGCTTTTACCTGCTACGGGTACTGTGCCACCACGGTCTTGGAAAACACAATCCTGCCACCTACCTACCAAATCTTAAGGGGCCGGACTACGCAACGCAGATCGATAAGTAGTGGGCTGGGACTCACTGCGCACGGGGACTGAACAAAGGTACCTCTCCTATACATGGAACCTTGCTGTGCACTACAACGTTCAGAACCTATTCCAGTAAACCTCTATCTAACCGCGTGCCACATTCTGAATTTGGAGAAGCAGCCATAGTGGCTGCTCTTACAAACACTCGCCTTGGGTACCGTCTCCGTGGCCCGAATAGAAGAGCCGTAGTGCCTAACTGCTATAGACCATGGGAAGTGATAGCTTTTAAGGAGACGGTTGAATGTTTGGAGAAAACATACAGCTGGAGGAACGAATAGTGTGCGCCAGGGGGACGGCATCGACGAAGACAGCACTGACTCACGAAAGGGTTTGAGGAGAAATATCACCCGAAGCCTTAAGTTCGGACCAAGTTCCTTATCAATGGAGGTATTATGATGCTTTACCGGGAATGATTGACCATGGTACTTCGTGCATATCAAATATTAACGTTCAAAAGTCTATACGCACTTTCTCGGGTATGGTCTCCGCACAAATATATACGCTTCAGAACTACCCCAGACTTTCTAAGCTTCCGCTTAAACAATATTCCTCGTGCAGAATATAACATAGTGGTCATCTCCTTCCCAAACACTTCATCCCTCCTTTCCCACGTCTCGAAGGGCCCCTTCCGACAGAGGTTCCCATCACTGCACCTTCTTGCTCTCTCCCGGCGCCATCCTCTCGATCAGAGCCGCCCCAACCTTGAACGACTCCTCCCAACTCCTCTGCCTTGCCCAAAACGCATCCTGCGGGCCCGTGCTCCTCAGACTAGACAGTCTTGCGTCCTCTTCCAGCGACGCTCTCATAATGTTCTCCGCATTCCTCGGCGGAAGCTCCATGACGTCCTCGCCAAGGGTTTCTTGCAAGTATCGCTTCCGCACCATGAGCCGCTCCGCCCTCTCCTTCTGCATCCCAGGCGAATCCATCTTCGAGATCGCGATGCGGATAGCTTGCCCAACGAGGAGGTAGATATGCTCCGAGAAAAAAATTGTGAGCAGCAGCGCCCACCCCTTGATCATAGCTGGCGTGCCATCAGGGCCCAAGCCATCGTTACTGAAAAGGTAGACAAGTGCCGCACTTGTGATACTTCCCAACCAAGTTAAGAATCCCAGACTGTCAAGCCAAGGGCCGATACTGTCGGCACGGAAAGGCGTAGGCCGTTGCATGCCGATGCAGATCTTTACGGCATCAGAGCGCAGTTCAATCCAGTTATTGACAAAGAAAGAAACGGGGGTAAGAGGCCAGACGACGGAGAAGAGCGACAGGTAGCCGTATTGCACGACCATCTCTCTCAGATCGACGGCTACGTCGTAGACGTCTAACTCAGCTTCATGGCGGACACGGCGCAGGAACTCAGCTTCCTCTGGTAAATCGTTAATAGCGGCTCCTGGGCCCGCGCCCCCCTTTCTAGCGGCACGCTCGGACTTGATCTCTTGGTATTTGTGGAAGCCTTGGCGCTTCATGTAAGGAACAATGGTTTCCATAGCGAAGTTTATGATTTGGGCCGTCAAGGTAAAGTAAATGACTTGTTGGCGTAGACGGGCTGGGTTAATGACGAAAGGGGTTTCGAGGGCTGTAAGCTGTTTTTCGTTTTCGGCGAATGGTCGGGCGGTAAGGCTGAAAATATCGAGGTAAGGGACGATGAGGCTTCCAAAGGGAACGTAGACGAAGGCGGTGAGGAAGATGGCAAGGTAGGAAGTTATGAAATTAAGGACGAAAATTTTCTGAATCATGGCAGACTCGTAGCTCTCTTGGGTCTCCCAATTCTCGTATTCGTTGAGGCGAGTGGCGACGCTGGTCAACAAAGTTGATAAAGTAGGCACGAGCGTGGTCAGCAGTCCTGTAGGCAGATATACCTGACAACGTTTCAGTCAAATCCTTGTGAGCAGACATTACGTGACTAACCAAGACGCTCTTGAAAGGACCATTATACACCTCAGACAAGAAAATTTCAATTCCGAAGCAAGTAGCAATCAGAGTCCCCAAAGCTAAGATCGCTAAAAGGGCAAACGGTATAGACAGCAGTTGTCTACTTAGCCTTTTGGTTGCCGGGAAAACCTGCACTGTCTCGCCAGTCACTGGGTCTTTGACCTCTTTCTCGTAAGTGAAATCTCGTCGTTTCTTCTGTATAGCGGAAACACCCCTTACGCCCCAACGCACGCCTAGGTCTAATTCCTGGCGTTTCCAGTACTCGATAAACGTTACGCACCAAAGACCGTTAAAAACGGCGTAAGTTGGCGAGAAGTTACCTAGCAGAGCCCACGCAGCAAGTCCGAAGCCAGCTGGGAGCATCAAGAAAGCGAAATACGACTGGGTAAACGCAAAGTAAAAGGCGACCTTCAATGCCTATTAGTAGCATTTCATGGGAAATGGAATTGTGACGCACCTTCTCGCCCAGATGATCCCTGATAGCATCCAAATCTTCAGCTTTCAAAATGGTCAAGGTGCTCCATTTCCTGATCCATTCTTTATTGAACTGCTGGTCATGGAGGGGGAAAATCGACTCGACATTTTTCCATTGCCCTTGCTTTGGAGTGATACCCGCACCACCCTCCTCTGTCGGATCCGTTATCATATGATAGATAATACGGTACCGTTCGGCTTCAGTCAATGGTTGGCTTGTCATGGAATTTTGGGCCTCTTTATCGGGCTGGGCTGCGCGGACGCCATATAGCCAGTCCTTGACTCTGCCATTGGGAGTCAGCATCGTGCTCTCAACTATTGACGGTCTTAGCACTCACCTTGATTTGTAGACCGCTCGGCTCAACTGCTTGTCTGAAGCAACCTTGACGAAAACCAGTAGAGAGCAATTGTCGCCATTTCTGATCTCGATTGCCAACCCGACACATGCCAATGCTTGTAAAAGCTTTTCAAATGCATCTTGCGCTTCTGCTTTATCTGCAATGGTCCTTGACATCAGCATTGCTTTTAAGCTAAAATGTGGAGCTATGCATACTTGTGTCTGCAAACCTGTAACTAATTACGTAGTCGACGTCGAGGTTCGCAAGGCGGTCATCGTGAGGAGCCATGGCCCATCAAGTAGCAGCTCCAGTGTACAGATACGTGTCCTTCCACGAACGATACAGTGTCCAAAGAACAAGAGAGGACTACCTATCTGGACAAAACTGGCGGTGGGAGTCGGCAACCTTGTAGCAGGCACACACGCAAAAGCGGGACGTCACTGTGCATGGTTGGGGAGCAGGGTTCAAGCTACAGATCTTTCCACCAAACTGGCTCCGTAAACACCAGATACCTATTTCATTGAGAACATCCAGGCCCTACTTCGAGACACTCAAGAGACAGCTAATCCTATGACTATTTCACTGCCCTAGGCTACTCTCAACTGTCGCATTTCTGCTTTTCCGTTCCTCCATGCTCTCCTTCCTCTCCCCCTTTTCCCCCTCCTCCCCTTTTGATCCACCCACCATTATCTATTCCATTCTCTCTTCTCCTCTGAAGTTCACTGTTTCTCATATCTACCACCTTGTCCTCCTCCTCCGTGGCCCTTCGTTCCAACTTTCACCTCGCCCACAACGCATCCGCCTTGTCTGCATCGCTGACACTCACAACCACAAACCTTTCTCCATCCCTCCTGATGATGTTCTTGTTCATGCTGGCGACCTCACAAATCTGGGCACTGTGGATGAAATACAGGAACACGTGGACTGGCTGAACTCCTTCGAACATGAAGAGAAGATAGTGATTGCGGGAAATCATGACAGTTGGTGCGATCCAAGGTCAAGACGGAAGGAAGACGATGGGAAGGAGGTGAATTGGGGCAATTTACAATATCTACAGCACTCAAGCATCACGCTTAGATTTCCCAAACATGGAAATCGGCAATTGGAATTCTATGGCGCACCGCAGATTCCCGCTTGCGGCGGAGATGACTTTGCGTTCCAGTATGAGCGGCATGAGGATATCTGGTTCTCTGCCATCCCCCAATCCACTGATATCCTAATCACCCACACACCCCCACGACACCACCTTGACCTTCCCACCGGCCTTGGCTGCGCGCACCTCCTTAAAGAAGTCTGGCGAGTCCGTCCCAAAGTCCACATTTTCGGGCACGTCCATGCTGGATATGGACGAGAGAACGTGTTTTGGGACGAGGGCCAGAATGCTTATGAAAGAGTATGCGAGAGGCCGGATACCGGAATCGTCAATGACATGATAGATCTCGCGGCATGGGTAGATTTCGCCAGAGTCATATGGTATGGAATTTTAGGAATTCTATGGAGTAGACTCTGGCGCGGCGACGGAACAGGAGGATTGATGGTCAATGCATCATTGATGTACAGGAATACGGGAAGACTTGGGAACAAGCCACAAGTAGTCGAGATGTGAGAATAGCGATATGTACGTGATCTAGCCAAAATAAGTACATGACAACCAAGGAAAAGCTTTAACTTAATGCATATACAGTGACGATAAGATTCCTTTACAACCTCGCCTTCTCTGCCGGCGTCACAAGCGGGTCATACACGCCCATCCCCAGCGTATCCGCTGGCACCGTGGTTGAATGCAAACTCAACCCTCTTGTATCTACCAACGTCGGATTCAATTGATCCACATTCGAACACCCAATCAGCCTCATGTTCATCTCCATCTCATCCTTCAGCAATTGCATGGCTCGATCCACCCCGGGCAATCCATAAGCACTCATAGCATACAAGAACGGCCTACCGATACCCACGCCCTTGGCACCGAGACAGAGGGCTTTGATGATATCCGTGGCGCGCCGGATGCCACCATCTACGTAAATTTCGATTCGGTTTTCCCAGCCGCGCTCGCGCAGGACAGGCATTACCTCCGACAGGACCTCAATGCCGGAACGGGCGAAGTCAAGCTGGCGGCCTCCGTGGTTGGAAAGGACGACACCTTGAACGCCGGCTTCGATGGCTCGGATGACGTCTTCGACCCTCTGGACACCCTTGAGAATTATGGGCATTTTCGTGATACTAAGGAACCATGGAATATCTTTCCAGCTAAGACCGGGGTCGATAAAGGAGGAGATTGCGCGGGCAGCACCTTGAGAGCGGTCCACGTTGTCGCCGCCAGTGTCTTGTACGTTTGAGCCGACATCGGAGAATTTACTGCGCATATCCTTCTCGCGGCGGCCGAGTTGAGGCGCGTCGACGGTAATGAAGAGCCCCTTACATCCACGTTTCTCTGCGTGCTCGACGATGCGCTTGGTAATTGCTCGGTCTTTGTTGACGTAAAGCTGGAGCCATTGGGTTTGATCGCCCTGCTTTGCGTCTATTATCTCATCGAAGGAGCAGCTGGCAAGAGTCGGGATCATTTGGACAACATTGTGCTTCTTTGCGCCTCTCGTCAGGATGACCTCGCCTTCGGGGTTTCCTAATTTTCCCAGTGCCGTTGCGGTTACGTAGAAAGGAATGTCGACTTTAGTACCTAGCATTGTTGTGGAGAGGTCAATGTTCTCCACGTCTACTAGTATCCTCGGTCGGAACCAGATCTTGTGATATGCAGAGTGGTTCTCACGCATTGTCTAGTAATACAAGGTCAGTCAAGCCCTTGAGGGATTAACCTAGGGCAACCAACAATCTCGTCGTCTGCGCCACTTGAATAGTATGCCCAGGCAGTCTTTTTCATTACTCGCCTTGCAACGGCTTCGAAATCCATGAGATTGTAGCATTGCTCCAATATTGGCATCCGCTTTATTCTTTCTTGCCTCTCCTTCTCGTCAGGGTCTTCCTCTACTTGCTCCTGCTCAAGTGTGCTCATGTCAACCTCACCCATATGCATTGACTGGTCGAGGTACTTGTCGAGGGTGTCTGGCGGATGTATGGGTTCGTATGTTTCTGTCGCATCTTTACCAGCCCACTTGAGGATAATCTGCTTGCCACCAGGATGCTCTTCCTTGAAATCAGTGACATCGTACGCCCTTCCATGTATAATGACCCAGCAATCTTTGTCATTGTTATGTTTTGCAACTTCATCGCCGTGGAGCTTTTGCTCCTTCGGCGCCCGCTGAGGCTCTTGATTCATACTGTTTCGATGGATGGTAGTAATGTAGACGTCAAGCTACTTGGGACTAGAAGAGAGCGGGAGACTTGCAGGAAGGTCGCCACAAGCAGGACAAAGACTTTAAGAGAGTGGACAGAGGAATTGAAGCGAGAGTAAAGTAGATTGCCTTCAGCAGAGAATCAATAGCTGGACCATCATGACTAGAAAAAGGAAAGCAAAGTTGACCGAAACGGCTGCCGTGGGGCATTAGTACGAGTACCAGATTGCGGGGCAGCGCGGAGAAGATCGTGGGCCGCGTGGGGGTTCTAGATTTGCTCCAGATCTCTGGCAGTGTTAATCCTTTTCTACAAGGTGCACTGCTTCACAAAGGCAGCCGAGCTCGTTAACGAAGAACGAGTGGGCGGGTTGCTAAAGAGATTGGAAGAGTTTGAGACTTGGAATGCCCTCAACTTTGTTCCAAGATGTCGGATATGGATTACACTTCGGTCCATAGCGTACAAAAACACCATTCGGCCTGCTGTTCTTGCGGCTTGTTTCTCTACTCCGTAATTGACTTGAAACTCACAGAATCTATTCGTCTACTTCGAAACCTCGATTTGAATGAAATGTGAAATTGGAATGGCCGTGTGGAATCTATCTGATAGCGTTTCAGCCGCATTCGAAGATCACAACGGCGGGGCAGCGTTGGAACCGAACGCCCTCATTTCTCTTCGCGTCAACATTGTTTCCATCTATCAATCATAAGAACGCAAAGCTCGTTTCGAGTTTTTCCAAAGGCTTCTTTTCGGTTACAGGGACTTAGGTGGAGGTAAGATACCTACTTCAAGGCTTTCGAGTGAACCTAAAATCTTCTTCATCAAGAAATATAATCTTCAGCCTTTACAGCTTTCCCAGCCTCCACAAGCGAAAGTCGCTCATAATGGAACACGTATTGTATGTCGCTTTCTCAAGCCGATAGCAATGTCGAACAGCCTAGAAGCCAAGATATGTGTCCTGGGCGCTCAAGGTGAGGAATAAACTGCTGCATCGTCATCCAAGTGCTGGAGCGGCTGACTTGCGCAAGGCGTCGGGAAAACTTCCTTAGTCAATCGATACGTAAAAGGCACTTTCAGCCCTCCGACCACAACGTCCACCATTGGCGCCTCGTTCCTCACAAAGCGAGTCCTTGACACCGACAGCGGGACAACAGTACGCCTTCAGTTGTGGGATACAGCAGGACAAGAACGATTCCGCGGTATTTCGAAGCTCTACTATCGAGGCGCATCGGCTGTCTTGCTCGTCTACAGTATTATTGATGAACAGAGCTTTACCGAGATGGGCCGGTGGTTGACGGAACTAAAGGACAATCTGGGCGACGAAGTCGTAGTACACGTTGTCGGTACCAAGAGCGATGTGGTTGCGCAGGATCCAAGTCTAAGAGAAGTCCCCTTTGAGAGGTGTATACATTATGTAGCAAAGCACTTTTACCCGGAACAAGTTACTACTCCGCCTATCGCGGCTGGCGCTGCGAGCATGGTACACAGTCTTGACAGCAAACGCAGTAGCGGTTTCTGGGGACAAGACATAGGCTGGGACTGCTGCCACGAGATCAGTGCCAAGGACGGAGAGGGGATTGACGAAGTTTTCCTTGTTCTAACAAGAAAACTCGTCGAACAGAAGAGCAAGAGGTTGGAGCAAGAACAAGCCCTGGAAGCCGGGGGCACACCTGCTACTGAGAGAGGTCAGTATTTTGATGGCCCTGGCTTGGATGGTCAAGGGAGCTTCAGATTGGGACACGGCGACAAACGGAGAAGCTGGCTTGGTCTTCCTACACCGAGCTTTGGTATTGGAGATGAGGGACCTGCTGATGACGAGAGCGGCGTCAAAGGAAAACGAGGGAAATGCTGCTGACGATGTATTCTCCTGTACTTTTGCATGTGACTGAGGGAGGCGGATATCTTGCATGTCCGTCTAGGTCTGACGTACTTTGACTGCATTTAGAGCTGAAGGCCGGAATACATAATTCTAAACCGATAACCCTTTGACATCAAGACCTTGCTTATCCTTATCGGCCATCTTATCGAATAGAGTGGTGAAGATTTGGGGATTCTAAGCTCCAGCCGTCTAGCAGGGCCACTCGGCCGAAGCCACACCAATATGGCATTCGTACTGCAGCCTTACGGACAAACTGTCGCAGAAGCTAGGGGTTCTAGCCGAAGACAAGCTGTCACCTCCGAGTAGCTGCCAGATTGAGCAGGACGATTATTCGCTCGTGATCCGAGGTTGCTTGAAGGTCGCGTTCATCAGATGATATGGACTGTACTCCGAAACATACACGGACTGAATTGTAAACTATAAGCAACGTGCTTGGCCCCAAAAATGAAATACTAGATAGAAAGTCTTGAACTTCAGATACCGGCATCCGCCCGAAAGCCCTACTCACCTCACACGTTTACTTGAGGCAACACACTCATCAACAACTGGGCTTTTGGCGGGCTGTGCCTCGTTGGCTGAGGCTGCATGAATCACACGATGTTGGATCCAGGGCCACCCTCGCCGAACATCTCAATCTTCTCTTACAATATCAGACAAAGTAGGAAAATATCGCAAGACCATTGCTTGGATGACAACGACATGTCAGGAGTAGAATTACTTGCTGTCGTTTCTTGCATTTCGTCCATTTGCTCGGCTTACCAGCAAGGCAGCGCGCTTGTCCAGCAGATCAAGGCCAAGAGGAAGGCCAGAAAAGCCCTCGGAGCCGTTCAATACGAACAAGATACGTCGTTACAAGATGCACATACACTGGAGCTCGAGAGATCTCTGCAACGTGGGCAAGGTGTAGTTCAGGATCAGTACGACTTCCAATTTCGGCGGTTTGGGCCCGCTTTCGAAAAAGGCGACCGTGAGTGCCTGCGACATCTGGCTCATGGGTGATGGACGCTAACTACGTTCCAGAAATCGCGAGGGATGGCTTGAAAGATATCATTATATATCTCCAAGGTCAACTAATATCAAATCTCAAGGTCCAATGGCAGCAAGACACCTTTCCGGATATCTCTACTTTGCAAGATGTATCAGACGAAAGTCAAAATCAGGCTATCTTAATTTTGATGCAACTTCAACAGCGAATAATCACCGCTGGGCCTATCGAAAACTTGAAGCCTTCCCCTCTCTTTTCTTACCCAGAATCTTCCAATGGCTACCCTCAACCTCTTCCGGTACACCAAATAACCAATTCACCCCCAGCCTCCCCTACTACATCGAATGGTTCGCCTCCTCCACCGCCGGCTTACAAAACATGGTCAACACTTCCTCCATCACCGACAGCTATCAAATCAAGCCCAGTGTCAGTGAGTTCAATTCCGGAGAAGGAGCCAGGCCGCTTCGGAGCCATATTCCGCAGGCGCTCAAGGATTGAACCTGTTGCGAAAGCCCCGGACACTTCCGTCGTCGCAAGATATCTACAACCGGCGCCGGCAGACCATCATGCGCAGAGTGGGGCGACCTTAAGAGACTTTCCGGATAAAGAGTTCTCAGATACGGTATCTACAGTTGGATCGATCGGCACGGGGAAAAGCTCGATCGTTGAGCCTGACGATCCACAATACAACCCTTGGGGTTCTTCACCAACGAAATCTTTGCCAACGCGACAGTCCTCTACACGAAGTCCCTTTGCACCACCCCTAACACAGAGTCCTATTAGTATTCACCGTAACTCGAAGTCATTCAGCTCACAACGGCGAGTACCTACGAGCAATTTGGAGGTCGTCATGGCGAACATGGCAATGAATCCAAAGGATCTTCTACCTGGGGAGGGCAATAAGTTCGCCGGCTTTTGCAAAGGTGCATGGCGACTTCAAATTGGCGACTTCAAAAAGGCCTTGGAAGAACGACAGCGGCCTGGTGGCATGTACAGCGCCAATGGTTATTGGCAATGCAAGAAGTGTACTTTCCAGGGCCGCATGGTTATCGATGAAAATAAGAAGAAAGGTTACGACAGAAGAGTCTTGGTCTTCAGTGAGGGCATTCAATTCCGCTGGCAATTCCTCTTCAAAAGTCACATGGAAACAAAGGATCTTTCGCCTGATCCATCACAAGCCAACTTCGGCTGCGTATTCTGCTGTGCTGAAGGTAGAGGTACGCCGACTTTCGGTGGCGTCCAGACTTTCATGAATCACCTTCAAGAGCACCGAGATCGGCAACCAGGCGGAGAGGTCCTTTATAGGATGAACTGCATAATCGGACGGCGGGCGGAGCTCAACGAGGACTTTGACATCAACTTGATGACCAGGATCGTTGAAGATTTCTGAGCGGTTTGCATCGTTGACAGGAATCACTCCCAGCTCCGACTCCAAATTAAGAAACAGAATCATAGGAGAACGCGGACGTGGGCCGCAGCGCATCTCTGAGTCCTCTCGAGGTTGATCCCTCCTTCCACAGAGCCAACCTGCAGCGTAGGTATTGGGGACATTGCGCCTGCAAACCTGGAACAAGCTTCCAGTCAAAATGAAGGCTTTGGACACCACCGAAATCCGGAGCAAGAGTGAACCGAAGCTACCGCCAAGAAAAATATCTGACTGTTCGATTCCACGTCGTGAACATAGGGTTTCTGGCATACCTTTCGGCCGCCGAGACGGTCGACGGCGCAGTTGGCTGCATCTCGTTTTGTCTAACGTTAAGGGAGTTCAGGCGTTTTATTATCCCCTTTCGCAATTAGGGAATCTGTGACGTATATGAAGGTACTACGGATATTTAGCAATGAACCAACCATAAGTCGATGCATCATAGGAATTCCAATCTTGATGCATCGCATATTGTGACTACCGAAAGATATGGCGGCAAACTCCATAACACCAAGTACCTGTACAAAATCACATGATGATACAGCACGAATTTTGCTGCTTTGCCTGTAATGGGAGATCTCTATCAGTCAAGGGGGCGCAAGCGACAGAGTAGAAAAGCGCCTCACCTGTTTATAAAACATCTTACTCTGGGCACTCAACCCATCACTCTTCTCCACCAAACTATCAATCTTCTCGCCTCTCTCTAACACGCTCTCAATAGTCTTATGCAACACAATCTTTGTTTCATCCAACTCTTTCTGAATCTTCATGATACTATCCGCCTGCTGCGGATCTTGGTACTTGACTATATACTCCTTTAATTGCGGAAAAGAAAGGGTGGGAGTGCTGTTGGCAAAGGCAGTCCGTGGGTACTTGTTGAGGAATTCATCCATGACTTTGGAGAGGAGTTGATGCGCGACGAGGGCTGGGTAATCGGGGTCGGAGATGATGATGCCGGCGACGCCTTCGGTGCGACCATAGGCATGGAATGTGTACGCTTGATCAGCAGATTAGTGTGGACGTGGTTGGAGATGAGAGATGGAGGGTACATTTCTCTTCGACATCTTGTCGTTGGCCAGGTTTTGTTCTTTCGGCAACGGTTTTGCTGAAGAGGCTCATGAATTGGCCATAGCTAGAGTGCAAATGTTAATTGCAGGCAGGGGGTGTATTACTTTGTATCTGAGGGCGTACTTGTCTCTCGTAAATCTGGAGTAGCTGCTAAGATCTTTCTCCACGCATAGCTCGTGTGCTGGCTTCTCCTCGTTCTTCAAAATCTATCTCAGGCATCAGCACGAGCGCTTCCGCTAGTGAAGAACCGGGGCTGATGGTGCTCACTCCTATATAGTACAGCTTCATATTGGAGACCAAAAGATAAAGACAGAATCAAGTATCGAAGACGAAGGTGTCTTAGGTATAGGTCATGCAACGTGCAAGAACAATGAGTGTAGGTAATCTTTGTGACTGTAATGTCAAATGACTTGATAATACACTAGAGAGTAGCTTATGCTCCCTACCTGATCTCCACGCGTAAATTACGGTATTGAAACAGGCAGTAAATTTAAAGTTATGGAAATTAGCCGTCTGCATGCCAAGACTTCATCGTTAACTCCGAAGAGTCATCATAATGGAAATGCCTTCAACATTAAAACCTATCACCACTTTCACCGTACAGAAGACCTGACTTGCTAACCCAGTAGGTAGATTCCTGCGTAATTTATCTGTTTTCTTACATTTCTTTCCTCAAACATGTAATCTGGTTTCGATTGGAACATGTCTCCTGCAGCAGAGTCTACCGAGTCTCAATGGCTTGCTCAGCTTGCGGCTATGCGAGAAGCAATCGCAGGTCTCAACTTAATTCAGTCTAATGGCAATGTGCAAGAATATGGCCATGATCTATTAGTTGAGGATGAAGATCTCACTGGCGAAAGTGGCAATGACGATATCTGGGACGTATTCAGCGAAGATGAAGGTTGCGAATACAGCAGTGACCTCTTAGATGAAGAGGATGGAACTTTGCTCGAGGAAGAAACATTTGGTGACAAAAATGGCCAGGACTGGCTTAGGAACAAGTGTGTGGTATTCACGAGCGGAAAGTCAGGGTTTGATGCACGTGAGCTACATGAGCAGCTGTTAGCTCTGCTAGTATCGGACATGCAAGGTATGCTTACCTTGATGGTCTAGCGTACACAGACTGACTGTTCTGCCAGACGATGAGCTGCAAATGTCCCTTGCTAATATTATAGGGTACGATGATCTAGACCTAGTCATAGAGCTTATAGAGCACCGCAAGGAGATACTAGCACGAGGGCCAGAAGATTTAGCACACGCAACTGGCATTTTAGGTCGACTTCAGACAAAGGAGGAGCGAGAGGCAGCTATCCGACGGCAAGACTTCGAGCACAAGACTGCAGCTCTGGGATCAGCACTTGACCGTGACGGCCCTCAATATCCACATGTGTACAAGGCTCATTCTACTGGAAATACTCTTGACGTGAAAGGCCGAAAGTATGGTTTGCCGATGGGCAGCCAAAGGATTGAACACGAGAAATACGAAGAATACTCCATTCCGGCAACAAAGGTTGGAACGTTGGGCGCGGGAAGAAAACTTATCGAAATTTCTGAAATGGACGGACTTTGCAAGAGAACCTTCAAGGGCTACACATATATGAACCGAATGCAAAGCCTTGTATACCCAGTTGCGTACAAAACAAATGAGAATATGTTGATCTGCGCTCCCACAGGTGCTGGTAAAACTGACGCTGCTATGCTGGCCATTTTGAACGCAATTGGCCACAACCTCACGCCTAATCCGACAGATAAGCCAGATGCCAATGAGTTTACTGTTAATTCGGAGGACTTCAAGATCATCTATGTTGCCCCGATGAAAGCTTTGGCTGCTGAAATCACTGAAAAGCTTGGAAAACGCCTTGCATGGCTAGGTATCCAAGTCCGCGAGTTCACTGGCGATATGCACTTAACGAAGAAGGAGATTTTCCAAACCCAGATTATTGTAACAACGCCAGAAAAGTGGGATGTTGTCACTCGCAAAAGTACTGGGGACACTGAACTTGTGCAAAAGGTCCGCTTGCTCATTATCGATGAAGTCCACATGCTGCATGATGAGCGCGGTGCTGTCATAGAGTCTCTTGTCGCTCGAACGGAGAGACAAGTTGAGAGTACCCAGTCTTTGATCAGGATAGTCGGACTCTCTGCGACTCTGCCAAATTACGTTGACGTCGCCGATTTCCTTAAAGTAAATCGTATGGCAGGGCTGTTCTACTTTGATGCTTCCTTCCGTCCTGTCCCCCTTGAGCAGCACTTCATTGGTGTAAAGGGGAAAGCGGGAACCAAAGCATCCCGTGATAGTATCGACCAAACGGCATTTGAGAAGGTAAAAGAAATGTTAGAGCAAGGACATCAGGTTATGGTCTTTGTCCATTCCCGGAAAGACACCGTTAATACTGCGCGTACTTTTATTGAAATGGCCGCGGATCAAGGATGCCTCGATCTGTTCGATCGCCATGAGACCGAGGGCTATGCCAACGCAATACGTGACCTAAAAAATACAAGAGGGAGGGAGCTGAGAGAACTGGTACCGAAAGGTTTTGGGACTCATCATGCCGGAATGCCACGGTCAGATCGGAATAGAATCGAGGCGCTTTTCGCCCAGGGGCATATCAATATACTTTGCTGTACAGCAACACTTGCTTGGGGCGTCAACCTTCCAGCCGCAGCAGTCATCATCAAGGGTACACAGCTTTATAGCTCACAGGAAGGGAAGTTTGTCGATCTAGGCATATTAGACGTTCTGCAGATATTTGGACGTGCAGGTCGACCTCAATTCCAGGCTACTGGCATCGGTTTCATATGCACCACACATGACAAGCTTGATCACTATCTATCCGCTGTCACTCAACAGCAACCCATTGAATCAAAGTTCTCAAGAAAATTGGTTGATAATCTAAATGCAGAGATCGCTCTAGGCACTGTTACGTCCATTCCCGAAGCTGTGCAATGGCTTGGCTATTCCTATCTGTTTGTGCGTATGCAACGGAACCCACTGACTTATGGGATTGGCTGGGCAGAGATCCGTGATGACCCTCAACTGGTCCAAAGGCGACGAAAGCTAACTATTGAGGCCGCCCGCGTTCTGCAACAGAGCCAGATGATCATCTTCAACGAGTCCACAGAAGAATTGAGAGCGAAAGATGTCGGCCGTATTGCCAGTCAGTACTATGTCTTGCAGACCAGCATTGAGATATTCAACACTATGATGCAACCAATGGCTACCGAAGCTGATGTGCTGAAGATGATCAGTATGAGTGGGGAGTTTGACAATATACAATCTCGCGAGAATGAATCCAAGGAACTTTCAAGGCTGAGAGAAGAGGCTGTGAAATGCGAAGTAGAAGGGGGCAACGATGTCGCTTATGCTAAGACGAATATCCTTCTTCAGTCATACATTTCTCGAGCTCGCCTGGAGGACTTTGCACTAGTCTCTGACTCTGCTTATGTGGCACAAATTGCAGTGAGGATCTGTCGTGCGCTTTTCATGATAGCTCTGAATCGGAGATGGGGGCACCAGTGCCTAGTGTTGCTCTCTCTTTGCAAATCGATCGAGAAGCAGATCTGGCCCTTCCAGCATCCTTTCCACCAATTTGATCTTCCTCAGCCTATCTTGAGGAACCTTGACGGAAAAGCAGCCGTCTCTTCCATGGAATCACTAAGAGATATGGAGCCTGCAGAAATTGGTCAGCTGGTCCATAACAACGGCATGGGACGCACGATCTCGAAGCTAGTCGACAATTTCCCTACTTTGACAATTGAGGCTGAAATTGCTCCGCTAAACCGCGACGTCCTCCGGATTCATCTATATCTTACTGCTGACTTCCGCTGGAATGATAGACATAACGGGATCTCGGAATCATATTGGATCTGGGTGGAGAATTCTGAAACCTCCGAGATCTATCATCATGAGTATTTCATCCTTACAAGAAAGAAGCTTTACAATGATCATGAGCTTAACTTCACGATCCCATTATCTGATCCTCTGCCAACGCAGATCTACGTAAGAGCGATTTCAGACCGATGGCTGGGTGCTGAGACTGTGACACCAGTCTCGTTCCAGCACCTGATTAGGCCAGACACTGAGAGTGTCTATACTGATTTGCTTGACCTCCAACCTCTTCCAATAGCTGCCTTGAAAAACCCTTTACTCGAGGAGATCTATGGAAAAAGATTCCCTTTCTTCAACCCCATGCAGACTCAAATCTTCCATACTCTGTACCACACTTCAGCCAACGTCTTGCTCGGTTCACCGACTGGTAGTGGTAAGACGGTAGCAGCGGAACTAGCAATGTGGTGGGCTTTCCGAGAAAAACCTGGCTCGAAAGTCGTTTACATCGCTCCAATGAAAGCGCTTGTACGAGAGCGAGTCCAAGACTGGAGGAAGCGCCTCACTCAGCAAATGGGACTCAAGCTAGTAGAGCTGACTGGTGATAATACGCCGGACACTCGTACTATCAGAAACGCCGATATCATCATTACTACTCCGGAGAAGTGGGACGGCATCAGTCGTAGCTGGCAGACCCGAGGGTATGTGCGCCAGGTCAGCGTGGTGATCATAGACGAAATCCATCTTCTTGGAGGTGATCGAGGCCCTATCCTGGAGATAATTGTCTCTAGAATGAATTACATAGCCTCTCAGTCGCAAGGCTCTGTGCGGTTAGTCGGAATGTCTACTGCATGTGCAAATGCAATGGACCTTGGTAATTGGCTACGCGTAAAGGAAGGGCTTTTTAATTTCCGGCATTCCGTTCGTCCTGTACCTTTGGAGATCTTTATCGATGGTTTCCCGGAACAGCGAGGATTCTGTCCACTCATGCAGTCAATGAACCGACCAACTTTCTTAGCTATCAAGACGCATTCGCCAGATAAGCCTGTAATCGTCTTTGTTGCTTCACGGAGGCAAACCCGCTTGACTGCTAGGGACCTAATCAACCTCTGCGGGATGGAAGATAATCCTCGTAGATTTGTACGGATGTCAGAAGATGACCTTCAGCTGCACCTATCTCGAGTCAAAGACGAGGCTCTGCGGGAGGCGTTGAGCTTTGGAATCGGCTTACATCACGCAGGTCTAGTAGAGGCTGACCGGCAGCTAGCAGAAGAGTTGTTCGCCAACAATCAAATCCAGATCCTTGTCGCCACAAGTACGCTTGCATGGGGTGTGAACCTGCCTGCCCATCTAGTGGTGGTCAAAGGTACTCAGTATTTCGATGCCAAGATTGAAGGCTACAAAGACATGGACTTGACGGATGTGCTGCAAATGCTTGGTAGAGCCGGACGTCCTCAATTCGACACTTCTGGTATTGCCCGAATCTTTACACAGGACGCCAAGAAGGCCTTCTATAAGCATTTTTTGCACACTGGCTTCCCAGTCGAGTCCTCTTTGCACCATGTACTTGGCAACCATCTTGGCGCCGAAGTTTCGGGTGGTACAATCGGTACCAAACAAGATGCCCTAGATTACTTGACGTGGACATTCTTTTTCCGGCGATTGCACAAAAACCCATCCTACTATGGTCTTGAGATTTCCGCTGAAGAGCACAACACAATGGCCGCGCAACAGCTCGCCAACCACTACATTATTGGAATAGTCGACAAAGCCCTCGGCGAACTCGCAGAGTCTCGCTGTATCGAGCTCCATCCAAATGGTGACGTCGACTCCACACCCCTCGGAAAGATCATGTCCTACTATTACCTCTCCCACAAAACCATCCGCCAGCTTACTTTTCACGCAAAGCGCAACGCAACCTTCCAAGACGTCCTTTCCTGGATGTGCTCAGCTACTGAATTCGATGAACTCCCAGTCCGCCACAACGAAGACCTCATTAATGCCGAACTTTCCAAGAACCTCCCATTGTCTGCCGACGCTCTGGGTCTACCCATGTGGGACCCTCACGTCAAGGCTTTCTTGCTTCTTCAGGCGTACATGTCCCGCATCGATCTTCCAATTTCTGATTACGTGGGCGACCAGAACTCGGTACTTGATCAGAGCATCCGTATTATCCAGGCTTCCATCGATGTTCTAACAGAGCTTGGCTACTTATCAAGCTGCACCGTGATGATGACGCTACTCCAATGCATCAAATCCGCCCGTTGGCCTGACGATGGACCACTGTCCATTCTCCCAGGCGTGGATGTAGATAAAGAACGCCAGCGTATCACAGTTGGGAAGTCACACCCGCACGCCATGTCCGAGCTCCCTATGCTCCCCAAAACCGCTTTGACCTCGCTTCTCAACACCCTATCCGTTCCCCGTAGCTTCCAAGAGCAAGCCCACAAAGCTGCTGCTATCCTCCCCAATCTCAGTCTCAACGTTACAGACATCAACGCGCTCGGCCTTACCGCTACGATCTCCCGCCTCAACCCATCTACCCAACCCGACTACCGTATCTACGCCCCAAAATTCCCAAAGCCGCAGTCCGAAAGCTATTTTCTTGTCGTTGCCGACCCAGCTAAGGACGAGGTTTTGGCGTTAAAGAGGGTTAGCTGGCCCCAGCGTGAGAACGGTGCTAGGTGCGGGAAAGTAATTTCGAGGACGTCGGTTAAGTTGATGCCAGAGGGGATGGAGAGAAGGGTGGATGTGTTGGCCATCAGTGATGCGTATGTGGGGATGGTGTGGAAGTTGGAAGGGGTGGAAGTACCCGGGGTGCCGGTGGTCGAGGACGATGGGGGCAAGAAAGAACGAGCATATAGTGGATAGTGAAAGGTCTTTTGGATTCATAGAGCATCAGTGGGGATTTTAGAAGCATGGCCGACGGCGTTTTAAATCAGATCTATCTATTATCGTAAGACACATCATGTTTAAGGGTAGGATGAAACGGCAATTCTCCCAAGTTCATGCTAATATAGCATTCTGAGGCCAGATGGAAATGCTTGGCACCAAGGACAGAGTAGATTATAAAGATATTTTGGAAACACGATTGAAGAATATCATTTATAGCATTGATCAGTTCTCAGTCCATGCCTTGCGTTTGAGTAAATGGAGCTAAGGCTCGATATGGAGCAAGAGATCCATAGCCCTAAATGAAAGGTTCGTCGCTAAGAACAGTGACTACCAAATGGAAACGCTGGGTCCAGCTCAGACGCCGGGTCCAGAAGTTGTTCTATGGTCTAATGTTCCCAGGTCGTAAACCTGTACAACGAACGTTACAACTATCAAAGTCTCGTCGTGAAAATTGGCTCCGAAAATCTTCATCCAGGAAAATGCAAAGCAATGACCAAGAATCCCGAATCACCCGTCGAGGTGAGCCATTGGCCCGGAAGCTCCATCTGAGCCGTCACCTAGCCGCTAAACACAAATAACTATGTCTGATGTCCGCGCAAGAATTGTCCAACACCCGTCTTGAATCATCCTTGAGAGCAAGAACGAGAAAGAATCTCCAAGCCTCTAGGGCTTTTCGCCCAATCTAAGCCGGCTTAATGCTATAGAGACTGCTGTGCCCTGATACATGCTTTCACCGTCCTAAGAACTTTCCAACACCAAATGATGGGACTTCCTGCACGGTGAAGGCTCTCTCATATCCACGACCGTAGGCTGCATCGATTGCCTTGCCGTCTTTGGCACAATAGGAACCAGTAAATGGCGTTGCCGCCTTGATACTGATATCTGCCGTGCAATGGATATTTCAGCGGCAGCTCTTAACTTTTGATCTGGGGCATCTGGCTCGGTGGGTGTACTCGCGGATGTGTTCGTAGGCACTGAAAGAAGTGGCGCTGGCTCTGCAGTGTTTGGAGGCTTTTGCGGGGCCCTCATGCTGGACTTTCTTAACGGCAAGTCTTCCTTCTTCATGGGTGATCTTAAGATAGGCGATTCGGGCGCTTCCACGAAACTAGCATCTGTCGATGACTGAGAGCGGTGGGAAGTATCGGAAGATGGGTTCCCACGATGAGAGCTTTTCAAAGGGGCTGTCGATGACGTCCGAGCAGGACTGTGGAGAATCACGATGACGTGGTTTTGCTCCTGTGGCTCAGAGAGCTCCTTCTTAGCACGTCCTGGGGATATTGCGCCGAGGCCGGTCACGGAGCGGGATAAAGGACTTCGCTCGAGTGTGACCTTTCTCGCCGAACTGCGGTTTGAGGCGTTTTGCGTGGTAGGAAAGAGAGAGAACGTCGAGGATTTGGTTGAAGAGGTTGAGGGGGTCCGTCGTTCGAATTTGGGACGCTCGAGATCTTGCTGGGACTTTTCAATGTGTAAGTAAACAATCATACTCTACAACTTCAACTTCAAGATGAACACGGATATTTCTATCCCGGAATTAGGATGACAAAAGCCAACGAACGTCATTCACTATGGTTGGCTCGTTCAAGATAAGCTAGACGTAACCAATTTTGACTCCGAAATAGCTACTGTCGGCAGTGTCTGCTAGATGTTCTTCCACAGAAAAGCCCCAAGCATAGGAAATTGAATTACTTACCGTACCAACAACTTCTTTGGCAGGAGCCCCAGTATACAGCTCGTCCAGATGCGCCTGCCTTCGAGCCAATAGGGAGGAAGTTGTTGGAGGTTCAAGAAGATTGCTAAACATTACGCTATACCGCTCCATTTCCACGTTGGGAATTTCGACCTGCAGCAGTGATTCGCCATTGAGCCGGAAATTCGGACCATCTTCTTCAGGCCGCGGCATTGGGGCAGTATGTGAACGTTTCCTGTTGGGCTGGCTTCCACACTGAATGCCTTTTCCTTGAGACTTGCTCCTTTTGAAACTCATCTTCCTTCGTAAATTCTTGCTCCCTACGGTAGGCGTCCTCTTGGGTGACGGTGAAAGTGTCGGTCGCCAAGAATCTTGTGGTGACTCCGCGCGAGATGCATAACAATGGGTGACGCCGCTAGGCTCCATATTTCGCTCTTCGCAGGTGAAGCTGGGCGTCATTTCTCGAAAGGGGGAATACTGCGAGTCGGGTAAAGTTGAAGCCGATCTCGTCAACCCTTTCCTCCCGAATAAACCACCAAACGCCTTCCACTTGCTGACCTTCGGCTTTTGAGGAACATATCTTTCAGAGTCCCCTGGAGGCAAAAACGGTAGAGGACAATCACGGGGGCTGCCTAGGGCGATCCCGATCAACGCTTCCCCAGGAAACACGCCACGACTGGAAGGTGTGTTGCTTATATCAACAGGGCTCCGCCGAGACTCTCGTAGATCCAGCGCTGATTGCCCACGGCCTATATAGTTCGGCATATAGACTCTTCAGAGAACCGATTGCGAAAAGGAATCTGGTCGTTGCCGTAATGTCACGGATCGTACCTGCTGTAACGTCTCCCAGAGAACAGAGGCTTGCTAGATACAGTCGTCAGCGACTCGTCCGTGCCCTTGACCAATGGTGACAAAAGACTGGGCCAGTTTTGTCTTCTGACCTTGGAACCTGCAAATCCCCCGGCTTTGCAAGCTGTTTAAGTCGTAGAAACAAGCTTCAGAGATCATTCACTCACTCACTCTGAGGACAGCTAATGCTAAACGGTCAGTGTAGCCCAGCAACAACCGAAGCTTTGTCACTCGAGCTTCTACCATACGTAAAGTGGTGGAAAGAATGGGGGTATTTCTCGCAAGTCAGGACATGGTAGGTATCGGATCTAGAAGTTCCAAGGACTGGGAGGGGTGAGAAAATGGATAGACGTGAAGGAAATAGTGGTCTAGTCAATAGACGGCGATGAAAGATGGAAAAGGTTGAGACATGGTGACGGTCAGGTCGCAAGTCACTTGATCGGTAATAAAGAGTACACAAGTACGGAGTAATATTAACTGATATTCTTCTAGTCGAGCTGGATGACAATATGATTGGCTGTTTGGGCATGTTGTAGCTACTGTAGTTCAAACACGGCGGGATGATCTGTAAGAGGGGGGGGTGGATGCGTGAATGGTGAAGTCTTGCCTGGGCTGGGGTTGTGCTTGAAACGACATTTGCCGGGCTTGTCCCTGAGATGAGCGAGAGGAGATTGCACCAGCCACCAGGACAAGCGGTTATCGGGTGATGGATCAAAAGCGACAAAAGATCGAAATCTCCACGATGAATGGTTGTTAGATATTAATATTACTCCAAGGCGAGGATGAGGCGCATTTGATTGCGCATTCGGGTGAGTAGTGGCGGCAGGAGAGATGAAATTAAGAAAGTGCGGTGAAATAGCAGCAATACTTCGTGATTGGATGATATCTTGTTTTCCAATCGAATATCGATGGCACAATCGTCTCCATTGCCGACGTCCTGTCCATTTCGTTGGCGCTTTCCATTCAATGGTACTACTGGTGACGAACTTGCAAGAAGTCCTGATTATCACCGAGTTGTGTTGTAAGGTCGTTGTGATAATGAACGTACAAGTACTGTATTCGATACTAGGGCCTGTTATTTACCAATGCTTGCTCGGTATCGTTCCTAGTGGGCATGCCTGAGGGGTCCCGACAGCCCTCGTCATACCCTGCTGAGTTATCTGGGTATCCAGAACAGAAAACAAACGCAACTACGGGTTCGTTCCCACATTCATAACCACAAAATTGTATCCCTAGTATCGAATATCACTGTATACACGTCCCTCTGTGCCACTACCTTTTTCCGCTATTCCGCCATGTCGTGGCAAGGTAAGCGGCTCATGATCACCTGCTTTTGTGCCTCCCGCTGACCGGAAACCAAAGCATATGTTGACACTAGGTACGCTGGAACTCATGGGGCACATCTTTGGGCTGAGGGCTAACCACAATATACAGTTTGGTGGGAAGCGGCAACATCGACAAAGCTGCTATCTTCAATGTAGAAGGCACAAGCGTTTGGGCAAACACCACCGGCTTCACAGTAAGCGTTCCAATTCTTCACAGAGAAGTCAGGAGTCAGAGATAGCTCGATCTCGCTGCTCTAACAGCCTTGGTCGATTATTCGAAAGATACTGGCCGAAACGTAATCAGTATCTGCCATTGACATGAACCATATAGGTTGCTCCCGCCGAAATAAAAGAAGTTATTGCTTCCTATGCGGATACAGGGGAGGTGAAAAAGGTCCAGGAAAGCGGCTTCCACATTGCAGGCGAGCGCTACGTATGCATAAAAGCTGACGGTAGAAGTCTGTATGGAAAGAAGGTATCTCACTCTCATAGTTGAGCCGAAAGCCAAAACTAGAAATGCTGATTCATTTTGTGCTCTAGGGGAAACATGGCATTGTCATTGTCAAGACCACGTTAGCGATCCTGGTCACTCATCATCCGGAAAATGTCCAGTCAGGCGCTGCGGCCAACACCGTCGAGCAACTTGGCGACTATCTGATCAGTGTGGGTTACTGAGCGTTTTCACGGTTGTTTTTAATGCGATTATGATGCTGTACTCTACCTGCATACTTCCCTGAGGACGGTTCGGCAAATAGATGGGGTCAATACCAGACAATGTTTCCATCTTGTTCCCCTAAGCCCGAACTCAGCTCCCTTGCACTCAGTGGTACGCTTCGAGCCACGGTGGGCCATAACGCGTATGGCCTGCGGTTCCTAGGGAGATCTTCTCGCTACTCTCCAGTAGCGAGTAGCAACAGCCCAACGATGGTAGTGGCACGTTCTCCTAGCTCTGTAGCTCCATCTCTTTCTCTACTCATACAGGTAGCTCTGCATTCCTCCGCCCTCCTCCCGCCCTGTCTAACGCTTGCTGTATGTAAGGCCCCACAAGGGGTATATTCCCTGCGAATCCGCCAATGGTCGAAAAAAAGTCGCCAAATAATACGAAGATCCCATAAAGCTCTACCAGGAAGCCTATCAGAGGCCAGCGTGCCAGTATAAGGACTATCCCAGCAACGAATGCTGCAGTTCCCTTAAGCTTCTGTCGTCTGGTGAAGAATAAAACGGTTTTTTGAGGGCCGATGACCAGGGTGAGACCTAGAAGAAACAGGATCTATACAGTCGCGGTACGTCAGCGGATGCTCGTGGAGGAGGCTCTATGGGGCTATCATACATTGCCCATAGCTAGCCTAAGAATTTTTCAGCATGTGTGCGCACCATTGAAGGAAATCCAGGGGTATACATGGCCCTGTCAAAAAACAAGATCACTCCCCCGGACAAGAACAAACCCCCTATCCCAGTGTTACTCGGTGCGCAGGACCGTGGCATAGATGATGATCGTACCCACCGCCTGAACAAAAAGCCACTCCAATTTCTAAAATCGTAGCAAAGATTAGCAATCCCTCGCTGTTTAATGAGCTTGTTCATAGAGCTTACTCTGCGTATCCGAGAGCCACATGCTCGGCATCTTGGTACAACGTATGTCTAAGAAAGCCAAGGCCAACGCTCTCAGCGAGCTAGATGTAGGAGAAAAATTCGAAAGTTTTAATGTAATTCTTCTGGTATCTAGAGAGTACCTAGACATGTGTACGTATTCCGTTACAGAAGAATTGTCAGGCTTGCAGTAGCGCGGTAACAATAGCCGTCTATCGCGGTATCCTACCTAATACCCTAAATCTATGAAACCTACTCACCTACTTCGCTTTAATCTGTTAGGTCTCGCAACAGAGGTTTCACAAATGTGGACTCACACATCAGAAAAGATATGGCGATATTTCCTTTCACTGGCATTCTCTATTGAAGCCAATGACGTATGAAGTTCCCTAATCTTTCTACTCTAGAAATTGAGTGACTACTCTCCTTGAACTATAGAACATGCTAGGCAATGTAATTGAACTGTTGCAATCACCCCAGTCATCGGAGGAATCCGTACTCCACGTTCCAGCGATAGCGCTATTGCTAAGCTATGACCGATCCAAGGGTTTGCAGGAAAGCTGAAGCACGAGCGGTTTACGGTCCCCGATTCATGAGCGCCATGACAACAGCGATCGAAAGACGTTGTAACTGATTCCCATCACTTCCCAATGGGTTCATCGGTAAAATGTCAACAGGCGAAGATTGATCGATGTCACGATTAAGCCGGAGCACCTTCGTGAGACTTGCACCGAAAGGGCAAGCCGGATGGAATGGGCTTGACTTTGATGGCCGTACAACGCATTCGCTGTCCGATATTTTAGTATCTTTGATTACCCCACACAGGAATATGTCATGTCGGATTGTCGAACAGTTTCAAAGAGCAGTCTCTCCGAACGCAACTCATTTGAGGACAACGTGAGCTCCCCGAGCTTCTAAGTACTTCTCAGCCACTCCCTGCGGTAGGGTCCGGACCACCTCAAAGACTTCCTTGTTGTGATATCTGAGTCTAGTCTTCGGATCTGTGTAGGGGGCGGGCAGGCCAGTGATATCACAGTAATATTTCTGGTGCCCCGGATGGAGTGATGGCGCCGACTCGATATTAGTGTATGTGGCTATCGGACCGGATGATATGGAGGCTTGTAGGTTTTTCTCGAGGACGAGCGTGGATAGATTCTGAGCTGCTTGTGTGATGTTTGTGTGTACGATCGTCCCGTTAACCGGCAGCGGTGTGACGGCACCAGTGTCCATGGCGGAGCTTTGCACTCGTGGAGTTGAAGAGCCACTATTATCTTGTGTTGCAAGCACAGAAGCCTCTTTACGGGACGCTTCTGCTATAATCTGCTTGATGTTTTTATTTCGACGCTGTGATGGCTTCCAAGTAGGATTTCGGAAAGGTCGAGATTTCAGAGTTAGATCGAGGGAATCGAGCAGTATCTGATGCGAATCATCCGCCGAAGGCGTTGTAGGAGCCATTGTACCTTGTAGCCAGTCACACTGTGTTCCAAATCGCTCGAAGAAGGTGAGAGATGAGTGTAACCTTGAGTGGATCTACCAGAAATTCAAATAAGTACTTCTACATGACAGTCTGGCAGGAAAACTTGTAGTAAGGCTGTTAGCGTAAGTTTAACCATCGATAAGCTAGGCTAATCTGCATCGGATACTTTATACGAGCCAAATTTTCGAGAACATTACCAGGCACACAATTTAAGGGATGGTGAGTTGACCTGAACGTCTCCGAAGGTATTTGGATTACGTTGATTAGGCCGTCTACAGGAAAGCCCTCATGAGCAACAGCAAAGCCTGCTCCTGTCGCGTGTTGTCACCAATGTCGTGAGTTATCATAGCTAGCATTGGGCGCGTGCTTCGTTGGTTGATAATTCCATAGGAGAAGCTGAATGAAGCAGTAATGGTACTCAACAAGAATCTTCAGGTACGTCTTAGAGTTTAAATACCAAACCTGCAACTAATGCAGGTACTATTTGGCTAGGAGATTAACATCCGGAATATGAATGTGGAGCTTGTCGCTCAAATGTTCAAAAACTATCGATCCAATATTCTCTTCCACCTCGAAGGTCAGCCAGCTACTTATGTTGACAAAATTGGAGGTTGCTTTGGCACTGACGGCTGGCTGTAATTCTTCTAGCAACCAACAGCCTGCAAGATCCGTCTTAATGGAGCCAAAGAGGGACGTGGCTTTTGGTGTAGCTTAGAGAAGGGTTGGTATGCGTGGTATGATATCATAATGGCAGGTTAATACTAGCTTACCAGTCATGTGTGATGACTAAGATGGGCTATGAGTTCTTTCCACGAGTAGTAGGTAGATGGAGCCTTGTGATAGAGGCGCTAGTATTTCCTGACTTGTTGCGATATGTGACGATGTCTTCCAAGGTCTTTTTGAGTCTAAGTGGTCCTAGAGGGAAGGTTATGATCCGGGGAGTGATGCCGCATGAATCTGCGACAATCAGAATCCGAGCATTTTCTGCACAGTCCGTTAGGACCACCATTTCCGTCACTTAAAATCATTCAACCCTACGCTTTGCAGAGTTTAGGCAACGGCCACGGGATGACCATCAATTCTGTACGATACTTGGACCCGGCCAACTCATCCAATACCGGGATTGACAAACATGAGCCAAAGCCGCCTGCACAAATCTGGCACGCTGTCGAGCCTCCGTTCAAGGGATACCAACCGCCTCCTATGGAAGGCTATTACCAAAGCTCAAGCGAAAGTGCTATAGTAATCGACAATGGTAGCTTTGAACCCACAATCAAACCCAGTTGGGGTAAATTCTAGCTTACCTATCATCCAGGTGCCAGTCTTGTCCGAGCTGGCTGGTCATTCGATAAAGCCCCTCGATTGTCGTTTCCAGCCAACGTGGCCCGTTATAGGGACCGCAAGCTTAACAGAACATGCTCGTATGTCGGATATGATGCCTATGCCGACGCTACCACACGAGGCCAGATAAGGAATGCTTTCGAGCCAGGAAGCAGCGTTGTAGGAAATTGGGACGTCATGGAAGGTATTCTGGATCACACCTTCGTTAGCCTCGGTATCGACGGTAGAGATGGAGGAACAGGCAGGACCGTCCTCATGACCGAGCCCATTGCAAATCTAGGATATTCACGGAAGAGTTAGTCTCCCAGCTGGAATGTTGAATAAACGCTGCTGACGACGAACAGCTATGACGGAACTACTGTTTGAGTGCTACTCTGCGCCTTCGCTGGCTTATGGCATCGACTCGTTATTCTCTTACAAGTACAATAAAGGAAGCGACGGGCTCATCATATCATCATCTCACACTTCTACTCACCTTATACCTATCGTGAATTCCAAGGCTATCATGTCTAATACCACTCGACTGAATTGGGGAGGTTTTCAGGGTGCAGAGTATTTGCTCAAGCTACTAAAGCTGAAGTATCCCAACTTTCCTGGAAAGCTTATGGACTATCAAGCCGAGACAATGGTCCGCGAACATTGCTACGTCTCCAGGCAGTATGGAACAGAGCTCACAAATTATCTGGACTGGTCTGGTCTAGAAGATAGAGATCATGTAATACAGTATCCCTTCACTGAGCAAACCGTCATTGAAAAGACTGGAGAAGAGTTAGCTCGTATTGCCGAGAGGAAGCGGGAAGGTGGTCGGCGATTACAAGAGCAAGCCGCAAAAATGAGGTTGGAAAAATTGGTACGAAAAGAGCAAGAGCTCGAATACTTCAAAGACCTTCAGCAGCGCTTGCAATATCAAACCAAAAAGGAACAGAAGCGCCTGCTAGATGAGGATGAACTCAAGGATGAAGCTCAATTGGATAAGACCATCAAAGAGCTTGAAAAGTCCGTACGCAAAGCGAGGAACAAAGATGTAGGTGGCCCTGAGAACCCTGAGGAGGATGAACCGCAAAGTTTCCCACTACTGGATCTGCCTGATGAGGAGCTCGATGAAGCAGGTTTGAGGCAGAAAAGGCACCAGCGGTTAATGAAATCCAACGTCGATGCTCGGGCAAGAGCGAAGATTGAGAAAGTACAAGAAAAAGCTCGCATTGCGGATGAAGAACGACGCGATGACGAGCGGCGTGAGACCGACCTCGAGGGCTGGCTAGATGATCGAAGAGCGGCCAGAACAGTAAGTCCATTGCATCTCATGCGATTATTAGGCCACTTGACAAACTGTTCATCCGATAGGCTTTACTTCAGAAAATAAAAGACCGAGATCGACTAAAGGCCGACCTTGGGAACCGTAAATCTCTCGCCAGTCAGATCCGGATGAAAACACTAGCGACCCTAGCTTCAGACGCACCAGGGAGAAAACGGCGCCGAGGCGGCGATGATGATAACTTCGGCGCCAATGACGACGATTGGGGAGTCTACAGAACCGTCGCAATGGGTGAACAAAGCGATGACGACGAGGAGGAAGATTTCGGTGCAGGGCTCAAAGGTATAGAAGCACAGCTTTTGAGATACGATCCTGCCTTCACCGAGGCCAGCACCATGGATGCTCAGTCGGATTGGACAAAGAGCCTCGTTCATGCTTTCTTGCGTGGTCCTCGACCTTTTGACGCTGAGAGTCAGCAGGAGACCCATCAGATCCATCTAAATGTGGAGAGGATTCGCGTGCCCGAGGTTGTGTTTCAGCCCGCTATTGCGGGTTTGGATCAGGCGGGTATCGTTGAAATCGTGGCTGATATAATGAATCATGGTCTGACGAAAGTGGGGAATCGTGACGAAATCTTAAAGGATGTATTCCTTACTGGAGGCAATACTTTGTTTGCTGGATTTGATGAACGCCTACGCAAAGAATTGCGCGCGTCACTTCCTGTTGAGGCCGAGATTTGCGTCCGTCGGGCTAAAGATCCTTTGCTGGATGCTTGGAAGGGTGCGGCTCAGTGGTCCAGGGAACCTGACTTCAAGAACAATGTTGTGACGAGGGATGAGTATTACGAGAAGGGCGTGGACTATATCAAGGTACGTCGTCGTCCGCTATATGGCTGGATAGATTCATATGTCCAGTATAGTTGACCTTACACGGCAGGAACACAATCTCGGTAACGTGACAAACCTGAGCTAAAACTCATATCGACCTCGAACCATGTCCGCAGGACAGCAAATCATCGATGTCAGCCGAAGTAGTAGTGCTTTCGATAGTTTACAACGGAGAAGGAGTTGGGCGACGAAGCTACACTGAATGTATTGGAACAGCGCATAAATTTCCATCCCTGACATAATCTACAAACATGGCCTTTATACGACCCAGACGGTGGCAGTGGCAAGACACACAAAACTCAGGTTTTAGGTACGAGGCCGCAATGGCTTGCCCGGGTTGTAAAGAGATACCGACGGGCAGCCGGTAGCATCTTACATGGACATAGCATAAGTCATAACCTCACTTTGATCACTGACAGGCCTCAAGCAGCAGGAAACCTGTCTACTGACACAAGGTTTTCTGAGATTTTTACACATGCTATCAGCTCCTACGTATCTGACGGGACTGATACCCTAGCGCAGGGAGGGTATGGCTAGCAATTCTCGAAGCAAGCCCAAACGATTAAATGCAGACCCATCGCTCTCTCAACGCCATGCCATTATCGTCAAGAATCAAGAAATAATACAAGCTCAGAAGCAGCAGCAGGTTGCAAGCAGGAGTTTCTTCGAGTACTGCCATGTCTTACCCAACCTTAGTGACCCGCAATTGAGTATTATGGGCCAGTCAGGTTCCCAGCAACAAAGGAACCGTTCTAGCTATCCAGGGTGCTGGTCCTGAATAACACAAATATGCAAACTGACCACGAGGGCTAAGGCCAATTGGCCATTGGAAACGCACACCTTTAGGTTGCAATGGATCGATTAGCAGGATCAGTATTAGGTCCCCGAAGCTGGGAACCAATGTTGGAACGCATATCTGCAGGCTCGTTCATCCTGGGTCGCTTCATTGAGGGATTACCGGTCATGTAGGGGCCTTCCTCGTGTTGGTGTTTATTACCACCCAAATCAGCGACAGCTTGGGCAGCAGAGGCCTGTAGCTGGCTAACAGTTGATGATCCCATTGGAGCCGTAGGTGCCGGGATGTGCTGAGGGGGAGGACCTGACGATCGTGGATTAGGGAGCTCAATGTTCGATGGTGGTTGAGGATAATCGCCTTGCGATTCAATGAGGCGAGACTGCAGGCTGATGATATAGTCCCGTAACTGGTAATTCTCCGCCTGAAGCGCCTTGAAGCTTTGGTCAAGCTGGTTGTAGTCTTTGACTTGTGCCTCTAGTTGCTTGATGTGTCCTTCCTTTCTTTGTCTGAAAGCCCGCTATAGGTGGCGTTAGTAATGCATTTGTCACCCAAATTCGCCAAACCGCAAAGGTTGATTCTTCTTTGAACCTCAAGAACCACTTCATCGCATCGAAATCGAAACGGATCAAGCAACATACCTGAGCAGCTCGATTTTGTGCAGCGCGTTTCGAGGTCGACAGCTCGCGCTTGCCACCACCTTTCTTCCCGTCACTATTGTCGTCACCTCCACTCTCGCCAGCACTTGCACTCATTATCCCAGTTCCTGCAATGGCAGGATCGATGTTGTGATCGTGTGGGCCGTGTGGGCTCGTGGGACCTGGCGCATGGAGGTTCTCGATTTTATGAGTGGCATGAGGATTTTGCACTTGGGCAAGTAGATGTTCGCGGAGAGCTGACAAAAGACAAGTGTCAGCGCCGTACCGTACTTGGTGATACGACTCCGGATTGATTACTCACATTGGTCTGCGGCATTCTCCTGTACCTGAGAGTCAGCGGGCGCGCACCAGCATTTGCTATGATCGCAGCTTACCGGAGCTGACCGCATTGGATGTGGTGCTAGAGTTGGCTGCATCTCGAGGCAACCGGACCAAGCCAGTCAATAGTAGTCCTTCTCGATATCTAAAGCTCGAGCACTTTGATCTGCTCAGTCGTATGAGTTCAAGGAAAAGCCGGTTGTATTCGGCACAAGGCAAGGACCGATTGTGGCGGGAAAGAAGTGTTTGTAGAGTGAGAAAGCTTCTCAACCTAATCAAAAGAAGCGAACGCTCAATCTGATATTCGCACAAGAGTAGAACAGAGTAGATATTCTAACTGATTCAAACTCACAGTAACTTCAATACTCTTCAACTGAGAATAAATTAGTAAGCTTGAATAAATGATTATCTAATCACGTAAGATGCGCTACGAGGTATTCTAGTGCTTAAAACTAAGTGTAAGTCACATATGTTACAATAATATTTACTTTTTTAAATTATTGAACATTTCTTAAGTAATATTTTGTTTAATTCTTAAATTTACTTTATTTGACTTTATTTGATTTAACATTATAAAAACTATCTTTCGTCTGAGGGTTTCAATGTGCAGGCCGTACCTTAAGGTAGTTACAACACAAAGGGTTTAGCCTAATTCGTGTCAAAGCTCTATTCCTTCACGTTTGAAAATAGCGCGGCTATATTCATTTTCGAGCGATATAGGATCAAAGGTCTAGCTCACTGCAGGCAGGCAACGACATTGATATTCTGGATCTGGCTGCACTAGCTTGCTAATGAAATCCTGATCTCCCTTGGCATTTCCTGAGAGGGAGCCATCTCAGAAAGCGTTCGCTTATCTGTTGATTCAGTAATAATTATAAGCATATAAAGTCTTATATCCCAGTGGAAAAGATCTGAAATACTATTTTGCCGTCACAGTACCTCTATAATATATACGGAGTCTATTAAATCGATAATCAACACATCCGAGATCTTCCTCAATAAAGCCGCAAGAATCGACTTTTCATGAGCTTAACCATGAAATTCAGTCGTTACCAGTATCCCGGATTCAGATAGTCTTGACATCCCTTGCAGGTGTCAGTCAACATGCTGTTGCTTCGAAAATCTGGGCTGGAATCGGCGATGGAAGACTCATAGCAGGAATAACTAAGCAACAGTGTTGCACGGTAAGGTAGGTAGTAATTTGATCTCTACCTACTTAGCAGCGGCTTTCCTTGAAGTGCTGGTCCTTCTCTCTAATGCCCTGGTAAATACTGTTCAGTGTTGATGCACGTGATGCTCAGGACCTATCCTAATTGGGGTAGTCATGGGTATCTGTTGGTTTAGTTAGCTGAACCTTTACCTTCATAGAATCTACATACTTACATCTATCGCTGTTTCAACATTCAGTAGGTCCCTTGTCACTCACCAGTGCCGTTTAAAATTTTAGCTTCATCGTTGTAAGGTCAATTGCAATCTCATACAACGTAAGCAAAAACGCCAGAAGAAAACGCCATAGCAAAGAGCTATATATACACCACGACTGAAATGAACATGCAAAGCATTTTTGTTCATTCAGGTCTGTATCCCACACGATGCCACGCACTGGTCAGGTTTCCTCGAACATTGTACGTCGGCTCATAGTTATCAGGCTGCGAATTGTAAGCCTCGTCAACTGCCTTGACAACAAAGCATCGACCCGCTGACTGTCTGGGCAACACCCATCTCCACCTCTCCCAAGCCCAAGACTTTGCTCCCTTGGCTTCATTTGGTAGAAGCTCGGCTTGCTGCCAGGATCGTCCACCATCTGAGCTGACATCCACTCGCACAATTCTCCGACCACCCCCAGAATAGGCGTACCCTTCGACAACGATGGAATCCTCTTCAAGCCCATAGACTTGAAGAAGCTTGTTGTCTTGTTGCGAGTTTGGGGAGATGTCGCGAAGGGAGGTAATGGCGCTTTGAACGGGCATTTCCTGGATGGCAGGCGCAGAATCCCAATCTGGATTCCCACCCACATTAGGACCAAAGCATTTGTAATCTCGGCGCTGCCATTGGGAATTCGATTCTTCGTCCGACAGAACGATTCTGTTAATCCATTTGACGCTTCGCGCTGCCACGTTACCAGGAACCAGTACTCGAATGGGATATCCATGGTCTGGCGGTAGCGGCTTTCCGTTCATCTCGTAGGCTAGAATAACGTCGCCACGCTTGTCCGTGGCTTTGTCGATGGGAATTGAAGCACCGTACGCTTCAGCCCCCATGAATTGAGCATGTTTAACATCATCCGGCCAATCATCTACAGGGAACCCAGCATCAGCCAGGACGTCTCGAAGGCGGACTCCGGTCCATGTTGCGGTCGATATACCCCCAACGTTCCATTGAAGGCCATTGGTTGACCGCGCTTCGCTGGTCATATGCCTTCTCCTGTTGCCTGAGCATTGCAACGTAGCAGTAATTTTCAAAGCTTCAAATTTCTCCTTGAGGTCTTTGAGCATATACACTTTCTCCTCTCCATTAGGCATTTCTACGATCAAGCTGTGCTTGAATTCATCCAATCGAGGTACCCACAAATGATTCCGCACGTAGAAAGCGTCAAGAGAAGTCAAAAATTTATTCAGTTCCTCAGTTGAGGTCTCCGCATTGAAAGGACGTTCACTGTGTACTGTCAAGTCACCGTGTCTTTTCGGATCGCTTTTGAACGGATCATCAACGTTTTCTGCGGGCACCTGGCCATTCACCAGATCTCGAAGATCTATATCCCCAATATAATACGATTCAAGAATGTCATATACCTCTTGCTTCTTATGAATCGTAAAGATGTTCCAATATTGATCCACTGCACCGCCAACACCTCGCAGAATCACCTCGCCACCAGGATGGCCAGGGATCCACTCTGTTATATCATAGACCCGGGTCCCTTTTGTGATCCATTTCGTCTCGGCACTCTGGCCATGTTTCTTAACTTCATGAAGGCGAATCTTTCGACCTAGCGACCCTTCACTTTGGATGGGTGCATCGGCGTAGACTACAGGAGGGTAGAGGACTAAAGTCGTAATGCCGCATGCTACCACTAGAGTGGCACCTAGAAGCCTGCTCGCCACAGAGGCAGAATGCCGGGATTTTGAGACTGTTGAATACGTAAACAATGCATGCTTTGCGGGAGTGAAAGGTGATTGAAATCTGCGGCATGCGCGAACATGAATGCGAAAGAAGCTGCTGGGCCTGACAACCTCTCTTAGAGCCACCCGAAAACCTTTCTTCATCTCTGCGCCGTCAGATGTGTCCAGACGTAGTATCTCAATTTCGGAAAACGTGTTTACTGTAAGGTTGTTTAGGTAGTGTTTGTTACTGTAGCGCGTGCCGGCATTATTCTACCGAGGTCGGCGACCCGGCGACCGCCGGCCCCCTCGGGGATTGTCACTCTCTACTAGAATCCTAGAATGAATCAACAACAGCTATCCGTGCCCCTCACTAAGCTCATTCTTCGCTTAGTGCTCGGCAGCCATGCAACAGCTGAATTCAACTATCCATCATATACATGATGATATTTAACCAATTCCTTCAAAATAACCCGCCATTTCTTCTGATAGGCCTGGACGAACTTAATGCGAGCAGCCCTATGAGGCTTAGTAGCTCTGTAGCACTTCTTTAGTCCATTTAAATAACGCTTTTCCCAGATCACTTCGCGCTTCTTCTGTCTCTCGTCCTTCAATTTCTGTCTATCTTGAGTTATACTTCAAGCATCTTTAATGTACAAGATGTCTTCGATTTTAAGAATCTTATCAGACTGCTTTTTACATGCTTTGCAAGCATTTTCAGCGACTTCTATTTGACTTAATTGATTCTACAGTAACTTCATTTTACAAGTTATCACATTAACATCTTTTCAGAATGTACAAAGCTTTTTCATAAATTCTTTTGATGTTGATTCATCAATTAACTCAAGCAGCTGATTTTCAAGTGTTGCTTAATTAATAGAAGTGATTCAAATGATTGAATCATTTATAATAAATGATAATGTAATAAATCAATTTGAACATTTAATAATTTGAACTTTATTCAATACTATCTTTGAATTAAAAGAAATTAAATTAGTATGCTTTCATGCAGATTGAATGATAAATTCTTTGAAGACTTTGATTTGAAACTTGTTGAATGCTAGACTGATCATCAAGTTGAGTTTCAAGTTGACATTTTGAATTCAACTCGATTCGAAGTCGAGTTGCTCATATTTTCAACTTGACGCGACTCGATTCAACTGAAAATTGAATCAACTCGACTTGATTCATCAAGAACTTGAGCTTGACGTCAAGAAAGCTAAATATAGAAATTTTTCCGACTTTTGCATTACCTTTTTGCATTACCTTTTTGATAGAAAGTCATGAAGGAAAAACATGAAGATCGTTTGATAAAGAGTCATAAAGAGAAACATGAAGAGAAACATAGACAGAAACATAAAGAGAAACATAAAGAGAAACATGAAGAAAAACATAGAGAGAAACATAAAGAGAAACATGAAGAAAAACATGAAGATCATTTGATAAAGAGTCATAAAGAGAAACATAAAGAAAAACATGAAGAAAAACATGAAGGGAAACATAGAGAGAAACATAGAGAGAAACATAGAGAGAAACATAGAGAGAAACATAGAGAAAAACATAGAGAAAAACATAGAGAAAAACATAGAGAGAAACATAGAGAGAAACATAGAGAGAAACATAGAGAGAAACATGAAGAAAAACATAGAGAGAAACATGAAGAGAAACATGAAGAGAAACATGAAGATCATTTGATAGAGAATCATGACGAGAAAACATGAAGATCGTTTGACTTTGATAGAGAGTCATGACGGAAAAACATGATAGAAAGTCATGAAGAAAAATCATGTAGACTATTCAATCAAGCTATTTACATCTATCTAATATCTTGTCGAGTCAAGTCAAGTTTTCGAGTCGAATTGTTGAATCAAGCTTTTTAACTCAACTCAACTCAACACTTTTTGAGTCGAGTACTCAACTTGATGCAATCAGTCTATTGAATGCAGTCAGAAATTCAACTTTTGAAAAGATTTCATCATTCATTTAAACAGCTTGATTAAACATTTTCAAATATCAATGCTTTAAATATGAAGTATTGACAAGAAAACAAATCAATTTGTATTTATATTTACTGTAAGCATAATTAATCAATAAATGAATAATCACAACGCGTGCAAAACGAACTTTTGAACAGAGCATTATAAACGAGAGAGAAAAGATCGAGTAGACGAATAGACAATGATGAATTGCATGAGCAGCAGTAATGTTGATTTAATGATGATTGCAAGCAGCGTTGACTCGTTGCAGAGAGACAGCGATGCAAGATCTAAACACTCACGCAATGATGAGACGAAAGTTATCAGCATCATCGATCTATTAACACAGACATCGACGTTAGAGAAAGAGAAGAACAAAGATCATTCATGAAAAGAAGTGATTTTAAAGCTGATTCAATGTCTTCAAAATGTTTCAGAAAGAAAGATTGAAAGTCAAGATGCATTCATTGCAAAGAATGTACAGAAGTGTTACAAGTGTATCAAGATTGATTAAAGCTAGTCAATGATTTAGTCGAGATCTGATCTAGATCTGACTCAGATTTGACTCAGATATGACTCAACACTCTTTTTCTTTCTCAACACTCTTTTCTTTCATCAACATCTTGTTCATCTACATCATCTTCTTTTCATGTTACAAACACATTTCTTTCAAGTCTAGCGCAGTCTCTGAACATTACATAAATAGAAGCTTTTGTATCAATCTTCTTCTGTATTCTTAATATTCAGTTATAGCTATCTCTAAAGATCAAGCACTATCAATTCTGATCTTTATTGATTGTATCATTTAGACATGATTCTGACATTATATTAAGAATTCGTTAATCACATGATACTGATCTCATTACTCATTCAACATACTTGTACAGACAGAATGAGTCTAAAGAAATTCATTTATCTGATGATCAATGCAATTGAAAGACTGAACAACACTAAAGAGTTTGATAGAATCAACGACAAGACTGTTTGAATCGCTAGACAACTTATCGCTCACTAAGTATGCAAAGTTCACTCAATCAAGAGAATCAACTCATTCTCATGAAACAGACGAGTGAAAATAAGTCGTTCAACTCGATTAAGAGAATCGACGATAAAGAATCTTCGTGAATTGCTTGAGAATCACTCAAAAACTCACAAATCAAAAACTCTTCTTTAATCAACAACATTCTTTTCTGAAGATTAAACACTTGATCATACGTCTTCATTAATACTGTTGAGCATTGTCATTCATTCAATCTTTTTTTCAAACAAATCTCATCATGTCTAGTCATTCGTCTACTGAAGAGCGTTCTGAAGAATTTCGAAATCGTTTCTCTTAAATCTTTGATGCTGATTCATCGAAATCATCAAGTGCTGCGTCATTTCTTCATGAAGATGATGAATCATTTGCTGAAATGATAATATTTCTCGTGTTCTATGAAATTTGAAAGACTTAAAGCCTAGCTCTTGATAAAGAAACAGATTGACTCTACAAGCTAGATAAACAACAGAACAACGAAATCAAAGAGTTGAAGACTAGACTTCAAGCTAAAGAAAACACTTTCTCTGATTTCATTTACTCTGAGCGTTCTAGATCTCAAAAAATACCTGATTCTTCGCTGTTTACTGATGAAAAGAACTTTACTTGAGAGAACTGATACGGAAAAATTCAGAATAAACTAAAGATCAACGTCGATCTCTTTTTTAATGAACGAGTCAAATTGAGCTATGTACATTCTAGATTATTCGATGACGCAGCTGAGATCACTCAAGCTAGATGCAAACGTGACTGTGTCAATCTTTATAAAATTGTCGAAGATCTTTTGAAAGAGCTAGCTCAGTTGTTTGATGATTCAAATAAGAAAGTCAACTTTCATAAAGAATACTACAACTTGATTCAAGAATTCAAGAAATTCTATGAATTTTATACTCAGTTTCAATGTCTATTTTTCTATCTAAACTATCACGAAAAGCAACTGATCATTGATTTGAAAGATAAAATCAATTCTCGTCTTTGATTCATTTGAGTAAATCAACTAGTTCAATCTGATTCTCTAAAAGAAATTCATTTCTATCTGATTCATTTGAATAATGATCAGCGAGTCATTTGAAAGATCAAGAACAAGCTCAAACATGTCAACGACGTTTCAAAGACTATCTTTCATAAAGCGACTGTTATCACTTAATCAGTTGATTATTCAAAGTCTGATCATCTAAAGTCGCGCGACGCGATTTTAACTAATGTCAAAGAAGCAAACATTCTAGTTGAAAGCTGTTTTATATGTCATAAATCAGATCATAGCTCTAAGAAGTGTTTCAATCAATCTACTAGAATCAGTGCTGTCATGATTCTAGTCTTGTCAAACTCAGTCTTCTAGTCTTGTCAGATTTATTCTCGCTTCGTCATCTTGACTAGTTTCTATTGAGTCTAGCGTCGACTGAGAAACACATATATGTAGTCAGCTTCTTTTCTGTAGTTATCTTTCTTTCTTAGCATTTATCTTCTAGTTAAATGACACTCATATTGACTCGCTCTATGCTGATCTCTAACAAGTGCAGTGAACAAAGAATATGATCGCTTTGATTTTGATTCAAATTTCAATTCAAAAAACTAGTCATCTTTTCAAAAGTCATTGAAGAGATAGAGATTATATCTTTGTGCAAACTAGACGAAATTCTATTGAAAGAGAATTACTTTGAAAAGTCGTTTCTAATTGATGTTCATCTCATCTCTCAGAAATAATCTTTCAGTCTTTGTTCTCTAATAGACAGTGATTCAGCCGTCTACATGATCATACATTTTAATCTAGTCGATAAAGTATGCAAGAAACTGAAAATTCAATTTATATCACTGACAAAAGAGAAGCTAATAAGAGATTATGATGAAAAGATATCTAAGAAGATAATCACTCATAAAATTCTACTCAATCTCATCATTGAAAGTCATAAGAAATTGACTGTATTAATGTTGATAGCTGATATCAATCATCATGAAGTCATATTGAGTAAGCTCTGAATGAATAAAAACGAAATATTACTGAATATATAAAACAACGTCATTGTTTTTTTTGAATCAATTGAATACTTCTTTTTCGATTTTTTTGATCTCGCTCAATTCAAAGCATTCAAGTTGATCGCGATCAACTTTGTCTTCTTCAATCACTCAGATTAAGACTTCTACGATGCTCAAATAATTCATTTCAATCACTGCTCAGAAAGAGTCATTCTCGATTCAAAGCATAAACATCACTTCGTTCAAAACATTGTTGAATTGTTCAAAGAAGAACAAGATTGAAGTCTTTGCTCTATTCATGATGAACATCAATAGAAAAATCGCGTACAATACTCAGTGCAATTTGAACGTTCTAAACGTCTTTTCAATTGATGAAATGACTCAGAATTTAGAAGACATTAAAGCGAAGCTGCTCTTAAAATATCACGAGTTTCTAAATGTTTTTGATCGAGCTCAATTGAATAAACTACTCTCTCATCGCTTTTATGATCATAAAATTGAGCACACTAGTGATTCAACGTCTTCTTGCTGTCAAGCATATTGAATGTTTTCTGTCAAACTTCTGAAAGTAAAGAAGTATCTGAACGAGAATCTGTCAAAGAGATTCATCACTTTCAGTCAGATTTTCTATTTCTCTTTGATTCTATTCACTCTCAAAGCAAATAAAGATCTTCAATTCTGCGTGAACTATCAAAAGCTAAATGTCATTTTCAAAAGAAATAGATATTCTCTATCGTTGATAGACGAGATCATTGATAAAATAGTGAGTTGCAAGCATCTGACTAGATTGAACATCATATCAGCGTTCAACAAACTTCAAATGCATCTTGATAATGAGAATTACATCACTTTTATCACTGCTTTAGAAGCATATAAATATAAGATGCTATCATTCAAACTGACTAATGAATTGATCTTCTTTCAGCAATATATGAATGACATTCTATGAAACTTTCTGAACGACTTTTGTCAAGTCTATCTAGATGACATTCTCATCTATAGCAAAATGAGAAAGAAACATAGAGATCACGTCAAACTAGTATTGAAATGACTACGCGAAGCTGAACTGCAGATGAATATTCAAAAGTGCAAATTCAATGTAAAAGAGACTGTCTTTCTAGAAGTCATCGTATCTGAACTAGATCTTCGTATGAATTTCAGTAAGATGACAATCATAGTCAGCTGAATCACTTCGATCAACCTAAAAGAAATTCAGAGCTTCGTGAAATTTGTTAACTTCTATCGTTGTTTCATTAAAAACTTCTCGAAGCTAGTCAAATCATTCACTCAGCTGACTAGAAAGAACACATTTTTTGTTTGAAATGAGATCTGTGTTCAAGCTTTTGACAATCTAAAGAAACAAGTCAGCTCAGTCTCAGTACTTCGTCACTTCAATCTCAAATGACAAGCTATTCTGAAGATTGATGCTTTGAACTATGTAAAAGATGAAATACTATCTCAGTACAATGACAAGAAAGTTCTTCATTCGATGACTTTCTACAGCAAAAGCATGATCTTCGCTGAAATCAATTATCACATCTATGATAAGAAACTGCTAGTCATTATTCAATGCTTCAAACACTGATGATTCAAGCTGAAATGCATTGAACTACTTATTCAAATGTTCATTGATCATCAGACTTTGAAGATCTTCATGAAAAATAAACAGTTGAGTCGATGACAAGTCAACTATCTGAACATTCTATTGAAGTTCAACTTTCAGATCATTTTTAGATCAGACAAAATAAACACTAAAGTCAATGCTTTAATCAGAATATTTCTAGTGAACGTCTCTGAATCAGCTCAGCGTCTTGAAGATCATTTTCAGACTATTCTGACTCTTGATAAAGTCAATGTTCTATCTGTTGAATCAAAAGCAAATCTCTATCAATGAGTATATATGATCAATCAAACAGATGAGTTCTGCAGTGAATATAAACAAGCTATGAATGAGAACAAACTCAAATTTCATATCACTAAACTGAAGAACTGCGAAATCATTGATGACATTCTATTTAGAAAAGATCTACTGTGAGTTTCTGAGAACATGCACATGAAATTACTACAAGAAGTGCATGATCAATCTTCAATCTCTCACTTCAACAATAAATGAATCATCAATCTAGTTCAGCGTTTCTACTATTGATCAGATCATTGAGCTACTATTCGATGATACATTTGAAACTGTCATGCTTGTCAGCGAAGCAAAGTCTCTAGAAATAGCATCAATGAACTTTATCATTCTCTCTTGATTTCACAGAAACGCTGAAAAGATATAGCAATGAACTTCATCATTGAACTATCTCTGTCAGAAGACTATAATGTCATTTGCATAATCATATATCATTTCATCAAAGAACGTCACTATGTTTTCTGTCATTGAAAAGACGATGACATCTCAGTTGAAGAAATGATTTGAATCATGCTATGAAACGTCTATCAACTGCATGATCTACTCAGTTCTATTGTTTTGAACAAAGACTTTTAATTCATATTGACTATGTGAAAGAGTCTTTGCAAACGACTGAGAATCACAGCTAGTTTATTCACAGTCTATCATTCTGAAATCAATGATCAATCGAAATGAGTCAATCAAGACGTTGAACGCAAACTTAGAATCTACTGCAATTACATGCAGAATGATTAAGTCAAATGAATATCTATGATGAAATTCAGCGACAATTTCAATATTTTTTTGATCACTTCAATGATTCTCTTCTACTTCAATAAAGAATTTCACTCTTGAATGAGTTTTGATTCAAATACGACTGATTATGAAATGACTTGTAAACAACTTGAAGCTAGAAAGATAAACGATATTGTCATTTGAATGAAAGAGCTACTGAGCTTTGATCATCAATAATTGAAAAAGACGAAGCTGATCATTGAAGTTCGAATCAATAAACATAAATGAAACGTCACATATGAAGTAAATAACTGAGTTTGACTATCTTTCAGAAACGTCAAGACAACAAGACTCTGCAAAGATTTGAAAGATAAACAGCTAAATCTTTATCAAATCACTGCTAAAATAAATATCTTCTATCATCTTCATTTATCAATCAGCATGAAGCATCTGCATTCAATATTCAGCTTGAAGCTACTATGATTGTATTCAGAAGATTCTCTATCAGAACAACATTCAGAATCACTCAAATTAATCATTATTGAAGATGATGAACATTGAGAAATAGATGATATATGTGAAGTAACGAGATCTCTTTACGTGAAACTGCGTAGTAGAAGATAATAAGATAGCACTCTATTGATGATAGAACTAATTGCTAAGAAACGAAAGTGAAAGCTTGCAGAGTTTTCATCTTCTGTCAAGTTGCTATCTTTATTTACTCGCTAGTCTCTTTGATCTAATCTCACGAGCTAGTTTCGCAGACACGTCTCGTTCATAGTCGATGAGATGTGTTTTCACAACTGTATTCTCTCTTAAAGACTCAATCTTTGAATCTTCATAGCATCATATTGTCTTCTTGTAACTGATAGCATAATCATGACTTCTTCAACGTTCTAGCATCTGTATAAAAGTGTCGTGATTGATCATGCTAGCAAGCATAAACAAAGCTAGTGCAAGATTGTTGATATCAACTCTTCAGCTTTGCTTTCTTTCTTTCTTTCTTTTCTTCTTGTCTCATCTCAACATACTCTTTCATAAGTACTGTTCTTTTGAACTGACGAAGCATGAGATCTGTCATGTGTATCTTGCATAGCTCGCAGCTCATGATATGAGCTTCTTTCATTGCAGCATTGTTGTGATGCAAGTCAGCTTATGAGCTAACATGAATGACATAGCAGTATCAACATCATCATTATCATCATCATCATGATAAGTAGCAGCATTCATGCTCACTGAGATCATGCTAACATGTTTGCGAAGTCTGCTCATTTTCTTGAGATGTACATCTCTTGTCACGTTGTCATTGCTGCAACGTTTGTCACGTCTGCTTCTTCTGCTTTTCTCGCGTCTTCTATGTTGAAGACTGAACTCATGACTCTTGATATGCATATCTATTTCTGTGTGTTTCAATAATTGCTGACACATGATAAATCATAGTGATCAGATGATCTGATGCTGTCGCTGCGTTCATTGTTTGAGTGCAGCAATGATTCACATGTGTCGTGCTTTCATCGAGCATGCTTGCAAATGCAAGCACTGCTTCGTGAGAAAGCATGATTACATGATGAACTCAGCTCTGCATCATTTTCAGCTGTTGATGCATTGTGCTGCGCAAGCGATGAATCATCATCTCAACGCTTGCATCAAGACTCATCTCACTCTTCGTCTTTGACAATGAGAGAGTGAGTGACTTTTCTCTCAATTATGTGAGATTGTATCTAACAGTTGAGTAGAGACTCTCACTTTTCTCGTTCTCATCACTTCTTATTATTGTCATGTCACTTCATCTTTATCTCGTAAGTGTTGACTGAAGCAAGCAGTGCATGATGAGATTCGCTGATGAATAAATAGCTTTCTTCTTCACTTCAATGTTCTCGCTCGCGATTGTTGATCATTTCTTTTCTTCGCTCTTTCGTAACGTTTGTCATCTTCTTTTTTAGAAGACATATGTTACGTGAGATTTTATAATTGTAGTTTAGTATCAACTTCTTAGACTTGCGTCTTTGCGCTTTTGATATTCTTTCAATCATGATTCTTACATGATCTGTCTCTCTTTTTCTTCTTTGACTTTCTTGCAGTTGACTGATGTACTTGCCTTTCTGTCTCGTAGTTCTCAATGATCTTCTTCGCATTGCTAAGATTTTTCATTAATTTTCAGAAGTTTTTGTAGAAAGATGAATCAGCTCATTGAACTAGATACTCAATCTTTTCTTTCTTGATTCACTGATCAAGTATCTTCTTTATCTTTCATTTTTCTTCTTCTTCTACAAGAATGATCTGCAACTTCAAATTCTCATCACGCGAGTGTCAGAGTTTCAATAAAGAGACATGAAAGATTGAGTGAATTGCATCATATTTCTCAAATAGTTCAAGCTTATACGCTTGCGTGTTGATTTTCTTCAATATTCTGAATGATTTCAGTTGTCTGTGATCAATCTTCTTCTTTGAATGAAGCGTATGAATGTTTATACTTTGCAAAAGCACTTTGTCTTTCATCTGAAAGCTTGCAGCTTTATGATGAGCATTATAATACTTTGCTTGCTGCTCTGCTACTCACTTTCATAGTCTCATTAAATATTCTCTGATACTTCGTAGTCATTCTGCTCACTTCATAGTCAAGAATGTTTTTTTCTTTAAAACTCTGTTCTCAGATATCTCTGCAAAGCTTGCAGTGTATTTCTTTAGAAGTTCATGTGAAGTTTTTTCAATACTAACGTGTATGCTGTTGTTATATGCAAACGTCGTCATTGACAAAAACTCTGATCAGTTATTCATCTTGTAATTAAAATACACTTGCAGATAATGCTCAAGCATCTGATTCTATCTTTTTGTTTGATCATTGATTTGCAAATGAAATGCAGTGCTTAGCTTTTGCTTCGCTTCAAGATGTCAACATAAAGTGATTCAGAAATGACTAATAAACAGTGAGTCTCGATTCAATATAATGCTTCGCATCATTTCATGCTGAAATACGAATTCTCGTCATAGCAGATTTGCAAGTCTCTTGATTTTCAAATCTTTGATCATCGAAACATAAATTGCATGCTTGATTAACTTATCTATCATTATCAATATAGCATCACTTGTTTTTTCAATGTATGAATTCTTCGCAGAAGACATGTCTGTTATGAAATTCATGATCATCATGTAAAATGAATTCACATCTTCTGATGATATAAACGTCAGCTTCTCATAGAGCTTATGATGATGCACTCGCACTCGCTGACAGTCTAAACAAATGCAAACATATTTCGTCATCTTTTTGAGCATTTTCAATCAGTAATATTTTCTTCTTATTGCAGTCTTAATACAAGCATGTGCAAAATGATCTGCTTCGAAATCATCATGATTCATACGCAGAATCTCATTTCTTGTAGCAGAATCATTGAATACATAAACTGCAAGATCACAACGTAGCAGTTCATCATTTCTCATACTTCATTTCAAAAGCTCATTCTTTCTAAATGCAAATCGTTGACGTCACTTCTCATTTGCAACAAAGATGTTTCTTTGTTGTAACTTCAGCAATCACGCAGTCATTGATTCGCTCATCTTCAAATAAAATCTCTTTGACTTCATAATTTGATGAATCAGAAGTTAAAACAACGCAGTGTCTAGAATTCTGCAAGATCTGATGAGTACTTTCTCATTCAAACACATGACTTGAGTATCTGCAATGACTATGTCATTCAGTTATGTCATCAATGCTGCGAGTTCAATCGTTGTCAAAACTTCTTCATTCTCTAGCAGCTCAGATTGACATTTCTGATTGCGAAGTTTGTTTTGCAAAGTAGATAGAAAATAATCATTATTCTTCTTGCTATCATTCAATTTCATGATGTTGAGTCTTCTTGACGATGCATTCGCAGAGTTTAATTTGTCTCTGTGATATTTTATATGAAAGTCAAACGCAGCTAATTTCTCAGCTCAGCGTATCTGTCGTGCGTTGAGCTTTTTCATCATCATAAAGTAATGAAGATTATTATGATCTGTTATCACACATATGAGTCGCTTGCTACTCTGAAGATAGTGTTGTCAGTTCTTAAAATCAAGAACTATAGCATACAGCTCTTTGTCGTGCATGTCTCATTGTACTTCAGCTTCTTTGAACTTATAACTATAGTACATAATGAAATGTCATTGATCAGTCTTGCTCTTCTGACTAAGCACATCTTTGACTTCGCGATTTAATGCATCGATCTTCATGCGAAGATTTGCATCTCAATCGTAGTGTTTCAAAATGAAAGTATTGACAAAGACTGCTTTCAATCTTTCAAAAGCTTTTCTTGCTTTCAACATCATTGCAAAGAGCAAATGCATCGCTCTCTTCTTTGCATTCTTGATTAAATCTGTTAAGAGCGTGATCATTTGAAAGAACTTTCTTATAAATTGTTGATAAAATTTCGCAAATTTCAAGAATACAAGAATGTTTTTCGCAAACTCAAGCTCAGATCAGCTAGTGATTGCATCGATACAAGACTATTTAATCTGAATACTTCTTTGTTTTATCATGAATTTCAGAAAGATAACTTTGCTACGATTGAAAGTGCATTTTGACAGCTTGACATACAGTTGATATTTCAGTAGCGTGCAAAGAATCTTGTGCATATGCTCTCAATGCTGCTCTTTCGTCTCAGAGTATACTAAGATGTCATTCAAATATATCACACAGCAAATATTCACAAATGACTTAAACATATGATTTACATAAAACTGAAAGATTGCAGAAGCATTTATCAGTTCAAAGAGCATCATCTGATACTCAAACTGATCATAGCGTGTATGAAAAGTCGTTTTTCATTCATCGCTCTTGCAAATTTGAATGCAATGATAGACGTTGCAAATATCAATTTTGATAAAGTGTCTTGCATGAGCAAAGCGATTCAGCGTCTCAGACAGTAGAGACAATGAGTAATTGTTCTTTACTGTTATTTCATTGAGATCGCGATAGTTCACGCATAAATGAAGACTTTCGTTCAACTTCTTTATAAACAACACAGATGCTTTTGCAAAACTACTTGATGAACGAATTCATTTCTTCTCTAGCGCGCTGTCTAGATAGTTTCGTATCACAGCGAGCTCATCTCGTGTCATCTTATAAATAGACTCGATGTAAGACATTTTGCTCTTCATCAGATCAATGAGATGTTTCACCTGATCATGCATGTTCAAACTATCAGAAAGAATCTCAGAAAACACTTTCTTGAAATCTTGAATAGCAGAGAGTATCTTTGATTCTTTCGCTTGAAGCGCATTGCATCTCGCAGTCTGATGATCTGCGTTCTGTGATAAGTCATCTGTAGATAGCAGCTGATAAAGCAGAGCTACATAAGTCTCTTCTCTTTTCTTAACTGCAAGCATTATCAGCTTGACAAATTTTGATGTCTTGCACAGATTAACTTGTATTTGCTTTGCACGCTGAGCGCTGTTTTTTCAATACGATCAGCGACGCTTGCGTCAGTGAATATTTAAGTCGATCTCATCTAATCACAAGTAGTCAAGAATCATATCATATTCTTGCATGTTCACAGCATGAAACTCAATGTTTCAACTTTTGCAAACTTTCTTGTGATCAATCAACTCGATATCGATCTGATGTGTATCATAGCAGAGAATGCAACGATCATTGATTGTCTGAATCTGTTTCAGAGTCACATGATTCTTTGATAACTCATGCTCTTTTACTCATGATTGCAATATAAAATTTTGCTCGATCTCAGAGTTAATAAGACAGTGAGCTTTACACACTTTCTCAAAGACATTTGTCAATACTGATATCATCAGTGCATGTGATAATCATCTTTTCGTAGTTATATTTAATGATTCAATGATGAACATCAGACTTTCTCTTTTCTCGTCTCTTTGCTCTGATTGCAAATCTCTTGTCTGAATGTGTAGTTAAGACACATCAAATTATTGATCTTGTGTCTCATCTTCTTGCATGATCAGCACGTAAGATTGAATGAAGCAGCATCTTGCTTAAACTCATTGAACTTGAATGTTGCATCGTCTTTAGACTGCGTGCTCGAAGCAGAGAACTTTAAATTCTTCATTGCAGCGACAGACTTCGTCTTTTCATGCGAGAATTGAAAACTCTTCTGAGACGTTACACTCTCACTTTGCTGTAAATGTAACTTCAACAATGCATCAATGTCTTGCAAATGCAAGTCAATGTTTATAAGATGCTTTAACAGATCAACATAATTGATAAAGATGTATAAAATGCGAAGAGACTCATTCATGATGATTTCATTAATCTTCATTTGCAAGTACATCATGCAAGTCTCATTGAATATATGATAGTTCAGATCTGCGTACAGTCTGATAAAATATTGCTTGAAATTCACGATGCTTTGATCAACTCGCTGCTTTGCAGTCTTAAGTCGATGTTTTGTTTGAAAGTTGCAAATTTCAGAATTACTAAGTCTAGCACGCAAGTATTCAGTGTAGTACTTTCAGTCAAGTATCTCATCATGATTGCACATGCTCATCACATGATCTCGTCACTGATTGCAAGACTTCTCTGACAAGTATAACGCAGATTATTGCAGCTTCTTCTCTTTCGTAATGAAATCAAATGACATCGCGACTATGAAGTCTTTGCAGTCTTGCAGTCAGAACATCAAGAAGTCATAGTTCATGACACTTTGCTCTCTAGACTCGCAAGATCAATTAGCACGCTTGCATGCATTGCTTTGATAGTGATCATCACTATGTTGTTATTGATGATCAGAGATTGATCGAGTTTCTTGCTTAATGTTGAGACTGTGTCTAGATCATTCAATCAAAGAGACTCAGAGCTGATATGTATGTATTGTTCTTTAGAGATAGCTATAACAAGACATTAAAAATACAGAAGAGAAAGAGTGCGAACTCTTCTATAAATAATGGCTTGAGACTGCGCTAGACTCGATACAGATGTGATGTAATAGATCAGATGTGTTTGTCTAAAAGAATGATGAAAGAGATGAATGATGAAAGTGCTGAACAACGAGAAGAAGTGCTGAAGATGACTCAAAGAGATGCGCTAGATTCAAACTAGACATAGCATCATGACTTGCTTTAATCAAATTGATTAGAATTAGATCTGAACTCTGATCAATTCAGACATGTTCGTAACATTACTTCTTTTCTTCGAACATTCATGTTTGCATGAATAGAAAAGAAATAAAAGCAAAAAATTCATCGTGTTTTCAATTTAGTGCAACTTATTCGAGTATAGCTTGTGAAATTCGTTCAGAACTTTCTTCAAGTCATCGAATTTTTCTTTATCGACATAGTATCATTCGTCGTCACGATCTATTTCGATTCATTTGATCTTGTATTATAGTCTTTCTCTATATCGTCTGAAGTTCAATATATCGTCTACTTTTCAGTGCTCTTCATTCTCTTCAATGATTATCAATACAGAGATCTCAGAATGTTGTTCTGATAGAGAATCGTTTGATGAAGTTCGTAGATACTTCGAGCTGAACACTGAATGTATATGCTTCATGCTTTTAGATAGCTGAAGACGATAGAAGGTTTCAACTTTGACTGTGATTGAATAGAGATCGAGCTGCTTGTCTTTCAAATCTTTGCATGATCTAGTGATTTTGATGTTTTCGAAGACTAATTAAACTTGATCATCTACTTCATAGATGACGTCTCGTTTATGCTTGTTCATCTGAGTTTCAGTGATCTGCTTGATCTTTTTCAATTGTTGACAATTCAAGATAAGAAATTCGCTCATTCAAGTGACAATGTCATCGATCTTTCTAGTCTCAATACGTTGACGAATCGTTTTGTAATCAGTCGTATCTGAATCGAAACTCATTCAAGAATGAAAGTCTTTATTGAAGTAGAAAGAAATCATCGAGATAGTCGAGAATGTATTGAAATTGTCACTGAATTTCATCATTGAAAGTCATTTAGCTCAGTCATTCTGCATGTAATTGCAGTAAATTCAAAGTTCGCGTTCAACATCTTGATTAACTCATTTCGACTGATCGTCGATCTCTGAATGATAGACTGTTGATAGATTGACTTTGATCTTCAGTCGTTTACAAAGACTTTGTCACATGATCGATATGAACTGAAAGTCTCTATTCGAAACGATAGAACTGAGTAAATCATGAAGTCGATAGACGTTTCATAGCATGATTCATACTGTTTCTTCAATTGAGATGTCATCGTCTTCTCAATGACAGAAAACATAGTGACGTTCTTTGAAGAGATGACATATGATTATGCAAATGACGTTATAGTTTTTCGATAGAGATAGCTCAGTGATGAAATTCATAGCTATATCTTGTCAACACTGCTGAAAGATTGATAGAGACTGAAGCAAATTATTTGTATCATCTTGAAATGCTTTGCTTCGCTGACAGACATGACAGTTTCAAATGTATTGTTGAATAGTTGCTCGATGATCTGATCAATAATAGAAGCGTTGAACTAGATTAATTGTTCATTTAATGTTAGAGTGCGAGATTGATGATTGATCGTGAATCTTTCGAAGCAATTTCATATGCATTTGTTTCAACATTCATAGTAGACTCTTTTTGAATAGAACGTTGTCAATGATTTGACAGTTCTTTAGCTTCATGTCATGAAGCTTCAGTTCATCTTTGTTCATAGCTTGTTGATACTCATTGCATAGTTCATTCTTCTGATTGACTAGACGTACGCGTTGATAGAGATTAGTCTCGTATTCAGATTCGATTTCGAACTCAATCAATAGAACGTCTATTCGATTCGAAATCAGTATAGTCTGAAAACGATCATTTATGTCTTTAGCTGATTCAGAACTATCGATCATCGACATTCTAGTTAAAGCATCGACTTTGAAGTTTGTTTTGCCTGATCGAAAGATAATTTGAAAGTTAAACTTCGATAGAATATTCAGGTAGTTCGCTTGTCATCGAGTCAGCTGTTTGTTTTTCATAAAGATCTTCAAAGTCTGATGATCAGTAAACATCTGAATAAATAGCTCAGTATCTTCTAGTTTGAGTCGTCAGTGTTCGAAGCATCGAATGATAGCTAGCAATTTCTTGTCATAGATGTGATAATTGCATTCAGCTGAAACCATGCTCTTGCTATAGAAGACTATCGAATGAAGCACATTCTCGTCATC